>Ga0209012_1003526_pt1 | contig 11698 bp, 9 predicted proteins | sample RS3BMetagenome_FD_184735 | JGI IMG/M metagenome (GOLD analysis project Ga0209012, IMG submission 184735) | Ferric oxide microbial mat and aquatic microbial communities from Rainbow Spring, Yellowstone National Park, USA - RS3B (SPAdes) (version 3) ...
GTTCCAGGTCTTCTCCGAGATCGATGCCGCGGTGCTCGACAAGACCGGCACGCTCACCGCCGGCAAGCCGAGCGTCGTGGAGATCGTGACCGCCGGCGGAACTACCGAAGACGACCTGCTCGCGATCGCGGCGGCGGTCGAGATCTCCTCCGAGCATCCCCTCGCCCGGGCCGTGGTCGCCGCCGCCGAGGGTCGCGACCTCGAGATCCCTGACGCCTCCGGGTTCTCCTCCACCACCGGCCAAGGCGTCACCGCGCAGACCGCCGGGTGGAGCGTGGCCGTCGGCAAGCTGGGATGGGTCGCTGCTCACGGCGCCGAGCTAGCACCCTTGGCTGACCGCATCGAAGCGATGCAAGGGGCCGCCCAGACCGTCGTCGCCGTCGCCCGAGACGGCAAGCTCGCTGGCCTGGTCGGCATTGCCGATGCGATCAAATCCGACGCGGCCGAGGCCGTCGCCCGATTGCGGGCCGCGGGGATCACCCCGATCATGGTGACCGGCGACAACCGCGCCACCGCCCGAGCCGTAGCGGCCGAGGTCGGCATCGACGCGGTCCACGCCGGCATGCTCCCCGACCACAAAGCCCAGATCATCCGGGGCCTGCAAGGCCAAGGGCACCGAGTGGTGATGGTCGGCGAGGGCATCAACGACGCCCCTGCGCTCACCCAGGCCGACATCGGCATCGCCATGGGAGCCGGCACCGACATCGCCATCGAATCCGCCGATGTCGTCCTCGTCGGCAACCGCCTCACCGCCGTGGCCGACGCCCGCGAGATCGCTGCCAGCAGCTTCAAGAAAACCAGGCAGAACCTCGCCATCGCCTTCGCCTTCAACGGGATCGGCGTGCCGCTCGCGGTCACCGGGCTCGTCCAGCCCACCTGGGCGATGATCGCCATGATCTCCTCGGTGTCGATCGTGCTCGCCAACTCCTTCGCCACCCGCCTGTCGGCCGGGCTCGCCAAAGACATCGCCGGGTTCCTCGCCCGCTCGGCGGTCTCCGCTCTCCACCAACTCACCCCGACCGGGCTGCGACACTGGGTGCTCACCGCCCGTGCCGCCGCGGTCCTCCTCGCTGTCGCTGTCGGCTTTGGGCTCGGCGTGGCGTGGGTGGTTGCCCTCGGGGCGCCGGTGATCGGGAGGTTATAAGCCCATGACTCCCCCACTCCTTGACCTCCCAGCGACTCGGGCTGCCCGGCGCATCCTGTCATCCATTCGGCTCGGGTCACACCATCCGCCCACTTCTCAATCATCACGAGGCGGCCGTCGGCTTCGTGAAGTGCCTAGCGCTAAAAGCCTGGGTCCTCGACGTGCACGCGTAGTGACGGGGGGAGCGTCCGCTCGGCCCAGAACGCAATGTGGGCGCCGTTCACCCGCCCACCCGCCCGACCGTCGAGACGGCGGTGTTCATTCCCGTCCCGCCGAAACGCCTCCGCCGTAAGGGCGCGCGGACCGACCTTGGGGCTCCGACGCTGAGGGCTCGGCTGTCCACTGGCCTGGGATCGGCGCTCGTGTCGCTCGCAGCCACCGAGATCCGCCGCCCCGGGCACGTCGACGGTGGTTCTCCGTCCGGCTTCAGGTCTCGACGACGACAGGGACGATCATGGGGCGCCGGCGGGTGCGTTCGTCGACGAACTGGCCGGTGGCCCGCCGGATCGTGCGCTGCAGCGTGTCGGCGGTGACGGTGTCGTCGGTGTGGAGCACCGCGTCGACGGCCTGGCGGACGTGCGCGGCGCACTCGGCGAGCAGCGGTTCGGCCTCGGGGGCGTAGACCCAGCCGCGGGTGATGACCTGGGGGTCGCGCAGCTGTTCGTGGCGTTCGGTGTCGATGGTGGCGAGGACGACGACGACGCCTTCGTCGGCGAGCGTGCGCCGGTCGCGCAGCAGGGCGCTGCCGACGTCGTCCAGGAGTCCGTCGACGTAGAGGTGTCCGGCGGGGACCGTGCCGCTGCGGCGAGCCCCTCGGTCATCGAGGGTGATCTGGTCGCCGTCTTCGCAGACAAGGGTCTGCTCGGCGGAGATGCCCATGGACTGGGCGAGCCGGGCGTGGGCAGCCAGGTGCCGGTACTCGCCGTGGACCGGCACGAACCATTCCGGGTTGAGGACATCGAGGAGGGTCTTGAGCTCCTCTTGCTTGGCGTGCCCGGTGGCATGCACGTCGTAGAGGCCCGAGTGGACGACCTCGGCGCCGAGCTTGACGAGGCCGTTCAGGACTCGCGACACGTCGTTCTCGTTGCCCGGGATTGGGTGCGAGCTCAAGATGACGGTGTCGCTGGGCCCGATGGCGAGCCACTTGCTCGACTCCGACGCCATGAGCGCAAGCGCCGAGCGGGGCTCGCCCTGGCTGCCGGTGGAGATGATGCAGATCTCTTCCGGGCTGAAGCGGTCGATCTCGGTGATATCGACGAGGGACGCGTCGGGGATGCGCAGCACGCCAAGGGAGCGGGCGAGGGTGACGTTGTTGTTCATGGACCGCCCCAGCGTGGCGATGTGCCGGCCGTGAGCGACGGCGGCATCGGCGATCTGCTGGACCCGATGGATGTGGCTGGCGAAGCAGGTCGTGATGATGCGTCGACCCCGATGGGCGCGGAACAGGTTGTCGAGGACGGGACCGACGCTCGACTCGCTGCGTGAGTGGCCAGGCTCGTCGGCGTTGGTCGAGTCTCCGAGGTAGAGACGGATGCCCTCGGTGGAGGCGATCGTGCCCATGCGGGCGAGGCCGGTGCGGCGCCCGTCGATGGGGTCGAGGTCGAGCTTCAGGTCACCGGAGTGCAGCACCACCCCCTGGGGCGTGCGCACGACGGTGGCGAAGCCGTGGGGTACGGAGTGGGTGACGGGGATGAACTCGACGTCGAACGGGCCGATCTGGCGCCGCTCGCCGTCGGTGACGGCGATGAGCTCGGTGCGATCCAGGACGCGGGCTTCGCTGATGCGGTTGCGGGCGAGGCCCAAGGTGAGCTCGGAGCCGTAGATGGGGAACGACAGGTCGCGCAGCAAGAAGCCGAGCCCGCCGACGTGGTCCTCGTGGCCGTGGGTGGCGATGCAGCCGACCACCTGGTCGGCGTGGTCGCGCAGGTAGCTGAAGTCGGGCAGCACCAGGTCGACGCCGGGCATCTCGGCGTCGGGGAAGAGGATCCCGCAGTCCAAGATGAGCAGCTTGTCGTCGAGCTCGAGGACGGCGCAGTTGCGGCCGATCTCGCCGAGGCCACCGAGGAACGTGATGCGGAACGGTGCAGGCATGGTCGCTTTCGATGGTCGTGGGCGGCGAGCCCGATGGTGTGCGGCCGGCGGGTTCGACCGGCCCGATGCGCGACGGCGCGGGCCGTCCTACCGTACTCTCACGTAACAGTACTCTGTGGTGGTGGGATCTCCGGCGCCTTGACGAGCCCTGTGACGAGCGAGGCGGCCGGGCGCTTCGAGGGCAGAGCCCGTGCGCTCGCTTCGGCGACGGTGGCGTACACGGCGTCTGCGCCAGGGCAATCGTTCCTCATCTCGCTGTTCGTCGCCGGGTTCTTGCGCCACGGCGGCGTGTCGCGCTCGGCGTTCTCGGCGATGTACGCGCTCGCCACCGTGTGCTCTGCGGGGTGGGTGGTGCTGCTCGGCCGCTTGGCGGAGCGCTTCGCGCTGCGGCGGCTGTGGCTGGGCGTGGCGCTGTCTTTGGCGGGGGTGTGCTGGCTGGCGAGCGCCGCTCGTGGGGTTCTGGGCGTCCTCGTGAGCCTGGCGTTGCTGCGGATGCTCGGCCAGGGGTCGCTGCCGCTGCTCGGGACGGTGATCGCCAACCGGCGCTTCGGCCGCGGGCTGGGCAAGGCCGTGGCGCTCAGCCACTCGGGGCATATCGTTGCGTCGATCGTGCTTCCCCCGGTGGTCGCCGCGCTCATCGTGTCCGTGGGCTGGGCCAGCACCTACCGGCTGCTCGGCCTGTGCGTGCTCGTGCTGCTGGTCCCGGCGTCGTGGTGGGTGGAGAAGCGCCAACCCGGCGCGGTGGGCACGAGCCGCGTCGGAGAAGGCAGCGGCACGTCACCTGCGCTGCGGCGCTCCGATCGCTTCTCGAGGATCGACGTGCCGACTCGCCACGCCGGCGTGCTGCTCGGGCTGCTGGCGATCGCCCCGCTGGTCAGCACCGCCGTCAGCGTCCAAGCGCTGTCACTCCTTGGCCGGCACGGGATCGGGATCACCGGCGTCGGGTTGGCGCTCAGCGCTTTCGGTGCCGCGGCGGCAGTGGCGACCCTTGCCGGCGGGGTCCTCGCCGACCGGGTGCGGCTGGGAACGCTCCTGGCGGCGTCCAATGCAGGGATCGTGCTCGCGCTCGCCCTGCTCCTCGTGGCCGGCCCAGCCGTCGTCCTTCCCGCCTTCGCCGTGCTCGGCGCCGCCTCGGCCCTCGGCGGCGTGGTGGGGGGGACCGTGTGGCGGCGCACCTACGGGCGCGCCGAGATCGCCAAGCTACAGGGCCTGGCGAGCGCCGCGCAGATCGCCGGCGCCGCGCTCGGCCCCTTCGCCCTTGCGATGGCGTTGGTGGCAACCGGCAGCTACGCCGTCGGCCTCCTCGCCATGATGCTTCTTGCCGCCGCAGGGACGCTGGCAGCCGTGTGGTGGTCGTCGCCAAGACACCACAGCAACGAGCTGCATGTCGGGTCGTGACCGGGTCTGTTCTGCCCCAGACCAGCCCTGTCGGCATGACCCACCAGATGACGGCGATACCGGTGCGGATCGCGCTCGGGCTCAGTGGCTGGTGCTGAGGTGCCCGGCGAGGCTCTCGTGGAGGTCTGCGCTGGCGGGGTTGAGCCCGACGATGGTGACCTTCTTGTCCCGGCCTGCGTAGCGAGCGGCGATGGCGTCGAGGGTGGCCACGGCCGAGGCGTCCCAGACGTGGGCATCGACGAGGTCGATGACGATGTTTACAGGGTCGCCCTCGTAGTCGAACTGGTCGGCGAGGTGCTCGGTGGTGGCGAAGAACAGATTGCCGCTCACCCGGTAGAGGCGCTCGTCCCCGTCGGGGCTGAGGATCGTCTCCACGGTGGTGCGATGGGCGACCCGGCGGGCGAAGAAGAGGGCGGAGAGGACCACGCCGGCCACGACGCCGATCGCCAGGTTCGAGGTCGCCACGACCACGACCACCACGACGACGGTGGTGAGCGTCTCGCTGCGAGGCATTCGCCGAAGACGGTTCGGTCGGATGCTGTGCCAGTCGAAGGTCGCGACCGACACGAGGACCATCACCGCGACGAGGGCCGCCATCGGGATGACGGCGACAACCGGGCTGAGCACCACCACGAGAACGAGGAGAAAGACCCCGGCAAGAAAGGTCGACAGGCGGGTTCTGGCACCGGCCTTCACGTTGATCATCGTCTGGCCGATCATGGCGCAGCCGCCCATGCCGCCGAACAGCGCGCTCACGACGTTGGCGATCCCTTGCCCGAAGACCTCTCGGGTCTTGTTCGAACGGGTCTCGGTGAGCTGGTCGACGAGGCGTGCGGTGAGGAGCGTCTCGAGGAGTCCCACAAAGGCCATGGTGAGCGCCGGCACGCCGATGATGGCGAGGGTGTGCAGGTCGAAGGGGACGTGCGGCAACCCCAGAGCCGGGAGGCTGCGGGGCAGCGAGCCCTTGTCGCCCACGGTCGGCACCTTCGCGTGGGCGAAGGCCGTGACGGCGGTGAGGACGACGATGGCGACGAGGGGCGCGGGCACGACCTTGGTCAGTCGGGGCAGGACCACCATGATGAGCAGCGCGGCGGCGACGAGCGGGTATACGAGGACCGGGACGTGCCGCAAGTTGGGCAGCTGGGCGACAAAGAGCAGGATGGCGAGCGCGTTGACGAAACCCGTCATGACGCTCCTCGGCACGAAGCGCATCAGTCGGGCGACGCCGAGCAAGCCAAGGACCACTTGGAGCACCCCGGCGAGGATCACCGCGGCGAGCAGGTACTGGAGCCCGTGGGCACGGGCGAGGGGGGCAACGACGAGTGCGACGGATCCGGTCGCGGCCGAGATCATCGCCGGGCGGCCGCCGACGAGCGCGATCGACACGGCCATCGTGAAGGCGGCGAACAACCCGACGCGGGGGTCGACGTGGGCGACGACCGAGAACGAGATCGCCTCGGGGATGAGCGCAAGCCCGACGACGAGCGCAGCGAGGACCTCGACGCGAAGCGTGTGGCGGTGCGCCCATCGCGGCCGTTCGAGGACGGCAAGACGAGAGCGGACGGCAGGGGACAGGGCGCGAGACATTAGCTCCAGGTTCGTAGGAAGTGGGCAGGGGTAGCGGCCCTTCCTCAGCCCCCGAACGGGAGCGGGCGGGCACCCGCTGCGTCGAACTCTACTCGAACGTGAGAGTAGGTCGCCAGCCGAGGATTGCCGCCGCAGATTGGCTGGCCGAGCGCTGCTGGCCAGCGCGGCGCGCGTCGCCGTGCCGCTACTTGAGGCCAGCGGCGGGGTTCTCGTCGGGTGGGACGGGGCTGCCGCTGTCGAGGTGGCGGCGGAGCACCTCGGCGTCGCAGTCGGGACACAGGTTGATGGTCCGCAGGGCGACCACCGACAGCTGGTTGCCCCGAGAGCGGCCCCACACCGCCTGCGGAACGGGCCGGACGTCACGCCGTCCGCAGGTGGGACAGAACGGGGCAGGGTCGCGTTCCCAGGTGAGGTTGCAGGCGCTGCAGGTGATGGTGATCAGCTCGCCCTGGCGCTCGCCGACGAGGTCGTCTTCGCGCCCACAGTTGGGGCAGACCAGCTCGATGCTCACGGTACGCCCCCGGCACCCACGACGGGGTCGAGACGCCAGTCGGGGTGATCCTGTTCGAGGCGCTGGAGGGAGTAGGGGCTCTCGAAGAGGGCGAGCAGGGTGTCGTCGGCCCGGGTGAGGACCCTCGTGCCTCGTACCTCGCGGAGGTGCTCGGTGGTGCGTCGGTCGGTGCGGCGGGCGGCCTTGTAGGGAGTGGGGGAGAGGTCGACCTCGGCACCGAACTCGTGGGCGAGGCGGTGCGCGAACACCTCGAACTGCATGGCGCCCACGGCGGCCAGCACCGGCACGGGGTCGCCGTCGGGGTCGCGCAGCACCTGGACGACGCCTTCTCGTTCGAGCTGGGTGAGGCCTTTGTGGAACTGCTTGTGGCGGCCGGTGTCGCGGGGTCGGGCCGAGGCGAACAACTCAGGCGCGAACGTGGCGATCGGCGGGAAGGCCACCGGCTCGGCGTCGTAGAGCGTGTCGCCGATCTGCAGGCCGCTGGCGTTCACGAGCCCGACGACGTCGCCGGGGTGGGCGACGTCGATGGTGTCGCGCTCGGAGCCGAAGACCGAGGCCGCGTACTTGGTCGAGAACGGGCGGCCGCTCGGGCCGTGCACGAGGGTCATGCCGCGGTCGAAACGCCCAGAACACACCCGCACGAAGGCCACATGGTCGCGGTGGGCGGGGTCCATATTCGCCTGGATCTTGAACACGAAGCCGGAGAAGGGAGCATCGAGCGGGCGCGTGGCGCCGTCGTCGCCCACACGAGCCGTCGCAGGTGGGGCGAGGTCCACCACCGCGTCGAGGAGGTGGCGCACTCCGAAGTTGGTGAGCGCCGAGCCGACGAACAGCGGGCTCGACTCACCGGCGAGGAACGACCCCACGTCCAGCGTGGCGCCGACCTCATCGAGGAGGGTCGTGGCCTCGCGCGCTTGGTGCCAGGCGTCGCCTTCCTCGGCGGCGGCCCGTTCGGCACCGAGACGCTCCTCGGGCGCGGCGGTCGCGCCGCGGGCGGTGCGCATGTAGCGAACGAAGCTGCCGTCTCGCCGGTCGATGACGCCTCGAAAGTCGCCCGGGATCCCGACCGGCCAGGTGACCGGCGTGGGCCGCAGCCCAATCTGGGCCTCGATCTCGTCCAGCAGCTCCAATGGGTCGCGACCTGGGCGGTCATACTTGTTCAAGAAGGTGAGCACGGGAAGCGCCCGGGCACGGCAGACCTCGAACAGCTTGAGCGTCTGGGCCTCGACGCCCTTCGCTACATCCAGGACCATGATCGCCGCGTCGGCCGCGGCGAGTACACGGTAGGTGTCCTCGGAGAAGTCCCGGTGCCCGGGCGTGTCGAGGAGGTTCACCACGTGGTCGCGGTAGGTGAACTGCAGCACCGTCGAGGTGATCGAGATGCCCCGCTGCTGCTCGAGGGCCATCCAATCCGACGTCGCCCGCCGGCGGCCGGCCCGGGCCTTCACCGCCCCGGCTTCGGCCACCGCGCCGGCGTAGAGAAGGAACTTCTCCGTAAGGGTGGTCTTCCCGGCGTCGGGGTGGCTGATGATGGCGAAGGTCCTGCGCCGGGCCGCCTCGCCGGGCACTGCCACATCGGCTGCGACCGCCAGGCTCACCGCCGCGCCGCCGGACGGTGGCGCCGCGCCTCGCGCCGCAGCGTCTGGGCCATCGCCTGTGCGGCGTCAAGCTGGTCTCGCAGCGTCTCGCAGCGCCGCTCGGCTGCCGCCGCGAACAGCTCCAGGCGTTCGACCAGCCCTGCGCGCTCCTGGCCGCCAGCCCCGTCGGCCAGTTGGTCGCGAAGCTCGAGCAGCTCGCGCATCTCCTCGAGGGAGAAGTCGAGCGGCTTCATGTGCTTCACCAGCCGCAGCCGTTCGACGTCGTCGTCGGTGTAGAGGCGGAACCCCCCGGCGCTCCGCCCCGAGGGCGGCACCAGCCCCACCTCCTCGTAGTGGCGGATGGTCCGCAGCGACAGCCCAACCGCCTCGGCCACCTCCCCGATCTGGTGCATGCCTTCGATCACAGCCCCATCCTACTGCCTGACAATACCCTTACGTAACAGTAGGTTCGTGGGATGATGCGTGACGGGCAACAGACGGTCGTATGCGGCGGGCTCCTGCGCGACAAGTTCCGTGGGCCGTCGGAAGCGCATGGGCGAACGCCATCCACACCGCGTCCTCGACTTCCTGACGCCCGAAGAGGCGACGCCCGGCCGTCGCCTCGGCGCGATCCGTCGACTGAGAAGGCGAACCGGGACGTTGCCCACCAGGATCCCGACCGACGGTGCGCTCCTCGTCTGCGGACTGCCCCGATGAGGCGCGGAACCCCACTACTCGAGGCCATGGAAGGTTGCGTTCGCTCACCCCCTAGACTCTACCCTAACGTGAGGATAGAGTCATAGCGCCCGACATCGCGGACGGGCGAAAGGCGCATTCGAGCTGGAGGAGGTAACGACGATTCGTACCGCCCAAGGAGTTCCCGACCCGGTAACGGCGCAGGCCCCGGTGTCGAGAGAGGAGCTCGTCGATCATCTCGGGCCAGCGTTTGCCGGGACGGCACCGACCCGAGACGACCTGGTTGCTGCGGCTGAGCGCTCCGGCGCCCGCCCCCAGGCCATCGACCTTCTGCGACGCTTGCCCGCCCAGCGCTATCACCGCCCCCACGACTTGTGGGAGCACCTGCCAGGGGTACCTGTTGAACGCTGAGCCGTTGACCATCGGGCAATTCCATGCTCTTCGAGAGCACCGTGCCCAAGCCGCCACCCCGTGGCGTGCCGCCGTGCTCCACCACCAAGACGAACAGGCGCTGCACGCTCCGGGCGGCCTCGTCGAACAGCTCCGGGCAGCAGGCTGCATGGCGGTTCCAACCGAAGTACCTCTTTCCGACCCGTTCGTCGACCACTACGACGAATGGCAGGGCCGAGCCCCGCGCGGCGCCTACGACGTCGCGCTCCTCGTCGGCCGCCTCACCCCACCGGCCGTCGCCTTTGCCGTCCTGGCCGACGTACCCCTCGTCCGGCTGTCGTCGATCGAGGCACCCTGCCTCACCTCGATCAACACGGCGCTTGCGAGCGGCCACGTCGATGAGCTTCCCGTCGCCGAGATCAGCCTCGACGGCGTCCGGCGAATCTTCACGAGCGTCGTGCGGATCACGGCTGACGGCCCCCTCGGGTTCGAGTGCCACCTCGAGCCCCCGAGAGCACACGAGGTGCTGCGCAACTGTGATGTCCGCCCGGGGGCGACATCGGGCCTTATCCTTGACGTGCACACCGACGGTGCCGGACCGGTCCGATGCCGGAAGGTCGAGATCACTGGGCAACCAGGCTCTTTTCTGGTCGAGCTCGACGGACGCCCGCGGCGGCCAACCGCGGCACACATCGGGGCAGCTCCAGGGCCGCTCAGGATCGTGCGGACCGACAAATATCCCTATCCAGTCCCGCACTGACACAGCACATGGCGTGCCCTATGCAGCGCCCCATTGCCACCTGCCCCAGGAGCGAAGCTGCAGCGTGTCGGCCCGCCCGTGCCCTGGCGCGCCGCCTTCTTGCCCTACGCACGTGTTGAGTAGGACCCCACAAACTGTCCCCACAAACGCAGAAGCCGCCGACCATACGTGCTGGTCAGCGGCCTGTGCATACGCAAGAAGGCGCGAAACACGCCTGTACTTGGTGGCGGGGGTGATGCGTGAACGTCCGACCGCTCAGTTATGAGCCCGACGACAGCGGCGCCGGCCGTCGGGCTGCGATCCGACGGGCAAGCGCCGCCAGCACCGGGGCCCGACCCTCCTGCTGAGGTGCCCCCAAAGCGAGGTAACGACCGTGCCGACGGGGACATTCGAACGAGAGGATCGATTGTCGCGACGCTCCGCCGTAAGCGTAGGTGCGACATCCGAAGTGGCGGTCGAACCGCCGCACAGGTGCGGATCCCTCTCGTACGCCGTGTGCTCACGAGACGAGCGCATCGAGGACGGCGGTGACGCGCTCGCGGACGTCCGGGTCGGCGATCAGGCCGTCGCAGCCGACCATCTGGCGGGTGACCGGGATCTGCACACATGCCTCGTCCACGACAGCGGCCTGGACGTAGCCGAGCACGATGGCAAGAGACCGGTAGGCATCGGCCGCGCCCGTCGGTGATGCCGACACGTTGACCCAGCCGACCGGCTTCTCGTAGATGGAGCCCGCGTCGGCGTCGCCGACCGCCCACTCCAAGAGATTCTTGAGCGCTCCGGGCAGCGCGCCGGCGTACTCGGGAGTAGAGAACAAGATGGCGTCGCAATCTCGGATCGCGGCACGTAAGGCTTCGACCGCCGGGTGCAGTGGCTCGCTGTCCTGATCGGGATCGAAGTACGGCAGGCGGGCGACACCGTCGAAGAGCACTGCCTCGACGCCGGTTGGGGCAACGCGAGCGGCGGTGCGCAAAAGCGCGGAGTTGGTCGAGCCTGCCCGGAGGCTTCCCGACACCAGCAGCACGTTGCGCGTCGTGTCCATGTAGCTCTAAACCACCGACGGGGTCGTCAGCTTCCAGGGCGTCGGTGCCCTACGCACTGACCTCGACACCTTCTGCTTCTGCCTTGAGGCGCCCAGGGCGCGGCAAGGTCAGAACGGCTGAACGCGGGCTGGGCGTGGGCCGATGTGGCGACTGAACGCATCGACGTAGCGGGCAGCGCCGTCCACGCGAAAACGCATCCCGAGAGCGTGACGTCGGGCGCTTCTCGCCCATCTCGCTGAGTAGGGCACTGCCCTACGCTGCGGTAGGGCTGCGTAGGGCACGGAGACGCCTGTGAGCTCGCCGACCGCGTCACCCCAGCGTGCGGCCGGTGCAGCGGCCAGACCTCGTGCCTAGGGCTGCGTAGGGCAGGGTGATCAGGGGTCGATAATCAGGTCGATAAACGGCTCTACGCGATGAGACGTGGGGAACGTCCCCTGATTCGAGCAGTTGGCCGAGTGTCCCATTGGACGCCCGAGTGGAGCAACAGCCGGAGCCTGTAGT
>Ga0209012_1003540_pt1 | contig 11658 bp, 9 predicted proteins | sample RS3BMetagenome_FD_184735 | JGI IMG/M metagenome (GOLD analysis project Ga0209012, IMG submission 184735) | Ferric oxide microbial mat and aquatic microbial communities from Rainbow Spring, Yellowstone National Park, USA - RS3B (SPAdes) (version 3) ...
CCGGGAGCCCGGCTAGCAATGCCGCCTCATCAGCGCCTCAGCCAGCCCCGCCGGGTAAGGAGCCCGGAACGTTGACGGTCGCCGAATCCACAGGCTACCTCGCCTTTCTCGCCATAGTAATGTACTTAGGGTGGGGATTGATAAACACGGACGGAAACCTGATACTCATACTTTCGGGTCCAATAACGACCACGCTACATCTGAGTATTCAGCAGTATTCATATGTGGTGTCCGCTGGTTTCTTTGCAAGCTTTGTTCTAAGCCTGATTCTAGGACCCCTCGGAGACCGACTCGGCAGAAGATTCGTGCTTCAGCTCACGCTCGCTGGAACAGCGTTCATATCAATGCTTCAATACTTCATAAACAGCTTCTTAAGCTGGTTCCTGATAAGGATAGGCGCGGGGGCATTCACCGGTAGCGAGTGGGGTGCGGGTGGCACGGTTTTGGCTGAAAACTTCGGTAAGCGATTCAGGGGGCTAATACTTTCAGTAATGCAGTCGGGCTGGGTGTTCGGTTATGGGCTGGCCAGCCTGATCTCTCTTGTGACAATATCAGCCTACGGGTCGACCTACGGATGGCGTGTGGCCTTCCTCTTCGCGTTCCTACCAGCCCTCCTAATATTTGTGATAAGATTCAAGCTTAAGGATCCTAAAAGGTTCGAGCACATCAAGGCAGTGAACGAGGCGAAGAAAAAGGGTGATCAGGAGACGCTTAACAGGCTTCTGGGAATCTACAATGTGGATGTCGAAAAAGTTGATAAACACCCCTACAGGCAGCTCTTCTCCAGCGACCTTCTGCGCACAACGCTCGTTCTCGCGTTCTGGAACTTTCTGACCACAGGCATCGCGATAACCACAAATGCATTCCAACCCGTATACTTCGAAGAGGTGCGCGGCTTTAGCTTCTCAGCGATAACATTCATGTTCACAATAGTGTCCTTCGCGGGTATCCTAGGATACATAGCAAATGGTTTCCTCAACGACAGAATAGGCGCAAAGTACTCGATCATTATATTCGCACTACTCGAAGTCATCGGCATTTACCTCACCACGATAGTCCCCCACAACATCTACTATCTGTGGCCAGCCTACATCCTCTTCTTCTTCACAGAGAACGGCCAGTTCTCAGCGCTCATAAGGCTGAACACAGAGGCGTACCCAACCCGATCACGAGCCACTGGAGCAATTTGGGGTGGAGCTTGGTGGAGCTTGGGACAAGCCGTCTGGCCCCTACTCTTCGGAATAGCGCTCTCATCCATAAGCTTCAACTCGGCATGGTACTACGTCGAGATAGTACCAGAGGTCATCGGCGTCATAATACTCGCCATCGCAATGAAGAACATCCCACCACGCAGGGAACTCGAAGAAATACACGTCTAAAAATATTTTTTAACCCTTTTTACCCCGCTACGAGCCCACCCCTCAAATTCCCTTGATGAACCATCATTTCATTTAGTGCTGGGGTCAAACGAAACACCTCATGGAGCTCTGACTAATGGGGACGGAAAATTCGGCACAACACCTAACCTAATGATGTGCACCTAGCGGTCTCCCATCAAAGTGTGTGATAAGAGAAAAGCAAGCCTCCCTTACTATGGTGGATTAAAAATACCCCCAACTATTTCATGTTTTTGCGGAGACTTCTGACACCCTTTAAAATAGAGAGGTTATACCTAAGCGAATTAGGGTGGTCGCCGAATCGTATTCAGATTAAGCTACCCAGCTTTTCCTCTTGGTTTTAAACCTCGGTTTGATGGGGAAGCGCTTAAACCTCGCCCCCAGAGCGGGTCAGAGTTTTGGGTTCCACGCGAGTGGGCACTCGGCGAACCACCCCAACCAACAGTGAGTAAGGAGGGTGTGGGTGGACGCCGGTTAACATCACAAAGCTGGGAGCGTGTGTGTAGGGTGGGGAATGGGCGGAGTGAAAGTGTCTGTCCTCCTTCTAAAAAATGGAAGGAGGTGTGACCCGAGGCTTCGAAGAGTCTCGCTTCTCCTAAACTTAGGCTGGAACGCTATAGATTCTTCCACTTCTCATAGGCCAGCCCGAGCTTCCTTCCCACCCCGCCGAGTAGTGGTTCGCCATGTCCAGGGCAGAGATTTTCAACTTCTAAATCCATGATTTTTTCAAGTGAGTGTATAGCTTCTCTGTGATTTAAGGAGAAACTGGGACTAGGCGGCTTTAGCTCTCCCTTTGAACTCAGTAGGGCGTCACCGCTGAAGAGTGTAGCCGTCTCAGCGTCGAACACACATATACTTCCAGGTGTGTGTCCGGGCGTGTGTATTATCCTGAGTTTCCCAACGCTTTCGCCATCCCTTAGCGTGGCATGGGGTTTAAAGGGTTCAAAGCTTAGAAAGGCTCCGAAGAGTCTGAACCCTACTCCAGCCAACCCTTTGGGCGGCGGAAGCCTTCTTTCACCAGTCACATAGTGTGAGTCCTCTTCGCCGATGAGTGTTTTGATGCCGAAACGTCTACCCAACTCCGCTGCGCACCCCACATGATCTATATGGCAGTGAGTTAAGACGGCCAGCTTTAAATCGCTGGGTTTTAACCCTATTTGGGACAAATAGTGCTCAATCTTTTGGATACTTCTGGGCATACCCGTGTCTATGAGAATCTTCTCACCATCCACGTAGTCTACTATGTATGTATTCGCGTTGACCCCATCGACCCGATGAATCCCCGATAAAACCTCCACCACGGCGAAAGACCTGACAGAGCATTATACCAACGCGTATAAATTCTTTACTTAACACCCACTAGCAAAAGAGATGTGTGGCGTTGAGGGTTAACAGGATTTCTGAAACCCAGCCCTTTTGGACCGAAGCTGGTAAATGTAATATTTTAGGTGAAGCCTGCGCGTCGTGGGCACACGTAGCCGTATCTACTCTAGCGGGGAACCCCACCTTCACGTGTCGAGAGAATCATGTATCGAAATCGCAGAGGGAATGGAGCCCAGCGGCTTAGGTATGGGACTTCCACGATCTTGTGGGATAGCTCCTCATTTTTCAGCCGCAACTTCACATCTCCTATAAGCATATTTCTCTAGGTCTACATCCACTCATGTTCGCATCCACTCTAATTCCGTTTTAACGCTTGATCAGCTGGGTTTTCGCTCCCCCAGAATGTTTTGAATACACCATTAGTTTTAGAAGCCTTATAAAGTTTTTAAAACCATTTTAGTTGGGTGTTGAATTGAGCTCTAAACTGCTACTACTGGATTACCCCACACTCGAATTGCGTGAATTCACATTAAACTTGGGTGCAAGGTGGGCGTGTTTTACACCGGATGGCAGGATACTCTGCGTGGGTGATAAGGGAAGGGCTATACTGATGGATGGGCCCATCACTGAGAGTTTAGAGACTAATACCAAGTCTAATCTGAGGTGTGCTGCATACTCGAGTAGGGGCGAGCTTCTCGTGGTCGGAAACAATGGAACCGTACTACTAGGTGAGAAGTTTAAAAGACTTAACGCCGAGCGTGCTGAGAATTTGAGGCGGGTGGTTTGGTCGGCCGACGACGAGACTGCTCTTATTGTTGGTAACAGCGGTTGCGCTCTCATGTATGAGCATGGTTCAAACCGCTTTCGACCCATTTTGGGAGCCGTCAACAATCTAAGGTGTGCGAGCTGGCCCCCCGGGTGTGAGCCCCTCGTGGTTGGGAACGCCTTCGCGGAGATGTTTGTCCCCACGCCCAACGTCTATCGGCTGCGGGGGGACTCACTCGAGCCGGTGGCGCAGGAGGCTAAGGTGGACCTCTTGGCTGTGGACAACTGCGTCGACGATAAGTTTGTGGCTGTGGGGTATGATGTGGTGCTCCACGAACCCAGAGCCTTCCTCATCAGTGATGGTGTGAAGAGCCTCGAGTGGAAGGGAGGGGGAGTCTATCTGAGTGCTTTGGCCATCCATCCAAGTGGGGAGTTGGGGATAGTGGCCACCTCCCACCCAAGCGGGTCGAAGGACAGACTCAGCTTTGCCTACCTTTGCACTCCTGAGAGGGTAGACACAATATATGAGGCCGTTGGATACGGATTCGTGTGCGCGTCATGGAGCCCTAGAGGAGACAAAGCCCTACTCCTAGCGTCTAGGAGTGCTAGAACATACAACGTCTAAAAGGCGAACCCCAGCCAAAACGCTAGCAGCTGATATTCTTAGCAGGCAGAGCAGTTAGGTTCAGTTCATTTGGCTATAAGGGGCTCGATGAGTAGCCTCTCAAGTGCTTCCCTCTCAAGGGCATCTGACCTTAGAAGACTCGAATCGGTGATGAATACTATTGAAAAATGTTCCACTTTGGCCGCCGATATTTTAAGTTCGGTTTGGGAATAGCTCTGAGCGTTGCACTACTCCTATTTTATCTTTAGGGGAAGACCCCCTCCGCTTCGTGAGGGTGGGGGAGCACACTAACATTTGTGTAGCCTTTATATTGGGTGGGGGTTTGTCGTTATGAGTTGGATTGAACGTCTATAGCTCTGATAGGTGGTGGGTAAGTCCCTTTAATTTCAAGGCCAGTTATCCGAACGCGCCAAGCCAAGTGGTTTTCCACGATGTAACGCTGAGGGATGGCGAACAGACGCCGGGAGTTGTCTTTAACGCGGATGATAAGCTGAAGATAGCTAGGCTGCTCAGTGAGGTGGGTGTGCGGAGGATTGAGGCTGGTATGCCCGTTATCTCTGACGAGGAGAGGAGTGCAATCAGATCGATTGTTAAGGAGGGCCTCGAATCCGAGATATTCACGCTCTGCAGGCTGAGGAAGGAGGATATTGAGGCCTCCGCCGAAACAGAGGTGCAGGGTATCGTTTTGGAGGCGCCGGTTGGGGTGCCGAAGCTCAAACAGTTCGGTTGGGGGCTCGACTACGTTGAATCCCTCTCCCTGGAGATGATTGACTTCGCCAAGTCTCACGGCCTCTATGTAACCTACTTCGGGGTTGACACCACACGCGTTGATGAGGAAGCATACTTTAAGCTGATGAGTAAGATTGTAAAGAGCAGGGCGGACGCGTTCGCAGTCGTGGACACGTTCGGATGTATCACCACTGACGGAATGCGATACCTTGTTAGGAGGCTTAGGGAAGTAACCCAGAAGCCCATAGAGGTCCACACCCACAACGACTTGGGTTTGGCTGTGGCGAACACTGTTGCAGCCGTTCTAGAGGGTGCGAGTGTGGTTCACACCGCCGTGAACGGCTTGGGTGAGAGGGTTGGGAACGCCGCGTTCGAAGAGGTTGTCGCAAACTTGGAGATAATGCTTGGAATTAAGACTGGTGTGGCGCTCGACGAACTCAAACGCCTCTCCCGCGTGGTGGAGGAGAGGTCCGGCTTCAGGATGCCTCCAAATAAGCCCATCGTGGGTGATAACGCGTTTGCGAGGGAGAGTGGTATATCTGTGGCGGGGTGGGCTAAGTATAATCTAGGCTCCGAGCCCCTCCTCCCAGAGGTCGTGGGAAACCGACACAGGGTTCTGGTTGGTAAGAAGAGTGGTAGGCACGCGATTGAGTACAAGCTCAAGGAGCTTGGGATCAGCGCTAGCCTTAGCGAGGATCAGCTGAGGGAGCTACTTGGTGAAGTGAAGCGGTTTGCTGAGCTGAACAAGAGGGCGCTCACAGATGAAGAGTTCACGAGTCTAGTGGCTAAGGTGACGAGGCCACACGCTAGGAGTGAATCCGCCAACTGAAGCTAGAGTGGTGTGCTTCTTGAACCACTTTGAGATTCTCACGAAGAAGGTGTACCTTGCCGCATGCTCTCACTCACCCCTACACAGGGCGATGGTGGAATCATTAGAAGAGTATAGAAGAGACCTTGAGGAGTATGGGAACCCTTGGGATCTTTGGGTGGAAAAGGTGGGCGAAGCCAAAGAGCTATTCGCCCGCCTTATAGGCGCAAAGAGAGATGAGGTAGCCCCCAGTTTCTCTGTTTCCACCGCCCTCGACACACTGCTCAGCGCCTTCAAATATAACTCGAGGAACGAGCTTTTAACATCAGACTTAGAATACCCCACCACCAACTTCATACTCCTAGCGCAGCAGAAACGCGGTGCAAGGGTGACCACGCTCAGAGCCGAAGACTACACGATCACGCCGGAGGACTACACCATGAGGCTAACACCGAAGACTAGGCTCGTCACAGCAATCCACGTGAGCTCCATAAACGGCTTCAAGCAGGAGGTTGAAGAAATAGTGAGGCTCTCCCACGCAGCTGGAGCCGAGGTCTACGTGGACTCCTATCAGGCCGCGGGCAACACGGTGATAGATGTGCGGAAAATGGATGTGGACTACCTCACATCTGGGACGCTCAAATACCTCCTCGGGTTGCCGGGCCTAGCCTTCCTATACGTGAGGGAGGATATTATACCCACACTCGAGCCAGAGTATACGGGGTGGTTCTCCCAGAAGGACCCCTTCCTATTCGGTGCGAGTAGCCTTAACTACGCTGATAACGCTGACCGCTTCCAGAGCGGCACATGGAGTGTGCCCTCCATCTACGCGGGTATCGCTGGTCTTAAAACCATACTCGAAGTGGGCGTAGAAAACATAGAGAAGCGTGTTAGCACTCTCACACGTAGGGCGCTTGAGTTTGGGGACTCTCTAGGCCTGCGCAGCATATCTCCAATGGACGATGCGAGGAGGGGTGCTATCGTCTCTTTCGTTGTGAAGAACCCGCACCAACTGGAGCTCAAACTCAACAGGATGGGCTTCGTGACATCGAGTAGAGGGATTGGGCTCAGATTGGCTCCGCACTTTTACAACACAGAGGATGAGATTGAGAGGGCTGTTGAAGCAATCGCCAACGCTCAAACACGAAGCTAGTAGAAGGTCACTTATGAAACTTGCGAACACTAACTGACCCACCTAGCGCATAAAAAATGAGGCAGTGAGTCATGATTAGGCCCAGAGTGGTTGATTGCCACGTCCATGTGATACCTCTAAAGATGATGAAAGCCGATGTTCGACGAGTGTTCACCCACTCAAAAACATACGATGCCCAGGTTTACGGCGAAATCATGAAGCCTGAGGGGCTTGTACGCATCCTAGACCGCGAGGGCGTCGAGTGGGCGAACATAATCTCCTATCCAGCTCCAGAGGTAATGGGTTTCAACCACAGGCTCGTAGAATTCGTTGGAAACTACTGCAGAGAGTACCCAGATAGGCTTAGGGCGGTGGTCTCCGTGGACCCACTGAGAGACGAAAACCCTCTACGCTTACTCGAAGAGTATAGGGCAAAGTTCGACTCAAACTGGGTTAAACTCCACCCAGTACACCAGCTATTCAAGCCCAACTCCTACACTGAAAATGGTGGCTCGTACAAGAAGCTTAGCGACGTCTACGAATACGCCGAATCAAACCGTATGACCGTGACATTCCACACGGGAACCAGCGTCTTCCCTAGGGCGAGGATAAAGTACGGCGACCCGATACTGCTAGACGATGTTGCTGTGGATTTCCCCAAGCTCAAAATAGTGATGGCACACGGCGGCCGACCCTTCTGGACCCAGCAGGCATTCTTCCTAATCAGAAGACATCAGAACGTGTACCTCGACATATCAGGAATACCCCCAAATAGATTGTTAGAGTATTTCCCCAGACTACTAGAGATATCCGATAAGACGATATTCGGCTCTGATTGGCCCACTATGGGTGTAGAGTCAATAGGGCATAACGTACAACAGCTGTTGGGACTTGGCTTACCAGAGCAGTTAATGACTAAAATACTATACACAAATATACACAAATTGGCATAGACACACAACCTCTTTCGTCTCTCAGATATTGCAATTCGGGGTTATCTATGGAGAGTTCCATTCAAAGGTGGGTCGCATAGAATTTTAACTGTGTTCAAGTTGCTACCCGGCTAGGCTTTTGAGACGCCACAATATTCTAACCCTCCTGCTACGTGTTCAGCGTGCTTTCTTACTACGGCAAAGCTGAGCCTATGCATCACAAACCTAATCATCAGAGGTATCGACTGTGTGTTTAAATATTTCTAGGTTGACCTAGATAGGGGGTCGAGTGCCATTGGAGGAACTCCAGCTCATCCGTGAATGGTACAATTACAATTTCGGTGTGAGAAGGAAGTATTGGGAGACTCTCTGCACGCTGCCTGACGCTGAATTATCCAAGGATAGGGGTGCGTCTTTTCCAACGCTTCTCGACATATACACGCATGTGCTTGACGCATATAGGTGGTGGTTTGTGTATGTGTATAATGATAAGCTAGCCGATTACCATCGTCTCTCGGGTGAAAACCTCAGCCTAAAACAGATTCAGGATGAGGAGGAGAGTGTGAATAACACTGTCATGAATGTGTTGGGATCCCTGAATCCACAGAGGCTTGGCCTCGAAATAGTCTACAGTAATCCATGGGTCAAGCGTGAGGAGCGTATAAGGCTACGGCATATGCTGTGGCATATGGTTGAGGAGGAGCTACAGCACAGAGGTGAGCTAAACGCCCTACTTTGGCAGATCAATGTTGAACCACCCATCATAGGCTGGGATGACTGGATGAGTCAACACCAGCCTTGAGTCCCGCAGAGATGGTAAAAGGGTTAATTGAAACCATTTGAGCAGAGCCTCTGATTTTTTGATGAGGTTTGGCTGACAGATGAGAGGGCTGCTACTGTTTGGCTCCCTTCCAGCGCTCAAAGAGGTTGTGCTCTACGCCTAGCAGATCCAATACCTTGCCTACTTGGTGGTTTAACAGGTCCTCTATTGTCTTCGGTCTGTGGTAGAAGGCTGGCATCGCGGGTGCGATCACCGCGCCCGCCTGAGCTGCCCTGAGCATGTTTTGAATGTGTATGATGTTGAGAGGCGTCTCCCTGAGCACCAGTATGAGCGGTCTTCTCTCCTTAAGCGTGACATCGGCCGCTCGCAATAGCAGGTTGTCGGAGTACCCTGAGGCTATTCCTGCAAGCGTCTTCATGCTGCACGGTATCACGACCATGCCGTCCGTCTTAAAGGAGCCACTTGAAGGCGGGGCGGCGATGTCGCCCACACCGTACACCCTAGTTGCAAGCGACTCCACTTGGCTCACCGTATAATCAGTCTCGAGCACAAGCGTCTTCTTTGCCGCCGCCGTAAATATTAGATGGGATTCCACGCCTAGCTCACGAAGCACCTCTAAGAAGCGAACACCATATATTATCCCGCTCCCACCAGACAGGCCAACAACTAGCTTCATCTAACTGAAAACACTTCTCTCCCAAAGTATATAAGATTTTACGCAGACAGTTGGATCCTCTCTGCATACCCATCTGCGTGATTTATGAACCAAGCGCCAGCCCCCCACCCAACACCTGTGTGGCGCCACCTAGAGGAGGAGAAAGAATGAATGGGTGTAGGCTACCGATTACCCATACGTGGGAGGTTAAACCCCACCCCAAAGTCCTCCGCTACCCCGTCAGTGGGCCAAGCCGCATCTAAGAGCATGGGCGGGGAGTCGGAGTACCCAACCCAATCAATACGGACGGGCACCACCTGCTCCCCAAGCCAGCGAACCACAATACGCCCTCCAACACCCACAGGGTAGATTATGTGGGGCATCCCCGCACGCGGGGGAGGCGGCCTCGGTAAAACCAACAGCCAAGGCGCGCGCCGCCACCACCACCCCCACCTTCCTCCGCCTTAATCCCCTATAGAATTTAGCAACACCCCCACCATCAGGCAGGTTGGCTCACAACTAGTGTTCGACCGCACGGGTTACCCGATTCAGAATCCACCTGTCTATGAGAGGTGCCCGCTGCCCCATCCCTGCTTGGTTGGTTGGTGGGTGGGCCGTGAATCCTCCCGCCACTAGACGAGTGTGTTTTGGGTGGGTTGGGGTTGTAGGGGTTTCGCTCTACGTAGGCGCACGTAGGTACGCATCAGCATACCTATCGTACGCGTAGTGGAGCTTGGGCTTCACAGCATCATGTAGGGACCTCACGGGTTCATCGGCCCCACTCCACTCCGCCCCTGTCAGGACGCACCCACCCACCACTCCCGGTGGGGAGCGCCCTCCACCCTCAGTCAGCCTCACCCTCCTCCCCCCTATGTGTGTGCATGTACCCCTCCCTCAGCCAGCCAGGGGAGGTCTTGGGTCTCTATCTACTATCACCCTACTGCCCATGCACAACCGGATCATTCAAATCCGGAAATCCATATAAACCTATCTATTTTGAAACTGTTTGTGACGGCGCCAGTTGTGTGTTTGGGCTAGGATTCTGTGGACCCACTATCAGGTTAATGAGCTTTCTATGAGCGTGTTTGAGCGGGCCAAATGTGAGTGAATGTGAGAGTAAGAGAGTGGTGTGAGCTTCTGGGCTCACAGCTGGACCTCGCCTCCCCTAGCAGGTTTCCATCCCCCTTCATCTATGAGGGCCACGTTTATGGCGGACTTGTGAGTAGTGTAGGTCTACTCCAACGTGTATGTGACTGGAGTCAACTTCCCTCATAATATTCTTATCCCCGCTCACATAGGACTTGTGTTTGCTTTAAGTGAACTACCACGCCCTCACCGGTAGACCCAAATTACTGCCTAGTGCTGATTGGAACCCACACTTGAATTTTGGGTCTACCGTTGCGGACGGAGTCTTCCCCTAAACATAAAGCGTGGGATTCAGGTGGGTCAGAGCTCACGCCTATCACCGTGGCATCAAGCGTTTGCGCTTTCTCCTAGCTGTCTCTAAACGAACACGCTTCTTTTGTGCAGCCAGGGGTTTCGACTTTCGGATAAAAGTATAAAACAATGTTGCGCTTTCTCAAAAGCTCGGAAAGAGAAAACTCTTTTCCTTCGTCTTCAAGTGCTCCAAAAAGCGTAGCCTTGTCGCCGACTTTGGGCGCCATGCAATCATTCATGAAGAACGTAGTCATAAAGCTTCAAGTTTTTGGGTGGGGGAATTGTGGGTTTGAGGAATAAGCGTCTGCACTTCCAAAGCGTAACGCTTTGCGCCAATCTTTTCAAAAAGCGACGCGCAGCTTAAAGCGTAGGCGCTCGCGAGTTTTTCGTTTCCTAGCTTGAGGTATAGCCTTGCGATAAGCACGTTACAAAGCGCTTGGTGGAACTTGTCCTTAAAAATCTCTAAGCACTTTTCATAGTGTTTGAGCGCATCTTTGTATTTACCCTTTGCTACGCACAAAGCGCCCTTGGCCATTTCCACAACACCAGCGTAGTCGAGCTTTTTGATCTTTTCCGCCTCTGAGACGCACTTTTCCGACTGCTTTGTTCTTCCGTAAAGAGCTAAAAGAAACGCTCTGAAGGCCTGCGCTTCGCTCAAAAAACCGGGATAGCGAGAGAGCTTTGCCGCCTGAACCCATTTTGCGTTTTCGCTCAGCGCGTCTTTCAAGCGTCCAAGTGCGTAAAAAGCAAAAGTTGCGCACATGTGCCACGAAATTTTTAGTGTGTGATTGGATAAAGCCGAAACTCTTTCGCGTATTTCGTCAAGAATCACAAGAGAAGTTTCGGGTTGGCCAATGTAACAGTTGATAAGCGCAATCCTACACCTTGCAAGAAGAGCGTTCCTCTCGTTTCCTAGCTTTGTTTGTAGCCTTTCCGCTGTTGTGTAGGCTTTCAGCGCTTTTGTGTAGTTTTCTTGGGCTAGCTCGAGCTCCGCAAGACTTTGAAGCGCGTTTGCGCGAATGCTTTCGTACTCTTGTGTTCGTTGTGCGGTCTTTAGCGAAAGCGCGTAGTGCT
>Ga0209012_1003546_pt1 | contig 11621 bp, 6 predicted proteins | sample RS3BMetagenome_FD_184735 | JGI IMG/M metagenome (GOLD analysis project Ga0209012, IMG submission 184735) | Ferric oxide microbial mat and aquatic microbial communities from Rainbow Spring, Yellowstone National Park, USA - RS3B (SPAdes) (version 3) ...
GCGTTGTAGAAGTATCCCGTGAACTCATTGTATATGAATCCTTTGAGGTAGGGTTGCACGAAGAAGTAGGTTGCTGGGTTTGGTAGCCACGCGTAGGGTGCGTACCAGTAAGTGAAGTTTGTGAGTTCTGCCACGCCTTGAAGCTGCTGGGTCTGGTTTGTCTCGAAGGGTAGTTGGGACATGAGCTGATTAACCCATGATACGTTAACCCATGCAGGAATATAGCTCGTCGGTGTTATAGCGGGAGCCATCTGCTGGAATATTGGGTCAGGCCAGTCGGGGATCCAGCCCAGATCGACGTACTGAGGGGTGACCTGAGGACTAGTCCAGCTCACAAGCACAGCGGGTTCCACACCTTGAAGGGAAAATGAAAGCCCGATCTGAGCTAGGTTGCTTACAACTATGTCGAGTTCTTCCTGTTCGAATGGTGTTATCGGCGTAATGTAGGTTATAACCTGAGGTCCAAGTATCGGAGCATTCGGGTTTCCTAGAACCGTACCGTTAGGCATCACCACTGAGAAGTTTTCTTGCTCGCCAGCGAGGTTGAGGTAGTGTGCTGCTAGGCTGATGTTATCCGAGTATAGTGGTAGATTGTCAGGATTGTAGAACTTCCCATACCCGGGTGTTAGTGGACCAATGTATTCTTGGCCGAGTTGAATACCATCAAATGTGTAAAGTGTTTGAAGTATTTCAGTATAGTTTATGGCGTGAACCACTGCTAGTCTAAAGTTGTTGTTATCGGTTGGGTATTTCTGGGTGTTCATGGAGATATAGAAGAACGCGGGTTGGAATCCGGCATTAAGGAATATGCTGCTGAAGTTTACCTCCTGCTTGTATGAGTACTGGGAATACATTGTGCCTATAAAGGGTACGCTCACGTAGGATATCTGCGCTTGGTCTCTTACGAATTGTTCAACACGATCGTTGTGGGCGAGACCTGTGTACACCACGATTATGGGTATCTTAGCTGGCTGCAAGATAACTGGAAGATTTGGATAGTTGCGACCCCAGTAATTGGGATTCTTTATGAGTACAATCGTAGAGTAGGCTGGTCCGACACTCTTGAACATGTACGGCCCGGTTCCAGGTCCGCCGTTCGCGTCGAAGTAAGCATTAGAGACACCACCCGCCACGCCGCCGTGGGCGTCCACGAAGCTTGGGTCAACAATGGAGCCCCATGCACCCGCGATGTCGAGGAGGAAGTAGCGGTAGGGTACCAACAGGTTTACTTGGAATGTCATGGGACCTGTGACCACGTATGCTTGGTCTCTGTAGGTCACGAGTCTCTGGAGTATGGGGTTAGATGTATTATAGTTTGAAAGCAGTGTGCTAAGCGTCTCATTCATGAGGGTTGAGTTGGTAAGCACAGCGGGGTTTGCCGTGGCGTAAGCAAGCGCATGTCTAATCCCCCATGGAAGTATGAATCCTGTTTGAGCCACCGTGCTTAAGTTTGCCGTGAGTTCTCCATAGTTAGACAGGCTAGGCTCCTGACCCATAAACAGTACACGTACAAAGCTAAACCACACGTCGTATGCGTTGAGCTTGTCACCGTTACTGAATGTTACGTTAGACCTGATCTCGAAGGTATAGTTTTCATAGTTCCCAGATACATTGTAGCTCGATGCGAGAGCTGGGATCACTTGGGATATGCTTGAACCGTTATACTCAACTAACTCTTGGAATACTGCAGTGTCTATCGGTAAATTCAAAGCGAAATCGGCCGTTTGCGGGTCGAGCGAACCCGGGGGAGCATACTGTGCCACGTCTATGAGCTCGCTTGAATTCGGAGGCGATAGTGTGAAAACGGACTTGTTGATGACGGCTGTGGTGGAAGTGGAAGTGGTGCTGTTGGTAGATGATGCACTGGTGGATATGGAGGATGATGTGGGAGCTGTTGGAGTAGAGGTTCTGCTTACGAGGATAATACTGGCTACGAGGATAATTATGATGGCAACTATGACCGCAACAACCGATGTCCTGCTAACACCTCTAGATAAGGTTTGCATGGAGAGCCTTCCTCTACAATACTATTTAAGCTTTTCATAAGAATCCAAGACCGTGTATCGAAAAATGAGTTTTCTAATGAAAAGTTTGCGAGTTCTATGGTAACTGCTTGCGGTGAAGATTTTAATTCCTATATAAAATATAAGCTCTTAAAAAGATGGTGTCCGGATAAGGCTTAAACGTGGTGGACTCCACGGTTTTAAATTGGTTACAAAGCGTAGAGCCCACCACCCCGCGGATATATTCACATTCTTTAGGAATTTAAATGTTTTCGAGAGGAATAAGAAGAGGTTCTCACGAGCTCAAGGTGATGGCGGTGCTACTCAACGCGTTTGGATTAAGCCTCAGCGAGGGAAGACCTCCAGGTTCTTTAGGATACTCTCCCACAGAGCCACTCTGGAAGTCGAGTGTTGGGGATTGGACGAGGAAGGTTCTCGGAGGAGAAGCTAAACTTTGAGCCGAAGCTCGGCGAGCACCCGGTGACCGCGGTTATGGGAGTGTGGTGAAGTGTGAGGGCAGACCACTCTATGTTTGGGCCGCTGTGGGTGGACGCCTATACGAGGCAGCCAATCTGGTTCGAGGTCTCCCGCACTCACCAAGTAGGACAGCGTCTAGCGCCCTCAGGTTTCTGCGAAGACTGAGAGAAGGTGTCCACGTGGGTAACCCGGTTATCCTCACCGACCGGGGTCCCCGGTAGCGTGACTCGGTGATTCGCGGGAGCGGGCTTCCAAAACCACGTCTACCAGACCTTCGGGCTTAGAAGCTCTGTTGGTTGAGCGCTCCAGGGCTACCTCAAGGAGGGGACGAGGGCTTTCTACAACAACACCAATCCCAGGAAAACACTGTTTATGCCGCTCGTGGACTTCTTGGAGCTATTCGCTGCGTGGTACACAGAGTGGAGATGACAAGAATGAAGGCTTATCCGGACACCATCCTTAAAAAACGCTTGATTGTCGATGTTGTGCGGTAGAAGTTTTACGCTTAGCTACCACGCCTACCTGTATAATCCTGACAACGCGGGGCCAAACCATTGGTAAGCGCAGTAAAATATTAGGAGGCCAAACCCACAGATACTCCGGACTTCGCCTGATTGCCGAAACCGTCTGTAGTAGGGGTTCTCCTAAATATATGTGCAAACGTAGAACAGAGCTAACTTTGACCTGCGGGTAATGCTGAAATGGATTGGCTTGATTAATGTCCTAACAAGGGCTATGTGCGTGCTTGTTTATACCACGATCCCGTGATTTTCCATCTAGCACCTTAAGAGCAGAGCATAAGAGCGCACAAAGCGTATATCTGTGTGGCTTTAACAAGCTCGTCTGTGCTGACAAATTCATTTACGGCATGACAATATCTTAAGTTTCCGGGTCCATATGTGATTCCGGCTATTCCGTTTTTTAGTAAGTGGTAGAGGTCGCCTGCGCCAACTATTCCTCCACCATACTTTGCGTTGACTCCAACGGTTGCAGATGCCTGCTTAACGGCCCGCACAATCTTAGAGTGAGGGTTAATGCGTACAGGGTCAACAGATTCTAAGGGTTCTAAGCTCAAAGTGACTTTATTTTCGTATTCATATATGCGGATGGCTTCTAGGATTTTACCCTCAACCTGTTGCACGCTTTTGTCGTTGAACGACCAGCGCGTAGCCACACGTGCAAAATTGGGTGTTGAACCAACATCTTCAGGTGTTCTGCAAGAGATGTGTAGGATGTTCACGCGCCCTTTATCCATGTTGAGCACTCTCTCCATAAGGTGAACCATGTGGTTGAGAGCGTTCACACCCATGGGTGGATGTGCAGCTGAACCCCTAATGTCAACACTGAAGGTCAGGTGGCCGCTGAACTTAGCCCATATTTCAGTGAGACCGCTAGCTTCAGCGTTAATCGCATACTCTGGAAGCGGAATACCCACTTTCCCGAATCCTTTATCCACAAGAAACTGCATACCAGCCTGATTCTTGTTTCCTGGGGCTTCATCATCCACGGTTGCCGCCACTACGAGCGATTTCCGCAGTGGTGCCTCGTTTTCTACGAGTGCTTTTACCGCGTAAAGCTGGGCCACAAGCGAACATTTGGCATCACATGCCCCCCTTCCCCAAACTTTGCCGTCAGAGATCACCCCCGAGAATGGCGGGTACCTCCACTCTTCAGTGTTATAGGCGGGTACAACATCCATATGTGTACCAATCAAAAGACCCACAGTTGTGTTCGCTGGTCCAGCCCTAGCAACAAAGTTTTCGCGTGGGTACTCCAAGCCAAGCTCCTGTAGTATTTCTTTATCCTCCGAAACCACGAATGATCTAACTCCGAGGTTACCATATTCTTCTTTCAGCCGGTTCACAACTTCAGAGCAGTTTCCGGGAGGGTTCGTAGTGTCTATTTGCACAAGTTCGGAGCAGAGTTTCACAATTTCGTTCTCATAAGACTTTACGGAGCTTACCAGTTTCTCAGATATCATACCTAGAACCTTCGTCTTAACAGTCTTTTATAAGGCTTCTAAAACATTGTCCAATTAGAGTAAGGCGGATGATCTGGAACCAAGATTTGTGACCAAATGTTTAAGGATAGGTCGCGAGAGGATGCTGTTTCACCGCGCGTATTTTTAGAACAATACGGTGGAATAGAGTGCATTAGGCTTAGGGCATCTTGCTATTTCTCAGTTATGCTTCAACTGAATGTATTGAGTGCGATTGTCAACGATAACATGGTCAACCTGATCAACTGGGCGCACTCTGGAATCTGGAAAGGCTCAGACTGGACAAAGCGTTTAAGGATGTGTTAGTCAACTCCCTGTTACACTTTACTGTGTTACTTTTGGTGGGCGCTAAGAGCCTAAGTTGCCCTTCTGATTAAGAGGGTGTTGTGCCCTCTAAGTGTTTTTATAAAGTGTGGCCCACCATCAAGTCGATGTGCTTGACAAGCTGTGTGTACCGGTTGTGGCATCTATTAAGTTGTCCTTAGAAGGGTTTTGGAACCTTATCAACACCATCTATGTGTGATGTGAACCACCAGAGAATTAGTTTGAGTCGCATCAATTTATTTTCGGGTTTACCTGTTCTAGAAAGTGAGTGGGATTCACCCGAAAATCGGGCGAACGCTACTGGCTTACCCATCCGTCTAAGGAACGCGAAAAGTTGTTCGGCTTGTTCTATCCTGCACCGGTAATCCTCTTCAGAATGGATTATTAGTAGCGGTGTGTCAATGTTTTTTACGTATGTTATCGGTGATTTTTCGAAATACTTTTCTGGTCTCTCCCATGGGAGAGCTTGGATCACATCTTCCTCGATTAGTCTGTAATCGTCGCTTGTACCGTAGAAGCTATACAGGTTTACAACGGACCTATCGGTTACAGCGGCTCTAAATATTTTTTCATGGCTGATTAACCAGTTCGTGAGGTAGCCGCCGTATGATCCGCCTGTGACGCAGATCTTAGAGGGATTAACCCACCCCATCTTGGCTGCATGGTCAACCATATCCACTATATCTGTGTAATCCTGTTCCATATAGTGACCGGTGAGCGTGCTCATGGAAGCTGAGCCATAACCCTTTGTGCCTCTAAAATTACATGTGAGGACTGAGAATCCTAGGGAACACAGAGATTGTGTTTCTTGAGAAAAGTAGTACCCCTCTGCAGAGCCACCTCCATGAATCCTCACAACACAGGGATAGGGTGGGTTTGCTCCTATCGGGGGATAAAAGAAGCCCCTAACTTCTTCACCATCGCGAGCCTTAAAAGAGAACTCTATTGGGTAGCTCAGCCTTAAGTTAGATAGGAGTGGCCCATTGATATGTGTTATCTGCAAGATCTTCCCATGATCGTAAAGGTAAATCTCCCCTAGGTGTGTAGGGTCATTCGCAATGTATGCTATCCTCTCCTCATCATACACCGTTAAGCTTGTGACTACCTGTTTTTCGGGCGTTAACCGAATGATTTTACCCGATTCAGGTATTACGCTGTATACGTTGCAGCTCCCATTGTTTGTTGCTGTGAAAAATATACGTGATGAATCCGGGCTCCATGATGGTGGGAATGTAAAACCATCAAAACTTGAGTCCCCGATCATTGCGTTGAAGAGCGGCCGGTCGAGTGCTGATGTAAGGTTTTTGGCTTGGTTGACGTGAAGGTCCAGTAGCCATAACTCAGCGGGTGTATTGAACCTATATCTATAGTCATCCCCCACAAAGGCCAAAGATGTGCCGTTGGGGGAGACGCTCATAGCCGAGATAGCACCCCTGTTTGAAAATATTTTTTCAGCCTGACCAGTCATCAGCATGAATGAGTATATTTGCGTGTCAACTCGGAAGTCAGCGTCCTGTTCAGTGTTAGCCGCAAAGAATAGTGTTTCGCTGTCGGGTGCGACGCACATCGTTTGAACGTCGAAGGCTCCCGAGGTCAATCTTTCAAGCGTCCCGTCTAATCCCACCCTGAATATATGTGTGTACGTGTCACCATAAACGCCGACACCGTCGTACCTGTAGTTCATACGGGTTATGAATTTAAAGCTGGCCCTAGGCTGATTCACGCTTTCCTCGTCGATGTCAGCAATAAAATACACGTGTTTGCTGTCAGCGGACCATTTAGGCTCAGCGATTCGGGAGACCCTGAGTGAGATGAGCCGCCTACTAGTTGACGTAGTTAAGTCATACACCCAGATCTCCGAGGCACGACCCTTTTTAGCCTTAGTAGATGTCATGTAAAGTAGCTTTGATCCATCTGGGGAACATTCTAGCGCGGTGATGGGTGTTTTCGGCTTAAAGACCCTTGAAGCCGCTTTCGTTGAAAAAACATATCTCCAAACCTCTGAAGAGTAAGCGTTCTCCACCCTGTTAGGACGAGTGGCGACGAAGAGTAGTTCCTCGCGGTTTGTCGAAAAACGTGGGTTGTGAAGGAATCTAAAACCATATAGGTCTTCAGGTACAATACCTCTACTGTGCTTCATAGTGTGCATAGCGAGGATATGTGTTTATAAGTATTACTTAACAACCATGAGTCATAAAACGCATAATTACTCCTAGTTCCTCATAAAAATCGTCATAGTTGGCACGAAGGGCTTTACTTTACAAAGGTTCAAAACTTCTTAGTCCGCTTATGCACTATGCGAACATCAACAGGTGTGGATAGCCCATTAACGGAGCGGCGTTGACCCCACGAGGGAGTCTGCCATACTTTTCGAAGGTTGTGTAGCAGTGATCAGTCAGTGGTGTGCGAAAAACACAAAATTAGTTTGCTACTTACGCGCCACCTTGGCGGGATGATGCCCCTATGGATGATGTGTGTGACAGGCTACGGGTTGATGTGTTATCCTTTTTGACCCTTAAGGTATAATCGTGATGTATTCTTGGCGGTTTGAAAGAAGCTCTACTCCCGAGTTCGTTATGAGTACGTCCTGCTCCAAGTTGCACAGACCGCTTTCTCCGAATACAGAGGGCTCCACCGTCATCACCATGCCTGGTTGCAGCTTTTTTTTGGCAGCTGCGGCGTAATCCTTTGAATCCTTGGGCGCTAGACGTGGACCTATTTCATGCACTAGTAAGCCAACAGCGTGCCCCGTACCATGCCAGTAATTGGGGTAACCAGACTCTAGAACAATGTGTCTGGCCTCTTCATCTGGGACGTATCCTGGTACTTCAGCTCCCATCACGCGTATCGCCGCATCGTTGGCCTCTGAGGCTACCTCGAACATTTTATCTATATCTCGCGGCATCGGTTTGCCGCCGACGTAATAGACGTGCTGAATATCGCTGCAATAACCGTTGTGTTTGACGCCGAAGTCGATCCTTATAAAGTCGCCTGGCCTTATGGTCGTGTTGTGGTAGCCCATATGGCTTGGTGGGTCTCTGCCCACAGTTATTGCGGGGCACCTGTCCTCAGACCACGCTGTTTCGAGACCTTCATCCTTAACTTTCATTAATATCTTTTGGTAGACGTCTCGATCTGTTTTCCACGCCTTAATAAACTCCTCGCTGGCAGCCTTCAGGATAGCCTCGCTATTGCGTATTGCTTCCTTCACATGTGTTACCTCAGCTGGAAGCAATCTAGCTCGAAGGGTTATAACTAAGTCTTCGGAGGATACGAAGCTTGCGTTAAGCTCTCCTGCGGCTCGGTCGAGATAAACCTTCATGCCTGCCGTCAAACCGTCGGCTATCCCAAAGTCTTCGCTTATGTTCACCGCAATCCTGTGCGGTTTATTTGAGTTGAGCCAATCCTTTAGTCTACCGATGATACCTTCATCCTCATAGGAAATAACCTGATCGTATAATCCGCTGTTTTTTAAAAGTTCGGCATCCGGCCTCCAAGCGATCGCGGTTTTTGAACCGTCCGCACCTATTATGCCAGCGGTTCTCGCCATCATACCGTTAAGGCCTATCAGTGAAGCAATTGGGTCAGGTGTACCATCTCTCGTAAACAATAACCAAATGTCAATCCCAGAGTCACACATAACGTTTTGCACGAGCGATATCTTCTGCTTTAATAGGGATAATTCGTACGATTCATAGGACATTTGCTTTAAAAGGGATGAGGGGTATATAAAATAGTAGAGCATATATGAGTTGGTTTGAATTGTACAAAAGGGGATTATGGGAAAACAACTACGCTTTTCAGGGAACGGCTGACAACTGAGATTTTGAAGGGAATGTCTAACAGTCTTTATCTAGTGAGTCTCAGTGATAGTGGCACAATGGTCTTCTCGTGGTATCCTCTGTATGGTGTGCGGATTAGGTGGCGTGAGCGTGTGGCTAGGCGTGAATGCTTTTTATTCGGACGCTACTACTCCGTGTGCATGATTCTTAATGCACCCTAGTATTAGGTGGGTTGGGTTGTTATGAAAGAATACTTGAGTAGTGGCGCCACTTATGAGGCAAAGTTCGGATACTCGAGGGCTGTAAAGGTTGATGGGTTAGTTTTTATGTTGGCGACGGCCGGCACAGATAATATTGGGAGTGTGGCTGATACGTACAATCAAACGAGACGTTCTTTCGAGAAAATTCAGGTAGCACTTGTTGGTGCTGGTGGGACATTAAGAGACGTGGCAAGGCTGAGGGTGTTTGCAAAGCAAGAGTTGGTTCTCAGCGAGTTTCGGAGAGCATATCAGGAGTTCTTCGCACCCATAAAGCCAGCACTCTCCTTGATATATGTGTCTGGTTTTCCCGACCCAGCCGCACTCTTAGAGGTTGAGGCCGAAGCTATGATAGATCAGTCGCCCAAACGCTGAGTCCCCCACAGTTCATGAGCTCTAAATGATCAAGCTCTCGTTTAGGTTTTGGTTAGCGAACCTGTTCAATTTGAACTCGGAGATATCGATGTGCGGTTTGTCTCCGCTTACCAACTCGCTCATAAGGATACCTACAGCTGGGGCGTGCATGAAGCCGTGCCCAGCGAAGCCAGCGCAGCAGTAGAGGCCTTCAGCTCCGCACTCGGATACTACGGGGTTGGAGTCAGGTGTTACTTCATAGAGTCCACTAACAGAGTAGCCAATAGGCATATCCCCAAGTGCTGGAAACCTCTCCACCGCCTTAGCAGAGACTTCCTCATCGTATTCGCGGGGGAAATCTATGTTAAATCCTTGAGCTTGGTAGCGATTATCCGAAAAGAATATTGAGTGCGGCTCCTTTCCTATCGCTAGGGTTGAGTCTGTGTTAACCATTAGTGGGAAACTTTCGGGGATACCAGGGGGTACTCTGGTAAACAATATCTTTCTGGGATATGGGTAAACTGGGATTTTCACGCCTGCAAGCTCCCCCACTTTCCCAGAGTAGGCGCCCGCGGCTATTATCACTTTTTCTGTCTCTATTTCGCCCCGTGTGGTTTCAACCCCTTTCACCTCGGAGTTTTCCACAACTATCCTTGTAACCTCCGTGTTTTCTAATAGCTCCGCCCCGAGGCTTAGGGCGTGTGATAAGTAGCCCTGATGGACCGCTGAGGTTAAGGCGTGGCCATCTCGGTAACAAAGCGTGCCACCCAAGATCCCCCTAAAATCATAGAATGGGAAGAGCCGCTGTAACTCATCGCCTGAATAGAATTCTACTGGAACTCCTAGTGACCTTTGAAGATTTAGGTTGCGTTTCAAACCTTCAACGCCTTTTTTACTCTCCGACAAGAAAAGGTACCCATCATACCTAATCATCGGATCAACACCCATACTTGCTTTGAATGCTTCTAATATTTTTACGCTCTCGATGCTGAGTAAAACATTGGTTCTGCTTGAAAACTGATGTCTGAACCCCCCTAGGGCTGAGGCTGTACTTCCTGACCCGGCACGCGTTCTTTCGATGACCACTATGGGTCTCAGTAAACGCTTTGACAGATTATACGCTATACTAGCCCCAATGATCCCAGCACCCACAACCACAGCAGATGCTCTTTTAGCCATCCAGTAAGGCTACTCAAGCATCCTTTTAGACTTCACGGCCCATTGTTGACAGTGTCCGGATAAAGCTTTTTCATTCTTGGATGCCGCGCTCATCCATCCCCTAATTCCGGACACCATATTGTTATAACAATGACGTAGGATAGAAGATACTATTTAATAAGCGGTGCGATAATCGTATGATGAATAGGGAGTATGATGTTTATCGTACTTAAATTAACAGTGTTTGGGAGGATCGGAGTCCCTAAATAATACTCTACATTAAAAATGAGGAAGGGTATTCTGCCAATAGCTATAGATGTTGCCACCAGCTGTATGATGTCATAACAACTACCCGCCATGGTGACTGTTTCAAGTCTATTGTATCACCCCTTACATTCTGTGTTGTGTTCTTGGATTTTGACTGTCAGAGGTGTGTTATTTGGAGCAGTCAATATCTTAACAGAAAATGGCTACCAAGTTCTCCACGCCAGAGAAGTTATTGTGTCCTCGGATAGAGCTTCCATGTATTCCACACAAGTGTTTAAACATAAGAGGCCATAGCGAATACACTATAGGGTCGCTGGTTTTCCATGGCTTGTGTACGCATGTTTATCGTGTACACGAAGGTTCACTGTAGACCCCTAAGGGTTCTTATACGCTACTTTGATAATGCAAGCTCAGTGTCTTGTGACCTAACCCCGAAAAAATTTTTAAGGAGTATAACTACTAAACGTCAAAGTGCGCAGCGCAGGTTTCTATCTTCCAAGCTACACAAAGCTTGAGGACTTTCTCACTAGGGAGAACGTTATTGTGACCGGGCCGCCTAGGGCTGGTAAAACCACGGCTATAAGGAGTGTTATTTCGGCTCGAGCCTCTAATTCTCATGGGGGGCGCGAGTTGCTTGTGTTCTCTCTGCCTGCGGATGTTAGTGATTCTGCACTGCTTCTGAAGTACACCAACCAACTTGAAAGCCTTATGCGGAGTGGTGAAAGGCTCATGGTTGGATAGTGTCCGGGTAAATACTTATAGGGCGTGGGCACACGAGTATGGTGACTGTAATCTGGGAGGCAGCGATTAAGAGAGGTATACCTCCTAAATACTAAATGGTTTAAATTCTGGTTTACGCATGCTAAAGTATGGGGAAGAAGAGTGATGTTGTGAGCGTCAAGGTCCCACGAGAAGTAAAGAAGGAGATGGAGAAGCTTTCTGGGAAGATAAATTGGGCAGAGGAAATAAGGGGTTTCATCACGAATAGGATTCGACTTGT
>Ga0209012_1003547_pt1 | contig 11620 bp, 10 predicted proteins | sample RS3BMetagenome_FD_184735 | JGI IMG/M metagenome (GOLD analysis project Ga0209012, IMG submission 184735) | Ferric oxide microbial mat and aquatic microbial communities from Rainbow Spring, Yellowstone National Park, USA - RS3B (SPAdes) (version 3) ...
TCAGGAGTCAGCGTACGGGATCCGATGACGAGAACGGAACCATCGTGACCTGTCGAGCTGCGGAACGAGTCGTCCTGAGCGAGTGCGGTACGCTACAACTGGAGTTTCGAGCGCTGGGCGCAGCCACGCGGGACCCTCTGTTAAAAGGACTTGCCGAACGCGCTGACCAGGTTCTGCGCGATATTATCGCGCGAGCTCCGCTCGATGGTCTGCCAAACAACATCCTTAGCAGTGCGGATGGGAGCAGCTTTGTGAACAAGTCCGCCGAAATCGTACGTTTTGTGAATTTGGGCGCTGCCGGTGACTCATACTACGAATACATTCTCAAATCCTACATTCAACTCGGTCGTACCGATCCGTTTTGGCGACGTGAAAGCGATCGCATCATCGACGCTTTGGAACGAATTGTTTTCCGACGCGGCGTTCTGATCGAGACGCTCGAGTCACCCAGCGACCCAGCGCGTCAGACTGAACGCCAACACCAACTCAAGCAACCGCTGAAGCGCTTTGTGAACGTGAGCTGGCCGGTCGTGCTCTCGAATAGCGAAGAAATCCACCAGCCCGATCATTTGTCGTGCTTCGCGTCCAGTCTATTTGTCTTGGCGGTGCCGCCCGAGCAATGGGACGCCTCCGTTCGAAACGATCGCGCGGAGCGTCTTCTCCGCTTAGCCGGTGAACATGCTCGATTCTGCTTCGAAATGTATCTGGTGAATGCGGGCCTCAGTAGCGAGAGCGTCGAGGTGCAGCCATCCTCGCCGCAAGACTCGCCTTACGCGGATCGTCCCCTGGTGCAGATTCGGAGCTATGTGCGCGGTTACCATCAGCGCCCGGAGACTTTGGAGGCGCTGTTTTATCTCTGGAGAGCGACACATGACCCCAAATACCGAGACTGGGGATGGACAATATTCCAGGCCATGGAATGGTACACGCGCGTGCCCTCGGGCGGTTACGTTGGTTGTAGAGATCCAGACAACGGCTGCCGGATACCGATCGACAAAATGGAAAGTTTTCTCTTGGCAGAGACGCTCAAGTACGCGTATTTACTCTTCTCGGATGATGCAGCGCTTGACATTAAGAATGAATGGGTTTTCAACACCGAGGCACATCCACTGCGCATCATGAGCGTTTCGAGGGAGCGTTAGCGCACCTGGAACGCCCTCCGACGAGTTTCGTGAGCGACCCAGAAGGCCACTAGCGTCGTGTGTTCCCGAGAAGGGAGCGCGCTTCCGTGAGTTCATTGTGGAACCCAACGCCTGTGGACCGGCATGCGTAGCGCGAATGACCTGCTGCTTGACAGCGGCAATGCATCGTATCATGGCTCGTTTCGTCGGCATGGCAGGAATGCATCAGGAAGATACAGCGATCCGTAGTTCGCGCTTGTATCGCATCGTCGTCGGCATTCGGCAAAAGAAGATCATCGTGTATGGAGGTGAATCTTCAAATCGTTCATACGCTTAGACGCTGGATCCTGGGCTTGCTCGCTATACTCTGGAGCCGCCTCGGCGTCTGCCAGGTGCGGAGTGCGTCAACATCATGGGGCAACTCTTGCTCGTCTCTGAAATTTGTTTGGTCTAGTACTCCAGTTGGCTCTTGGAACCGGAGTGGAGGTACGGAAAAAAGTGACACAGGCACAGACACAGACACAGACACAGACACACAGACCAGCAGAAAATCCACCAGCAACCTGTACAGCATCCAGAGGTCTAGTCCAGGCCCTGGACCCGCAGCATTGCCCCGTGTCCGAGCGGGGCTCCTGGAGCCGACTCAGCGGGGCGCTGGCTTGTTCGGCTCTGCAAACAAGCGTACGCTGCCGCGGTTTGTCTCGGGCGAAGTCACGTGAGGGGACTGCTTTTTGGAACTCGGTTTGTGGTAAATTGTGACGAGTTTGGCAACAAGTTTGCCAGTTTGGGTGTCAGTTGTTTCACGCGTGCGACGCAGCGTCGTCAAGAGCGCTGCGGCGAGTCGCGTTTAGCTGCTGCAGCGGAGTCGACTTTCGTTGCGTGGACCCCGCCTGCGTCCCGACACGAAACGTTTCCAACGGGACACCATTTTTGGGCGTAAAGTTATCGGCTGGGGGCATGTCGTCGTCGTCGTCGTCGACCGTTGAGCTGAAGCTACCCTTTCTGGTGCGTGTGCCGTCACCAGCCGACGTTCATGAGCTCGCCGAATACGCCCAGTGTGCGGCAGTGCTCTATGGCTTGGTTATGGCCCTAGAAACGTCGTCCGGTACTGAATGCAATCAAGTTCAAACCTGGACGGCGGTGCCGGTGCCCATGACGCTTTTCCCAACGGTCATTCCGCGCGCCTGCTACCACCAAGCCCGGAGCCTGGTGGCAACCTTGCACCGTTGCATCGACGGACTCGCCCGAGATACTCCTTTTCTGCTCCAGAGCTTGCACTCAACTGCTTCTCAAGATGATTTCACCGCTCGATTATGTGACCTTGTCAGACAGCAGCCCTTGAAAGCGGATGTTCCGGCTTTGAGCGTTACGCGTGCGGATTACTTTGTAACTGCAAACGGCCGGTTGCAGCTGGTGGAAATCAATACCATTGCGAGCTCCTTTGGAGCACTCGGCAGCCGTCTACGGGCACTCCATACACACGTCCTGCACCGCGCGGATATTCTCGGACTCGCCAGCGAACTCCGACACGGTTCACATTCGGATGGATCCGGTCAGTTCGACGGGGCAATGGCGCAGCTTGCTTCATGGCGACGGGGGCAGTGCGAAAACAACATGCCCGAGAGCGGAGCGCTCGAGGGTATTGCGGAGGCACTTGCCCATGCGCACCGCTGGTGGCGCGCCCAGCACGAGCGCTATTCGTCACCCGTTGGAAGCACGGTGATGCTCTTCGTGGTCCAACCGAAGGAGCGCAATATCTACGATCAGAAGTGGATCGAACTGACGTTGTGGAAGGAGCACAATATTCGGGTGCGGCGCGCAACGCTTACCGAGATTGCTCAGAACGGACAACTCGTCGGCGGAGCAGAAGGATCACGTCCGACGTTGCAGCTTCGCAGCACCTCAAACGCGGAAACGGAGCAGGCGTTCATCTCGGTTGTTTACTATCGCGCCGGTTACGTGCCGCAGGACTATGCAAGCGATCGCGAGTGGCAAGCTCGAGCGATGATTGCGCGCTCCAATGCGGTAGAGTGCCCAAACGCCTCGTATCAGTTGGTCGGAACGAAGCGCATGCAACAGATTCTGGGCGAACCTGGTGTCCTAGAGCGGTATCTGGACGATACGCGCGGGTCGGAGCGCATGACGCATGGGCATGCGGCAGCGTCAACGATTCGTCCATCGCATCCCAAAGCCGAGGCGCTGCGTGAGACTTTCGTAGGGATGTATGCGTTCGATGATCCAAGTACGCGTGCTGCGCTGGTGCAGCGCGTGCTGGATCAGCCGGAAAACTATGTTCTCAAGCCACAACGTGAAGGTGGCGGTCATAATCTCTATGGAGCAGAGATGAAAACATTCATTGAACGCACGTGGAATGCTCCCGACATGTTGGCACATCGACAGGACCCAGACCACCCACTTTGCGCTTACGTGCTCATGGATAGAATTCACCCAGGTGTATCTCCGAATGTTATCCTCCGAAACGGACACACACCAGTACAGAGCGACTGTGTTTCCGAGCTCGGTATTTTCGGGATATTTTTCGGGAGCACTGAGAATGCCGGGTCGCCTGGATCCATCGGTGTGATAGAGACTTTGAATCAGGCAGTTGGGCATCTCCTACGGACTAAGCTAGCACGGCAGGATGACGGTGGAGTAGCTGCCGGGGTCGCCGCCCTGGACTCGCCCTGGTTGGACACTGCGTAAACGTCCACGTGTCAAACGTCTGAATCGAAGCCGACACAGCCGGTATCTGCGGTATTGTTCCTCCAGTCTGATGTGCGTTGGTGTGTTAGTGAGGTAGGCAGTGCATTGGTGTGCACGTCTCGCGCTTTCGGTTGGACTGGTATGTGATCGCGGCGTGCTTCCTTGCACCAAGTACGCACTACGCTTTGCTGTGTGTGTATCTATGTATGTACGTGTGTGTGTTCGCAAGCGTGCCGCACAGGCCGACGCCCAGGTTCCAACCACTTGACGAGCAGCTTCACGCCTCTGCGGCGTAGCGCGACCACCCTGCCCAGCACAGCAGTCGTCGGGCATCATCCGTCACTAGCGAACATGCGGTGCTTTCGGTGAAAACGCCTGGATCATGTGGCGCTGCCTTCGCGTGGCAATAGTGCGGGCGAGCGCCTGGCCCCCGCAGCAGCCGAGCGACCGTTGCTCCAAGGCGCACGTCAATACCGCCTCTGCTTGCCTTACTCATCTTCGTCATCAGACCAGGTCCTGCGCCGAGCAATCGTCACGCATGGCCTATGTTCCGACTCGGTGTGCACCCGTTGCAGGAGCGCAATCAGTTGCTCTTCGGTAACCCGCGAGCCTGGAGCTAGTTCCCCAAAGCGCGCAGCTCGCAGCAGGTAGTCTTCTACCGCCCTTGCTCTGTCCGGTTTCACGAGCGCGACACGAGCTAAGCGTTCAGAAGCTTCCTCACTGAGAATCAGACGCAGAAGCGAACGCCTTCGCTCTTCCTCCGCGGCAGCCGCCTGGCGAGCAGCTTCATCGGCTCGTTCCTTCTCCGCACTGCTCCCGTCAAGGTGCGTTGCAAGCCCTGGGGCCTTCCCCGGAACCGGTGTTTGATCTGAACCAGTACTAGACCAACCAAACCGCGACGACTGCATGCAAGGAACTGTGTTTCGAACCGCGGTCTCGCTGAGTACACAGAGACCAACGGTCCCCTGGCACTGCACCCGCAGCGACGATTGCCTGCTTGCTGTCGGCTGCCGTGGCGCGGAGCGTCTGCGTCGGTGCTTCGGAACAGCGCGCTGCTGGGGTGTCGCTGTCAGATGGACGTTGCCCGCTGCTACGGGGTATAGCCTGGAAATCGGTGTTTTCCACGTATGTTGCTCAGCGCCTGTGCCATGATGTCGTGTGCAACGGAGGAATCCCGAGTGGTGTGAAATGAAGTCAACGTCCTGATCTAGTGCGCACACATTTCAGAGTATGCGAGTTTCATCAAGCGGATCATGCGTTCTTCGCGGTAAACTGTACACTGATGGTGCCAGCGTTGTTAGACGACACGCGTAGCTCGTCGAGGCGCTAGCGCATTGTGGCTTGGGACGCTCACCCGCAACCCAGTCGACGCGAGAACGGTGCAGGGACGCGGATCGGGTGTCAGCTGGGCACTGCGGGAAGCGATTGACAAACAAGGTACGAAATTCCCTTACGAATTAGGGAATTTCTCGACGGATGGTTGTGTTGGTGTCAACTTCGTACAAGTTCTGGAGAGCGCGCATTCCCGGCTACGCTGTGGCAGCGTTCGCGGTCGCGCTTCCCGGTTTTGTTCGCGGGTTTCGGACTTGTGCGGGGCACGTGTACATAAAGACCTCAAGGCGGGGCAGAGATATTCAGGAGTGCGTCGAAAAGCGTACGCGCTACGGTATTACGTAAAAACCGGAAAAGAAAAGCGTCTTTAGAGCGCGCGTGCGGCACGAGGCTGGCTCGCGCGCTCCGCTCGTCCGTATACTTGTCAAGTCACAAACGTCAGCGATCTGTCTGCGGTCAGGGGGGCATTTTGGGGCATTGTCCACGCCCCTTTACAACGATATTTAGGTCCTGCAAGGTCAAGGACAAGTAGCGTGTATGGGCGAGTTGCAGGGAGCGCAGAACGTCCGGGACTCGAGGGACCCAGATTCTGCAGACGCAGACAGCCCAGTCTTTGGCGAAGGAGCAGACGAAGCGGTCCATGTACCCCCGTTGACAGACGCTAAATACGATGCGCGAGAAACACAGATGCCATTTGTGCCCGCCGAGAGACCGACTTTGTGTACGAAGCGACCGCCGCCGCATCAGTCTGCAGATATCCAGGACTGCGCAAGCAACCGAATCGCAAGTGACGCCCCGAGTAAAGCGTTGGCGTCGGAACAGGAGACGGAGTTTTCCTCATCCAATGCGTCAGGTGGGGCTTCGAAAGAGCTCGGGGAGAACACGAACGCAAACGGAGAATCCGCTGTGACAGACATGATGTATCGCTCGAGTCGAACGGGTAGAGATGCTTTGCCGGCTGTGGCGTCACAGCTACCTCGTCGAAAACGTGGCCGTCCGCGCAAGGAGGAACTTCTGGCACGAAAACTGCGACCTGGAGGCGAACCCGGCTACCCGGATGGAACAGCGAGTCACACGCGATGGCGGACCAGCGCCTCAGCGGTGGATATCCCACGGACGGTGCACATCATGTATGACTACCCCGAGCCGAAAAGCCGTTCCATTGACCAGTCTCGGTTGGATTCTCTTGCGCAGGCTACCGCTGCCAAAGCGCTGGCATCATTGGCTCATGGGAGAACGACCACGAAGAGTTTACCCGCAGTGAGCATCGGCGAGCCATGTCCGGCAGGTACTGCATTACGCGTTTTACCCCTGCTTCGAAGAGCAGGGCAGGGTACCACCTTTTTCGCTGACGGAAGCGTTGGCGCTCTGTCAGCCGAACAGTCTGCGCCCGCAATCGAGGAGAGGAAAATGTCCGATCAAGTTGTAGAGCTGGTGTCGAAAAGTGCAGCTCCAAGCAACCCGCGATCGCCCGAGAAATCTTAGAGGCGTTAGCGTGTATCCCGCGAAGCGTTTTCACCTTCCGCAAAAAGGTATGGCGGAAACTCGGATGTGAAATAAGGGCCAGCGATGACGCCAATGGACTTTTTCTTTGATGATGTGTCTGTCAGGAGCATGCCAACCTCGCACTCTCGGCATGCATTGGGATTCACTGGTGTAGGACTCATCACGCACGGTATCGAAGCTATCGAGGATTCTTGATCGAAAGGGATAAGCATCTGGAACATCCAGAAACGCATACCTTTTCGTTGAATGGACGCCAGCATCAGCATCCCCCGTCGATCGGTCTTTTAGCAATTGATCCCTACAACAACATATTGCAGCAGCAGCAGCAGTAGTGGTAGTCGTAGTCGTAGCAAATACAAAAACAACAGCATCATCAGCGGCCATCCATGGACGCTCGCTTGAGCACGCTCACTGTTCGCGGAAAAAGTGCTGCGAACTGGTTCACTACGCGCGTGGTCGCCAGAGTAGGCGTCTGCACACCGTTCACGTAACCAAGCACGGACTGCTAGTCTCACCGTATTCGGCTGAAATCATCACCACCATCATCATTATCACTATCGGCTCCGGTAATCGTGAGCAATCACCGGAGGTTACGCTGATCACCGCGTTCCACAGTGATAAACGCTTTGTGCTTATGTACCAGCGTAGAGCAGGCACCCGAAATCCAAACAACTCTACCCATCTCCGTAACCTTGATTTGCATCGTGAGCAATCCATTCGTTCCCAAGTACTCCATAAGGTAGCGTGTCATGATGCATGTGCCGCCATTCGTACCAGAGCGCGAGCGGCTCCGACCGACTCGAACGGCACGCTCGTGTCGGATCGCTACCCTAGTCGAGGCTGCTTGGCCCTGAATCGCCGTCCACAAGTCGTCCAAGGCGATTTTTCAGCTCATTCAGTTGACGTTCAGTGAGCTCTCCCACGTATTCGCGATCTGGAGGCCCCTGATCCTTTGCGTCGCGGAAGTACCGCTCATAGCCGGGCATGTTGTCCTCTGGAGGGATCACCATCATGCCGGATGGAACCAGTCCCATACGCAGGCCGGCTTGTTCGCAGAACGCATAGACCTCACCTATCTGCAGTTTTTCGACGTGCGGCTCGGGAAACTCCTGCGCCGCTAGTAAACGCGCGTAGCGTATGGCCTCCACGTCCCGCTCGAAGGCCAAAATAATGTCTTCGTCGCCCAGCCGGAGACTGTAGATCCCGTCACCACGAGGTGACGAGCGAAACACAAGCACGCAGACCTCTTTCGAAGCGTCATAGGGCGTTTGCGATCCCTCGACAACAGTCGCTTCGACTTCGAATACAGAGCGCTCGCTGTTACCTGCACGGGTGGTCTGGTCTCTGGCGGCGTCCTCGGGGCTATCAGCGCTCGCCCTAGTTTGCTTCATCTGTTGTATGCGTTTCTGAAGTTCCTCTAACGGCAAAGAAGTGCCAGGAATCTGGTGCAACGGGCGCTCGCCAGGTGGCGGCTGCTGAGCGTCCTCCTCGTGCTTGTCTGACGACGACTCCTCAGCGCCGTCTTTATCATCGCTTGGTGGGTCTGCTGTTGCTCGAAAGCGCCCGCGCAAAGCCCCAAGCTTGCGGCACCAGAGCCGTTTACCTTCAACCAGAGGAAAACCGCGTGCTGGCAGCTTTGGGTGCCACCGCTGCTGGCGGTTGCCGGCGTACCTGCAGCACCCAGCGTCTCGACTATGGCCTTGCCCGCTTGAGACCGTCCGCGTACACCAAGTTGGCCTGCAACCCCAAGCTACCCAAGCTGTATCTTGGACCATAGGAGCAAACTCTCGCTCGAAACAAACCTCAACTCGTTGTCGCAACAGCGTCGCTCCCTCCAGAGCCGCTGTGCTGTTTGCCCAGACGCCCTGCAGCGGCGTTTCTCTTAAGAGCGCACACGTGCCTGTACAATTCGGAGGTGTGTGACGCCTACCAGCAGCCTCAACTTGTCAGGAAACAAGAGCTGTGGGAACGTTCAGTAAAACTGCTGTTATTTCTGTTTCAGGGTTTAGAGCTGAGTTTGTGTCTTATTTCAAAGGCAGGGTATGAAGCAGGGCACCTGAATTTGGGAAAGTGCAGTTCAGCTGTCCTGGCTCCGTTGACTGGCACTAGTGGCACTGGGTACAGGTTCAGGCTACTACTATTGTTACTGTTCCTGCTGCTGATATCATTACGACTGCTATCGTTGCTGTTACGACGACCGTCGTTGGAGCCTGATCAGCACTTGACGTATCTTTCGTTGCCCTGGTTCGGCAAACGTTTGAAAAGACGTAGACGGGTTGTTTGCGATTTGCTCTTGAACCTAGAGCAGGGTTCGGTGCTTTCGGCGGGGCGCTACTCCCCGAGCGCTGATTGATCCCGGTTTTGGGGAACTGCCGCGTCTTTTGGCGGTGTTGCGGACCCGGCATCATCTTGGTTTTAGAGGCAACCGCGGCAGGCGGGGAAGATCGATAACGTCGTACCATGAGCGAGCGGCTCTATTATTTTGTGATCGTCGGACGAGATGACCGTGTTCTCTACGATCTCTTGTATCCGGCATCGCTCTCCGAGCTGGACTGGAGAACGAGCTCAGAGCTCTCGAGTCCGGCAGAGCGTGGAGACTTCGAGCCCCATCATTTCATACCGAGCATCCAGGTTCTCCCGCAGTTCGTTGCCTACAGCGCTCTGGACCATATCGAGGAGAAATATTGGTTAACCTCGGCCCGAAGTTTGAAGCATATCTTCCGATTCCGTGACTGGTCTGCATCGGTTCAGCTCACGCCGAACGCAGCCACGCGCTTCGTATTAGTGCATGGGGCTAGCGACGATGCGTCACGGAACGCACGGGCGTTTCTGCACGCCGTGTACGAGGCCTATGTGCCTCATGTGGTGTGCAACCCATTCCAAGAAGAGGATGCACCGATTACGAGCAAGCGGTTCCACGAAGTGGCTAAAAATCTCGCAAAGCGCTACTTCTCCGGTTAGCGCTATGGCCTCACTCGTATGGGCAGCGTTCACTTGCAACGATGTACGCCTTGGGGCAGTTTCCTGCTCGTATCCGCTGATGCATCTCGATCGGGAGTGGTAGCCTCGATTCACAAGCAAAAGATGAATATGATGCTGGTAGAGCTGGCGCACGGGGTGCATCTGTGAAGGATCCTGATCTCTTTTCTGATGACAAGCAGCAGTTGCACATCCGCGGAATCGGATTCTAGACGCCCGTTCTTGTGCGAGAAAGAATCGCTCTGGAGTGAATCCGCTGGAATTACTCTGGATCTCTGGGCGAGTCGTTGTGTGCAACGTTCTAGGCGAATGGTTCCACGAACTAGATGCGCACGCGAGTCCAGCGATTCGTACACCACCTCACTGGTGGATAACGAGCAAAGTTGAGACTCGGCCTCTTGGATTCTTCATCATCGCGGGGTTTCTCAAACCCGTCGTGCCGCGAAGGCAGGTCTGCATACGCAGACTGGGCGAGCACCCACGGACGACGAGACACGACCCTGCGATCGATGAACGGCGCCTCGAGCCGACACACTCAACGTTCTTGGAAAGCTTTTCTGTCAGTGTGCTGCATCAGCGCCGGCGCTACAGGCGTCTTGGCGAGCGCTCACAGCAGACTCGGTGTGCTGCGGAACCTATGCATAGACCACACTCTCCGAGCATAAGTACGCGTCGTGGAACTTTGACGTAGCGCGAGTTATCACGGACGCTTTCCCGGATGCAGATATCCAGTTGCACAGTGGCATGTATCTCTGGTCAGTGTAAACGTTCCGCCGATCAAGAAAGGATGGCTGGAGTCAGGCGGTATTGAAGCCATCGCGTCCAATGCTCGGACAGCGTGCAGGGAAACGATCATCGTTTGTGGGCACTGGACTAGCATGCCAGACGCGCTACCAGACGCATGCGCGACTTTTCTAGTCGACGCTTTGAAGCCGTTCGGAGCGATACCAAGCAGGCGCACACGAGTGATGCCGCTGCTGGTCTGTTTCCGCACACGAAACGGCGAGGCGAACCCGCGGTAGACCATAAAACGACTGAATAGCCGCTTCGGATTTTTTCCCGTAGTATGATCTCGGCATCTGCCGCATTGATAGGAGACGAAAAAAACAAACTAGTCGCAAACTATTTAATAAACAACAACTATCTTAAAGACCCACACACCACGCCCGCCTAAGAGGTCTAGTTTTTCCGGAGAAGCTCTGAAAGTGGGTAAACACGGGGTGCTCGGGCGACGAGGAAGGAAGCCCACAACAGGAACCTTGACCGCAAGGAACGGAAGGGCGGAGGCAGCAGCAGCAGAAAAAGTTGACGAGAATGCTGAGTAGTTATCCGCTGCTCCCGAAATAACGCTGCAGGTTCGGGCACAAATCCAGGACCCATCCTCGAACTCGGGCTCAGTTTTACCTCCTAACTTGGGTACCTACCTCAACTTTGGAAACAATCTCGGCGGATACTTCGGAAGACAGCTGGCAGTATGTTCGCGGTAGAAGCTGGAACAAGCGACTTGCCCGCCTACGTGTTTGGGGAGCGGATACGTAGCCGCTGACAGGGTGGTTCATAGCGTATCCCCTGTGGTTGAGGGTAGCTTCACGCGTCCGGCAAGATAAAGGTCGCATTCGAATCGACCTCGAATAATGTACTTCTGATTCTACGCTAGCGCTGCGGCAGACACTCAGTGAACGACTGGAATGCAGGAGGCGCTGGTGGCATGTGCGTTCACACACCCCGTGGAGGGTGCATCTAAATCGACGACGTACCTCTGGAATGCCGCAGCGCTATTCCTATTCCCTTATGCGCTACGACTCGATAGGTTTCGCATCATGGAATATTTGTGTGATAGCCTCGATACTAGATGACGTAAGGTACTTCCTGGAACGCTGAGACGTATTATCGTCTGCATATCCTAGGCTACAACACGGTTGAACCAACATACGTAGACCCTACGGACAAGCCAACTTCGTTACGCACACGTGGTGTGG
>Ga0209012_1003549_pt1 | contig 11618 bp, 9 predicted proteins | sample RS3BMetagenome_FD_184735 | JGI IMG/M metagenome (GOLD analysis project Ga0209012, IMG submission 184735) | Ferric oxide microbial mat and aquatic microbial communities from Rainbow Spring, Yellowstone National Park, USA - RS3B (SPAdes) (version 3) ...
CCGGGACTTCTTCGACGGATGGGACATCCCACTGACGTGGGACGCCGCTCAAAAGCCTACCCGGTTGCAGTGGAAGGCATCGTTAACCGAAAACGCATGGAGATCTCTTAGTAGAGGCGATTTATTCGAAGCTGGAGAAGGAAGACCGGAGCTTGGCAAGTCGGAACCTCGTTGAAGATGTTGTAAAGAGGAGAATCGACGATCCTGCCAGAACATCACCGTCATCGTCCAATCCGGCGAAGGACAGTTTTGGTAATCGCTCCGGCGGGGGCAATAGAATTCAGACCACTGCCCGCGATTGGATATGGGATCAGGGGACCTCGTATTCTCATCACAAAAGCGATCCGCAAATACGCATTGATGCGAGCAAGCCTTACGATGACGTTTTGAACCAACTCAGGAATCAAGGGTTCGACCAAACTTACCCCGCGATTCTTGGCTTTTGCAGCTGTCTGCGAAGAAGAGCCGGGAGAACAAAACATCGCAGTCAGGCCGGACATACATAGGAGGTTCAGGCTCGGGTTCCTGGATGGATCTCCTCTCCATGACGGGGGAACGAGGCGGATCCTCCTCCTTCCTTCTCCGTGGGACTACAGGGAGAAGCGATTCCTCCGAAACTGATAGTGGAGGTGGGTGAGGCTCCTTGGTCGAGATAGAGTGGGTCCCAATCAGAACGGGACTAGACACCAACGACCCAGATCCTCCCGCAGACTTTAGATGCGGGCCTGATTTTCTCGGATTCAAGGACGAGGAAGTCCGCCAAACATGGATGGGGTACGCTCAGAAACCTCGCGCGTTGGGTGTGTGGTTTCGCGAGGGGATTCTCCTGTCCGACGCTGAGGTATTGGCCCGCCTCCGACAACGCTATCCGAGGGGAGTCGCCCAAGGGACTTTGACCCTAGAGGATTGCCGCGAGTCCCGGAAAGAATTTACCCAAGCTCGGGTCCCGATTCACGAGGTCTCCCCCGAGAAATGGTGTCGGTGTTCGAGCGGGCGCCATAACGGACTGGGGGAACTTTCGAGAAACCTCATTCTGCCGAACGTTTTGTCGTATGTCAAGCGGAACATCCGCGAAGCGGGTTACGGTGTGGTCGATTGAGGGCCTCCCCCTCGTTTGTGACCGGGATAGTTCTAGGAAGAGGTGTTACTTCGATAGCTGTGACAATCGGTTACGTGCTCCACGCGCCGATGATCCGATCCCGGGCGCCCAAATGATATCGCGCCAGCCCGCCGGGTCATCCCCGACAGGTCGGGTCCGAGGGGGAGCAAGTTCCTCCAATTCCAGGCCTAGAGAAGCACGGACCGGGATGGAAACGCCGTCCGCGAACGGGGAGACCAATGTCGAGACCCCTTGAGGTAGCGAGGAATCCGCCCAACGCGTTACCCTTCCGCCAGAACCCGGCCTGGGAGGGGGAAAGACCGGGAACGCTGATGCAAAGGGGGGTCCTGTCCGCCGTGGCATATTCGTTGGAAAACCTCCCATCCTCCCCGGGACTTCCGGCAAACCTCGAGAAATACGGAAGGTGGATTCGCTCGCCCCCCAGATCTCCTAGAGGACCGGGAGGAGGACTCCGGGCTCTCGCTCGTTGGAAGAGGAGTTGGGAGGACCTTCAGGGAATGCCCTTTACGAAGGATTGTTCCCGCGAGAGTTCGCTCGGGATCGGAGATGCCAGAGGAGAAGGAAGACCATCAGTGCGGGGACCAGCGCGAGAGCGTCGTTCGCGCCCCCCACAAGGAGAGCCAGCCACGGAACGTACCAAATCAGCAGGCCCGAGACCAGGCTAATCTTCTCGGGCAGGTTCTCCGTCCGGCCCACATGCTTGCGCACAAGGGCCAGGGCCCAGAGCGCTCCGACCACTTCCGCGATAATCATGAACGCGGGCCACGGCGTGAGTCGGGGAAAAATGAGATAAAAGAAGGCCCACGAACCGGAGTACGCCGCGCCCAACCCAAAGAACCAACGGGACGATCGGCGGGGTCGCTCTTCGGTAGGAAAGAGGATATGTCCAGGAAGCGTCCAGGCCAGGATCACAAAGGCGACTAAGATGATTACCAGGGCTCCGAGGACTGTGTACCCTTCGAAATATCCGGGGTCGAACGTGAAGTAACCAAGGGTTACCGTCCCCCCAAGGATCAGAAGCGTTCCCCCCAAGGCCGCGTTCCCCAGCCACGGACGACCGTGAGTGGCCGGGAAGAGCAGGTCCACCAAGAGGATTGGGAGACCGATGCTGTAGAGGGCGTGAAAGGGGAGAATCGCGGCGACCACCCCCCAATTGATCCCTCCCATCCGTACGAGGTGTCCCAGGAAGGCAATATTGGGTCGGCTCGGATCTACCAGAGTCTTCGTGGCAATCCCCTCTTCGGCGATCGCGTACGAAAACCCCAGAAGAAAGAGGCTCACCCACCCATTCTTCCAGCGAAGAGAAACGTCGCGGATGAGAAGGACTCCGGCGCCGTAGAGCCCGAGCAGAGGGAGAAGGGCCCCGGGATGGATCAGGGCCATCATGGGGGTGGAACCGGTGAGAAACTCCGCCAAGGACAAGGAGAGAAGAACAAGAACTATGGCCGGCCACGCCAACCTGTGGGCCCCGGGGAGGGGAGACAAGGGGCGGGTTCCGGCGAGCTCGCCGTCCCCGGGTTGCCCCGATGTCCCCGGAGACCGGGAGGTACGGACACCCGTTTCTGCGCTGGAACTGACCGTCAAGATCTTGCCCAGAGATCGAAATCTCGCGGCCCTCTCAGGGAAATTGGTGGGAGGTACTTTGGAGACATTTGGGTTCGCGATTCTCAGGCCTTCGTTGTCTTCCGCTCGTTTGTCTCCCACCCCGCGTTCCCCCGAAATGGGGGACGTCTTCCCGCCGGGTTCTGCCGGCGCCGGGTCCGATCTCGCAAAGGTCGAGTCAGGGGGCCGATTTTCCCCCGGCCCCAAAGAAAGAACCCCCAGATCGCGGGCCCACCCGTTCTTTCGACAAGGGGAGGATCCCCTCGCCACGGCTCCTTCGGACACATGCTCTCATCTCTCGAGATCACGTGGGCTCACGCCCGGACCTGTGTTTGGTTCCCTTTCACCGGTCCCAGATCCCCCATCCAGGTGAAGAGTGTCCCCGGGGGACGGGATTGGGGGCGGAAGGGGAGTAGCGAAGGAAGGCTCCGGAGCTCGAGGATCTCCCTCAAGCAATACGCGGATGGACGATGTCCTGGGGAGGTGGGGGGCGAATGTCGGCGGTCTCTTGAGGGGAACGTTCTTTAGGAAAAGCCCGGGATGGTCCTTCGTCGTCAAGTTCCCGGAGAAATCATGGAGAGAACCGAATGAAGGTCGGTTCGGGGGACGCGAATTTTGGGTCATGAAGGCCCCGCATTGATCCCCCGCTCAGCAGCCAAGGGGGACGACAACTCGAAAATGGTCTCAAAATGCCTCCCGCGGCCCTGTGCGTGAACCGAGAGAGGGGCCAACCCTCCCTCATCGGAGGACGAGAGACGGTTAAGGGTCAACTCCAATTCCCGGATCCAGAGTCTCTGTCCTCTCTTGCGTTCTTGCCGGATTCCCTGAGTGAGCAGCTCGCGAGCCCTTGCGGGATGCCCCGCGAAGGCCCAAGAGGAGGCCCGAAACAGGGTCACGGGAACTCGTTCATCGATATCGGCGAGCCGGGTGCGACGTTCGAGCGAAGCCCAGGCTTGCCGGCGGATCTGAGAATAGCCCCGGCGCCCCCGGAGGGCTTGACGGTAGAGCAGAGGCAAGACGCCAGATCGACGCAACCCGGCCGTGCGGAACGCCTGCCCGGCGATCCGCATCGTGTCGTCGCACTCGTCCCATTTCCCGGCGAGCCAACAAATTTGCCCGTGCCGGTAGAGACCCCAGGCGTGCAGGACTGGGACGTCAAAGGTTCGGCCCAGGCGAAGGAGTTCTTCAGTCACCTCCTGGGCCGCGTTCACATCCCCTCGGTGCAGGTGAGCCGCGGCCGTGTTGGCCAGAAGACTCCCCATCGTGGAAACGCTTCCCACCTCCCGGGCCTTGCGGAGGCCTCGGGAAAAACGTGACAAGGCCCGGGAGAAGTTCCCTTGGAGGAGGTAGACTCTCCCCTCGAGATTCTCCACAAGGGCCTGCAAGGGAGCGCCATCCTCTTCGCGGGCGAGTCGGCGGGCCGTTCGGCAAACGTGGAGAGCGTCCGAAAATCGTCCGAGCTGCAAGAGCGCGGTGGCTCGAGAGACGAGAGCCAGAGACCGCGGCTCCCAATCCCCCGACCGGTTTTCGGTCACCGCAGGGCCGGTTTTGCTCAGAACCCGGTTCCAATGACCGAGCTGACACTCCACCCACGCCGCTGTGGCCGAGAGGGCCGGGGCCAGGCCGGAGGTTCCAGGTTCCTGCCCCCTCCCCTTCACCTCCTGGAGCAGGGCGACGAGCCTCTGTCGCGCCCGAGCCGGATTCCGGATTACGAGGGTATTGATCCACAATCGCGTGGCCTCCCACTTCAAGGTAGGGGGCAACTCGAATCGGAGAAGTCCCACCAAGATTTCCTCCGCCGGGGCGAGAGCCCCGGAAACCCATAGTTGACGCGCGAGGGCCAGTTCTTCCTGGACCTGCCGCCGGGTTGCCCAGCGATTCCCCGGGAACAGACGATGTCCCCGCTCCAAGAGCTCGGGAATGCTATCGAAAGCCTGTCGGGACATGGCCATGGCCACCGCACGACGATTCCAGTTCCAGGCCGCCCGTCGGTCCGTCGTTCCTCCGGCCGCCATGTAGAGGCGGACGATCCGGTCGGCCTCTTGAGGGGCATAAGTCTCCCACCAGCGCGCGAGCGCCCGGAACCATTCCGGGCGGGGGCCGGCAATTTCTCGTACGGTCTGCTGAACGAGAGGATGCCGAAATGAGTAGGTCCCTCCTTCCCCTTGGAGCATCCATTCCAGAGATCCGGACAGGGCCTGGAGCTCCCGGTGGATCTGACGGAAGGTCCCCATTCTTAGATGGCGGGCCACAGGGATCAACGGGGCATCGGGTCCCAAAAGGGAGGCCAATTCCAGGATTCGGCGCGTCCGAGGCTCGAGCCGTTCCCATCGCTCGCGGATCAGGCGCTGAAGCCTCAAGGGCACTGGCCAGGTTCGAGGTTCGACCGGGGCGCCGGTCGCGCCGGATCTTGACAAGTTTCTCGGATCCTTGAGGTCTCGGGCGAGTTCGGTCAAGAACAAAGGATTCCCTCGCGCCTGACGGATCAGCCGCTCCGAAACGGTTGGGGAATGAATTCCCATCGGGGCTCGGGCCAGCAAGGTCCGCAAGAGGATTTCCGATTCCTCGAGGGACAAAGGGTCCAGGGACACGGTCCCTGCTTGGGCGGCCGACGACTGGACCAGTCGGTCGACGGCGGCCATGGCCGCGGCGGCCCGGGGACCCGGTTCATCCCCTCTTAATGCGGCCATGATACAAACTCGGGCCGGCTCCTCGGTCGCATTGCGGGCCAGAAATTGAAAGATCGTTCTCGACGGGGGACTGGCCCATTGAAGGTCATCGATGAGAAGCAGTACAGGGGCTTCCTGGGAGGCTTGACGCAACAATTCCCAGTACGCCAGGAGGCGCCGGGCCATGGGCAATCGGGGGGCAATCCCGCGAGAGGCGAGACGGGAGGGCCAGGTCTCGAAGATCTCCTCGAAAGGAGACAGAGGAAGACGGGGGTCCGGCTGGACGGTCCCGGACCGGACAATGAACCCTCTTCTGAGACCAACCTCCCGAGCGAAGTGCAGCAGGCGGGTCTTCCCGATCCCTGACGGTCCGACGAGGACGAGTACTTTCCCGCGAGTATGCGCGACAGCCGCCTGGAGCAGGACCCCGAGGATTGCCAGGCGCTCCCGGGCCCGACCCACCAGAGGAATGAGCTCGGCAGACGACGAGCTTCGATCCGGGAGTGGGCTCGAGCCCTCGGCAAAGCGAATCAGATGTCCTTCGAAGTCCTCGGCGGGACCTCGCCCGTGTTCCAGGGCCCATGCCAAGACCAAAAAATGGGGAAGGTCCGGACGCAGATCCCACAAATCCTCCAGAACAAACTCGGGGTTTCCGGAAAGGAGGGGCTTCTGCCGGACCGCATCCCAAATTTTCCGGGTCCGATCTCGCCCGGAAGGGGTTTCCAGGTACAGGTGTTGCCAAGTCCGTTTTCCCCAAGGGCCTTGAAAGCGTCTGTAGACATCTCCCCGGGTCATGAGACGCCTCAAAAGCCGCGACACGGTGGGTTGGGAGAGTTTCACAGCGGCGACAATCTCTCGTTGACTGGCCCCGGGGGATCCGGAATCGGCCTTAGAGTCCAGGTACAGCAGAATGAGCTCGAGGGGCGAGGGCGTACCCGACCCCAAGACCTCCTCCGGGGTCCGCAGAGAAGAGGTCCGGGAGCGGGGAGGGGCGGAAACTCCTTCCGGGAGGGGCGAATGAACGAGGAAAGGCAGGTCTCTTGTCGCCGTCACGTGTGCGTCCCGCCTTCTGTTCGGCCAGGGGAGATCGTTCTCGCTCCGAGGACCCGGTGCGAGGGGGATAATCGCCAGGTCTCGGTTTCTCGATCGAGAGTCAACAGAAACATTCGCAGAGTCCCAAGATTACCTCGGCACCGAGGCTCGGCGATGGAGGAAATGGCGGGTCGAGGGCCGGGCTCCCCATGCTGAATAGGGTTGAATGGCGACCTCCGAGTTAAGTATTGGGGCACGGTGGACAGACCCGAAATGTCTGGACTATCTCCGGTTCCCAAGGGAAACATTTCGCGACGAATCAGGATCCTCGGAAATGGCGCACGACGGCGGGGGAGAGTCTTTGGCGCGGGGACCGCCCATCCCGGGACGCTCTGGGACGCCCGGACTCCCCCGTCCCCAATCCTTCGGGAAGACCGAAGGACCTCGGGGGGTGTTCCGTAATGAGAGCCAGCCCAGCCTGGACTCCCATCCTTGCGGGTCTCTTCCTGGTCGTCCTTATCATGTCGACGACCGCGCAGGCCTCCGGGTCCGGTTACAATCTCTCCTATACTCGGGCGCCCGGTTCCACGAGCCCAGCGGCCGTGGATCTGGTAAGTGTCTCCAGCAACGATCCGGGAGGCAACAACATCACCGCCTCGTTTTCTACGGCCAGCGCAATCGATCTGTCCAGTGGCGACTATATCTATATTGTGTATTTTGGAGGGACGGGGACCTCCAACTCCACCGCTTATGTGGACTTTTCCAACAACACCACCGCGGGAGAATACTATTCCTCTAATAGCGGGTCCTTCAGCGCCGGCGTGATGCCCTTCGTCCTCACCAATGGCGGATCGACACTGAGCTTCAGCATTGCGAAGGCCTCCGTGGGACCCGCGTCGAACTTCTCGATCGATGTGTACGCAGAATATGCGACCACGAACCAAGTGTCCTTCAGTTGGCTCGGGACGGACTACAACAGCGCGAGCGGTCCGGGAGGCGGAACGTGCACCTCCGCCGGTTGTGCCCCATCTAGTGGAGGAGGAGTCGCCGGCGGCGTGGCGGCCACGCCCCTGTGGATCTACGCCGGCGTGGCGGTCGCGGTCGTCGTGGGTCTCCTTGTGGCGTTGATCTTTCTGATGCGTCGGAGACGGGGGGCCATGGGAGCTCCTCCTCAACCCTACGCCGCTCCTCCCGCGCCCGGAGCTTATCCGGTGGGCTCCCCGCCCCCGGCTCCCCCACCCCCCTCACCCCCCTCACCCCCCTCACCCCCCTCGGCGCCTCCTGGGACCGGCTAGAGCCCGTTGGGGGGTCGGGTCCCCGGACCTCAAGGCTGTTCGGGGAATCGCGTCTCCGAGCCCTCGTCAAACCGAAATCCCTTTGGGGTCCGATCCCGAAAGACCCCGCAACCTTTTCCGGTCATCTTCTCGGTTCCCCGATCCCCCCAGTCCTCTCTCTCAATCCCTCTCTCCTCATTCACGCTGGTGTGGTCAAATCTCTCTCGGGATACACCTCAACCCTGGGCGAGATCTGAGGTCCTCCAAGTTCACGGCGTTCACCCGAAGCGCTCTTTCGATCCGAAGCCCGGGACTCATGGACCCCCCGGGGGATCCTCAGCAGAAAGACCCGCAGATCGTGATTAAATTGGGAACGGGGAAGGCGTGGCCCGGTTCTCCCCTTCCGGCGCCATCAGGACCTCTCAGTCGATATCTCCCCGAGAGGGATGGACCCTGGCGCACCCAATTCCGCCAGCAGAGTCCCCGGGGGGAAGGGTCCGGGGAACGATGTCTTCCCCGGCCCCTTCTCGCCCCGAGGGGTTTCTATTCGTTCCGCGGGGAGGCTCCGGAAAGGGACGCCCGAAAAATCGAGACCAGACGCTGGGCTTCCCATTCCCGGGAGGCCTCCTCTCGGGTCCTTTGTCTGGTCTCCGTCAGGCACCGGATCGGGACCACGAGTCCGGCGGCGGCGACGCCCGCGAGGAACAGCATGAGCCCCGAGGCCTTCCACAGGAGGATCAGGGTGGGAAACAGCAGCGTACTGAGTGCCGCGCCGATTTTTCTTGCCCCCGGGGCGATCCCGTGCCCCGGGGTGCGACCGTGGGGAGGAAAGAGCCCCGTGGGAAGCCCAAAGGTGGCGGTGTTCGGGCCGATGTTTCCGAAGAGGAACGTCAAGCCGTAGATCACCCCGAAGGGGGTCCCCAGGGCGATGACCGGGGGATAGCCCCAGGATGAGGAAGGCCACAGCCATCACCCTAAAACCCAGCCCCGGGAGGGTCTTGCGGTTCACCCGGTCGATCGCGGCCACCGCAATCCAATATCCGGGAATCGTGAATAAGAAAGCAATGACGGCGTTGTATTCCTCAGCCGTGACCAGGTGCTGCAGGGCGGAAAGGTGAGGGGAAAACGCCCGGCTCAGCGAAGACAGCAAGATGGCCGAGTAGATTCCGGTGCCGTAGAAGGAGACGTCAAAGAGGAACTAGGTCACGGCAGTTCCCACGACAATCATCCAGTAATTCCGCCACAGCTGAAGGTAGCCCAGGCGACCGGGCGTCAGGTCTCGGTTCACTTCCGGGACCTCCCGGTCAACCCCCTCACGGCCCGGGCCGTTTCCCGAGCCTTCCCCTGGACACGAAGGGTGTATCTGGGCGTCTCTGGCAGGCGGCGACGAAGGTCACGTTGAGCAGGTGCCCGGGGACCGCGAAGGGTTAGTAGAAGGAGAAGAGAGCTGCGATCAGCCCGATCACAAAGATGTCATAGGCGACCGGGAAGAATCCCATGCCCGAAACCACGATGGTTCACCAATGGAATCGCTTGACCCAGCTCGTATCAAGGGGTTTGAGGATGGCCCCGGTCAGCGATTCGGGGGCGGGTCGATCCGAAACGATACTTGTTTGGAGGGAACGAAGGGAGAGGGGCCCCCTTTCGGCCGCCATCTCCAGAAAGCGATAGAGGGGACCCAGATTCCGTCCCCTCTCAGAAACTTCGCCTCCCGTCCTGCCCTTCAACGGGAGGTCTCGGGCCCCCTCCCCGAGGCCCCGAGTCTTCCCTCAGGACCGTGACCCCCGGGGGACAGATCCGCGCGAGGGGCCCGTCGCCCCGGGAACCAGTTCGTTCTCAGGATCTCTCGATGAGGACGTTTTTGGTGACGAACCCGTTGTAAGCCGTGATGCGGTGGTAATAGTACCGTCCCGTGCTCGTGGTGGAAACGTAGACCTGCGTGGTGTGGGCCGTGGGCAGGATGGTGCTGCCGTAGATCCAGCGCGCCTCCCCCCGAACGTAGTTTTTGACGGTGGAGGAGAACGTGTGGGTGACATCCCCCACGGTCCGTACGGTAAAGGTGTGATCGGTGTACCCGGTGGAAACCTCCGTGGGGATCAGATATCCTTGCGGAACCGCGTAGAACCCGGAGTCCAGGAGGAACGGATAATGTTCCGTGGTACGCGTGTAGATGTGGAAGCCGGGACCGCGCACGTCCACCGAAATGAGGCTGCGCTGGTCCATGGTGACGTTCTCCTGGGAGTCGGTGTAGTTGAGCAGGTAGTTTTCCGTGTTCCGGAAGCGGTAGCTCTCAAAGACCGTGGTGGTGACCTTCCCCCGGGGGGACTCGATGTAGCCTCGAAGGAACAGCGAGGATTCCCCCTGGGTGTGGAAAACGGCCCGGATCGCGAAGTCGGGGTTATCGGTGAGGTTTTGGACCGTGTAGGTGGAGATTTCCTTGAAGACCAAGATATCGCGGGTCAAGGCCCCGACGGTGGGATGACTACCTTCGTACAAGACCAGGTTGGCGTTCACGATCCAGAATCCCTGGTTATTGATGACCGTGATGTTGATGACGTGGGGGCCCGGGCTGGAGAGGTCCGCCGCGAAGGGGGTCACGTCGAAGACGTACGGGGGGATGTTGAAGACGTTCGGGGAAGGGATCGGCTCCCACAAGAAGGGGTTAGCCCCTCCCGTGTAGATGTAGGGGAAGGGCGTGGCGATGCCCGCCGGCAACCCGTCGATCGAAACCTGGATCCCTCGCAGAGCGGTCCCGCCGCAGATTCCGTTCGCGGCCGCATACGGACTGCTCAGGAACGAATTGGGGGCATTCCCGTACCAGAACTCATCGCAAGAATGGCCCGTGACATACACTTCGAGGTAGGCCCGAGTGATGTTGTCCGGCAGGTTACTGACGGTGAAGTCCGAGGACTGTCCCGAGAAAAGGGTCGTGTTGGCGGCCTGGACGATCTCCTGGGGGACCGCCGGGGCGGAAAAGGCGGGGGAGGTCTCGTAGAAGGTGAGGGTGGCGTTCACGTAGATGATCCCCGTGTAAGGACCGAAGACATAGTTGTTCATCGTGGCCACAAAGGTCTGAGGGGATTCCAGCACCGGGGTGTATTCCGTCACATCCTTGTAGACAGACCAGGAGATCCCCGCCGGATCCGGCTCCGCGTTGATCGTCCGGAAGATTTCCACCCCTCCGATGTCGAGGGTCCCGATCCGGTCAAATTGAACCCCCCGAACGCTCGTTTGCCAGTCCAACAGGACCATGGCCCACGGACCCGGGCAGGCGGAGGGGGGCGAATACCGGCCTACGGCCGTCCCCTGGCCGAGCTCGTCGTCGAAACCCCAGGCGTGGAGAAGGGTGACCGTACAGGAAGGGGTCGGAGGGGGTTGGGGGACCGGGTTTGCCGTCACGGGACTCTGATAGTTCCCTTGAGGGGTATAGGCCGACCCTCCCTGCGTCAACAGGGGGATGACCAGCAACGCTCCCACAGCCAGGATCACCGAAAGACCCGCACCTCGGAATCGACTTGCCCGAAACGACATCCCCAATCCCGTCCGGAAAAATGACGCACAACCCCGAAGGACAGGGGCGGCATAAAAGTTTGTAAGGCGACCCTAGAAACCCCTGGCTTTCCGTTCCGAAGCGAATGGCACGCATCCCCGTTGTTCCAAGCGCCGACCTTTTCGCACGGCCGGAGGAATACATCGCCATCCCCAACCTCGTGGGTTCCGCGTTGAGGCCAAGGGCGTCTCATCTCGAGGGACACAGGCCCCCACGGCCGGCATCATGGGCGACGGTGATCGCCGGATCGCAGGTCCCGCCTCAGGCGGCCATATTAGATCACGTCGTGAAAGCGCCAGTCTTTCGGGAGCCCCTGTCTCCTCCAGCCTGTTCGGCGGAACCTCACATGCTCCAGGACCCGGACCGCGGCT
>Ga0209012_1003550_pt1 | contig 11613 bp, 11 predicted proteins | sample RS3BMetagenome_FD_184735 | JGI IMG/M metagenome (GOLD analysis project Ga0209012, IMG submission 184735) | Ferric oxide microbial mat and aquatic microbial communities from Rainbow Spring, Yellowstone National Park, USA - RS3B (SPAdes) (version 3) ...
CTCTTTTCCGCTCCACCCCTTCCCAAATCCTTGAGTCCCTCAGCGCCTCGAGCGAGAGGGACATGGGCACCTACACCGTTCGGACTTTCAATTCTCTTTGCGAGATTCCTGAGGCCCGAGCACGCCCATCCCGGCCTACCTCCTTAGGCCGAAGGAACCCAACGGCGCAGGCGTGCTCGCCCTCCACGGGCAGGGAAGGGGTAAGGACGAGGTCGTTGGCCTTGAACCTTTTCAATTCTCTTTGCAAGATTTCCCCTCAGCGCCCAGTTCGGTATTCCCGACAGTTCTTTCTTCCAACTTTCTTTGCGAGATCGCCCCCTTCAGCCTCATACACTCAACGTAATTTCGCGCTGTTTTTAAGTCTTTTTGTCTGCTACCCCCTTTCTTGCATTTCCCCTTCATGGGGTAGAAGTCTCGCCGGCCTGCATACGTATCTGAATTCGCAAGGTAATCCCGCGACCAATGACAGTCCGCCAAAAGTGGCGATTTAATGGTGACGAGTGGGTTCCGAGCTGGGTTGCGCGCTTAAGCTCATGGCTGTGTACAGCCACTGGGGATTTATGTTCCCATTTTAGGGCGTTGGGCGGGCTGTTTTGGCCTTATACCCCACAATCCCATCCGCTCGCCCTTGCTCCCATCCCTCTAGCGCGTCCTCTCCCTCAAGTTTGCTCAGCTTCTTCCCGGCCTTCAGTGCTTCGGCCCGACGTTCGCCGTCTCCGCGCACCTCCCACCTCGTTCGGTGTCCTCAAGGCATCCTTTTTTCCACGTTCGGCTTGGCCTCTCTCACCATTACATCGGCCTTCATATCGTTTTATTTTACTTTTATTTTGCCTGACCTCGTTACCATTCCCCTTCCGTTCTGTTCTATTCTGTTTTATTTTGTTCCTGGGTTTAATCGGCTCGTGGGCTTTGCAGCCTCCCCCTCGTTGCTCGCGAAACGTTTATAAGCGGAGAAAGCGGTTTCGCGATGCAAAGGGAGAAAAAGGCCCTGGGTAAGATTGGTGCTACTATTATTATCGTTCTGGTGTTGTTGGGCGCGGCTGGGGCTTATTTCTACTACGAGTCCATCAGCGCGCCCAAGTCGGTTACGCTGACCGTGGTCGTGGTCAGCGGGTGGAATGATAAGACAGTGGAGATGGCTGCTAAGGATTTCGAAGCGCAGCACCCCAACGTCCACTTCGACTTCGTCTACACCACCTTCAACAACGTGCTCCAAAAGGAGGAGCTGGTCGAGTCGCAGGGAAACGCCTCCACTTACGACATATTCACCTGGAGCCCGACCATGTCCGGTGCCATAGCTTCCTACGTCACGCCCCTAGGACCTTACGTCAAGAGTTACGGCTACAACTTATCCGATCTTCCCTCCGCTTTCCTCGGCTTCGGGGGAGAGTATTACAACCTCTCGACCAAGACCACGGAGCTGATAGGCCTTCCCCTGGACACCAGCCTGGAAATACTCTTCTACAGGAAGGACGTCTTCAGCAACGCCACGCTCGCCCAGGAGTTCCAGTCGGAGTACGGCGTCCCCTTCAACCCCAACGACTGGACCAACTGGACCGAGGTGGTTTGGGCATCGCGCTTCGTCGTGACCCACGGGGTCACCAAGTACGGCCTGATATTCAGCGACGACCCCAGCCACGACCTAATCGATACCTACCCCGCCGTGTTTTACTGGTGGTACATGAGGAACTCGTCCCTCAACGGCGGCACAAGGGGCGGAGTCCCCCCGTTCAACGTCCTCTTCACCCCCGGGCTGACCCCCTCTTTCAACAACTCCGACGGGGTGGCCGCCCTCCAGACGATAAAGGACCTCCTCCAGTACGAGCCCGCTCCGACGGTCGAGATAGTGACCTACAGCGATATCCAATCGATGTTCGCGGCGGGGGAGGGCGCCATGGACTTGGCCTGGTCAGGGTTCTACGACACGCTCTTCAACGTCCCCTCGAAGTCCCAAGTCGCCGGTAAAGTGGGCATGGCCCTCCTCCCGGGCGGTTACGCCGAGGCCGGGGGTTGCTTCATGGGGATAGCCAAGTACTCCCACAACAAGGACCTGGCCTTCCAGTTCCTGGCCTTCCTGACCTCGGATAAGGAGGCCGCCAGCCTCTACTTCAGGGGCGGCTTCCCGCCGGCGGCGCTGGGAGCCATGAGGATAATCGCCTCCAATTCCACTTACGCGGCGGAGTGGTCATTTTACCAGAAGGCGGCTTCCGTCGCCTTCGCCAACCCGCCCGCTATCCCGATCGCCGCGAGCGAGCTCATGCCGTCCCTCAACACCGCGCTGTTCAACTACCTCACGGGCAAGGTAACCGACCCGAACCAGGCGCTTCAGACCGCTGCCTCCCAGTGGAGTTCTTACGTGAAGCAGTACCTGTCGTCTTGATCTACGATGGCCGCTAGGAAGTGGACCGATAAGTACGCGGGAGCCCTCCTGGCGGCCCCCTTCACCGCCTACCTTTTGGGCTTCACCGCCATTCCCATAGCGGTCTCCGTTTTTCTGAGCTTTTCCAAGGTTGGCGCCATGTACAACTGGGAGGGTTTCGCGGGCCTTTCCAACTACGCCAGGCTTTTCCGCGACCCCTTTTTCGCTCAGACCTTCGAGAACACGCTGATTTACGCCGCCTCGGTTATGGCCGTAGACGTCTGCTTGGCGCTGGTATTGGCCCTTTCCGTGGAGAGGGTGAGGGCTGGGAGGTCCGTCTTCTCGGTGCTGCTGGCTTCTCCCATGCTCCTGCCGGCCGTGGTGACGGCGGTCGTTTGGGAGATAATAATGGACCCTTACGTGGGCCCGCTGGACTTCTTTTTGAGGCTATTCGGGGTGGGGCCCGTGGGCTGGCTCTCCAATCCAGGGCTGGCCTTGATCAGCTTGATAATAATAAGCGTGTGGCAGACCGCGCCCCTCGCCTTCCTCCTGGTCCTCGCCGGGGTTAGGTCAATCCCCCCTCAGCTCAAGGAGGCAGCCCAGGTCGACGGCCTTTCCTCTTGGGCTACCTTCAGGGAGGTGACGCTTCCCGTCATCGCTCCCTCGTTGGTGGTGACCGTGCTCATGGTGCTGATATCATCCTTCCGCGCTTTCGACATACTTTTCGTAATAAACGAGGGGGGTTTCAGGGCCTACAACGCGCTGTTGGTCTACTACTCCTACGTTTACGCCTTCGTCCCGGGCTACCAGGGGGAGTCGATGGCCGCGGCCGTCGTGCTCGCCTTGATCTCCAGCGTCATCGGGGTACTTTTCATACAGGCCGTTGGGATAAGGGAGAGGCTGGGCCTAACGGGTGCTGGAGAAGGGGGCGGTCAGCGCGGGAGGCTTCGCGTCCGCAACCCCTTCCGCTCCCGCTTTCGCGTGCACTTGCCTTCCTCCTCCTCCTCGTTGATCCCCGACTTCAACCTCCCTCCCCGCCTTTCGCTCTCCCTGGCCTACGCCGCCCTGATTTTGGCCTCCGCGTTCGCCTTTTTCCCCTTCCTCTGGGCCTTGGTCACGGCTTCCAACTCGGCGGGCGTGGTGATGACGCTTCTCCCGCACAACAACCCAATCTCGGGCCTGGCGAAGAACTTCTCCCAGGCCGTGGCCCAGGGCGCCCCGTACTTGGTCACCAGCCTCGTAGTAGCCCCCGTCGTGTCCGCCCTCAGCGTTTTGATGGAGGCCCCGGCCGCCTACGCCATAGCTAGGTACAAGGTGGGGGGAGCGAAGCTCTTGGGCTGGGCGCTCTACGTTTATGCCCTGCCATCCATAATTTTCCTCATCCCCATCTACACCTTCGTGTCAAGGGTTGGGCTCCTGAACAGCTGGCTAGCCTTGATCATGATCTATCCAATATTCGCCCTCCCCCTAGGGGTTTGGATGCTCGTCGGCTTCTACAAGGACGTCCCCAAGGAGGTCGACGAGTCCGCCCAGGTGGACGGGAAGACGAAGATACAGGCCTTTTTCGACGTCGTGCTCCCCATGGTGAAGCCCGCGCTGGCCGTGGCGGCCTTTTTCGCCGTGCTTTCAAGCTACACGGAGTTCATGTTCGCGGTGACCATCGGGACTACGCCCTATACCTTCGGCTTTCCGCCCACGGGGGCGGAGACGGCTACGGTCTTCGTGGCCGAGGCCCTCACCACGGGCTCGGGCGAAATAACGAACTACGGCTTGCTTTCCGCCGCCGGCCTCCTCGTGTCGTTGCCGGTCATAGCGATAATGGCTTTCTTGCAGAAGTACATCGTCAGGGGGCTCCTCTTCGGCGGGATAAAGGGGTAAGGGGCTCTGAGAAATTGCGAGGGACGGGACGAGAGGGAAAGAGAGGAAGGAAGCAAGAGGGGTTTTACTCTACGTAGGCACATGTAGGTACGCATCAGGGTACCCGTGGTACGCGTAGAGCTTGGGCTTCACGGCTTCACTCAACTCCCTCGCGAGTTCATCGGGAGTCTTCCGCTCCGCCCCCGTCAGGGCGCACCCACCCAGGAGTGAAGGTAGGACTGTGCGGTCCCACCAATCGCGCTGGGAAGCGCCCTCCATGTTCGGTCCCCTTCCTCTCCTGTGCGTGCACGTACCCCTCCTTCTCTTTCTAAAGGAGGTCTTGGGTCTTTGCAACCACCCTACTGCCCATGCACACACAAATTGTTCACATCCAAAATTATATATAAACCTATCTATTTTGAAACTGCTGACTACGGCGCCAAAGCCAAAAAGGGACCGCGGGTTGGGGGTCGGTTGCCGGGCTGATTCGCCGGGCGAGCGGATGGATGGATGGATGGATGGACGGATAGTCGAGCAGGTGGTCGCGCAGGTAGGTGATCTTTAGTTTGCTCCTTTCGCCTAACCTCTATCGGGGGCTTGTGATGCCTGGCCTGCCGAAGCGCTTCTCTTTTCCGCGGTCAGGCCTCTTCGGCTCTACTGGTAGGGCGTTTCCGGTGCCCACGCGGGACCTTGCCGAAGCGAGAAGCGGTTTTCCCCTCTTCACTTCACTTCACTTCACTTCACCCTGCTTTTCCCTCGCGTCCTTCCCGCGGCGGCGACTTCACGGGGGGCCAGCGGCCATATGCGCTGTCCACCGTAAAAAACCATGAACTTCTTAATACCCACTTTGGTGGATTCCCCTTCCTTTACTTCCGATTCCCCGAGCACCCTGGCCTTCAGTTCCTCCCCCTCCACCTTCAGCGTCACTATTTTCTCCGACCCGAGCGGCTCAACCACCAAGACTTGCGCCTCAATCCCGGAGGGTTCCCCTATGATCACGTCCTCTGGTCTCACGCCGACGGTGACCTCCTTTTCCCCTCCTTCTTGTCTTTCTCTTCCTTCTCCTTCTCCTTCTTTTTCTCCTTCTCTCTCGGCGTCTGTCTCTGCGTCTCCCCGTCCTTTTCCCAGCGCTTCCGCTCTTCTCTCGGCTATGGCCTCCAGCCGCACCTCCCTGCCGAGGAAGCGGACGCTCCCGTTGGCCAGCTTCCCCTTCACCACGTTTATCGGTGGGCTACCGATGAAACCGGCCACGAACTCGTTGTTGGGGTAGTTGTAAAGGTCCTCAGGTGGGTCGACCTGTTGTATAACGCCGTCAGAGATAAGGGCCACCCTGTCCGCTAGGGCCATGGCCTCGGACTGATCGTGGGTCACGTAAACGGTGGTTATGCGCAGGTGTCTCTGCAACGACTTCAGGAACGTCCTGGTGGATACCCTGAGTTTCGCGTCCAGGTTGGAGAGGGGTTCGTCCATAAGGAAAACGCTCGGCTCCTTCACGAGTGCCCTCGCCAGGGCCACCCTCTGCTGCTGTCCGCCGGAGAGCTGCCTGGGGTACCTGTCGAGAAGGTCGGAAATGCCGAGGGTTTCCGATATCCGTTCTACCCTGTTCTCGATTTCCCCCCTTGGTAGCTTTTTCGCCAGCAGGGGCATGGCTATGTTCTCCCTGACCGTTTTGTGGGGGTAAAGCGCGTAGTTTTGAAATACCATGGAAACGTTTCTATCCCTGGGGGGGAGGTCGTCCACCAACTTATCCCCGATGTAAACGTGCCCGGAGTCTTGGGTCTCCAGGCCAGCTATAATCCTCAGCGTGGTGGTCTTGCCGGAGCCGGAGGGGCCAAGGAGCACCACGAACTCCCCGTCGGCTATGTCGAGGTCGATCCCCTTCAGTACCTCGTTTTTCCCGAAGGTCTTCCTCAGCTTCTCCAGCTTTACCCCCGGCATGGGTTCACCAGAGAGGGCCTTTTAACCCTTTTCGAGCGGGCGGTCGGCCGCGCGAGCCCCGCTTTTCTCCGGCGCGCGTGAGGAAGGGAGCGGAAGCGCTGGAGGAGATCGCCTTCAGTTCGCCTTGCCCTTTCGGGCCGACGCCGCGCCGAGAGACGAGCGCTGAGAGAAATAAAAAAGAAAGAAAGGAAGGAAGGAAAAAGAAAAGGGAGCGAAAGGGAAGGGGACAAAAGGAGGGCGGTACTTGGGACCGCCTTTCGTGGCTTGAGCAGACCCTTCGCCTCGCGCCAGCCCTCGCCGTATAAGCCGTCGCCTCTGCTCGCCTTGGCCCCGCGCGGGTGTGCTGGCCGTTAGCCCCGCTGCTTCCTCGTGCCCCGCTCCCTCCCCTTTCTCCGTTGTCTCCTTTTTCTTGTCCCCGCTCTCCCACCTCTTGTCCCTGCTCTTGTCCTTCTCCTTGTTCTTGTCCTTCCTCTTCTTCCTCGCCTGGGCCGGCCTCGTCCGGCCTCTCGGGCACCCAGTCTGGCCCGTTCACGGCCTTGTTTATCTCGGGCGATAGGTAGTGCTTCCTGATCACCACCGTCACCTTTTTGACGTCCGGCATGGACGAGACCCTGTCCTTTACGTCCAGGGCTATGCTGTAAGCGTACTGAGCGGGGCAAAGCGGGGTCGTCATGTGCAGCTTGACCTTCACGTGCCCCTCCTCCCCGATGATAACGTCATCGATCAAGTTCATCTCGGAGATGGTTATCCCCGTCTCAGGATCGACCACGTCCTCTATGGCCTTCACCACGTCGTCTTGCGTGATCATTATGATCACCCTCTGTCCTCCCCTCGTCTTGGCGGGGATTCCACGCCCTTTCCCCGTGAGCCCAGAAATCGGATCTGGTCATTCTTAACGTCGTCATACAATTGCAGGAGGCGTTAAGCTTTCTCCTCGCATCCTGCCCCGTCCCCGCCTTTTTCCTCCCCTCCTTCCTCTTCACCAAAGGTTTAAATCGGCCGGGCACCCCGAGTTGATCGGGGTTGTTTGAAGCCGAAATCTACTCGGACCGTTCGAGCCCTTGGGGGAAGCTCGACAGGGACATCTACGGCCAGTTCGTGGAACACCTTGGCCGGGTAGTTTACGGGGGGATATGGGTTGGCGAGGGTTCCGCAGTCCCCAACGAGCGGGGATTCCGCAAAGACGTGCTTGAGGCGTTGAGGGCGTTCCACCCCCCGATAACCCGTTGGCCCGGGGGCAACTTTGCCTCCGCTTACCACTGGCTGGACGGCGTGGGGCCAAGGGAGGAAAGGCCCAAGAAGTTCGAGATGGCCTGGAACTCCGTTGAGACGAACCAGTTCGGTACGGATGAGTTCATGGAGTGGGCGAGGGCCGTCGGCACCGAGCCCTACATCACCGTCAACGCGGGCAATGGATCACCGGAAGAGGCCGCGGCCTGGGTGGAGTACTGCAACTCCGAGCGGGACACGCGTTACGCCGAGCTGAGGAGGAAGTACGGCCACTCTCAGCCCTACAACGTCAAGGTTTGGAGCATCGGCAACGAGCTCTACGGCCGTTGGCAGGTGGGTTACTGCGTCGACGGGGAGGAGTGCGCCAGGAGGACGCTGGAGTTCGCCAACGAGATGAGGAGGGTAGATCCCTCGATCAAGCTGATAGGGGTCGGGTGGGACGAGGACCAGGATTGGAACTACAAGGTGGTCAAGACCGCCGGCGAGCAAATAGACTACCTGTCGGTTCACAGGTACCTTCATCCCCCTTCCTACCCGGAGCTGGCTGCGGCCTCGCTGGGGGTCGAGGACATGCTCAACACCACTTACGGCGTGGTGCAATCCGCTAGGAGGGCCGGAGGGATAAAAAGGGACGTGAAGGTCGCCTTCGATGAGTGGAACGTTTGGTACGAGGGGCCGATGGAGCGGGACGCGACCGTTGGGGACGCCGTCTTCACCGGTTCAATGCTGATCGGCTTGGAGAGGCTGGCGGGAAAAGTGACCATGGCCAACTTCGCCCAGCTCGTCAACGTCCTTCCCCTCATCAGGACCAGGGACGACGGGGCTTTCTACGTCAACCCCCAGTACTACGCCTTCCTCCTGTTCGGCCCCAATTCGGGGGAGGACGTGCTCCCCATCACCTCGGCCTCCCCGACCTACTACTCCAAGGAGCTGGGCAGGGCAGTGCCCTACTTGGACGCCTCGGCCACGGCCTCTGGCGAGGCCGTATACGTCCACCTGGTGAACAGGCACGAGGACGAAGCGGCGAGGGTGACGATCAAACTCTCCGGTTTTAACGCGGCCTCGGGGACCCATGATTACGTCTCCGGCCAGAGCCCAGGAGACGCGAACTCCTTCGACGAACCGAACAAGGTGGCCGTGCAGAGGGGGCAGGAAATGGAGTTGGGCGCTCAAACCGTTGAGCTAACGGTTCCCCCTCACTCGGTTAACCTGGTAACGCTGAAACGGGGATAGCTTCCCCTCTTCCTTCTGCCCTTCCCTCTCTTTTGCAGGCTTCGAGACGTGAAGGGGAAGGCGGAGAAGGACGCGAAGGGAAGGGGCCAAAAAGAAGGGGAACGAAATGAAGTCCGAGGAAGCGGCCAGCCGGGTTGCGCGAAGGTCGGCAAAAGGAGGCGGCTGGCGGGCACGCCCCACTTATATCATATAAACGAGGGACCTCTAATTAGGTCAGAAGAGCGCCGTGGGGTGCCGGCCGCGGTTCGATATTGAGTTCCAATGCTTAGATGCGGGGTTAGTGGGTGGACAGCGTTGTTCTAGGGGTAAATTAGTCTTTTTGGGCGTTCTGATAGTACTTTCTGCCAATAGGAGGCTCGGGTTTTCAGGTCTGTCTCGGTAACAAACCTCTACGTGGTTGTCTTTCGCCTTCCTTTGCAGTTTGCAGTCGAACGTGCAAAGCTTTAGCCCCTTCCTTTTGGCACAGTGCAATATCGCGTGATCAGCTAAGCCGTCATATTGCATATGCTGCAAATCAGGGGACTGGAACGCGTCCTCGAGATCCGACGCGTCGTTTTCAACTATAGTGAATTTTCCGTTTAGAACCCGCGTTAGATAGGCTAGCGGTGTTTTATGTTTGTGCATAAAATAAGCTGTTTCCATAATCGAAACTACCGGCAAGCGTATTTTTTCAGCTTTTCTCGCTACCTCCGACGCTTCTCTGCTGTTCGGGTCGTCATCGTAGATGATCGCTATGAGCACGTTTGTATCAAAGACGACTTCGTTCATTTTTTACACCATCCTGGTGGCTACTCAAAGTTCAGAACGTGCACGTGTATCTTAAGCGGGTCTTCTTTCCATCCCTTCTCAAAACAGCCAACAGACGGAATAAGGCCTATCATCATCGCGACTTGTAGGTTTTCATCTTGCTTTATTGTTTCCCACTCGTCATGCGTTATGTCGTAAAACGCCAGGTTGTAAAAAATCTTGCCATCTAAGTCATAACCTGTCAGTAGACGCACGTTAAAGTTCTTGCTTGTGAAATAATTTATTAACCAAGCAAGTCCCCGCAGAACTCTTTCATTTTCGTTCCAAATTTCCGGGGCGTCGACTTCTAAGAAGCGCATCAGAAATCCTATAATTTCCTGAATGGGGGCCTCGGATGCGTTAACTTTTAGGGAGTTCCCTTGATTGCCTATGGGAACCGGGGAGTTAGAAAGACTGGAGTAAGGCTCACTGCTCATTTTTCTGCTCCTCCACGGTCAAAGACAATACTTTCTCCAAATCATCAAAAGCGGAAAGAAGCGTCTCCTTCTCACCGGGGAGCACCCTGTATACGAACGTTACAAATATCCTCGATAGGTCGGAGGTCACTGGTTGAATAGATATCTGCTTGAATGGCAATAATCTCACGTCACCTTCGCGCAGGTCGCCTTCGTATATGTTAAACTCGAAAAGGTAAGGGTCTTTTATACCTTTGAGTTCAAGGGATACCGGAGGCTCAAACTTTTTCAGCGCTCCTTGCCTGAAGAAGCTAAAAGATAGTTCATAAGCGAAGAGGTCTTTATCCAGGCGGGCAGAACTGAGAAGCGCGCTCAGCGATTGCAAGTAGTTGGCTACATTAGGTTTCGGTTCATCCGTGAGGTTCAGCTGGATGATGCCCCTTTGGTCTTTCGGATAGGCAGCGTTGTACACCTGGATGCCCGCACCTGCGAGTTTCCCGATGATAAGCGGAGGTGGATTCCAGAACGATATGCTAACGGAGCCTGGGCCCGTTGGCATAGGTAGTAAAGGTATGCTGAGGTCGTGTTCAATCTCCTTATAGCCTAATATATTTTCAACGTCTTCCCCTTTGAGCGGGCGTGTGAGTATCGCGAATAAGTTGGTGGTCACAGAAGGTCGAGAAAATGCGGCCTGCAGTTTATAAGTTTTTGTCGGGGAAGGCGCCGCAGCGTGATCGGCGTGGTGATCTTATCGGATCTCCGCACGGCCGATCCCTGCGTATCGCGGTCTTCGTGCTTTCAACTCTCTCTTTGTGAGACTTCGTTAGACCCGCTGCTTCTTCGTGCCTCTGTAAAGGGCTTTCAATTCTCTTTGTGAGATTCAGGCCCCTTCCACCTCATATACTTCACATAACCTCGCGGGATTTCTAAGGCTTTTTTGCCCGCCCCCTTTCCCGCATTTCCTCCTCATGGGGTAGAGGCGCTCCCCTGCAGCGTTTTGCGCTGAGCTACGCCACCCCACCCCCCTCTATCTCCTAGCCTGCACCTCTCGACCTTTCCCCTGCGCCCTCACGGCCTTACCGTGCGCCCAACCGAAGGCGTAGCTGCCGCCCAGCGTAGTCAGCAAGGCCATCATCACTATTTCAGAGAGCTCCGCCCCCGTGAAAGCCCCCATGGAGAAGGCCAGCGACGATATCACCAGCCCCATCTCTCCCCTCGGTATCATGCCAAGCGATGCGGCCGTCGATGCCCTAGCGTCTTTGGTGTAGAGGAGGGCGAAGGGGAAAACGCCCGCGAACTTCAGCGCGGAGGCCAGCGCGGTTATCGCCAATCCCTGGGTCAGCACCGCCGGCGAGAGGAAGGACCGAGCGTCCGTTTGCGCCCCCACGGTGACGAAGAACAGCGGCCCGAACACGGCCAGCAGGGCGGCGCTCATGGAAGTGACGTCCCGCAGCTTGGCGGGGTTCTTGATCTCGGCCATCGATACCCCCACCACCAGCGCCGCCAGCACCGCGGAAAAGCCGAGGGCCGTCATGGCCAGGACTAGGCCGAATAGGACCACCAGGGATCCCTCGAAGACCAGCGAGTCGGGGAGAAGGGAGGTGAGCCTCGGCACCACGAATAGGGAAACGAGGAATATGAGCGACCAGGAAATCGCTATGAAGGCCAGCTGCTCCGCGACTTTGGAGGCCGTCGAGGCCGCTCCCAGGGAGAGGGCTACCGAGAGGAGGGCGAAGGCGACGACGTCGTCCAGCGAAGCGGCCGAGAAGAGGACCTTCACGTGAGGTCCCTCCC
>Ga0209012_1003556_pt1 | contig 11589 bp, 10 predicted proteins | sample RS3BMetagenome_FD_184735 | JGI IMG/M metagenome (GOLD analysis project Ga0209012, IMG submission 184735) | Ferric oxide microbial mat and aquatic microbial communities from Rainbow Spring, Yellowstone National Park, USA - RS3B (SPAdes) (version 3) ...
TCCGGGGTGCGATTCCCCGGCACGCTAGTCGTCGGCAACGCTGTTCGGCCGGCGCAATGCGGACTTCAATATATGAATGTCTGCGTTTCTAGGAACGGTTTCGCTCCAAGGCGTGCCGACGAACGCGGAGAAGGCGATCAGCCCCGCGACGATCAGCACCAGGTCCAGCAGGAGCAGATAGCGTACGAGCCCGAGGATAGTGTGCTCGAGATGCGACTGGGTGCGAGCGGTGTTGACGAGCTCCGTCGTGCGGCCGAAGTAGGTTCCCGTGGCCGTGGCCGTGACATGGCAGCCGGCTTCGCCGCGCTCGACGACGCTCGCGGCGTAGAGGGTCTGGCCCTCCCCCTTCTCGACCGGCACAGCCTCGCCGGTCAGGGCCGCCTCGTCGACCAGCACGGAACCCGACGATACCGCGATGTCGGCCGGCACGACATCGCCCATCCGCACATGCACCGCGTCGCCCGGCACAAGTTCGCGCGCGGCGAGCACATACCAGCTGCCGCCGCGCAGTACGCGGGCCTGCACCTGCAGGCGTCCTGCAGCAGCGCGAGTGCGCGTTCGGCCCGCCCCTGCTGCAGGAAGGCGACGACAGCGTTGAAGACCAGCAGGAAGAAGATGACCGCGGCGTCCATGTCGTGACCAAGGACCAGGGTGAGGATGGCGGCGGCCTCGAGCATCCAGGGCACGGGAGCCCAGAACTTGCGCAGGATCACGCGCCAGATGCTCTCGTGATCTGCCGCGATCTCATTGAAGCCAAACCTGATCTGAAGCTCCCGTGAGTCCCCCGGTCAGGCGGGTCTCGTCTGTGACCAGCGTCGTCACAGCCTACTTGCCGCATTGCGGAAGCAAACACAGCATACGGTTCGCCTTATCATAAGAGAACATGGTGGTTTAGACGACTTGACCCACGGTGTACATTATAGATGATTCGAAACGGTGACTGGCAAGGGTGTGGATGGTCGTGACAGAGGAAGTGCGGATTGAGGTCCGCTGTGCGCTCTGCGGCGCACAGGACTTCGTGTCCCCACGGCGCAATGCTCGCGAGTACGAGGAACTGCGCCAGGGCATGACGGTTCATCACATCTGTCGCCAGTGTCAGCAGGTGCTGCGTGCGCGGGCCATCCACGACCGCACGTCGCAGACCTAGCGCGCTGCCTACCAGCGGGGACGCCCCGGCAGATCCCCTGTTGCAGCCTCTCCGATGAGTTCCCGACGCCAACTCACATGCTCGACTGCATGCAGACGGCCCGCCGGCCGCCGCGCATCCTGCGCCGCCGCGGCCGGTGGAGCCCGGATCTTTTCGCCGCCATGCCATGTTGGGCGACGGAGAACGCACGCTCCGCGCGGAATGTCAGAGGAATTGACGCCCATAGCGTGCAAGAATATGCTGATTGCGTCGCTGCGGTTAGATAACTGTCTAAGTCTATGGTGGTGCCTTCCGGACCTGATCATGGCCTCGGGGCAATGTCCACCACGGTGCCTGTACCGCAGCCTCGGGCATGGTCGCGATTCTCGCAGCGCAGGGGGCCGGAAAGCATGAGTTCGAACGAGGGTCAGGCACCAGTCGGCAGCCGGGGTACCGGGTCGCTCGGCACCATCTACCTGCTCTCCGCATTGGTCGGACTGATCAGCATCGCGGCAAGGGTCTACCTGTCCCTGGGCACCCTCGCGAACGTCATCGGCTGGGTGATGGACGCCGCCCTGCTCGCCCTGATCATCGTGGGCGTGGTCAAGGTCACCCGCTCCGGTGGCGCGCGTGTGCCTCTCAAGGTATCGCTGGTCGGCGTCGTCTACGGTCTCGTGACCGGCCTCGGCATCATTCTCGTGCCGCCGTCGGCAGCCGCCGTGCGGGCCGCCGTCACGCAGGAGCTCAAGCGGTTCCCCAGCCTGTCGCCGACGGTGGTCCAGCAGTCGGTCCAGCGTTCCATGACGCTCGGTTCGCACATCACCTCGGCCGTCAGCGTCATCGTCGTCGTCTGGCTGCTCGCATTGCTCATCGCCTGGATCGCATCGCTGTTCGTGAAGCGGCCGGGGCGCTCCGCCTCCGTCTGACCCGCCCCTGAGGCAAGGAGGAGAGCACAAGTGCGCAGGTTCCTCATCCCCGTCGTCGCGGTGGTCGTCATCGTCGGCCTTTTGCTGCTCATGCGGGCGACGCAGCCGAACGGCGCGGCCAGCACGATATCCCCGCTCAGCTACAGCGTCGCGCGGGCGCACTACGGCAACCTGAACGTGTCGGTCAGCGGCAGCGGCACGGTGCAGGCCGGGCAGTCGCTGGACGTCGAGGCGCAGCAGAGCGGCACGGTCGCGTCGGTCGGGGTGACCGTGGGCAGCCAGGTCCGCCAGGGCGGGGTCCTCGCCGCCGTCACGGACGACGGAGCGCTCGAAGGCGACGTCACGTCCGCCGAGGCCCAGCTGGCCGCGGACAAGGCGAGCCTCGCAGCGCTCTATCCCACGCTCGCCACCGCCGCGGCCATCACCGCCCAGCAGGAGCGCGTGCAGGCGGACAAGGCCGTGGTCGCGCGCGACCAGGCCCAGCTCGCGGATCTGACGGTGGACGCTCCGGTGGCCGGCGAGGTCGCGAGCGTGGACGTGGTGGCGGGTCAGGTGGTCAGCCCCGGCACCGAGCTCTTCGAGATCGTCCAGCCGGGTTCCGTCGAGATCGAGACCAGCGTCCCCGAGATCGACCTGCCCAACATCTACATGGGCGAGGGGGTCCAGGTCTGGACGCAGGACCAGGGCACGATGCAGGCCGCCGTGACCTACATCGGGCTGATCTCGTCGGGCCAGGGCCCCAGGGGGGCCCTCTACCCGGTGACGCTGGCGATCGAGAACCCGCCGTCTGGGCTGCGTCAGGGCATGCAGGCGACCGCGAACTTCACGGAGGACTACTTCTCCGTTCCCGGCACGGTGGCGTTCACGAATCCGCAGCAGGTGGTCGCGCAGGTGTCGGGGACCGTCGCGAGTCTGCCGGTCGAGGCCGGGGACACAGTGACATCCGGCGAGACGCTCCTGACACTTGAGAACCAGGGGCTCGCCCCGCAGCTCGACAGCGACCAGGCTGCGCTCGCGGCGGACGTCTCGCAGCTCCAGCAGCTGCTCCACCCCACGCAGCCGACCGCCGCCCAGGTGACGTCGCTGCGCGAGCGCATCGCGAACGACCAGGCCGCGGTGGGCCGCGCCCGGCTGGCCCTATCGCAGCTCGACATCACGACGCCGATCTCCGGCGTCGTGACGGCCGTCAACGTCCAGCAAGGCAGTCTCGTCGCACCCGGGGCGGCGACGCCCCCCTTCACCGTGGAGGATCCGAACTCGCTGCAGGTGCTCGTCCCGATCAGCGAGATCTCGATCGCCCAGGTGGCCCTCGGACAGAGCGCCGCCGTCACGGCCGACGCCCTGCCCGGCGAGACCTTCCACGGTACGGTGGGCGAGATCGCGCCCGCCGGGCTGACGTCGCAGGGCGTCGCCACCTTCAATGTCACGGTCGATGTCGCGCATCCCGGCGACCTGCGGGCGGGCATGTCCGCAGACGTCTCGATCCGCGTGGCATCGCTGCGCCACGTGCTGCTGGTGCCGAACGAGGCCCTCAGCGGCTACGGCAGGCAGGCCACGCTGCAGGTCGTCGTGCACGGCACGCCCAAGCTGCGCCACGTGGTCATGGGGCTCTCGAACGAGACGGACACCGAGATCCTCTCCGGCCTCACAGCGGGAACCGAGGTCGTCACGGCCCAGGCCTCGACCGGGACGCTGCCGTTCGGACAGAGCTCGAGCAGTGGCCACTGACGTGGGCGAGGTCATCCGCGTCGAGGCGCTCGAGCGCGTCTACCGCCTGGGCCCCGTCTCCGTGCCCGCCGTGCAGGGACTGGACTTCGCCGTGCCCGCAGGGCAGATGCTGGCGATCATGGGGCCGTCGGGCTCGGGCAAGTCGACGCTTCTAAACCTGCTCGGCTGCCTGGACCGGCCGACGGCCGGGCGCTACTTCCTCGCGGGCGAGGACGTCGCGCGCAAGAGCAGCGACGAGCTGGCGGAGGTGCGCAACCATCGCATCGGCTTCGTCTTCCAGAGCTACAACCTGCTGCCGCAGCTCACCGCCCTTGAGAACGTCGAGCTGCCCCTGATCTACGGCGGGGTCGGCAGGGCGGAGCGCCGCCGCCGCGCGGAAGCCGCCCTGGACGCCGTGGGCCTCGCCGAGCGCCGCCGCCACCGCCCCATGGAGCTCTCCGGCGGCCAGCAGCAGCGCGTGGGGATCGCGCGCGCGATCGTCGGCAAACCCGACGTGATCCTGGCGGACGAGCCGACCGGCAACCTGGACTCCCGCTCCGGCCTCGAGGTGCTGCAGCTCTTTCACACGCTGCACGGGGACGGCGGCACGATCGTCATCGTCACGCACGACGAGGACGTCGCGCAGCACTGCCAGAGGATCCTCCAGCTGCATGACGGGCGGCTGGTGCGGGACGCGGAGGTCTCGAAGGCGGCCGTGCCGAGCGGCGGCGGGGAGGATGCGCCATGCTGATCGAAAGCCTGCGCATGGCCTGGCGCAGCCTGACCGCGAACACGGCCCGCGCGCTCCTCACGATGCTCGGGATCATCATCGGCGTCGCGGCCGTGATCGCCCTGGTCTCGGTCGGCCAGGCGGCCACCAGGTCCGTCACGTCGCAGGTCGAGAACCTGGGCTCCAACATGATCGTCGTGGTGCCGAACGCGTCCCAGGGCGTCACTCTCAGCGTCTCGGACGGTCCGTGGCTCCTGCACAGCGTTCCGGAGATCTCGGCGGAGGCGCCGCTGCTGCAGGGAGGGGTGATGGCGCGCTACGGCAGCAGGACGTGGAGCACCGCCCTGCTCGGCACGACACCGCCGTCGAAGGCGATCCAGGGCCGCTCCATGGCGATCGGGCGCTACATCGCCTCCAGCGATGTGGTGCTGCGCCGTCAGGTGGCCGTGCTGGGCACGACGACGGACGAGAGGCTGTTCGGCCATGCGAATCCCCTGGGCCGCACGATCCAGGTGAACGGCACCCCGCTGATCGTCGTCGGCGTCATGAACGCGAGCGGCGGGGCGGGATTCTCCTCCAACCCGGACGACATCATCGTGACGCCGGTGACGGTCGCCGAGCAGATCCTGCGCACCACCACCGTCTCCGGCTTCATGACCGAAGCGCGCTCGTCCGACCTGGCCCCGCTGGCCGTGGGACACCTGCAGGCCGTGATGGACAGGCGCTTCCGCAGCTCGACGGCGGCGGAGGTCGTGTCCGAGGACCAGGTGCTCAAGACGCTTGCCGCCCTGACCGGCACCCTGACCGTCATGCTGGGCGGCATCGCCGGCATCTCGCTCCTGGTGGGCGGCATCGGCATCATGAACATCATGCTCGTGACGGTCAGCGAGCGGACCCGCGAGATCGGCCTTCGGAAGGCGATCGGCGCGAAGCGGAGCGCGGTGGCGCTGCAGTTCCTGATCGAGTCCGGCATCCTCAGCCTGGGTGGGGGTGCCATCGGCGTGGCCCTCGGCTACGCCGGCGCCCTCGCCTTCACGACCGCCCTGCACTGGCCGTCGGGGACGTCGCCCAGCACCATCGTGCTGGCACTGGCCTTCTCCGTGGCGGTGGGCGTCGTGTTCGGCATGTGGCCGGCCCTGCGGGCGAGCCGGCTCGACCCGATCGAGGCCCTCCGCCAGGGGTAGGGTCCGCGCCGCGCGTGGCCACCGCCCGCTCCGTCCCTCCGGGCCGCGATGCGCCGCCGCCAGGTCGCGGTCAGACGGCCTGTTGCGCTGTGCTATGTTGGCAGCAGGCGGTACAGTCCGGCAAACCTGGGAGGTGCCTCTCGTGCGCTACCTCGAACCTTCCGGCACCGCATTGCGCCTGCCGGTGATCGGCCAGGGAACCTGGGGCTTCGGCGAGGATTCCCGTCGCAACCGGCAGGAGGTCGAGGCTCTCCGGGAGGGCTTCGAGCGCGGCATGACCCTCGTGGACACGGCGGAGCTCTACGGCGCGGGAGAAAGCGAGCGGGTGGTCGGCGACGCCATCGCGGACTGCCGGGACTCGGTCTTCCTGGTCACGAAGATCTGGCCGAACCATGCCGAGCCCGATGCGATGCGCCGTGCGCTCGAGGCCTCCCTGCGCCGCATGCGCACGGGCCAGGTCGACGTCTGCCTCCTGCACTGGCCGACGACATCGGTGCCTCTCCCCCGCATCGCAAGCGGTCTCAAGGCGCTCAAGGACCTGGGCCTCGCCCGCGAGGTAGGGGTGAGCAACTTCCCCCGCGCCATGGCCCAGGAGACGATCAACACGCTCGGTTTCGCGGGCACGGGGCAAGGTCGAGCGGTCTTCTTCCACGAGCTGCCGTACAGCCTTGAGGACCGCCGCGTCGAACTGAGCCTCCTGCCGCAGGTGCAGGCGGCGGGAGGGGTGCTGCTCGCCTACAGCCCGCTCGGCCACGGGCGCCTGCTGCGCCACCAGGGGCCGGCCCTCACGGTCTTGCAGGCGGTCGCGGCGGGGCATGGCATCACGCCCGCCCAGGCGGCCCTCGCCTTCCTGGCGGCGGAGAGCGGAGTGCTGGTTCTGGCGAAGGCCGCGAGCACCTCCCACGTGCGGGAGAACGCGGAGAGCGGCGATGTCGTGCTGAGCTCTGAAGACCTCGGGCGCCTGCGCGCCGCCTTCCCGCGGGCGTCGAAGGATATCGGCTTCAGCCTGCCGCCTTCCGGGGCGTTCTTCTCGCTCGTCCACGGCGGCATGCACCTCGTGCAGTCCCTGCACGGCCGCCACCGCGCCTGACCGCACCTGCCAGCGGCCTCCTGGCACATGGGCCGCGGACGGCCGGCCCAAGGCATCCGTCGCATGTTCAGGCGGCACCAGGATCCGCGCCATCTGGTGGGACGACGGTCTTGGACGCCGAAGCCTCTTCGCGTCGTGATGCAAGATGTACGCCTGGTTCATGTCGGCCCGGGCTCTCGCCGCCCTCTGCTACACCACGCTCGCGCTCATCCTCTCCTGCAAGGGCCAGCCCGGGCCTCCGGAGCGGGAGACAGCTTCCGAGCTACGGCCCGTCGGCGTGCCCAAGCCGCTGCACGGCCTCGAGCCCGACCTTTTGCGCAACCTCGCTTCCTTCTGCTGGCAGGACTATCCGGCCTCGCTCTGCACCTCTTCGTCCGGATCGAGCGCGATGCGCCCGGCCGCGTCGCATACGAAACCCACGGGTGAGGGCGCGTGCAACTCGCCCTTGCGGGTCTTGTTCAGCTTGCCGCCGAGCAGCCGGCCGCGCACGCGGAGCAAACGAGAAAGGCCGCCTCCCAAGCGGGTTCACCACCCGACGGAAGGCGACCCCATTTTGGCGCACTTTTAAGCACGCTTCTCCTTGCCGGCGAACGAGCCGTCGTCGGCGATCAGGAGTGAGCCAGCCGGGAACGTGACGATGGAATCATGCGCGAGGAAGGCGCTCACGGAGATGTCTTCGTCCACGTCGGGCCAACGCAACGCGTTCCCCTCGTCCACGATCTCCACGTTGCGCCGCTGTGCGAGCGTAGCTGCGAGAAGCCGGGGAGACCATCGCATCGGGATGGCAACATCTCGGCCGTCACGCAGCACGATGCGAATCTTCCCTGCCCGCACGGACACTGAGACGATGGTCGGGTTCATCTCAACGATCAAGGTCGCCCCCCCTCTTACTTTGGGGAGTCCGCCGCCATGAGGGAACATGCCGCACGGAAGCCTTCTCGCCCGACTCGGGCTCCGGTGCGGCTCGCGAAGCGTCCTTCGGCTCCTTGCCGAGTACCTGCTCAAGCTTTTCGCTCAGGCCGGGAAGATCGTCCTGGACCACATCCCAGACGACCCTCAAATCAACGTCGGCGTAGCCGTGGATCAGAACGTTCCGCATGCCACGCATCTGCGACCATGAGAGGTCAGGATGAGCCGTGACGAACTCGGCACTCACCTTGGTCGAAGCTTCCCCCGCTGATCTCGATGCCGTGCATGACTGCCCATTGCTTCTCCCCGTTGCCCCCTCTCGCCGGGCCCGCTTCTTGGGGGTTGCTTTTCCCAATACCTTTGTGGGTAACGATCGGCCCTTGGGCCGCCGCGAGAAGAGCGACGGGTCTGCATGCTGCGTACATATGCAATGTATGCTGTATTGGATGCTCATGACCTTAAAAGAACAGGCAATTCCTAGGTCCGGCACACAGGATAGGACCAAACATCTCCAACCAACTCCTGCCTTTCTTTCTTGCATTCTTCCTTCCCCTTCGGTACATTGGCATTGGTGACACGGAATTCTTAGCGTTTTCTTGGCAATTTCGCTCTACTGTCGATAAAGTCCGATGTGAGAGATCTGCTGGATCGCAGCCGCCGCAGGCGGCGAAGCCGCGCCGCCCGAGGGCCTAACGGGAGGTACTTCTCTACTTGCGCCAGGCCTTACGAGCTTCGTTCAGCATTGCGCTCCTGCTGTCGACTTTTGTCGGCGCCGCCGTGGCCGGGCCCGGTTTGGGCCGTGCCGCTGCGCCCGCCCAGAATGTCACCAGGAGCGAATTCACCGTCGAGCTTGCGCAGCAGCTGCACCTCCAGCCTGCGACGGGCGCCCAGCAGGTCTTCTCGGACCTGCCGAAGACCAGCCCGTCGTTCGGACTGATCATGGCCGCCTACGAGGCCGGCTGGATCTCCGGGTACCCGAACGGCACCTTCCAGCCTGGTGCCTCCCTGACGCGCGAGCAGGTCGCGAAGTGCGAGATCATCGCCCTCGGGCTGGAGGCCGCCGCCGCCGCGCTCGCGGACAAGACCCCGTCCTACGCGGATGCGGGCGAGATCGGCAAGTGGGCCTGGGGATACGTCAACGAGGCGCAGGCGATCGGCATCCTGCGCGGTTTCAGCACGAGCGCCTTCGGGCCGCAGAGCACGTTCACCGAGCCCGAGATCCGACACGCCGAGTCCCAGATGGCGACGTACCTGGCGACGACGCCGGTCAAGGCGTTCGCGACGATGCCTACCGCGGCACCCGGCAGCGCCACCGGCACGAGCGCCATCGCCGTGACGCCCTTCGCCGCGCAGGAACAGATCGCCGTGCAGGTCTCGTCGATTCCCCTGTCCGTCCCCACCTGGGGCGAGATCCTGCCGAGCGGCGCGTCGGCGTACAGCCCGGGCGCCAACCTCACCGTCGCGCCAGGGGCCTACGTCGGCGTGTACGAGGTGGGAGCGGGGAACGTCATCTCGGCGTTCTCGCAGCTGCAGGTGACATCCGCCGAGATCGCCGAGCCGCCCGCGGGGCTTGCGCTCTCCGGCCCGCAGGGCGGCACTGCCGCCTCCTCCGCGGGCATCGGCCCGTTCACGCTGACGCTCCTGGACCAAAACGGCAACCCGGCACCGGCGCCGTCCGGCGGCGAGACCGTCTCGCTCGCCTCGAACTCCGCGGGCAGCTACGCATTCTCGCTTGGGGCGTCGGGCCCGGACATCTCGAGCGTGACGGTTGCGCAGGGCAGCACGAGCGCCACCTTCTACTACGGCGACACCGCGGCCGGAGCGCCGGTGCTGCTGGCCACGAGCCCGGGCCTCGGCAGCGCGACCTTCGGCGTGCAGATCGCCGCGGGTCTGCCGGCGAAGCTCGAACTCTCTGGGCCCGCATCCGGCTTCAGCGCCCAGAGCGCCTCGCTCGGCCCCTTCACACTGGCCCTGACGGACGCCTACGGCAACCCCGCGCCCGCGCCGGCCGGCGGCGTCCAGGTGAGCCTCGCCTCGAGCTCCCCAGGCCCCTACGAGTTCTCTCTCCAGCCGGGCGGGCCGTCCATCGCGACCGTCACGATCCCGCAGGGCGGGACAAGCCTCAGCTTCTACTACGGCGACGCCGCCCAGGGCGCGCCGAACCTCACGGCCACGAGCCCTGGCCTGCAGGGCGGCAGCATGAGCCTGCAGCTCGGATCGACGACCGCGACCGAGCTCACCCTCTCCGGCCCCGCGACCGGCGCCGCCGGCACCTCGGCGTCCACCGGGCCCTTCACCGTGACCCTGGCCGACGCGAGCGGCGACCCGGTGCCCGCGCCGTCCTCCGGCGTCACCGTCACCCTCTACTCCAACTCGAGCGGCCAGCACGAGTTCTCCACGACCCCTGCCGGCGCCCCGGTGGCGAGCGTCGTCATCCCGGGCGGCAGCACAGGGGCCACCTTCTACTACGGCGACACCCAGCCAGGCGCCGTGGCGCTCTCGGCCACGGCTGCAGGCTTCTCCGCCGCGAGCGCCATGGTCGAGTTGGCGACCACGGTGAGCCTCGCCGGCCAGGGCATCGACTCCTTCTCGCCGCCGGCCACGCCGTCGCAGGTGCAGAGCTGGTACGGGCAGGGCTTTCGCAACATCTTCCTCAACACGTACGCCCCGACGTTCGTCCAGGAGTACGCGGCGAGCCTGCAGAGCATGGACGTCGTGCTGTTCCAGGGGTACTGGACGTCCGCCTTCACGAGCGAGACCGGCCAGCAGCGCGCCCAGGAGGCCATCAATGCGGCCGAGACCGTCGACTATCCCAAGGGGGCCTACATCTTCGTAGACGTCGAGAGTACCGGCTCGGCCACGGAGCAGCAGATGATCGCCTGGATCAACTCCTGGAGCGCGGCGGTGCAGGCGGCCGGCTACGGTGCAGGCGTCTACTTCGGCGTGCCCCAGCCCGTGACGGCCCAGGACACCACCCAGCTGCTCGCCGACCGGTTCTGGAAGTCCTATTCGGGTACCAGCATCACGCCTGCGGGGCGCGGCGTCTGCGTAGTGCAGACCGGCACCACGCAGACGTACGACACCGATACGTTCAGCGCGGACAACCTCGGGGAGTATTGTGTCGGTGCGGGCATCTAATCTAAGGATGAAGCGACCGCTCCGTCCCGGGGCGACGCCACCCCACCACCGGAACGCGGTCCGACGGGAGGCATGCCAGTGAAGACCCACGGCCGCACGGCTCTCAGGCACCTCTTCGGACTGCTCGCCGTGGCGCTGCTCGTCCAGGGCTGTGGAGCCGTGGCTGTCAGCCGGCATCCGGCACGCCACAAGAAGACGCAGGCGAACACGGCGGTAGGGTACTTCCACGGGCCCCTGCCCGCCCTTGACGCGGTGCAGTTCCTGAGCACGGACGAGGGCTTCCTCGCGGGCCAGGGCATCGTCCTCGCGACGGGCGACGGCGGCCAGACCTGGACGCGCATCTACAGCGGGACCCAGACCATCGAGGCCATCGCCTTCCTGAGTCCCAAGAGCGGCTACGCCTTGACGGGGAGCGGCCAGATCCTCGCCTGGACCGGCGGCTCCACCTGGCAGAGAGTCGCGGCGTCGCTCGGCCCCGCATCCGCCTTCGCCCTCGGCGGCGGGTCGCTCGGGCAGATCCTGACGGCGAAGGGCACCCTCTACCAGGCCACCGGGCCCACCGGGCCCTGGCAGGCCGAGAGCCTCAAGGGCGTGAGCGCCGTGAGCTTCAGCGGCGGGACGACCGGATGGGCGGTCACGCAGGGCCAGAGCGCGGCACCGGAGGTCTGGCTCACGCAGGATGGCGGCAGCACCTGGACCCAGTCCTACAGCCCGAGCCTCGGACAGGCGCAGGGCTGGACCGCGTCGATCGCAGCGTCGGGCGACACCGCCTGGCTGCT
>Ga0209012_1003558_pt1 | contig 11587 bp, 9 predicted proteins | sample RS3BMetagenome_FD_184735 | JGI IMG/M metagenome (GOLD analysis project Ga0209012, IMG submission 184735) | Ferric oxide microbial mat and aquatic microbial communities from Rainbow Spring, Yellowstone National Park, USA - RS3B (SPAdes) (version 3) ...
CCCTCCCGAGGCCGGAGCTTCCCACCTCTTCCACGGATGTCGGCGCACGTCGTAGCCGAAGCATTTGAGGAGGGATTCACCGATCGCGGCTTCCCCAGGCCCCCGAACATCCTTTAACCCCGGGTGTTCCCATGGCCCCGGGGTTGAGGATAAGGGCGCTCGCCGTGCTCGTGGATCCCTCCTCATGGAGTCCTCCCGCGCTGAGGGACGAGATGGAGGGATGGGCGCTGGAGCTATCGGAGAGGGCCAGGTCCCTCTCCTCCCGCGGTATAGACGTGTGGACGACGCGCATCTCGCTCCCCGGCCTCCCGGGCGATGACCCGTCGATGATCGAGAGGGTGGCGTCCGCGGCCCCCGATAAAGTGCTCATATCGATCGGACACACCAGGAGGCCCGAGGTGCTGGAGGCAGCCGCCCGCCGGGGCCTCTACGCGTACTTCCCCATGGCGGATCCCGAGGACGCCGGGCCGGTCGCCGGGGCCATGTACCGGGTATCGAGCGGGAACCCGGAGGACGCCACAAGGGTGGCGGTCAGCGCCGGCGGAGGCCTGGTGCACACGCCCTACTTCCCTGCGTCCTCCGCCAGGCCCGGAGAGAAGATCCTCGCGGCATCCATCCTCTATCCCTCCGACGTGGATCCCTCCGACTTCCGGGGATCCATCGCGCGCGCCTTCAGATACGTTGAGCGCGCGATGCCATGGGCGGCCATAGATTATTCCATGAGCCCGTGGATGGATGAGAGCGTCGCCGGCCTCCTGGAGCGCATCTCCGGCTCCGCGCTCGTGGGGCCCGGATCCATGCACGCGATCTCGGAGGTCAACCGCGCCATAAGGGAATCCGCGGGCCCGACCGCGATCGGCTTCAACGAGATAATGCTCCCCGTGGAGGAGGACTCAAGGATGAAGGAGATGGCGCGCGATGGCTCTATACGCGTGGCGGACCTCCTCAGGCTATCCTCGGTCTGTGTCGCCGGCGTCGACATGGCCGTCGTCTCCGCTGGGCTCGAAGTCCTCCGTCGTCTGTTGCTCGACGCCCGTTCCGTGGCGCTCTCGGCGCGCAAGCCCCTCGGGGTGCGCCTGATACCCGTGGATGAGCCCCCGGGAACTCAGGTCCAGCTGGGCAGGTTCGGGAGGGCGACCGTCATCGGGGCCTGATCCGGCGCTCCCGGTAGCTCGCCGCGGGGGACGCCCGCCGACGAACGGCGCACGAAACATAATTAAACGCGGAATCCATGGCCAGCCGGTTGCGCGCCGCTAGGTGGGTCCCGATAGCGCTCTACGCGGCGGTGATAGTCCTCGGGGTCGCTGAAAAGCTCATACCGCAGGTCAGGGTAGCGCTCCCGGCGCCCGCCGCCTACAGGCCCGCGTTCGACGCACTGGGAATCCTGGGGAGCGTGGAGGTCGTCTGGGCGGTCGCCATAGCCTACGCGGCATACGTGTACCTCGCGCACAGGAGGCTACCTGTCACCCTGCTGGCGTCGCTCCTGATAGCGGAGCTCGTCGACGGGATCCTCAAGGTCTCGTTCTCCATCTGTCGCCCCCTCGAGGCGTCGTGCGCGCCATATCGTCCGCTCCTCGTGGACAGCTACTCCTATCCCTCGGGCCACGCGTCGAGGACGTTCTCGATCCCGCTCAACGCCGGGGGGATCGTCAGGTGGCTTCTCTTCGCGTTCGCCATCGCGATCGCCGTGAGCAGGGTGCTCGTGGAGGTCCACTACCCGCTCGACGTGATAGGCGGCGCATCCCTCGGGATAGCGTCATCGCTCGTCGCCGGCCCGATAGTCCGCCGCCTCGGGCTCCACGAGCTCGAATCCTGAGTCGGCCAGCGCCTCGAGCAGCGCCCCGGCGATCCTCAGCTTGATCCTCTTAGTCCTCTCCCAGGCCTCCCCTCCCTTGTTCTTCCGCGAATAGCGCCCTATCTCCCCGTCGAGGTCCATTCCCACGAGCAGCGCCTTCGTCGCGCCCATCGCCGACGCGATGTACGCGGCCCGATCGCCGTCGGTGAAGCCTCCGTACGCCCTCGAGTTAGGAAGGGTGATCACTTGGCCCGTGGGCAGGAGCCTGGGGAGGATCCTCGTCGCCCTGAGCGCGGTGGCGATGTTGTCTCCGTGCGCCAGCACCACCACTATGGAGCCCATGCGCGCCGCGCGCCGGATGGCGCCGATGTCCCCATCCAGGTCCGTCACCACCACGTCGGGCACGATCCCCCTCTCCAGGAGCGCGGTGGCCGCGTCGTCCGCCGCAACTATCGAGCTCGGAAACGGCGGCCATCCCCCGGCTATGCGATCGGCCCAGCGATCCAGCGAGGGTCCCGCGCCCACTATCACGGCCGGCCTCCCCCGGATGACGGATCTGAGCTCCTCCTCCCCTATAGTCCTGGGGATGGCCGCCAGCCCGAGCGCGGCGGCCGCGACGACGTCCGCCAGAGGGTTGAGGCGGAGGATCCTCGATATCACCGAATATGTCGGGAGCTTCCCGGGGATCCCGGCGCGCACACATGTCCGCCGACGCCCCGGATTATACGGACTACCTCGTCCGAAAGGGCGGAGCCTCCCGCTTTCGGGGCCGGCTCCGCGCCCGGCCCCGCATCTACGGGTTCTGGATCCCGCTCCTCCACCGTCCCGCGGAGCTCATCGCCCAGCGGGCCTCGTCCGCGCGCCCATCGGAGTCCGGCGCCGCCCTGGGCGACATTTCAGATCTGAATTTTTATAATAATTATTTAAATCTTCTATAAGTAATGGGGATACGGGTACTTCTCATCCATAAATGACGTGGATTTACTTTATTTTCCAGATTCATTCGTTCCATAGGCCATTCGCTCGCAGAACCTCATCCTAAAGGTGGGATACATCGCGCGAAGCACATGGCTCATCTTGACGGGGATCGGTGGAGGATCCATTCCGCGGGGGATGTAGCGGCCGGCCCCCGGGTCCCCGGGGCGAACCCCAACCGAAATATTGATAATCGATACGAACGGATCGCCCGATGGGCGGATTGGCGCAACCCGAATTCATGCGCATGGACCGGGCCTCCGCAATTCCCCTCCATGTGAAGCGCCACGGAACGGTTCAGTTAGACGGAACCTCCGCCGTGGGCCACGCGGGATCGAGCCCGCTGAAGAGGGGTGGAGTCCAGTCGGTTGGGTCGGGGTATTCCACGCGTTGACCGGCGTGCGCGCGCTCCGTGCGAGGCTCGGCCCCCTGGAGGTCGGCGAGGGGCTTCCCGTGAGGATAATGGGGGCCATGAACGCGAGCCCCGAGTCATTCTACATCGGATCCCTCGTGAGGTCCCCGGCGGAGGCGGTCGCCACGGCGTCCAGGATGCTGGAGGAGGGAGCCGACCTGATAGACGTGGGCGGCATGTCCACCGCGCCCTACGTGGAATCCCGGGCGGTCCCCCCTGAGGTGGAGGCATCCAGGGTCGTCCCACTGGTGAGCGCCCTGAAGCGCGAGCTGGGCGCGGTAGTCTCGGTGGACACCGTCAGGGCGTCGGTCGCGGAGGCCGCGCTCGCCGCCGGCGCGGACGCCGTGAACGACGTCTCGGGTTGCAAGGCGGATCCGCTGATGGCGCGCACGATAGCGTCCCACGGGGCCTCGGCGGTGGTTGGAATCAGGGAGGAGGAGACGGCGACGTCGGGGTCCCCGGTCCTCTCCGCCAGATCCGGCCTCGCGGAATCCCTTCGCATCTGCGGATCTGCCGGCGTCGACGCGGGCCTGATAGTCCTGGATCCGGGCATCGGGTTCTTCAGGGGGACGGGCGTCGAATGGTATGAGCGGGACTCCGAGGTCCTGGGGGGCATCCGGAGGCTCCTCCCGCTGCTGAGGCCGATCCTCGTCGGCGTGTCCAGGAAGTCCTTCATAGGGAGGATCCTCGGGATTCGCGACCCCCGCGACCGCCTGACCGGCACCGTGGCCGCCGAGGCGATAGCGGTATTCGCCGGGGCGCACGCGATCAGGGCCCACGACGTGCAGGAGGCCGCGCAGGCCGCTAGGCTGGGGGAGGCCCTCAGGCCGCGCCTGAACGCGTCGGGGGACGCGATAGAAGTGACGCGTTTCCTCGAGCCGGAGGATGGATGGACCCCCGGTGACCGGTTCTTCGCGGTCCTGGCATCCGGCGGGGAACTCGGCGGGGCGCTGGAGTCCGTCGGGGGCCGCGCTCTGGAGGTCGCGCCGGGGGCCATCCTGGTGCGCATCCCGGCCGGGAGGTGCCCGGACCTCGGGGGATCCGGTATCCGCGCGCTGGAGTCCATCGCGGACATTTGCACCCGGTGATGGGACGCGCGCCATCCCTCCGCTAAACTTCCAGCACGCACGATCCCGCGGACCTCCCGGGCAGCGTTCCGGTTCCCCGGGCGCTGCGGCGATTGGAACTTTTATATTCGATGCGCGCCTTAGGTTAGCCGACATGGCTCGCTCCTTCAAATACACGGTCTCGTTCCGCGAGGGCGACTGGAGGGATAAGAAGCTCCTCGGCGGCAAGGGATCCTCCCTCTCGCAGATGATGCAGATGGGGCTTCCGGTTCCGCCGGGCTTCACGATAACCACGGTCGCCTGCAGGGACTTCCTGAACCCCAGGAGGGATGAAATTGATCAGCTAATCGAGAAGCTCAAGGAGAACCCTCAACCCTCCGTGAGGGACGAGCTGATTTCCAGGATATGGTCAACCATAAACTCCATGGACCTTCCCGAAGGGCTCATGGATGAGATCGGGGAACGCATACGCGAGCTGGAGTTGGAGACCGGGAAGGGCCTCGGAAATCCGAAGAATCCGCTCCTCGTATCGGTTCGCTCCGGGGCGGCGCTCTCGATGCCAGGCATGATGGATACCGTGCTCAACCTGGGGCTGAACGACGAGGTCGTCGTCGGGCTGGCGTCGCTGACCGGAAACGAGTGGTTCGCGTACGACGCGTACAGGAGGTTCCTCCAGATGTTCGGCAAGATAGTGCTCAATATAGAGGATGGCGCGTTCGACGGCGTGATATCGAGGTACAACGAGGCCCTGAAGTCTGCGGCCTCGTCCAAGCGCGCCGATGAGCTCTCCAGGCTGGCATCGGAGCTCCCGGGGTACGTCCTCCGGATCGACGCACAGCCCCCGATGGAGATATCGCCGGGGCTCTGGGCGGACTCCGTCGAGATCCTGAAGTCCATAGTCGATGAGCTCAAATCAGTCATAGCTTCCAGGTGGGGCGATTTCCCGCAGGACCCCAAGAGGCAGCTCGAGCTCGCCGTCAAGGCGGTCTTCAGGTCCTGGATGAATCCCAGGGCTATATACTACAGGATGGCCAACGGCATAACGCCGGAGATGGCCGACTGCACGGCCGTCAACGTGGTCACCATGGTGTTCGGCAACATGGGATGGGACTCCGGCACCGGCGTCTACTTCACGAGGAACCCGTCCACCGGTGCGGATGAGCCGTACGGCGAGTTCCTCCCCAGCGCGCAGGGCGAGGACGTCGTGGCCGGGACCAGGACCCCGATGGACCTCGGCGAGCTGCGCAGGAGGATGCCGGCTGTCTATGATCAGCTGATAGACGCCGGGAAGAAGCTCGAGCGCCTCAACGGGGACGCGATGGATATAGAGTTCACCGTGGAGAGGGGCAGGTTATACTTCCTCCAGAACAGGGCTGCGAAGATGACGGCGGCCGCGAGGGTCAAGACGGCGGTCGACCTTGCCCGGGAGGGGATAATATCGAGGGAGTCGGCCGTGATGAAGGTCGAGCCGTCGACCGTGCAGAACCTCCTCTATCCCAGGGTGGACCCGAAGGCAAAAGCCGTGGAGATCGCCGCCGGGCTCCCGGCATCCCCGGGCGCCGTGAGCGGCCAGGTCGTGTTCCATCCGGATACGGCCGTCGAATGGGCTAGGTCGGGAAAGGACGTCGTGCTGGCCAGGGTCGAGACGAAGCCGGATGACGTCCACGGGTTCTACGCCGCGAAGGGAATCCTCACGTCGAGGGGCGGCATGACGTCGCACGCCGCGGTGGTCGCGAGGGCGATAGGGAAGCCCGCCGTGGTGGGCGCCGAGGCGTTATCGGTGGACTACGATTCGAAGCAGATACGCGTCGGAGGCTCGGTGATAAACGAGGGCGACTGGGTGACGATCGACGGCAGCGGCGGGAAGGTCTACCTGGGGAAGGTCCCGACGGTGGAGCCGGAGCTCATACCGGAGCTCGATGTGCTCCTCTCATGGGCTGATGGGTTCAGGAGGCTCGGCGTGAGGGCGAACGCGGACGTCCCGGAGGACGCGGGGATAGCGAGGAAGTTCGGGGCGCAGGGGATCGGCCTCCTGAGGATAGAGAGGATGTTCCGGCGGACGGAGCGCCTGGAGCTCCTGAGGAAGGTCATACTTTCCGAGGGGGCGGAGGAGAGGCGCGAGCTCCTGGGGAAGCTCTCCGACATGATAAGGCCGGACTTCAAGGAGATCCTCGAGATCATGGACGGCCTCCCCGTCGTGATAAGGCTCATAGATCCACCGTTGCACGAGTTCCTCCCGTCGCCGGTCGAGGTCCTCTCCCAGCTCCATGAGGCGAGGGCCGCCTATCTGGCGCTCAGGGACTCGGAGACCGCCAAGGCCATGGCGCCCGACGTCCTGAGGCAGTACGAATCGATGCTGGGGGAGCTGGAGCGCCTGTACTCCAGGGTCACCGCGCTCACCGAGCATAACCCGATGATGGGCCACAGGGGAGTGAGGGTCGGCGTGACCGATCCCGACTTCTACTACTTCCTCACCAGGGCCATACTGGAGGCCGAGCTGGATCTCCTCGAGGAGGGGAAGAACCCGAGGGCCGAGATAATGATACCCCAGGTGATGGACGCATCGGAGATAAGATACGTGAAGTCCAGCTCGATAGAGCGCGCTATGATGGACGTCGCCGCGGAGAGGGGCTACAAGTTCGAGGGCTACCGCTCCAGGATCTCCGCGTACGCGCTGTCGAAGGGCGGCCTGAGGGCCGAGATAACGGTCGGTACGATGGTGGAGACCGTGAGGGCGGCGCTCACCGCGTCGGAGATAGCGCGGGACGTCGCGTTCTTCAGCTTCGGGACGAACGACCTCACGCAGGCTACGCTCAGCTTCAGCAGGGACGATGTCGAGAACAAATTCCTCCCCAAGTATCTGGAGCTGGGGATCCTGAAGGAGAACCCGTTCCAGACAATAGATGTGGAAGGGGTGGGCAGGCTCGTGAGGTCCGCGACGTCCGACGGCAAGGCGTCGAACCCGGCGCTCGAGGTGGGCATCTGCGGGGAGCACGGCGGCGATCCAGCGTCCATAGAGTTCTTCCACTCGGCCGGCCTCGACTACGTGAGCGCGTCGCCCTACAGGGTCATGGTGGCGCGGCTCTCGGCCGCCAGGGCCGCGCTGAAGGGAAAGATCGCATTGCAGGTCGACAGATGAGCCGTGGACCCCGCCTCCTCCGTCGATTCCATGCTCTTCCATCCCCTCATCAATGGCCTGTCGGGCGCGCAGCTCCCGGGAACGCTATCGTATACCGCCGGTTCCCGGGACCTCGGAGACAGCCGGCTCCGACCCCATGGCAGCTCCCGGGGTTTCCAGAATTCCGGCGGCTCCGCGCCCGCAGCTTCACGCGAAGTCCCATCTCATTCGGGCTTTACAGTGCGTGGAACGCCTCGATCCCTCCCGCGATAAAAACCTCGCGCAAATGCCTTTTAACCTTCATGTGTGACCCAGAGCGCGATGCCCTTGGATCCCACTCAGACCATGGAGCAGATCGATACCTATAGGGGTAAGGCGAACATCTGGAACCCGATGAGGCTTTCCGGACAGGGATATGACGTCTCGAAACTCCCCTACGCAATGAGGATGCTCCTCGAGAACATGCTCAGGAACTACGACGGGTATGTGGTGAGGGCCGAGGATGCTGAGGCAGTGGCGAAGTGGACGGAGAACGTCGGGAGGGAGATACCGTACATGCCCTCCAGGGTCGTGCTCCAGGATTTCACAGGCGTCCCCGCGGTGGCCGACCTCGCGGCGATGAGGGAGGCCCTGCGCGACATGAAGGGAAACCCGGCCGTCGCGAACCCGACGATACCGGCCGACCTGGTAATAGATCACTCGGTACAGGTGGACTACTTCGGATCCGCCGATGCGCTTGCGCAGAACGTGAGGCTCGAGATGGAGAGGAATCGGGAGAGGTACACGTTCCTTCGCTGGGCTCAGGACGCGTTCCGCAACTTCCGCGTGGTCCCGCCCGGGCGGGGCATAATACATCAGGTGAACATCGAATACCTGGCGCAGGTGGTCCACCTGAGGAGACAGGGAAAGGGCCCCGCCGCCTTCCCGGACACCGTGATAGGGACGGATTCCCACACGACGATGGCCGCGGGCGTCGGCGTCCTCGCGTGGGGCGTCGGCGGAATAGAGGCGGAGGCCGCGATGCTTGGCCAGCCCTACTATATACCGATACCCGAGGTGGTCGGGGTCAGGCTCGTCGGGGAGCTGCCCGCGGGCGCGACCGCCACGGATCTCGTGCTCACCGTGACCGAGATTCTCAGGAGGAGCGACGTGGTTGGGAAGATCGTCGAGTTCTTCGGCCCGGGCGTCGAGAAGCTATCGGTCCCCGACAGGGCGACCGTCGCCAACATGGCGCCGGAGTACGGCGCGACGACGGGCTTCTTTCCGGTCGACCGCGCCACCCTCGAGTATCTCAGGCTCACCGGGAAGAGCGATAAACACGTAAAATTCGTCGAGGAGTACACGAGGCGCGTCGGGCTCCTCCGCGAGCCCGGGTCCCCGGACCCGGAGTACTCCAGGGTCATCGAGATAGATATATCGAGGGTGGAGCCGTCGATAGCCGGCCCCGCGAACCCCGAGGACAGGATACCGCTCGGATCCGTCAAGCAGAGGTTCCCCGATATACTCAGGAAGTACATCGAGTCCGCGAAGCCCTCTCCGAGCCATATGGGCGGGCGCGATAACGGCTATAACGTGGATAGCATCGAGTCCGCGAAGCCCTCTCCGAGCCCCGATCTACGCGTGCCCATAACGATCGGCGGCGTGAAGGGGGAGGTCGGCCACGGGTTCGTCGCGCTCGCGGCGATAACCAGCTGCACCAACACGTCGAACCCATATCTCATGGTCGGCGCGGCCCTTCTGGCGAAGAGGGCCGTTGAGAGGGGCCTCGACGTGAAGCCCTGGGTGAAGACCAGCTTCGCCCCCGGGAGCAGGGTGGTGGTGGAGTACCTGACAAGGTCCGGCCTGATGCCGTATCTTCAGGCGCTGAGGTTCCACGTGACCGGGTTCGGCTGCACCGTGTGCATAGGGAACAGCGGACCCCTGATCAGGGAGGTCGAGGACGCTATAAAGACGAACGGCCTTTACGCGGTCAGCGTCCTCAGCGGAAACAGGAACTTCGAGGGGAGGATCAATCCGCTCACGAGGGGCAGCTTCCTGGCGTCGCCGCCGCTCGTGGTCGCCTATGCGCTGGCCGGGAGGCTCGACATAGATTTCAACGCGGAACCCCTGGGATACGACCCGAACGGGAGGCCAGTTTATCTGAAGGATATATGGCCGTCGCCGTCCGAGGTCAGGGAGATCGTCGGACGCTATCTGGACCCCAAGGAGTTCAGGGAAGTCTACTCGGGTATATTCGAGGGCGAGGAGGACTGGAGGGGCCTTCCATCGCCCGAGTCCACGATATTCCAGTGGGACCCCAGTTCCACGTACCTGAGGCGTCCGCCGTTCTTCGAGAATATGCCTCCCGAGCCCGGGAAGGCCAGGGACATAGTGAACGCGAGGGTCCTCGTGCTGCTCGGCGACAGGATAACCACGGATCACATATCTCCGGCGGGCTCCATACCGGTGGACAGCCCGGCCGGCCGCTATCTGATAGAGCATGGAGTGAAGCCGGAGGACTTCAACACCTATGGGTCGAGGAGGGGCAACCATGAGATCATGATGCGCGGGACGTTCGCCAACGTGAGGCTCAAGAACTTCCTCACCCCCGATAGGGAGGGCTGGTGGACGGTCCACATGCCGGACGGCCAGGTCATGAGCATCTACGACGCCGCGATGAAGTACAGACAGGAGGGCACGCCGGTCATAGTCCTGGGCGGGAAGCAGTACGGCGCCGGGAGCTCGCGCGACTGGGCCGCGAAGGGGCCATATCTCCTGGGCGTCAGGGCCGTGATAGCGGAGAGCTTCGAGAGGATACACCGGAGCAACCTGGTCGGCATGGGGATACTGCCGCTCCAGTTCGTGGACGGACAGAGCTGGAGGAGCCTCGGGCTCACGGGGAGGGAGACATACACCATAGAGGGAATAGGGGAGGGGCTGAAGCCGAAGAAGATCCTGAGGATCAGGGCCAGGAGGGACGATGGGACCGAAGTCGTGTTCAACGCGCTGGCCAGGCTGGACACGGAGGTCGAGGTCGAGTACTACGAGAACGGCGGAATACTGCAGATGGTCCTCAGGAAGCTCCTCCGCGGGCCCGTGAGGGCCAAGGCATCGGCCTGACGTCGACGCGGGTTTCGCCCTAGATTTTTATACGCGATCCATGCACATGGGATGATATCATGGACCCCGATCCCGAGGCGATCCTCGACGTCCGCGGAAGGCCCGTGGTGATCAGGCTCCACGAGGGATCGCGCGAGCCGCCCCCGCAGATGCCCCAGGAATTCAGCGCGGCGCTTTCGTCCGCCATAGACGGCATGTACAGGAGGATCATAGTGGAGGCCAGGGGGCTGAGGGGTGATATGGATCGCGCGTCGGCGCTCGCGTCGGCGCTCGCGGCGGCGAGCGACTCCCTAGGATGCGAGAGGCCGCTCTGCATACCGCCGTCCGCGGCATCCGGCACCATGACGTGCTCCTTCAGGGCGTACTATGCGAACTTCCAGGAGTTCGCAGCGAGATTCCTAGCTGAGGTGGAGATGACGCTCGTCCACGCCCCCCACCCGGGGATCCGGAGGCGACTGGGCGGCTTGTTCTGGCGCGGTGGTCGGTGAATGCCGGACGGTCGGCTTCCCCCGCTGGCGAGCGTGCTGGCGATTCCGGGCGCGCTGCGCGTGCTCGCCCATCTGAGGAGGGCGCGCGTGGACTACGGAAGGTCGATCGCGATCTCCACCGGGATCCCGCTCGAGGATGTGCTGGGGGTGCTGGACAAGCTCGAATCCATGGAACTCATAAGGAGGGTCCCCGGGTCATCCGTGAAGAGGTCTGAGGCCAAGCTGAAGCTCAGCGACGAGGTCCACAGACATCACATGTACTATGAGCTCAGCGATGCCGGGGATCTGCTCCTGAGGTCGCTCGACTGGGATTCATTCATCGAGGGCTGCAGGCTCGCGCTGCGGGACGACTATCTGGCCATGAAGATCCTCGACGCAGCCCGCAGGATCGGGGTGGACAACGCGCTGACTTACGCGAAGCTCGTCGGGAGGCCGCTCGAGGAGGTGGAGCCCGAACTCGAGCGCCTCGTCGGCATGGGCCTCATGGATGTCCCGAGATCGAGAATAATAAAGCGCCATGAGCGGAGGGCGAAGCCGAAGGCCGAGACCCGCGTCCATCATCGGTACTATGAGCTCAGCGACGCCGGGGATGCACTGCTCAGGCGGATAGGGTTTCACTCTACGTAGGTACAC
>Ga0209012_1003564_pt1 | contig 11546 bp, 8 predicted proteins | sample RS3BMetagenome_FD_184735 | JGI IMG/M metagenome (GOLD analysis project Ga0209012, IMG submission 184735) | Ferric oxide microbial mat and aquatic microbial communities from Rainbow Spring, Yellowstone National Park, USA - RS3B (SPAdes) (version 3) ...
AGATCCGGATTTCGAAGAAAAGATATGGGTCGGCTTCCGCGGAAAGGTGTTAAAGCCCTCTGACTACCCCATTTGCCACTCGCAGATGGACATAGAAATCGAGGGGGACTGGCAAAAGCTTGTGAAGGAAATGAGGGGCTTTCACTGGATGATATCTTACGGTGATTACTTGGAAGAGCTTGAGTACGCCCTGACAAAGGTCGGGATCGAGTTTAGAGGGATTTAGTGGCCATTCGTTACCCGGATCTTCTAACATAACCGCTGATATGAAATTAGCGCCAACAACGGCTTCGCGCAAGAGATGCTGCTGCTTCGTTAATTCCCCCATTTATTTCTTATCGGAGAAGGTCTTCTTATTTCTTATCGGAGAAGGTCTTCGCCAAAGTGAGGTTTTCCTGCGAAGCCCGTCCCCATCCACGTACAGGGGCTCCATGAGAGCCAACGCGGCCCGATGGGCCCTCATGGGGTCTGGTACGCCCGGCAATTTCGGACTTCAGGGCACCATCAGCGTCGAGTATAGTAAAGCCCGTACGCAAAGTACGGGATCGGTAGCGCAGCCTTAATCACTTGCCCCAGGAGGCCTTTCTTTGGCAAGAAGTCCCGGGTTGGCATGAACCGTTGAAAATCCGGTTCCACTTCTTCGGGCAAACCGAAGAAAAGCCAAGCAAGCTCTTTGGCCCCACCGATTTCATGCGTCTCCTCTCTCAGGTTCAGCGCGAACTCTTCTTGATCCCCAATACCACTCCCCATACCGCTCACTTCGTCGACCCCTCTTTTTGCCGACGGTTTTTTGGATCTTTTTACTAGGTGCAGCGAATCGGCGACCTCACCGGCCCTTTCCACAAGCAGTGGCCTAATCGCATCCAGGAGTCCCTGGGGATCGAGCACCTTTACCGTCCCTTGTTTCTGGGTGGTATGGGGTGAAAACTTTACCCCGATCTGCTTGAGCTTCGAAAGCGCGGGCAGATCCCACCACGAGACGGTTAAGCGAAGCTCTCTGAGGCCCAGCGATATCATGCCCTTGGTCACGCACGCGCTTACCGCCTCCCTATCGCCTGCGTATTCGACCAATTCGCCGATTCCGTTCTCCGCCGCATGAAAAATTGCGTACCCCAGCGGTTTTCCACCTTCCTCGGCGAGAAATGCGTACCTCGCGTAGTGAAGCCCCGATCCGGACTCCTGCCAAGCCATGCCAGATAACAACTTCTTCCAGTTGTCCAGCGGCCTTACATATCTCACTGGTTCCCGCTCGTAGATCTGGACGTACGAAGAGGGTTCTCCTCCTTCGGTAACGAGGAGCGAGGGGCCGCCATTTTGAGCCAAGCGTTGCGCAGACCTCAAGGCGTCATCGCGCTCAAACGACCCTTGGTACGAGCCCCCTGCTATGGCACATCCTGCCTTGTCGTAAAGCGAGCGTTCGCCGGAGACCATCACAAGCTCGACCCCATCGCGCTTCATCTTCTCCATGGCATCCGCTAGCAAAAGGCTGGCCAGGCCCTTGCCCCTTTCCTCCTCCAACGTCGAAACCGCCCCAATCATGCCAACCCTCAGGCGATAACCGAGCATGCTGGCATCCATCTCAAATATTCCGACATGCGACACCACCCTCCCTCCCTTCCTGATCACCCTGAGGTTTTCCGCGTTGCTTTCAGCGAACAGCAACGGGAACTCCTGAGCCATCGTGGGCTCCATATCCCTGCTGAGCCTGAACACCCTGTTGACGCACTCGAGCACCTCTGGCAATTCATTCGGCGCAGATCCCCTAGGTCCTTCGTAGCCCGAAAGATCGAGTCCCAAGCGGAATTCGGTATGAAAGCCGCACAGCACTTAAGGCTAGCACTAGGAAGCGAGGGAGGGCACCCAAGCGACGTCTTGCAAAGCGATGGACTACCTCCTACGCTCAGAAACGTCATAGGCGCTGGGCCTACCGTTAAGCCTTAAACTTGAGAAGACTTATACTCGTCGAGCTCAGCTCGAAACTGAGCTACCTTTCCGCCGAGGGATATCCCCGGGCGCTCAGTGGGTCTTCACGCCGCGCCTAGTCCTCAGAAGGCTACGGGGTTTTACCAACCCAGATGGGCCAACGGAAGCGGGCGCAGCTGTTTCCAAACTTCTCGGCCTCTGGCCGGCGAGGAAGTTTCCTCGCGCCCGATCGGCACCTCGCCGCTCGCTCGTGGCCACTGAGAGAGTTGCCGGTCATCTCGGCCCTTAACCCAGAAACAACTCACCTTCAATGTCAAGCGGAGAAAATAACGCGGAATTACCAAGGGCTGTCAACGACGATTTACGCTCTTGAATGAGAAAGGGGCAAGGCCGGCCAAGGTGAACAGCTGGCGCCAAGTATCGGCAACTACCATCGCGGGACATTCAATTCGATTTCTAGTAACTGGGGAGCCGCTTTGTAGTGCCAAACTCCCCTGTTTATTCTGCAGAGACCAATCTTGGGTGTCTCGCGCCACCCCCTCGCGCAAAGATGCGGTCGCTGGCTTGGCCGTCCACGCCTGAAGTCTCGCGAGTTCCACCAGGTTCCACGCCTCGAAGTGATCGGGAAATATCACCCAATTCCACGCGGACTTGGCCCCGAGATACCTAACACACGCCTTGCTCGCCACGGTGCCCTCGACGACCTTTACCAGTTCGGCGCGCTTCCCGGAGCTTTCTTCAAGATAGACCAGCGCGGCCGTGGACAAGAAGTCTTCAGGGCTGATCTTCACCCCTTTCAATTCCACGAAGTCCGGCAACCTCCCGTTTGCCTCGATGAATTCCCTGGCGGTCAAGCACGCGCTTAGGAATTCCCGCCTTGTGACGTAGGGAAACGCCTCAGACCTAACCTCGCCGTACGGCCCCAAGGGGTACTTGTTCTTAACCGAACTCGGCAGCGCCCCGGTTTCCAAGACCGAAGAAAGCGCCTGAACTACCATCCAGAAGATCTCCGCGGCCGATACCCAAATGCCGCCGACTTCCCTGTAAGAGATCAATTCGGGCGGGTTCAACAAAGCGGCCAACTCATCCCGAGAAAAATCCCTGTCCGAAGCGGCATCGGCGAAGATCCTCTTCAGGTCGCTTGCCGTAACGAATTCCACCCCCGGTTTCGACTTGACGTATTTCAAAAAAGAATCGAAGTCCTTGAAGCCTGCTTCCACCTGCTGGGGCGACTTTAGTCTGGGAAGCTTGAGCTGATCGAGAGGAGTATTGCGCCCCCTAGCGAAGTTCACGGCATCCCAAAACTCTTCGGTCACCAGCGTGGTGGGGTGATTATAAATGCTGATGATCCCCGGACCGCCCGCTCTGACCACCTCTTCGTAAGCGGCGTCGAACTCTTTTTCCAGTTGGTCCAAAAAACCTTCTTGCCCCATCTCGAATGGTAGCCCGATTATCCTCCCCTTGGCACCGCTGAGCTTGAGCACGTTGAGGATGCCGCAGTACCAAAAGGGCCCACCATCCAAGTCGATGAAGTTGCTCTCATCCAAGTAAACGGTTATACCCAGATCCCTCAGTGCCAAGTAAACCTGAGGCGCCCAAGAGTCACCTGGCTGGCCATAACAAGACGGGCTAACCCCAAAGACCCTCTTTATGTCATCAATTCCCCTTCCCTCCCTTTTCAGGAACTCTTCCTTCCCGCGTTCCATTTCCAGATCCTTCAGGTACTCGGCCACCACGGGATGGACCGAGTGACGATCGGTGTGATAGCCCACGTCGTGCTGCTTGATCGCGGATATCACGTCGTATCTCCCGCGCCTCTCGAGCGCCCTGACCTTCTCCCCCACCAACTTGAAAGTACCCCTGACGCCGTTGAGGGAAAGGAGCTCGGCCAGCCTTTTCGCCGCATCATCGCTCTCGGGCGTGACGAAGTCTTCTGTATCGAACCACAAAACCACGTAAACTTTGGGCTCCACGCGGACACCCGGCGACCTAATAAAAGCTTTGCACTTAGGTCGGAGGTTACTCTCGGGTCAGGGCACCGCAGTTCAGCCCGTCAACGTTCCTTTCCCCTCGGGTAAAACAAGTGAGCAGTGGCAGCCCCGCTACATATGCTCAGTTGAGTTGCCTTCGTTCAAACGACTTCGTTCGCATGCACCCATCAGCGGTTGTTCGAATTTCCCGCTTGATGCTTGGGCTACTGTGTCTTATCAATGGCGCTTTCTGTGCGCTGCAGAGTTCTTACCTCAATTCAAATAGTATCGCTATCGCGTTGAGCCGCTTCAGGAAGGGATCTGGCAAATCAGCGTGCGCTTCTTTGGGCTCTACCTAGGGAGAACCTCGTTGACCAGCCCCTTGGCGCTGATCACGCCATCCTGATCAGGTTGAAAAACAGTTCCGTGGTCTTCCCCATCATCCACTGGTTATGCTGGGTTTCGCAACGGGGTTGGCCCGAATCGCGCGCAGCCGTGATGCTGGGCGCATTGATCAAGCAGTGGAAGTCTAGTTTTGTGGCTTTCTTGGGGAGCTCAGTGGGATGAGCCTCCCTTACCTCTTCAAATCTCCTCTTGGCGTCGCCGTGTGCCGAACTTCCTCGCGAGCCCAGTCTGAAGTCCGAGGGATCCACACGCACCAGGGGAAAGCCTCGGCAAGCCCGCTGAACTGGCACGCCATCCGATCCAATAAACCCAGCCCGACCGCCACGGTGTTCTCTCCTAAGCTATATTGGAAAGGCTCGTCGCGATGAGCCTCTTCGGCATCTACTGGGTATACGCGCTCGCCGGCGACCCGAACGCCCACTTCGAGTCCCACGCCGCCTTCGAGAGGGACGCCATGGCCTCGTTCAAGAGGTTGCTCAAGGTACCGAGGCGGCGAAGTTGTCTGGGCGACCCTTGGGGTCGCCTCTCAAAGCGGATCTTTGTTAGCTTTGGGGTGGGCCCACCCTAATTTGAACGAAAGTGGGCTCATCACGGGGCACGTTAAGGGGCGTCTTCACGCGCGTTTGTAACGCCGCTTCCCAGGTTTTCCGCTGCCTGGCGCTGGAAGGGTGCGGTCCGGCTTTGTGACCTTTTTGGCGATCTTGGGGTGGGCACAATGTTACGACGGCGCTTTGGAAAGGCTTTGGAAGGTTTTCCAAATCGACTTAGGAGGGGTCCTGGACACGATTTTGGACGGATTTTCCGCATAGCTGATGAGGAGATTTGGACGGGATTTTAGCTGAGATTTTGGGCGGTGTCCAAAAGCGTCCCAGGTGATTCGAGTATCTGAAGGCTAACCGGCCCCATGAGATAGAGTGTTTCGTTGGTTATACCTTTGGGCAAGTTAATGTGCGAATGATCTGCCTCAAGGTCCTCCTTAGTAGTGAATACGATCAAGGGTCCGGTTTCTACGTCCCTCTCATCTAGGAAAGCCGAGCTGAGGACGTTCCACAACGTACTCAACTCAACCCAACTCCACCCTGTAATTGGACGAGTTTCAGAAATGGGACGGTTGGGACGCTAGGCTGAGGAAGCCGCCTAAGACGGCCTTTTGAACTTTTACGCCGTCGGGCACGACGAGGTCCAGTCGAGCTACGGGGGCCGGGCGATGCCGTAAACAAGCCACAGGAGGTAATGGACGAAACCGTGAAGGGGTTGGTCAAGGAGGGGTTGCTGAGTACGCATTCCCCCACGCCAATGGCACCGTGGTCATGACCCCATCCGGGTTGGTGCTCGCGAATGTCGACGGAGCGGCCAAGAGAATAGTGGCCATAGAGCAGCTGAAGAAGTCTAGGGGGAGTTCACGAGGCCAGCTGAGCGAAGAGGGGGATGACGCCCATCAGGCCTTGATGGCCTCCCTTTGCGGGTATTATGCCCTACGAGAACGCGTTCGTGTGCAGGAGGATAGTGGTTAACGGGCAGAAGTACCCCCTGGTGGGCTAAGACCCCGTTACGGCGGAGCTGGAGGCCTTCATCAAGAGCGTGGAGGAAGGGGACCGATGCGCCCTTCGACCCCGCCACAGCCAAGCGGGAGCTTGAGGCAGTGCTTGCCACGTATGGGGCCATCCCCTCTTAAGGGCCGCGTCCCTTCTCTGCGGGTTGAAGGCCTCACTCGCGCGGTTGCCACACAGCGCCTGCCTTGCGCGTGAGCGAGCTTGAGCTTTGATGGTGAAAAAAGGCGGGTTCTGTCAATCCCATTGAAAAACGCCTTCGTAAGCTGTCGCTTTCAGAAGTGATCGACCCACCACATGTATGGAACCGCTTCACTGAACCTGCTCTCCAGAGTGCTTGCCGTCCTTGGCGGTAACGCTCCGACCGCTGAAGCCTTCACGTACCCCATTATAATCTGAGCCGTCTGTCCGGGCGTTAACGATATCACCTCCTCCTCACCCCTTGCGTCCTTAACCTCTTCTCCTTTCACGCGATAAGTTTCTTCGCCGTCCGAGATGGAGAGGCCGTCAAAATAGCGCGGAAGCTTTTCGAGAACTCCCTTGAGGTTTACGGTCCTCGCCATAGCTCCTGCATCGAAGGAATAAGAGAGCTCCGCGCGGTATCCCCACTTCCTAAGCGCAGAGAGGCACGGGTGATCAGGGGGAATGTTTACCTGAAAGTGATCCCGCCCCGCATCCCAAGCGATCTGCGCGGACTTCTTGAAGAGAGATAGGTAGGAGGAGATGTCTCTTGCCCCTATCTCTAGCACGCTTGTCTCTTGTTTATCCATGTCATGCCTGATTATGGCGTAGCCTTCGTCCGTCACGAAGAAGCGAATCGAACTGGTAAAGGTGGAGAACTCCTCATACTTATCCTTCAGGAGCACTTCGTAGTCGGTTTCATCTCTGTGTATAGTCCCGTTCCAGCCCTCGTTTACCTCTGAATATATGTCCCTGACCTTTCCGCTCTTCACGAACTCATCCGCGCTGATCTCCTCGGGTTCATCGGCCGTTTCCTCTGTCCAAGGTTTCGAAGGGGCAATTGCCCTTGACTCATCAATGAGAGAGGTGGCAAAGGCATACCTGTGGTAATAGTTTGGGATGCCGAAGAGGACCGAAAAATCGTAACCCTTTTCTTTCATGTACCTGACCGTATCCTCCAGGAGCGCCTTGCTAAGCCCCTTTTTGCGAAACGCAGGGCGCGTCTCGACTCCTCCCCATCCAGCCATCGCGAACCTCGTTGATCTGACGTTCATGACGTAATCTATGACGTGAACCTGAGATGCGACCTCTCCGTTCACCAAAAGCTGGCGAAGGTGATCTCTTCCCATATCTTTTGTAGTTATTTCGAAATTCATGAGTATACGAACGATCAGCTTAAAAGTATGGGGATCGGCTTAAAAGTGCGGACTACCCAGTTCTCACGAATGGGCTTTTTCCCGCTTCTACGACCGACGACCGCCCGTGAAGGTGCAGCGGTGCGGGCCCCAGGCGGCTTGCTGGTGGGCTTGGGCCGCACCAGCCCGCTGCCATCGAACACGGCATGATCCGCGGTTTTAGTGAGCAGCTGTCCATCCACCTCGCGCTTCCCCATCATCAACCCACGTTAAGGTTAAACGCGATAGCGTTCCCCGTTCATGGTAAATCGGTTAACCTTTACCATCGTAAACGATAACTCGCCTGCCCACGGCTTGCTCACCCCGGGCAAAAAACTGTTGTTCATCTTCGCCATTTTAATGTTGGTCATAGCGGCTTACATGCTCAAGAGAAAGTGCGTTAACGCCGCGGTCGAGCCCAACATAAAGGGCTCGGTGTTGAAAGTAGCCGGGATGGGCTTCCTAGTGGGTTTGCTCTCGGGTTATTTCGGGATAGGAGGCGGCTTCCTCATAGTCCCAGGCCTCATAATCTCGGGCGGTCTCAACGTAATCGAGGCGGTCGGCACGTCTCTGATAGCGGTGGGCACGTTCGGGATCACCACCGCGGCCAGATATGCCTTGAGCCGGGAGGTCAACGTTGTGGTGGCGGTCCTCTACGTAGTGGGTGGCATCCTAGGAGGGTGGGGAGCCGCGAAGTTGGCCGGACGGATACCAAAGATGAGGCTGACTCAGGTGTTCGCCATCATAATAATCGTCGTCGGCCTCTACATGCTTTACGTTAACGCTTCGGCCTTCCGCTAAAATAAAAAGAGCGGGTTTCGTCAAGGGGAGGTGTTTGATGTGCGCGCGATCGGCGAAGGAGTTTCGCGTATGTGGGCTTTGATTTCGGTGGGTGGCCTTTTCGCGCCGGCTCCGCGAGGGCCGGAATTCGGGCTTCCGCGTCGTAAAGAGTTCGTCGTGAGCGAAGTCGATCGGTTCTCACCCGTTTGACCCTTATGCATTGGAGGGACTTGGTGACCCGTTGCGAAGTCGCGGTGCAAACTTCAAGACCCCTGAGGGTTTAACTCCGAGCTATCCCTTTACCGCTCGGGGAAGAACCGTTGGAGGGACGCGTTAACGGCGTCTATGTCGGGCGCGGCTGAAGGGCCACACGCGACGGGAGCTCTTAGGTATACCGTTGACAAAGGTCAAGCCGAGGGAAGGGAGCTTCTTCGGTTTGAGGACCGCAGCACCAAGGAGAGCGGTGGGCACGCCGCCCAATCCGGCTGAGCCGCTTAGATTTTTGCGTCTTCGCGTCATGTGGGATTTTCTAATGGATTGAAAACGAAGCAATAAAAGAGGTTGCGTCGCTTAGCTTGGAATTCCTCAAGGGCTTTGAGCACGAGAACCATGTGAGCTAGACCGGGCCCGCCATCCATTAAGGCGCCAACCCACGCCGCTTCGATGATCTCCTGCCTGTTGCTCCCGCGTCTATCGCGCCCTTGGTGTGATAAGCGATGCACCACTCGCAGTGCTTCACCATCCCAGCCACCAAGGCGATTAGCTCTTTGATCTTCGTATCGAGCGCCCCCTTTCATTCCACCCTCTCGACGAGCCCCACGAAGGCTTCCACTTCCTGCGGGCTACCCCGCTTTAATTTTTTAAAAGCCTGGCAGAACTCATGTAGCTTGTCTTCTTTCATTTCTATTGCTACCTCTCATGTCAAATTCAAACACATGAGCATGTTTTGCGCTTTAAAAGGGATGTCTTTGCGCTGATGGCCGGCTGATGAAGCGAACGGGTAGCCCTCATTTTGATGTATGCCCCAAAGAGCTCCTTCACTTCTCGCGCGGGGATTAGGGTGCAGATTTGGTGGCTTGGGGAGTCAGGTCTTATGCATAACTTTCAGTTTTCCGGGTAAAACTTAATAGCGTTGCCGCCGCATTAACAGGGTATGTATCACAGTCACTCTCTGACCGTGGAACAGTTGCTGGGCAGACGCCTCAACGACGTCGAGGCCAAATATGCGCCGAAAGAGCTGTACGTTTCGGGGCCTCTTGAGGTCCCGCTGCCAGGACCAAGAGTTTCCGTCGTTGGGACTAGGATGCCGTCGGAGTCGGGGCTGAGAGCTGCCGCTGAAATCGTGGAGAAGTTAGTGCGCGGAAAAGCCCTGATAGTGAGCGGTCTCGCTAAAGGTATCGACACTGCTGCGCACCGCAGGGCGTTGGAGCTAGGTGGATTCACGGTTGCGGTTATAGGAACACCTCTGGATAGGTTTTACCCACCAGAAAATAGGGATTTGCAGGAGAGACTGATGAGGGAACAGCTAGTGGTAAGCCAGTTTCCACAAGGTCACCACACAGCCCGCAGAGACTTCATAATGCGTAACAGGACTATGGCCTTGATATCGGACGCGACGGTGATCGTAGAGGCTGGCGAAAGGAGTGGCGCGGAATCGCAGGGCTGGGAAGCGATAAGGTTGGGTAGACCCCTCTATCTATCTGATTTCCTCTTCGAGAAGGGAGTAACCTGGGCGAAAAAGATGCTCGATTACGGGGCCGTGAGGTTGGAAGATCCGGAGAAAATCTTGGATGAGCTACCTAGTCCTCTCAGGGAGCCCTTGCCGATATGATGAGCATACTACCGAACATGGAATATTATTCAATATTTTCTTATTGCACGAAATGCCCTGAAGGCTACTCGAGAGAATCCGACCTTGGAAAGGATTTGATGAAGCTTATTAAAAACGACCGGGAGGTCCCAACTTCTCATGATGATGTTGGTGGATAAAAAGAGTTTGCCTCTACGTTCGTGGCTAGAGTGGTGTCCGAGCGTCCTGGCCTCTGGCCCGGCTTTTTCGGTCCCCGCGTTGCGTTGGTGCCGATCCCCAGGACTGACATCCTCTCATCCCCGAGGGATTTGAGGTTCCTGCTTCATCGACGGTGCCCCCATCATGCCCTTCTAGTCCGGAGGTCTTATTCCATCTCTCACCCTTTTTATGGGCTTATCAGGCGTTAATTCCCCACTGCCCGTGGGTACTGACTTTGATATCGTCATCATTGATAAACTTTTCGGCTGGCAATTCATCTCCTCGCTGAAGAGCTGGAGCTTTCTTGCTCATATGTTGTAAACTGAGCGTTCCGAATGAGCTTTGGGTACCCAAGAGAATAGCGGAGGCGCTGGAAGCCAAGGGTATGGGCAGAGTTTTGACATTTTGGAAAGGAAAATGCCGCTGCCTACGTCACATTTGAGCAAGACATCCGAAAGGCCTTCACCGGAGCAACATTATGAATCGCTTTCTATTAAAGTTGATTTGCTATCTTTGAACGGGATGGGTTCGATAACGTTGATTGATGATGTGATCACCCGTGGAAGTACGATGTTGGGAAGCGCTTCCCTAGTGCATGATAAGTATCGTAATATGAAGATAGTTGGTTTTGCGGCTTTGCGTGCGATAAGTAATCCGAACGAATTTGTCCAAGTATTGGATCCCACTAGAGGAATCATAACCTATGGGCCAGGGCGCGGGCCTTTCAGAGAGCCGTAATGACCTATTGGGCATAGGGCGTTTTTGTAGCCATGAGCTAAATAGACTGGGAAAGCTAGCTGGAAGCTGCAATTCGCTTATCAGTTGTTAGGCGATAATCTATTAAAGAGGTTCGATTGCCAGAATACTCGCATGGGAAAGTCATGTAACACGTAATCCCTTGCGGATTCATCCCGAACCCTTCGTCTCAGCAAAAGCGCAGCGCGTTACCCGATTTCTCTTATGAATAGCGGAATCCTCTAAAGCGCTCCCCTCCCCTCCCCGTGGCAGAATTAGTCGAGCTGGACGGCAGCTACGGCGAGGGGGGAGGCCAGATGCTCCGCACCGCCCTCGGCCTCTCCGCGGCCCTGGGCAGGCCCTTCGTTATCAAGGAGGTGAGGGCGAAGAGGAAGAAGCCCGGCCTCCAAGCGCAGCACCTCACAGCGGTGAGCGTGATGAAGAGGCTGACGGGAGCCGAGACAAAGGGGGATTACCTGGGCTCCACCGAGCTCTTCTTCTCGCCCTCCAGGCCCGCCTCCGGAGAGGTGGAGGTCGACACGGGCACTGCCGCCAGCGCCACCTTGATCGTCCAGCCCCTGCTCATAGCCTCCTTTTCTGGAGGGCCTCTTATGCTGAGGGTGCGCGGGGGGACGGACGTCCCCCTTTCGCCAACGGCCGATTACGTATCCGAAGTCGAGCTCCCCATCCTATCCGAATTTGGCGTCAGCTCCAAGTTCAGCGTTTTGAGGAGGGGTTACTACCCGTCCGGTGGGGGTTTGGTCGATTTCTCCGTTTCCCGCTGGTCACCTCTCCCGATCCGCGAGCCGATTAGAGGGAA
>Ga0209012_1003569_pt1 | contig 11528 bp, 8 predicted proteins | sample RS3BMetagenome_FD_184735 | JGI IMG/M metagenome (GOLD analysis project Ga0209012, IMG submission 184735) | Ferric oxide microbial mat and aquatic microbial communities from Rainbow Spring, Yellowstone National Park, USA - RS3B (SPAdes) (version 3) ...
GGCGGCGGGGCGGGGCGCTGGCCGGTGCGGCGGGACCGCCCGTCAGCCGCCGGTGCCGGCGCCCTCGGGAGGACGACGACGAAGCTCGCCCCCTCCCCCGGCGTCGACTCGACGCGCGCCGTCCCGTCGAGGGCACGGGCGATCGCCCAGACGATGGCCAACCCGAGCCCGGTGCCGCCGCCTCGGCGGGCGACGTCGCCTCGGTAGAAGCGGTCGAAGACCCTCCGGGCGGCGGCGGCGGTGATACCCGGACCGTCGTCGGTCACCCTGATCGTGCCGGAGGTGGCGTCGGCCCCGATCTCGACCGTCACCCTCGTCCCCGCCGGGGTGTGCGAGAGGGCGTTGCGAACCAGGTTGTGCAGCACCTGGCCGAGGGCGTCGGGGTCGCCGGTCACGTGCACCGGGAGCGGGGCCACCAGCTCGATCGGCCGCTGCGGGTCGACCGCCCGAGCGTCGTCGACGGCGTCGGCGGCCACCCGCCGGAGGTCCACCGGGACCCTCCGCAGCGGGCGACCCTGGTCGAGGCGGGCGAGCAAGAGGAGGTCGTCCACCAGCCCGCCCATCCGCGCCGCCTCGTGCTCGACCCGGGCGAGGGCCCGTTGGCGACCTTCCTCGTCCTTGAAGGCACCTTTGCGGAGCAGCTCGGCGTACCCGCGGATCGACGTCAGCGGCGTGCGCAGCTCGTGCGAGGCGTCGGCCACGAACTGCCGGAGCCGCGCCTCGCTGGCCGACTTCTCGGCGAAGGCCGACTCGATCTGCGAGAGCATCGCGTTGAGGGCGGCGGCCAACCGACCCACCTCGGTGTCGCCCGGCGTCGTCTCGATCCGCCGGGTGAGGTCGCCCGAGCCGATGGCCCCGGCGGTCTCGGTCATGGTCTCGAGGGGCCGCAGGCCCCGGCGGATCGTCCACAGCGCCAGCACGCAGAGGCCGAGGAGCGCCGCCAGCGAGACGAGCACCTCCACCCGCAGCACCGACTCGAGCGTGTCGAGGGTCGCTCTCAGGGACACCGCCGTCACGAGGGTGCCCTGCGGCACGGCGACCGCCTCGGCCCGGTAGTGGAGGCCGACGCCGCCGACGGCGCCGACGTCGACCCCGAAGGGGTTGGGCCGGTACGCCCCGCCCCGCCCGAAACGCTGGAACGCCGGCGACGCCGCCACCCGCAGTCGCGACAACACCGGGGCCGGCTCGGGATGGAACGGCGAGCCGGAGGGGCGGCTGACGATCACCTGCCCGCGGTGGTCGAGCACCTCGGCGTAGACGTCGGCCGAGAGACGGTTGTCCAGTCCCTCGTAGGTCGGCGGCCGACCGGTCCGTTCGGCGTAGACGAGGTACCGGTAGGCGACGTTCTGGGCGGCGTCGAGCTGCGCGTCGAGCCGGCCGTAGAGGGAGGAGTGGAGCGAGCTGTAGGTCACGACGTCGGCCACGACCAGGCCGATCACCAGCATCACCGCCATCGTGAGGGTGAGCCGCCGTCGAAGGTTGACCGGCCCCCTGGCCACCTCGTGCCGCGCCCGCCACCTCCGGGCGCCCCCGGCGACGGCGCTCATCTCAACCCCACTCCCGCGGCAGCCGCAGGCTGTAGCCGACCCGTCGCACGGTGTGGATCAGCGGTGGCTCGAACTCGTCGACCTTCTTGCGCAGGTAGCTGATGTAGGTCTCGACGATGTTGGCCTCGCCGGCGAAGTCGTAGTCCCAGACGTTGTCGAGGATCTCCGATTTCGAGACCACCCTCCGGGCGTTCTCGAGCAGGTACTGCAGGAGGTTGAACTCGGTCGCCGTCAGCTCGATCGGCAGGCCCTGGCGCCAGACCTCGCGCGTGTCGAGGTCCATCACCAGGTCGGCGTACTGGAGCTGCGCCGTGGCCCCGTCGTCGCGGCCGGTCCGACGCAGGACCGCCCGCACTCTCGCCACCAGCTCGTCGAGGCTGAACGGTTTCGTCACGTAGTCGTCGCCCATCGTCAGGCCGGCCACCTTGTCCTCGGTGGCGTCCCGTGCGGTCAGGAAGACGACCGGCACCCGGTCGCCGCCGGCTCGGAGGCGTCGGCACACCTCGATGCCCTCGAGGTCGGGGAGCATCACGTCGAGCATCACGAGATCAGGGCGGAACGTCCGGGCCATCTCGAGGGCGTCGTTGCCCGTGGGCGCCACCTCGACGGCGAATCCCTCGAAGCGCAGCGCCGCCGACAGGAGGTCGGTGATGTACGGCTCGTCGTCGACCACCAGGATCTTCTCGGCGTCGGGCACCGCGCCCATCATCCCACGCCGGCCGGCGCCTGCCCTCGGCGGGTCAGGCCCCGCGACCGCCCTGACGCTCCGTCGGGCTGGCCCGGAGGCCGGCGCGGCCGGGCACCCCGGCGGTTCTCGCACCGAGCAACCGACGCACCGGGGCGACCAGTCGGCCGAGACCCCAGTAGGCGACCAGCCCCAGCGCCTCCACCACGATCGCCATCGACATCTTCGACTGGCCGACCTCGCGGTCGACGAAGCGGATCGGCACCTCCACGATCGACGCCCCGGCCTGCTTCGACCGGTAGGTCATCTCGATCTGGAACCCGTAGCCCTCGGCCCGGACCTGCGCCACGTCGAGCCGGCGCAGGATCGAGGCCGCGTAGGCGCGGAAGCCGGCGGTCGAGTCGGCCACGCCCAGGCCCAGCACCACCGAGGCGTACCGGTTGGCGCCCCACGAGAGCAGGTGCCGGTGCCACGACCAGTTCGGGATGGCCCCGCCGGGGATGTAACGGGAGCCGATCGAGACCTCGTGGCCGCCCTCGAGCGGCTCGAGGAGCGCCGGCAGGGCCGCCGGATCGTGCGAGAAGTCGGCGTCCATCTCGACGAACGCCTCGTAGCCCCGTTCGAGCCCCCAGGCGAACCCGGCCCGGTAGGCGCTCCCGAGACCGGACTTGCCGGCCCGCCGGAGCAGCGAGACCCCGCCGAGGGTGACCGCCGCCTTCTCGACCAGATCGGCGGTCCCGTCGGGGCTGCCGTCGTCGACCACCAGGACCTCGGCGTCGGGGAGGATCTCTCGGACCCTCGACAGCATCCGCTCGATGTTGTCGGCCTCGTTGTAGGTGGGGATGACGACGAGGACGCGCACCAAGGAAGCATAGAAGACCGGTTCCACCGGTATTCGGCGCCCGGGACCAGCGCAACGCCGCCCAGCACCGTCCAGGTGGTGGGGCGTGACAGCATGACTGGATGCAGGACCGGGGAGAGGTCGGCGGGGCCGCCCGGGCTGCTGCCAGCCCGGAGGGGGGGCGGCGGGTCGGCGAGCCCGGGGCGCCGCTCGATGCCGTCGCGCCTCCCGGCGGGCTCCCGGGCCAGCCGCTCCCCGACCCAGCGGCGGACGACGACGGCGCTGGAGCGAAGAGGGCGCCGATCACCGACGAGACCCCAGAGCCCGCCGGCCCGCCGCGGCGCCACAAGCGTTGGATCCCACCCCAGGTGCGCTGGACGATCACCGCCGTGGTGCTCTTCTTCGTCCTCGAGTACCTCGTTTTGCCGGAGCTGGCCAACGCCCGCAAGTCGCTCGACCTCCTCGGGCGGGTCAACGTCGGCTGGCTGGTGGCCGGGGTGATCTTCGAGGGAGCGGCGCTGGCCGCCTACGCCCAGCTGACCTACACCGTGCTCTCCCCCGGCGCACCGTCGCGCTTCCGGCTCTTCCGGGTCAACATGTCCAGCCTGGCGGTCAGCCACGTCATCCCCGGTGGCACCGCCCCGGGGACGGCGGTGGCCTACCGGCTGCTCACCGACCTCGGTGTCTCCGGCAGCACGTCGGCCTTCGCGCTGGCCACCCAGGGTGTGGGCTCGGCCGTGGTCCTCAACGGCCTGCTGTGGCTGGCCCTGCTGATCTCGGTGCCGCTGACCGGCTACAACCCCCTCTACGGCTTCGCCGCCATCGCCGGGGTGATCCTCCTCGGCCTGTTCGCCGGCGTCGTGATGCTGCTCACCCGGGGCAAGCACCAGGCGGCCGACCGCCTGACCCGCCTGACCTCGCACCTCCCGCTCGTCAACCCGACGACGGTGGCCGGGCTCGTCCAGACGGTGGCCGACCGCCTGGAGGTCTTGTTGCAGGACCGGGCGCTGCTGCAACGGGCACTGGGGTGGGCGGCCGCCAACTGGCTGCTCGACGCCGCCTCCCTGTGGGTCTTCGTCTTCGCCTTCGGGCACGCCGTCAGCCCGATCGACTTGCTCGTCGCCTACGGCCTGGCCAACGTCCTGGCCGTGATCCCGATCACCCCCGGCGGGCTCGGGGTGGTCGAGGGCGTCCTCATCCCGACCCTGGTCGGGTTCCACGTGCCGAAGGCCGTCGCCATCCTGGGCGTCCTCTCCTACCGGCTGGTCAACTTCTGGCTGCCGATCCCGGCCGGGGGGATCGCCTACCTCTCGCTGCGCTTCGGCCCGTCGGCCCGTCGGCACCGCAGCCACGGCTCGGTGGACCCGAGCCACGGCGCCCGCTGACCGGCCGCCGGCGGGCGCGGCGCTCAGGCGGTCGGCGCCACCTCCGCCCCCCGGGTGTCGACCTCCCGGCGGCGACGGGCCCGCTCGACCGCCAGCTCCTTCAGTCGGGCCTGGACGTCGACCCCTCGGGTGGTCGGCACCCGCCGCCACCGGCGGTCGGGGCCGAGCGACCACGTGTGGGTGTCGTCGCTGAACACGAGGTCGAGCACTTCGAACAGCCGGCCCTGCAGCTCGAGGTCGTGCACCGGCACCAGCACCTCGATGCGCCGGTCGAGGTTGCGCTCCATCATGTCGGCCGACCCGATGTAGAGGGCCCTCGGCCGCACCGGCGCCACGAGGTCGGCCACAGCGTCCGAGCCCCTCCCGTGCTCGCCGGCGGCCTCGCCGCGCCCGGCGCCCGGCGCCGGGCCGCCGAAGCAGAAGATCCGCGAGTGCTCGAGGAACTCGCCGACGATCGAGCGCACGCTGATCGTCTCGGACAGGTCCGGGATGCCCGGGCGCAGGCAGCACAGGCCGCGCACCGCCAGGTCGATCGGGACGCCGGCCAGCGACGCCCGGTAGAGGGCGTCGATCATCTCGGGGTCGGTGAGCCCGTTCATCTTCATCACGATCCGTCCCGCCACCCCGGCCGCCGCCTGCTCGTCGATGAGCTCGAGCATCTTGCGGCGCAGCGTCACCGGCGAGACCAGCAGCTCCCGGTAGCCGGTGTGCCGGCTGAAGCCGGTGAGGTAGTTGAAGAGGTCGCCGACGTCGGCCCCGATGGCCGGGTCGGCGGTGAGCAGCCCGAGGTCCTCGTACATCCGGGCGGTGCGGGAGTTGTAGTTGCCGGTGCCGACGTGGCAGTAGCGCCGGATGCCGTCGGCCTCGCGCCGGAGCACGAGCACCGTCTTGGAGTGGGTCTTCAGGCCGACGAGCCCGTAGACGACGTGGACCCCCGCCTGCTCGAGCGCACGGGCCCAGCCGATGTTGGCCTGCTCGTCGAAGCGGGCCTTGACCTCGACCAGGGCGGCCACCTGCTTGCCCGACTCGGCGGCCCGGATCAGCGACGCCACGATCGGGCTGTCGCCCGAGGTCCGGTAGAGCGTCTGCTTGATCCCGAGCACGTCGGGGTCGTCGGCCGCCTGGGCCACGAAGGCCTCCACCGAGGTGGTGAACGAGTCGTAGGGGTGGTGGACGAGGACGTCACGGTCACGCAGGGCGGCGAAGAGGTCGTTCGGCTCGTTGCCGGCGGTGGCCAGCGGCGCCGGTGTCATCGGCGTCCACGTCTCGGCGTGCAGATCGGGGCGGTCGAGGGCGAAGACGGCCCATAGTCCGTCGAGCCCGATCGGCGCGTCGAGCTCGTAGACCCCGTGCGCCGGCACCTCGAGCTCCGACGCCAGCCGCTGCTGCAGGTCCGGGCGGGCCGTCGAGGAGATCTCGAGCCGGACGGCGCTGCCGAACCGGCGCCGGCGGAGCTCCATCTCGACCGCCACCAGCAGGTCGTCGGCCTCGTCCTCCTCGAGCGCCAGGTCGGCGTTGCGGGTGACCCGGAAGGCGTCGTGCTCGCCGATCGTCATGCCGGGGAAGAGCGCGTCGAGGTGGGCGGCGATCACCTGCTCGAGCGGCACGAACCGCTCCCCGTCGGGCATGACGACGAAGCGCGGCAGGACCGGCGGGACCTTCACCCGGGCGATCCGCTGCTCCCCGGTCGCCGGGTCGCCCACCTCGACCAGCAGGTTGAGCGAGAGGTTCGAGATGTACGGGAACGGGTGACCGGGATCGACCGCCAGCGGGGTGAGGACGGGGTAGATCTGGCGGTGGAACACGTCGACCAGGTGCTCCCGGTCGTCCTCGTCCAGGCTCGACCAGTCCGACAGCACGACGCCGGCGTCGGCGAGGGCCGGCACCAGTCGCTCGAGGAAGACCCGGTCCTGGCGCGCCACCAGCTCTTCGACGCGGGTCCGGATCACCCGGAGCTGCTCGCCCGGGCGAAGCCCGTCGACCGACCGGCTGCGCACGCCGGCCGCCACCTGGTCCTCGAGACCGGCCACCCGCACCTGGAAGAACTCGTCGAGCAGTTCGGAGAACAAGGCCATGAACTTGACCCGCTCGAGCAACGGGTTGCCGTCGTCGTCGGCCAGGTCGAGCAGCCGGGCCCCGAAGTCGAGGCGCGACAGCTCGCGGTTGGTGAAGCGCTGGTAGCCGAACGACCGGACGGCGTCGTCGGCCCGACCGTCGCCACCGAGGTGCTGCTCGGGGTGGCCGTCGGCCCGCGGCCGCTCAGGCTGTTCCTGCGACCCGTCGAGGCCGTCAACGGGAAGGGTGCGCTCGAGGGCCATCGGGGTCTCCGCAGCCACTCTACTCTCCACCGCTACGCTCCCTCTCCGTGGTCGAGCTCGCCACCCGCCGCCCAGTACGCCGTGAGCGGGCGCCCCTGCTCCCCCCCTGGCCGAGGGGGGCCAAGCCGAAGCGGCGCACCGAGCTGGGGCTGCTGGTCTTCGGGGCCCTGATCACCGTCGCCCTCTACGTGGTCGCCGAGGTCGGGGCCAAGGGAAAGATCCCGCCCCACGTCGGGCCGATCCTCGGCGTCGTCTTCCTCATCGTCCTCGCCGCCCACCTGGCGAACCGCTGGTTGGTGCCGAACGCCAACGCCGTCGTCCTGCCGCTGGCCGCCCTGCTCAACGGCATCGGCTACGTCGAGATCGTCCGGTGGGACCCGGCCAACGCCAAGGCCCAGGCCACCTGGGCCGCCGTCGGGGTCGCCCTCTACGTGCTCACGCTGCTGGTCGTCCGGCGCACCCGCGACCTCGACCGCTACCGGTACCTCCTGCTGCTCTTCGCCGTGCTCCTGCTGGTCTCCCCGCTCATACCGGGGATCGGCAAGGACGTCTACGGCGCCCGGCTCTTCGTCGGCATCGGCCATTCGCTCCAGTTCCAACCCGTCGAGCTGGCCAAGATCGTGCTCTGCATCTTCTTCGCCTCGTACTTCGCCGAGAAGAAGGAGCTGCTGTCGATCCCGACGGCCCGCGTCGGCAACCGGCTCTTCCTCGACCCCCGGCCGATGCTCCCGATCGGGATCGCCTGGCTGTTCGCCATGGCGGTGATCGGGATCGAGAACGACATCGGCTTCGCCATGCTGATCTTCACGATGTTCGTCGCCCTGCTCTGGGTGACCACCGGGCGGGCCGCCTACCTGATCCTGTCGATCGCGCTGTTCGTCGGCGGGGCGGTGCTGGCCGCCCACCTCTTCAGCCAGGTCCACGAGCGCGTCACCATCTGGCTCGACCCCTGGGCGACCCAATCGAGCAGCGGCTACCAGCTGGCACAGGGCTGGTACTCGATGGGCACCGGCGGGATCGGCGGTGTCGGCCTCGGCCTCGACAAGTTCGCCTCGGTCATCCCCGAGCTGACCAGCGACATGATCTTCGCCGCCATCGGCACCGACCTCGGGCTCCTCGGCACGAGCGCCGTGGTGATCGCCTTCACCTTGCTGGTCGGGGCCGGGCTGCGGATCGCCCAGACCGCCCGCTCGGACTTCTCCAAGCTCACCGCCACCGGGCTCACCGTCATCGTCGGCTTCCAGGCCTTCTTCATCATGGCCGGGGTGCTCCGGATCTTGCCGTTCACCGGGATCACCCTGCCCTTCGTCGCCTACGGCGGCTCGTCGCTCCTGGCCAACTACATCCTGATCGCCCTGCTCATGCGGGTGTCCGAGGAGGGGGCGTCGACCGTCGCCGAGCGGGCGTCGGGCATCGTGCAACCGGGCGAGACCGCCTTCGTCCTCGTTCACTGACCCCGCCGGGCGCCGGGCGCGGACCCGCCGGGACGCCGGGACGCCCCGGCGGTCGGGAATCAGCCGGCCGGCAGGGACGGGGCCGGGGCGGCGGGCTCGACGTCGCCGCCCCCCTCGAGCAGCCGCTCGTCGGCCAGCACCGGCGAGGGCACCGTCCGGCGGAGCGCCAGGGTCAGCCCGTCGGAGGGCCGGCAGGGCAGCGTCAGGGTGCCCCGGGGTCCGCTCAGCACCAGCTCGGCCAGGTAGGTCCCCCCGTGGCGCCCGATCAGGCGGACGGCCGCCACGTCGGCGCCCAGCTGCTCGAGGGCGGACGTGAACAGCTCATGGGTCAGCGGCCGCGGGGTGGCCACCTTGCGCAGCGCATGGGCGAGCGCCGTCCCCTCGGGAAGGCCGATCGAAAAGACGAGGTCCCGCAGCGGTGGCTCGGCCTCTTGGAGGTGGACCGTCGGGTACTGCCCCGGAAGGTCGAGGGCGACCGACAGGACGTCCATGACCCGGAACCTCGCCCCGGGGGGGTGGCGGCCAACGGTGGGCACTGCAGCGGCGCTCGGCGGGACCGCCGGGGCGGCGGGCTGCGCCGGCGCAGCCTCCGGCGAGACGGCCTCGTCGGACGGCGCCTCGGGCACCTCAGCTGCTCCGCCGCACGCCGACGCTCAGCGCCACGCCGACGCAGGCGAAGAAGCAGAGGGCGGCCGAGCCGCCGTAGCTGACGAAGGGCAGCGGGATGCCGGTGATCGGCATGATGCCCATCGTCATCCCGGCGTTCTGGAAGGTGCTGTAGGCGAGGAAGGTGAAGATCCCGGCGCACAGCAGCCGACCGAAGGGGTCCCTGGCCACCCTGGCGGCCCGGAGCACACGCCAGCAGACGATGCCGAGGAGGCCAAGGACGGCGGTGCCGCCGACGAACCCGAGCTGCTCACCGACGGCGGTGAAGATGAAGTCGGTCTGCTGCTCGGGCACGTAGCCGAGGTTGGTGGCCGTGCCGTGGAGCAGCCCGCGGCCGAACATACCCCCGGAGCCGATGGCGTCCTTGGCCTGCTGGAGGTTGTAGATGGCGCCCTGGAGGCTCGGGTTGTTCGAGTCCTGGTGGATGAAGCTGGTGAGTCGTGAGATCTGGTAGGAGTGCAGGAACCCGGCCTTCAAGGCGACGAGGAACACCGCCACCGACGCCAGCACCAACAGGAGCAGGATCCTCCCGGGCAGCCCGGCGACGGCCAGCATCACCATGAGCACGACGGTCATGATGATCGCGGTCCCCATGTCCGGCTGCTTCACGACCAGCAGGATCGGGATGCCGGCCATGATCAACAGGCGCACGACGTCGCGCCACGCCAGCCCCTCGGGGCGCCGGGAGCAGTAGGTGGCGACGGCGACGATCTCGCCGAGCACGGCGAACTCCGAAGGCTGGACCTGCAGGGGCCCGAGACTGAACCAGCGGGACGAGCCGAGGGCGCTCGAGCCGACGTGGGGGACGAGCACCGCCAGCAGGGCGAACAGCATCAACCCGTAGAGCAGGTAGCCGACGTACTCGAGGCGCCGGTAGTCGAGCACCGCCAAGGCGACCATGACGCCGACGCCGAGGAACACGAAGATCCCCTGGCGCTTGATGACCGACAGCGCGTCGGCCGCCGGCAGACCCTGGCCCACCAGCGTCCCGCGGGTGGCCGTGTAGACCATGACCAGCCCCACGACAGCCAGCAGCAGCGTGGTCACCAGCAGGACCGGGTCGAACCGCACGGCGCGGCGCCCGACGGAGGTCGTGCGAGGACTCGTGATCACCGTGCCTGCACCGGAAGGACAGAATATCGGCCGTGCAGCCGCCGCCCCGGGTCGCCCTGCTCGCCTCGGCGGGCACGACGACCACCACCAGCCCGGTCCTCGTGACCGGCAACGCCACCTCGGGGGGCGGGGGGTGGCTCTACGACCTGATGACCAAGGCCGGGGTGTCGTCGTCGGCGGCCCACACGACCGTGGAGTTCGTCTTCCGACCGCTCGAGGTCGTACTGGTGATCGCCGTGGCGGCCCTGATCGCCCGCTACGGTGCCCGCCTGATCCGGCGGGCCCTCGGCCGGGTGGTCCAACGGGCCGCCGACCGGTCGACCTCGGCTCGGGCAGGGGCGCGCAGCCTGACGGTGGTGGCCCTCATCGCCAACCTCTGGCGGTTCTTCGTGGCGGTGGTGGCCATCGCCACCATCCTCGGCATGCTCGGCATCGACCTGACCCCGCTGCTCGCCAGCGCCACGGTGATCGGCGCCACCATCGGCTTCGGCGCCCAGTCGCTCGTCCGGGACTACCTCTCCGGCATCTTGCTGACCGTCGAGGACCAGTTCGGGATCGGCGACACCATCAACGTCAACGACACCGTCGGGGTTGTCGAGGATCTCAGCTTGAGGGTTACACGGATCCGTGGATCTGACGGGACGGTCTGGTACCTTCCGAACGGGGACATCCGCAAGCTCGCCAACACCTCCCGAGGCTGGGCCAAGGCGGTGGTCGACCTGCCGATCGCCCCCGCCGCCGCCGCCCGGCTCCGCGAGGTCGAGGACTCGCTAGCCGACGCCGCCCGGCTGGTGGGCCGCCGGCCGGCCTTCGCTGCGTCGACCACCGAGCCCCCCGAGGTCCTCGGGATGACCGACGCCGCCACCGACACCTGCTCGGTCCGGGTGGCGCTGCGGACCTCGCCGGTCCAGCGCGACGCCCTCCAGCGGGCCCTGCGCGAGGACCTGGTGGCCCGGCTGGTCCGCCTCGGTGTCTGGCCCGGGCTGGGGCCGCCGGCGGCCGGCGGGCAGGACGGCGCCGAGGGTCCAGCGGACAACCCTGCCGCGTCCCGGGGGGCGGCCGAGGGCGCCGTGGGCTCCGGCGAGGCGCCGGGAGGTGCCGGTCGGTGAGCTCGGCAGTGAGGTCGGCGGCGCGCCACGCCGCTCCCTGGGCACTGGTGGCCACGGTGCTGGCCGGCACCGTCGGGTCGGCGGCGCTCGGTGCGACCGACGGCGCCGGGCCGCCCTCCCCCGCGGCCTGGGTCACCCGGTTGATCGCCACCACCAGGGCCGCCGGCTCCGCCAGGGTCTGGTACACCTCCTCGGTCGTGAGCACCGGGCCGCCGGCTCGCAACCTCACATCGGGCTCCGGGGTGCTCGACTTCGCCGACGGGGACCTCCGGGCATCGGGCACGCAGTCTTCGGCCTGGCGGTCCCCCGGGCAGGCGAGGACCGGCTCCTACACCCTCCACCTCCAAGAGCGGCGGGTCGGCGGGACCCTGTACGTCGAGACCGACCACGTCGCCGCCTCGACCGGCCTC
>Ga0209012_1003573_pt1 | contig 11521 bp, 13 predicted proteins | sample RS3BMetagenome_FD_184735 | JGI IMG/M metagenome (GOLD analysis project Ga0209012, IMG submission 184735) | Ferric oxide microbial mat and aquatic microbial communities from Rainbow Spring, Yellowstone National Park, USA - RS3B (SPAdes) (version 3) ...
AGGCTCCTGCTCCGGTCAAACCACAGGTGAACAGGGCCTTCAACCAGTAACCCAGGCGGAGGTTTTAGTTGAGGCAATGAATCAGACCCAGGCCCCTTACGCGGAGGTTTTGACATGAGGCAACGGGGCCCACCGGGCCGTCGCGCTCCACGGCACGGGGTCCCCGGCCGTGCCGGACCGCGACGTGACGAACGGCCCTGGGCCCCGGGCCCGGACCGGCGCAGCATGGTACGGGAGAGTCGGTGATCCGACCGGAGGTAGACGATGCTGGTGTTCATGGTGCTGTGGGTGGTGGTGATTTTCGCCGCCACGAGATGGCTGGCGGCGCGGAGCTCGCGGCTGCAGGCCGGTGGCCGGGTCGAGGCGTCGCCGGAAATCCCGGGTGGGGCGGGGCCGGAGATCGAGATCCCCGATACCGTCCCGACCGAGTGGGTCAGGACCTACCGGGACGAGTGAGGTCGCGCGCTCACGGCACGGGAGCGCTGCGCCGGCGGAACCCGGGCGCCCTTCGTCCGTCGGGTATCGCGTGGTGACCGGACCGGCGACCGGCGACCCCGGGGCCCCTCACACGTGGTGGATGACCCAGGTGACGCCCTGGAACGCCCGGTAGCCCAGGTAGATCACCGTGGCGACCAGCATGAATTTGAAGTACCAGGGCGTCTTGCGGTGCTCGAGCGGCGGGTTGCCGCAGGATGGGCAGTTCCCGTCCTCGGTGAGCTCCCCTTCTTCGAGGCTGGTGTCGCACTGGTCACACCAGGGCACGGACGACCTCCGCCGGCACCCCGCTCACCGCCGGCGTCCCCCGCCTCCGTTGGGCCCTTTGGCCCGGACCCGGAGCCGGATGGGTGTGGGCCCGAGCTCGAACCGCTCCCGCAGGCCCCGCTCGACGTAGCGCAGGTAGGTCGGCTGCAGGCGGCCGTTGGTGAAGAGGGTGAAGGTCGGCGGGTCGATGGCTCCCTGCACGGCGTACTGGATCTTGGCGCCGGTCGGCGGGTGCGCCATCTGGATGGCCTTGAGGGCCCGGTTCAGCTCGCCGGTGGGGATCCTCGAGTGGTAGGCCTCCTCGGCCGCCGCTACCGCCGGGAGGATCTGGTGGACCCCGAGGCCGGACAGGGCGCTGATCTTCAGCACCGGGGCGTCACCCAGAAAGGCCAGCCGGTCGCCGATGTCGACCAGGATGTCGGGCCGCTCCTCCACCGGGATGAGCTCCCACTTGTTGAGGACCACCACCGTCGGGCACCCGGCGGCGCCCACCCGCTCGGCCAGCCGCTGGTCCTGGTGGGTGACCCCGGAGGTGGCGTCGATGACCAGCAGGGCGATGTCCGCCCGGTCGAGGGCCTCGAGGGCCCGCAGCACCGAGAAGTACTCGGTCCCCCGCTCGGTCCGCGACTTCCGGCGCATGCCGGCGGTGTCAATGAAGCAGACCGAGCCCTCGGGCGTCTCCACCACGGTGTCCACCGAGTCGCGGGTGGTGCCCGGGGCGTCGTGGGTCACCGAGCGCTCGTCACCCACCAGCCGGTTGAAGAGGGTCGACTTGCCCACATTGGGCCGGCCCACCAGCGCCACCCGCGGCATCGAGGCGTCGGCCGCCTCCCCATCCTCCTCGGTCGCCGCCACCTGGTCGTCGTGTTCGTCATGTGGGGCGGGGAGAAGCTTCACCACGTCGTCGAGGAGGTCGCCGGTCCCCCGGCCGTGGAGGGCGCTGACCGGCCACGGGTCGCCGAGACCCAGGGCCACCGCGTCCCAGGCGTCCGACTCGCGCTGGCTGGAGTCGACCTTGTTCACCACCACCCGGACCGGGCGACCGGACCGCTTGAGGAACCGGGCCACCGCCAGGTCCTCGTCGATCAGGCCCACGGTGACATCGACCACCAGCAACACCACGTCGGCCTCGGCGATCGCCCGCTCGGCCTGGGCGCTGACCTGGGCGTCGAGCGGGTCGGCGGTGGCCAGCCAGCCGCCGGTGTCCACCACCGTGAAGGCATGGCCGCACCACTCGGCATCGAGTTCCTTGCGGTCGCGGGTGACACCGGGTCGCTCCTCGACCACCGCCGCCCGCCGGCCCACGATCCGGTTGACCAGGGTGGACTTCCCGACGTTGGGCCGCCCGGCGATGACCACCAGGGGGCGCGGCCGTCCGCTCACCGGGAGGCCCCCAACGAGACGGGTACCCGGGCGGGGGGCGCGTCGCCGCACCCGCCCCGCGGGGCGGCCACCGCACCCTCCAGGGCCCGCCGCAGGGACAGGCCGTCGGCCGGGACGATCTCCACCGGCCGGGGCAGGTCGGTGACGGCGAGGTCGTCGAGGAAGCGCCCCTCCGAGAGGCAGGCGTCGGGCAGAAGGTAGCGGTGGCCCACCGGCTGGCATTCCAGCACCGGGATGAGGTCGGTGCCGGTCAGCAGCCCCGAGACCCCGATGTTGCCGCCGAAGTAGTCGTTGCGCACCGGGATGAGGCGGATGTCGTCGCGTCCCAGGGACGCCACCAGCGGGGCCAGCACCCGGGCCCCGTACTCGCCGGTGAGCACGCCGACCGGGGCGTCGCCGCCGGGGGCCGGCGTGGCGGGGTCGGACCGCTGGGCGCGGTACCCGGCCGCCGGGGCGCCGTCGACCCAGGCGAAGAAGCCCGGACGCACCCCGAGCGCGGCGTCCTCGTCGCCACCGAAGGCGGCCTCGAAGGCGCGGGCCATCCCCAGGCCGTTCTCGTGCTGGGGGAAGCCCTCGTAGGTCACCCGGGCCGGGAAGGGTCGCTCGGCCATCAGGTAGTACTCGTCGGCGGCGTAGACCATGCGCCGGCCGAGGGCCCGGAGGAAGGTCTCCTGCCACTCGTCCACCGTGTCGCAGACGGCGGCCGCCTCCGCCCGGGTGTGCGGGCGCATGGCCGGCTCGACGGAGAACCGACTCACCCCCAGGGGCACGCAGGCCACCGTGGCCAGGCCCGGGTAGCGGTCGAGCACCCCGGCCAGCGTGTCGTGGAGGATCGCACCGTCGTTGCGGTCGGGGCAGACCACCACCTGCCCGTGGACCTCGATGCCCCCGTCGAGCAGCGCCCCCAGCCACCGGAGGCTGGTGGCACCGCGCCGGTTGCGGAGCAGGGCCGAACGCACGTCGGGGTCGGTGGCGTGGATGGAGACGAACAGGGGGCTCAGCCGCTCGGTCAGGACCCGCTCGAGGTCCATCTCCGTGAAGCGGGTGAGCGTGGTGAAGTTGCCGTAGAGGAAGGACAGCCGGTAGTCGTCGTCCTTCAGCGACAGGCTCCGCCGCATCCCCTTGGGCAGCTGGTGGATGAAGCAGAACTCGCAGTGGTTGTCGCAGGTCCGGACCCGGTCGAACACCGCCGAGGACACCTCGGCCCCCAACGGCTCGCCGGGCTCCTTGGTCACCGTCACCGGAAACGGCGCCGCCACCCCGCGGCGCCGGACCACGAGCTCGAGATCGGGCTCGTCGACCAGCAGGCTGTACTCGATGACGTCGCGCGGCGACCGCCCGTTGAGGAGGAGGAGCTCGTCCCCGGGCAGCAGCCCGGAGCGTTGCGCCGGCGACGGTTCGGCGACGGCGACGACCGAGGGCGCCGTCGTACCGCGGGGTACCGACATGGGCCAAGGATACCCGGTCCCCCACCTCGCCCAGGCGGCGGCCCGTGGTCCCGGTACCCGGCGACCCCGGTAGCCTGGGCCGGTGAACGTGGACCGCGTGCTCCTGGCGGAGCCGAGAGGCTTCTGCGCCGGCGTCGAGAAGGCCATCAAGGCGCTGGCCTGGATGGTCACCGTCTTCGAGCCGCCCGTCTACTGCTACCACGAGATCGTCCACAACCGGCACGTGGTCGACCAGTTCCGGGCCCAGGGGGTGATCTTCGTCGACGACGTCGACGAGGTGCCCGCCGGCGCCCCGCTGATGCTCTCCGCCCACGGGTCGGCCCCCGAGGTGGTCTCCGCCGCCCGCGACCGCCACCGGGTGGTGGTCGACGCCGTCTGCCCGCTGGTCACCAAGGTCCACCACGAGCTGAAGGTCCGCGCCGGCAAGGGCTACACCGTGCTCTACGTCGGCCACGAGGGCCACGAGGAGGCGGTTGGCACCATGGCCGTGGCCCCGGGGGCGGTGCGCCTGCTCGAGCGGGTGGAGGACGTCGACGACCTCGACGGGCCGGACGGCGCCTCGGGCACCCCCGTGGCCCTGCTCGCCCAGACCACCCTGAGCCACGACGAGTGGGCCGGCATCGTCGACCGGGCCCGGGAGCGCTTCCCCGACCTCTGGATGCCCAACCGGAGCGACCTCTGCTTCGCCACCACCAATCGCCAGGCCGCCCTCAAGGCCATCGCCGGGCGGGCCGACGCCGTGGTGGTCATCGGTTCGGTCAACTCGTCGAACACCGTGGCGCTGGAGCAGGTCGCCCGCGCCTTCGGCTGCGACCGGGTGCTCCGGGTCAACGACGCCTCCGAGCTCCCCGACGACCTCACCGGGACCGTCGGGGTCACGGCCGGGGCCTCGGCCCCCGAGGCCCTGGTCCAGGCGGTGGTGGCCCGGCTGGCCCCCACCGACGGGGTGGAGAACGTGCAGGTGACGGTGGAGGAGGAGTACTTCCCACCACCGCCCGAGCTCCGCGAGATCCTGCGGGGCATGGAGACCGCCCTCACCCTCCTCACCGCCGCCCCGCCGCCCGGCGAGCGGGTGGCCACCGTGCTGTCCGGCGACCGGACCACGGCAGCGGCCGACGTCCTCGGGCGCCTGGCCGGATGACCACCGGGGCGGCGGGGACGGTCGGGTCGGCACCGCCGTGGGGGTGAGCGGCCAGCGTCCCCCTCCCGCCGTGCTGACGGCGGCCATGGTGGCCAAGGCGTTCGACCTCGGTGAGGCGGCCGGCCCGCTCACCGAGGTGACCGGCAGCGCCGCCCGCCGCACCTGGCGTCTCGACACCTTCGGCGCCAGCTACTTCGTCAAGCACTACGACCGGCCGTGGGACATGCCGACCTGGTCGGACTGGATGCGGTCGATCCAGGGGTCGTGGGAGATCGAACGGGCCGCCTTCCATGCGGGTCTGCCGGTGGCCGTCCCGGTACTCGCCCCCGGTGCGGCCTGGCCGTGGATCGACCTCGACCTGGGCCCGAGGCTGGCCACCGTGCGGATCCACGAGTGGGTGCCCGGCACCCTGCGGACCGATCCGGCCACCCTGCCGGTGGCCGACCAGCTGGGCTCCTTCCTCGGCCGGGTGCACCGCCTCCTCCCCCCGCTCGCCGAGTGGCGCCGGGTGCCGACCTGGCCCCAGGAGTGGACCACCCTGGTGCCGCAGCTCCCCGGTCCCCCGCCCCCGTGGTCGGAGCACCTGCGGGCGTCGGTGCCCCTGCTCGACGCCGCCTCGGAGCTGTGCGCCACCGCGGCCGCGGAGACCTACCCGCTGGTCCGCACCCACCGCGACCTCCACTCGCACAACGTCATCGAGCGGCCGGACGGTCGGGTGGTGGTGATCGACTGGGACGCGGCATCGACCCAGCGTGCCGACTGGGAGCTGGTGGAGACGGCGTTCGAGCTGGCCGGCTACCTGGGGGGCCCGCCGTCGCGCGAGGTGGTGACGGCCCTCACCGGCTCCTACCGGGAGGCCGGGGGAACGGCGGCGCCCGTCGGTGACACCAGCTTCGCCGGGCTGCTGATGTGCGCCCAAAATTGGCTGCACTACAACCTTCGGCGGGTGGCGGGCCATGCCGCCCGGGGGGAACCGGGCGGCGATGAAGCCGCCGAGGTCGACGTGGTGCAGTCCATCGACGCCGTCCGGCGGGTGATGCACCACCTCGACGAGTGGACGACCTGGTTCGCCTGAGCCCGACCGGGGCGCGAGACTGGTGGTGATGACCACCGGCACCTTCACCAGCATGGATCACTCCACCCGCGAGCAGTGGCAGGCGATCGGAGCCGAGACCGCCAGGCACCAGGGCCGGGTGGCGGACCGGGTCCTGGCCATGCTGCGCTCGCTCGACGAGGTGGTGGACGGCTTCGCCGTCGACCAGCTCACCCACTGCCTGCAGACCGCCACCCGGGCCGAGCGGGCCGGGGCCGACGACGAGCTGGTGGTGGCCTCCCTCTGCCACGACATCGGCAAGGCCGTCTCGGTGCCCAACCACCCGCGGATCGCCGCCGAGATCCTGCGCCCCTACGTGCGGCCCGAGGTCACCGCCACCATCCTCGCCCACCAGGACTTCCAGGGCCGCCACTACTACGCCCATTTCGACATGGACCCCGACGCCCGGGACCGGTACCGGCACGAGCCCTGGTACGCCATGGCCGAGCAGTTCGCCGACGAGTGGGACCAGGTGAGCTTCGACCCCGGGTACCCGAGCGAGCCGCTCGACCACTTCGAGTCACGGCTCCGGACCGTCTTCGCCCGTCCCCACAGCCTCTGATGCCCACCCAACGGCACCGGTGGTTCACGCGCGCCGACAACCGAGAGCACCGGCGGCGGGCGGCGCTCCAGCAGCTCGCCCTCGAGACCGCCCGGGCCGACTTCGACGGCCGGCACCCCGGCGCCCGCTTCGGCCCGGTGGTGGCCCTGGTGGCCGCCTACGAGGAGGAGGAGAACCTCGGCGACGTGCTGCGGGCGATGCCGACGGCGGTCGGCGACCTCGAGGTCTCCACGCTGGTGGTGGTGGACGGCGGCCGCGACGCCACCGACCGGGTGGCCATCGGGTCGGGGGCCTTCACCTGCGTGCTCCCGGTCAACCTGGGCCAGGGTGCCGCCCTCCGGCTGGGCTACGAGCTGGCCATCGCCGGCGGCGCCCGGTTCGTGGTGACCCTCGATGCCGACGGCCAGAACGATCCCGCCGAGATGCCCGGCATGCTCACCCCCCTCCTCGAGGACCGGGCCGACTTCGTGATCGCCTCGCGACGCCTCGGCGTCGACCAGACCACCGACCGGTTCCGACGGGCCGGGGTCAACCTCTACGCCACGGTGCTGAACGCCATCGTCGGGGAGGACCTGACCGACACCTCCAACGGCTACCGGGCGTTCCGGGTGGAGCTGCTGGCCGACATCCTCCCGTTCCTCCGTCAGGACCAGTACCAGACAGCCGAGGTGGTCATCACCGCCGCCCGCCGGGGCTGGCGGCTGGCCGAGCAGCCGACCGTCTGGCATCCCCGGGCGTCCGGCGAGTCCAAGAAGGGTGGCAACCTCTTCTTCGGACTCCAGTACGCCCGGGTGATCGCCACCACCTGGGCGCGTGCCGACCGCCGCGCCGGCTCGGGGGCCTGACCGACCACCCGGTCCGACCTGCCCGGCGAACGGGCGGTCAGTAGCGACCGGTCGAGGCCACCGACCGGTCGTAGAGCTCCTGGATGGACTCGGTCAGCTCGGCGGTCAGCTGCTGGAGCCGCTGCCGCGGCACCCGGCCGCCCTCGGTACGCGCCGGAGCGGCGATGGGTCGGCCCACCACCAGGTGGATCCGGCGAGGTCGGGGGATCCGCTTCCCCTTGGGCATCACGGTGGCCGACCCCCCGATGCCGACGGGCACGATGGTGGCCCCGGTCCGGGCGGCCAAAAAGGCGACCCCTTCGTGGAGCCCCTCGACCACCGGGCCGGACCGGCGCTCCCCCTCGGGGAACTGCACGAGCACCTCGCCGGCGTCGAGGACCCGCTGGGCCCGCCGGAGCGCCTCGCGGTCGGCGGACTGGCGGTGGACCGGAAACGCCCCCACCGACAGCAGGAAGCGGCCGAAGCGGGGATTGGTGAACAGGCTGTCCTTGGCCATGTAGTGGAGCTTGCGGTCGGTCACCTCGGAGGCCACGAAGAAGTCGATGAACGACCGGTGGACCGGGGCGATGATCACCGGCCCGTCGACCGGTACCAGGTCACGTCCCTCCACCGTGGTCCGGAAGGCCAGCCGGTTGATGGCGTGGACCAGCACCCGGAGGAACCGGTAGATCCGGTTGGTGGCGGTGTCCACCGCCGGCTCCGGTTCCGGCTCGGGCGTGGCCCCCTCTCCCGCCGGGACGGTCCGTCCGGTCACAGCCACGCCAGCACCTCCTCGACCACGGCGTCGACCGACCGCTCGGTGGTGTCGACGATCCGCGCCCCGGCGGCCACCTCGAGCGGCGAGGCCGCCCGGGTGCTGTCCAGCCGGTCGCGGCGGGCCACCCCGTCCGAGCCCTCCTCGCTGCGCCGTCGGGCCCGCTCCTCGGGGGAGGCCGTCAGGTAGATCTTCAACGAGGCGTCGGGGAACACCACCGAGCCGATGTCGCGGCCTTCGACCACCCCGCCGCCGTGGTCGACCACCCACCGGCGCTGCCGGTCGACCAGCTCCCGCCGGACCTCGGGATTGGCGGCCACCGCCGAGACGGCCCGGTTCACTTCGGGGCTCCGGATGGCCTCGGTGACGTCGACGCCCCCGGCGGTCACCCGCTCCCCCACCTCGATGACCGCCGTCCGGGCGATGCCGGCCACCGCCCCGGCGTCGGCGGGGTCGACTCCCTGGGTGAGGGCCGACCAGGCGACCGCCCGGTACATGGCCCCGGTGTCGAGGCGCTGGAGCCCGAGGGCGTCGGCCAGCCGGCGTGAGACGGTGGACTTGCCGGCCCCCGCCGGCCCGTCGATGGCGATCACCCGAAGCGACGGCCCGGTCACCGGGCCCCTCGGAGCGACGCCAGGTCGGCCAGGAAGCCGGGGTAGCTGGTGGCCACCGCCTCCCAGCCCGACACCGTGGTCGGCTGGTCGCCGGCGGCGGTGGCGACCGCCGCCGCCATGGCCATCCGGTGGTCGCCGGCGGCGTCCACCGACACCGGTCCGGTGGGCCGCAGGCCGCCTCCGGCCACCACCAGGTCGTCGCCCTCCACGCGGGCCGACCCGCCCAGGGCGTTCACCAGGGCGGCCGTCCCCGCCAGTCGATCCGACTCCTTCAACCGAAGCTCCCCCACTCTGCGGAACCGTGTGGTTCCCTCGGCGACGGACGCCGCCACCGCCAGGATCGGCACCTCGTCCAGCGAGGGGATCTCCTCCGCCTCCACCACCGTGCCGGTGAGGGGAGCGTACCGGCTGGTGACGGTGCCCAGCTCGCCGTCCGGGTGGGCCTCGACCGCCGCGCCCATCCGGGCCAGCACCGCGAGGAACCCGATCCGCTCGGCGCCCAGGTGAACGTCGACCACCGTCACCCGGCTACCGGGGATCACCGCCCCGGCCACCACCCAGAAGGCGGCCTGCGAGGGGTCACCGGGCACCGTCCAGTCCACCGGTGCGAGCCGGCTCCGGCGCAGGCGGATCCGGCGGCCGGCCCCGACCGGGGTGATCTCGATGTCGGCGCCCATCCGCGCCAGCATCTCCTCGGTGTGCGCCCGGGTGGCCACCGGCTCCTCCACCACCGTCTCCCCGTCAGCGTCCAGACCGGCCAGCAGCACCGCCGACTTCACCTGCGCCGAGGCCATGGGCGGCGAGTACGAGATGCCGTGGAGGTGCCCGCCGGCCACCGTCACCGGTGGCCGGCAGCCGGGGTCCGCCCCGGTCACCGAGGCACCCATCAGGGCGAGCGGGGCGGCGACCCGGTCCATGGGCCGGCGGCTGAGGGAGGCGTCCCCGGTCAGGGTGGCGGTCACCGGCAGCCCGGCCAGCAGCCCCAGCAGCAGCCGCATCCCCGTGCCGGAGTTGCCGAGGTCCACCGGTCCGGCCGGGGCGTGGAGCCGGCGACGGCCGCCGTGGACGGTGACCGCACCGTGCCCGTCGACCACCACGGCGCCGAGGGCCTCGACGGCCCGGCGGGTGCGCCGCACGTCGTCGCCGTCCGAGAGACCGGTGACGGTGGCGTCCCCCTCGGCCAGGCAGGAGAGCAGCAGGGCCCGGTGGGAGATGGACTTGTCCCCCGGCACCCGGATCTCACCGATCAGCGGCGTGCCGCCCACCAGGGTCACCGGTCCGGTGCCGGTCACCGGCCCGGACCCACCGGCATCGAGGTGGCGCGGTAGCCGCGCTCGGCCAGGGCGGCCACCAGGGTCGGGGCCGCCCCGCCGTCGACCACCAGCACCAGCACGCCCCGGTCCCCCTCCACCGAGTGGGCGATGTCGTCGTCGACGATGTTGACGCCGAGCTCGAAGGCCAGGGTGTAGATCTCGGCGAAGACCCCGGGCCGGTCGGCCACCGGCACCCGGACCTCCACCAGGTCCTCGGCCTGGGGTAGCCGGTCGGCCAGGGCCCGTCGGGCCACCGCCGCCCGGTTCAGCACGCCGAGCAGCGCCTGGTGGTCGTGCTCGGCGACCAGGCGTCGGGTGGTGGTCAGGGCGTCGATCAGCAGGTCGAGGGTCTCGACGATGGCCCCGGCGTTGTCGTCGCAGATGTCGGGCCAGATGCTGGGCTGGCCGGCGGCGATCCGCGTCATGTCCCGGAAGCCCCCGGCGGCCAGCTTCAGCAGGGCACCGTGCTCCTCCCCCAGACCGGCCGCCAGGTCCATCAGGGTGGCGGCGGTGAGGTGGGGCACGTGGGAGACCACCGCCACCAGCGAGTCGTGCTGGTCGGGGGCGAGCGCCACCACGTCCGCCCCCAGGTCGGCCAGGATGGCCCGCAGGCCGGTGAAGGCCCCGGGATCGGTCAGGGCGGTGGGCGTGAGCACCCAGGTGGCGCCCACGAAGAGATCGCCGGAGGCCCCGTCCACCCCCACCTGCTCCGAGCCGGCCATCGGGTGGCCGCCCACGAAGAAGGGATGGTCGACGGCGGCCACCAGGGGCCCCTTGACGCTGCCCACGTCGGTGACCACCGCGTCGGGGCGGCGGCCGGGGCGGGCCAGGAGCTCGGCGACCACCCCGGCGGCGGCGTGGACCGGGGTGGCCACCACCACCAGGGAGGCCTCGGGATCGTCACCCTCGACCGACAGCGCCCCGAGCTCGACGGCCCGGGCCGCCACGCCGGGGGCGGCGTCGACGCCGCTGACGTGCCAGCCCCGTTCGAGCAGGGCCATCCCCACCGATCCGCCGATCAGGCCGGTGCCCACGATCATGGCGCGGGGGGCCGGGAGGCCGCCGCCGTGCGCTGGTGTGGACGTCCGCTCGCCGACCTCAGTCGGGGAGGTCGTCACGGAGTCCCCTGGCGCCCTCGAGGTAGACGTGGTGGATGTCGTCGCGGGTCCGCCCGGTCTCCACGTGGAGCATCACCCGGATGCAACGGGGCACCGAGCCGACCACCGCCAGCTCCCGGGCGCAGATCAGCGGGACGGCACCGAGGCCGATGCTGCGGGCGGCGGTGGCGGGAAAGGTCGAGACGATGTCCTCGGTGGCGGTGAAGAGGATGGAGATGATGTCGACCTCGGCCAGGCCGTTGCGCTCCATGATCTGCTGCAGCAGGGCCACCACCCGCTCGGTGATGGATCCGATGTCGTCGGCGTCGACCGTCGTCGCGCCGCGGATGGCTCGCACGGAGAGGGGCACAGCCAGGCATGTTAGCCTCGAAAATTCGTCTCGCCCCTGATCCGGCGGTGTCCGCGTCCGCGGAAAACCCTCCTTGTTCTGGGAGAATGTGAGTCTCTACACAACACATTCCACAGAACCAGGAGGGCTCCTTGAAGGT
>Ga0209012_1003578_pt1 | contig 11508 bp, 18 predicted proteins | sample RS3BMetagenome_FD_184735 | JGI IMG/M metagenome (GOLD analysis project Ga0209012, IMG submission 184735) | Ferric oxide microbial mat and aquatic microbial communities from Rainbow Spring, Yellowstone National Park, USA - RS3B (SPAdes) (version 3) ...
CATCGAAGTACTCCCAACCGTACTTGTCTGGAATATTTAAATATTTTAACAGCTGGCCGAGGGTCGCGTAGACGACGACCTGCCAGGCGGGGATATCCCGTTCAACCCCCTCAATATTTACCTGAACCAGTTTGTCCATGTCGTAGTCATACTTTTCGTTGAATTTGCCGAACAAGGCCAGCTGTTCCCACAGGTCTCTTATCACATACGCCTCGCTTCCGGAGATTATGGGCCCCCAACCGTTAGCGACCAGCTGATCCCCGTAATCGTAGAGGAGGGCCTCGACGAGCGCGTGCTCAACGTACATGGATGGTGCCCTTCCCTGCTTCACGGCTATTTTTTCCTCGGTAAACTGGTGTAGCAGGATGGCGAGCTTCCTCTTGAGAGGGGTCAAGATGCTCGCAGGAGCGCGGGACGCCAGAAAGCCGTTTTCCAGAATCGCGAATTCTTGATCTCCCGTGCTCGGTGGTGCTGTGGAACCAGCTCCAGCAAAAGAAGAGGTGGGGCTCCTTGCAGGGGGCTGGACCTTTTTGACTTTTACTTCTGGGGCCTTTTCTTTTTCTCTGTGGATGTCGTCGGCGAGCTCCTGGTAAAGTTTGCGGATCTGGTCATCGGGAAGCATTTTGACGTTATACCACTCATCTTCAAATGCATACTGGGCCTCCTTCTCGCTCATCACGTCACTTACGCTACTCCAGAAGGCCTGCCAGAATGCGTTTTCTCTGGGGTCTGGATAACTAACCGTTGAAGGGGAGGGGGATGGTGCTGATGTTTCCGGTTGGGTTTCGGGCTTCGGCTTAGGCTGGGGCTGGGCCGTGCGGGTTCCACGAGCCGGGGACTTGAGGACGCCCGGGTTGTTCTCGCGCTCGTTTTCCGCGAACAGCTGATATATCTTTTTCTGCGAGTACGCGTCCAAGCCCCTCGTGTAGGTCCAGACGGTGTTCCACAGGGCCGAGAAGTTCCCGTACTTCAGCGGGTCGATCCCCGCGTCCTCAAGGGCTTCTATGAAAGCTTCCTCTGCTGTCTTCGGACCCAGCGCGAAGGTCTTGCACCCCGGGATCACTTTATGGGTGAGCTTGCAGTAGGTGCCAAAGATGTAGGTGTCGACGGCTTTCCTCTGCAGGCTATCCGACCACCCAGCTATGAAGTCCCAGACCCTCTCGGTCACCTTCTTCACGTCCTCCGGGTTAACGTCTGTATCGTACTCCGCGTTGAGCTCATCAGTGTACTGGGCGGCTCTATAAGTTGCCTCTTCCAATCTCATTGTCGACCACCTCTATTCAGCCATCCTCCTAAACACCTCATCATAATTCCCAAAACCATACTCATCCGGAATATTTAACTTTTTCAAAAGCTCGCCCAAAGCCACATAAACGATCACCTTCCACGCCGGGATTATTTGTTCGGTTCCTCCTGCGTTAACCTTAACCAATTCCTTCATCCTCTGGTCATATTTATTGAAGAAATTATGGAATTTGGCCAAAGAATTCCACATTTTCATTACCGTAGGCACTTCTTGCCCCGAGATCAAGAGGCCCCAACCCTTTTCGGTCAGCTCTTCTCCATAACTTTCGAGGAGAACCAACAGGAGTAGATCCTCTACCTTCATGTACGGGAGCAATCCCTTTGCCGCGTTTTCCCTTTCTTCGTACAGCTGGTTTGCAATCTCGGTGATCTTCCTTTTGAGGTCGGCCTCAACGTTCTCGGAGACCCCTGATTGGCTATAGCCGTATTCCAAAATCATTTTTTCATCTTCGGTATTTGGTATTGGGATGGAACGGGTTCTGGAGGGTGCCCGCGTACCTGTATGTATGCGAACCCTTGGATCCCTTCTGTACTGGTACTGCGCGAAAAGCCAGTAGAGCTCCTTTTGCACGTTCGCGCCGTAGTCTTTGGTGTGGTTCCAGACGTTGAACCACATCTTTTCGTAGTTATTGTACTTGTTCGGGTCTACATTAGCCAATAAAAGGGCTTCCCTGAAAGCCTTTTCCGCTTGCTCCTCGTTCATCGGTGGTTCGCATTCGGGAATCCGCTTCCGAGCAAACCCGCAGTAGATGCCCTCGATGTAGGCGTCGATGGCTTTATCCTTCAGGTCATCCGGCCAAAGGGCTATGAAATTCCATTCTAAGCGAAATACCCTTTGAAAATTAAACAAGGTTACGTTTGTCCCGTACTGGGCGTTGAGCATTGTCAAGCGTAGCATCGCTCTCTCCTCGGCTTCTATCAAGTCCACGGGCGATCATCTCCTTCTCTTCTCTCCTTTCTTTTTATTCGCTATCCGTTTGGCCTTGGTGCTCGCCCCGTCAATTAGATCGTGAGCGAACCCGGAGGCAAAAGCCCCCAGCGGATCACTCGGGTACAGCGCCATCGCCAGCAACAAATCTGAGGCCGGGTCGTGGAAGACTGAGCGGTGGCGAGGGCCCATCCACTTGGCCGGCCAATCTTTCGCGGCGTGCATCTTGTTGTACTCCTTGCCAAATAGGGCTCTGTCAACTTCCAGGTGGGTTTTGCGGTCTGGCATAAAAAACTGGTTACGGTTGAATTTTAAGCTTGTGCACTACATACTGGCGCATCCATTCCTCGAGGTTCTTCGCGTTGAGCAGGGTCTTCTTCATGAACGCGAGGTCGCTGTTGTTCTGCACGTATGCTTTGTAGAGCGCGTCCCACCTGTTCGGGTCGAGAAAGTCGGCCTTCAGCTCCGGGTGCGCGTTTACAAATGTAGACGCGAGCGCGAAGGCCGGGCTCACCACCAGCACCCTCAATGTGGTCGGTAGCTTGAGGAGCACGTCGTCGAGGTCGTCGAAGGAGCGCGTGTTTATTAGCTGATCCACGACCATGACGATAACGGTCTCGTACTGCTCGTCCGTCAAAGAGTTCAGGTCGTAGTTTTTTAGCGCCTCGTCCAGCATGGCGGCGGCTTCCGGCCACACGACCTCCCCGTTCTCGTCGAAGACCAGGCGGGGCAGGTTTTCTATCGCGTACTTCATTATCGCGGTGATAGTGCTGTTGAGCCTCGCGACGTTCGCGGCGGCCCCCGCGACCAGCTCTGGGTTCTCAGCTTGGGGTTCCTCTTTTTCTTTTTCCTCCTCCTCTTCCTCTTTCCCTTCTTGAGCCTCCAACCGCGACGGCGCCTTTTCAGCTACCAGCGTTGGTCGCCTCCGTCGCCGCCTCAGCCGCGGCCTCAGCTCCCGCCTCAGCTCCGGGGACCGTTGTCGCCGCCGTTCCCCCCGCGGCCCTCGCGGCCCTGAACGCGGTTAAAGCGCCTTTAACGAAGTTGGCCACGTTCGCCTTCTCCGGAGCGGTCAGGTTTTCCAAAACGGTGCCGATCATGTTTTGCGCAAACTGCAAGAACATGCCCTCCCTGTCTATCTGCTTCTTTATGTCTTCTTCTGTCTGCTTCTTGACCCTTTCCTTCTCTTCTTCCATCTCCCTCTTCATTTCGTCCAGCTTTGCCTCCCATTCCCTTTCCAAAGCCTCGATGTCCGCTGGGGGCTGAACCCTCCACCCCCTCTGCTTGAGCCTTTCAACCAGCTCAGTCTCGTCCGGCTGTTGTGTCGTTGCGAAGACCTGCTGAAGCGTTTTCTTCATCTCTTCGGTCTTCTGGAACTGCTTAACGAGGGCGTCCGCGGGGTCGACCTGTTGTTGAGCGGGCGTCGAAGGCTGAGACGTCGCCTTTTCCAGCTTTTCCTCGAGCTTGGATATCTGTGACTTCAAGTCGTTTATCTGCGCGGTAACCTCGTTGGTCTGCTTCTCGTGGACGAGCTTATCCAGTTCATCCTTGAGCTCCTGAATCTCCTTGCGTGTCGCGCTGTCGTCACTGGTCAAGGATTTCATGGCCGCGACCTTGAGGGTGAGCTCCTCAAACGGGTCGCTCTTCCCGGCAGAGCCGTCCTTCAAGAGGGAAGGCCCAGCGGCCGTTATCAGGGCCTTCTGCACTCCCTCGGGGAAGGCCTTCAGCCCCTCTCCCAACTGAACGACCTCCTCGATAACGCGGGGGGTATCGTCTTCCCGCTTTTTAGTCAGCTCATCGATGATCTTCGCGGCTTCCTGAAGAGAGAGATGCTTCGCGTTCGCGTACTCCTCCACCAGCGAGCTCATGCTGATTTCTTCCGACTCTTTCTTTTCAGATCCTTGCTCCCCTTCAGCCATACTTATTTCTCCTCCTCTCCACTTTTAAGGGCTCCCGTCCCGTATGCCTGCAGTATTGCCCAGACCGCGAGCTTCTGCGCGGTTTCTTGAGGGAGGGTGCTTATGAGCGACGTGACTAATGTCTGGAGCGCATCGATGCTCTTTTTCAGCTTGCCCGCGTAGATCTTGTAGAGGTCAAGCTCTGCCTCGGTAAGGCGCAGGTCGTCCCTCAGCGCCAAGAGCTTCTCCGCATCCTTCTTCGCGTCGTAGAGGGCGGATAAAATGGATGAGATGTAGTCCACGAACTCCTGCTCGGTCTTGAAGCCCGCGAGGCGCTGGTTCACGTCCTTGTCCGACTCCGCGGTTGAGACGGCCAAAAAGATGGCCCTCCAGCCTATGTCCTGAACGGCCTGTTGCCACCAGCTCATGTTCCTGATGACGGCCTCAATGAGCGGGCGGTTGGTCGGGACCATGGAGACCAGTGCTTGGTCTTTTTTCATCATTTCCTCTGGATCGACTGGAGGCTCCTCCGCGACTTCCTCGCCCTCGCCCTCATTCTCGTCCTCAGGGTTTTCCTCTTCCTCTTCCTCTTCTTCCTCTTGCGGCGCTGGCTTGGGATAGAGCTCTGCTCTCTTCCTTCCGACCGTTGCCACCGATAAATTCATGATGCGAGCGATCTCCGCGTCAAGTTTGCCTTCATCTACAAGCTTCTTGAAAAGCTTTTCATCAAATTCCTTCTTCGGTCTTGGCATGCTATGTAGTATGCGCGCGTAGTATTTATGGGTAATGATAGCATGAGGGGATAATGAAAACATGAGGGAAATGAAAGCATGAGGGGATAATGAAAGTATGAGGGGGGACGGAAATGGGAACATGTGGGAAATGAGAACATGTGTATAATGAGAATATGAAGGATAATGATATCATGTGCGAGGGGAAATGAGAATATGAGGGGTAGGGGTGCTCAAGAAAGCAATCCCCTAAAAAGAAAAAATCATATTTGGCGCGGCATGGTGACCGTCAACTCGAGACAAGTAAGTGGCGTGCCTCCGGCGTCGCAGAGCGAGGACCGGATCTTTATATAGTTAAACTTATCAATAAGGAGTTTACTCATTACGAAGCTGATATCATTGTAATCACTATAAAACTTTAATTTTACTTCGAAGGCGTCAAGCTCAGCTCCCTTGAAAGTGAGGCCGCGCTTCTGGAACTCGTTGATGATAGATATGTACCGCTCCCCGAGCGCGTCCTTAAGGCGCTCGCTAAGATCAACACCCTGATTCTTAGATTTTTCGCTCATTTCTGATCAACCTCGCTTCTCGTTGATTTTTACTCGCTAAAGCGAGCTCTTCTTTGAGCTCATTGAGCGCGGCTTCAACACGAGCGTGAAGCTCGCGTAGTGTCGGAATATATAGTACATCTCCTTGCACATCAGCGAACTTTACTTCTGCGTAGCGAAATTGAAATTCTGACACTCCGGTATCAATGCATATCTTTATTGTATAGTCGCTTTGCTTAGTTTCAAGATGCGCGTCATCCTTCTGCTCAAGCACACAATAAAGTTTGTCTGTCTTTTTGTTCAATTTATTCACAATGTTCTTTGCAACACGAACAGCATATCTCTGTAATTCATCTCTTAACGCCGTAAGTTTTCTCTGATAATAAAGCCTTTCAAGCCAGTCTGCTGAGCTTGGCACTGGTCCAAATTTTTCGCGGAGATTTATTGAGCCCTCATAAATGATCGGCTCGAACTTCACTTTGTTTCACCCTTCTTTCGTTTTTCGCGCTCTTTTCCCCGAGCGCCTGTCCGAGACGCTCGCTAAGATTAAGCCCAGACCCCTTCGCTTGCTCAGCTTCGCTCATGCTGGCTCAGCCTCGCTTGCTCCTCTTGCCAATATCTTTTGTCAGCCTCGGCGAGCTTACGAGAAAGCTCGTCAAGCGCCGCCTTTATGCGAGCACGAAGCTCAGAAGTTGTCAGAACATATAGTTCTCTGTCGAACAAATCAGCAAAAGCAAAACTGACGCAATACGTTTCAAAGTGAATTGAAGAGCAAATTTCTGCTGTAAATTCGTCTTGCCTTGGATTTACGGAAACGTAGTTGTTTTGATTTCTCAAGAAAAACTTATCAGCATCGTCGCGCTTGCTCAAGACATAATTAAACGCCTTCTCAACACTGTTCTGCAACTCGTCTCTGACCTTTGTAAAGTCTATTTCGTAACTCATTCCCCAGTCCAAATGATCTCCCGGCACTCCTTTGAACACCACTATCTCGCGATATTTCTTTGTAGAAGAACGCAATTTAAAGACTATATAGCTAAAAAAGTGCTCCTCAGAGACGACTAGCCCTTCTTCGCTCTTCGCGCTCTTTTCCCCGAGCGCAGGGGTAACACCCTTTTCCTCTTGCCCTTCCTTTTTTTCCATTTTTGGTCAAGATATATTTCCGTGCTCGCTTATAAGCTTTTCGCGCCGGGAGAAAAACCAAGTCATTCGAATTGAAAACATGAGGGGCGTGGAATTGAAAGCATGAGGGCAGAATAATGAAAACATGAGAAAGGGGTAATGATAACATGAGGGGCGTGGAATTGAAAGCATGAATAATAAGCCCCATAATATAGCACTAGAAACTAGAGCAAGAAGAAGGGAGGCTAACGCGTGCTTTATTCATTATTCGAAGCACGCACGCGCACCCTTTTCTTGCACATTTTGCTTTTTTCGCGCCCAGCGGAAGGCTTAAATACTACCGCGTAAATATATAGTGACCAAAAGTGGCCGAAAAGGAAAGGCAAGAGGAAAAGGATAAGGCGAAAAACCCCAGGGAGGGGGTAAACTCCCAAGAAGAGGAATATGATAACATATTGCAGTACGCCTACTCTGCTATACGCCGGGAATTGCCCGGCGTTGAGGTGGAAGAAGATGAGTTCGATGCCGCTCTTTACATCTGGGTGCCCTATCGCGCTATTGTCTATGACGGCGATGAGGAGGACGTCGTCGACCGCGCCCTTAGGGTCGGCGCGGTTTATCTCTTCCGTGAAGATCCGCAGACGCACCGGTACTTTTTGAAAACCGAAGAAGAAATTGATGAAAACGTGCTTAACGTGAAGCACGACTTCCTGTTCAAGGAAGAACAAATCTGTGCTGTAGTCAACCAGCTTTTACAGAAGGAGGCGAAGAAGGATGAGTGAGCAAACAAAACTTGAAGACATTCGCAATTACTTGCCAGCACCGGGCACGCCAATTCGCTTAGCGTTTCGCTGGAACGATGTTGAAAGCAAATACATCTTTCTGCAGATGACGGAACAAGGAATTATTGTTACGCCCTCCAGCGAGAACACAAAGGAAACGGCACCCACGAGAAGAATCTACTTTTACCCGTGGCGGGCGCTCGACTGCATCGATTGGTTCGCTGATGAGGAGGTGAAGAAAGATGACTGAGCAAACGGAAATGATCGATTTCTGGGATTTATATAAGTACGTGAAACGCTATAATTTGTACAAAGAGATTCGTTCTTACGTTCAAGAGCTCGCGAAGAAGTACATAAACGAAAACTACAAAGTGCGGATTAGCATGATGTATGATGAAGTGCTTAAAGACAAAAGTCATGTCTTTCATGAAGACCAATACTTACTGATAATAGACGTTTATGCGGAGTTAGACGAGTGGTCAAGGCCGGTTCTTGAGGGACACGTATATGCTGGTATAATAATTAACTATCACAAGTTCAGAAAAGCAAAAGTCTACTTTATACCATTTAGTGACATACGCAAACAGATAAATGACATCTTTAAAGCGTGGATACGCATATCCAGCGAGGACGAGTACTTCAGATATGAATGGTTAAACCCGCAATTCGTGAAAAAAATTCTGGAAAAACAAAAGAAGGAGCCGAAAGTAAATGACTGAAGCACAAGACATAAAGCAGGAAGAGATGAAAAAGGGCATAGCCACGACGTTGCAGTCACTGCTTTCTGAAGCCCTGCGCCTTGAAACAGAGAAGCTCAATACGGTCAAGAAAATGATGCGTTACCTCGAGGAAGAAAAGGAAAACACTGAATACATGCTCGAGATAGCAAATGCGCTAGCGACACAGCTAAAGCTCCTAGGCTTGTTACCTCCGGACTTCAAGACCGTAGAGGAGGAAAAAGAGGAGGTGATCTAGATGGTTAGCACTGAAAAACCTCGCCCGAGGGGTCGGCCACCCATCGAAGTCGGCTATGAGGACTTCTTCCGGGCCGTCGCGGAGGGCATGAAGGAGCGCGGCCTGACGAGCATAAACCCGACCGAGCAGACCCTTTCGCTGTTGAGTGGCTACTCGACGTGGATCGCCAAACGCATGAGGGCGGAGGCCGCGCTAAGGAAGGAGCCGATCTCGGGCCCCATGAGCCTCGAGGAAGTCCTCAAGAGGGCCGGCATCGGCGACAAGAAGAAGAAAGGGAAGGCTAAAGCGCCAGCTTCTCGAGGACCTCAGAGCCCCGAGCCCTAGGGTCAAACTTCTCGGTCGCCATCGCGATGTACTTATCGTCAACCGTTTTTTTCTTGATTTGTTCAACGGAAAGGTAAGGGTGCACTCCCGGGATCTCGAGCGCGCCCGAGGGGACGTTCGGAACCCACGGGGTGGCCCCCGCATAGAGAGCCTCGACGATGCTCTGTCCAAAGTGCTCGCCGAACACTTGGCCGTCGTCCTCAAAGGTCATGAAGTGAACGTAGCCCTTCGCCCTCTCCAGTAAAGACTTGACCTGCTCGAACGTCACATTCGCGTGTATCTCCACGCCCATGTTCTTCAGCTCTCCTTCGTAGCCCTCCGCCTGCCCGACGGCCACAAAAGTCTCGTGCGAGGGGCGGCTCTTCAAAAAGTCCTTCAAGAATTTAAACTTGCCCGGGTTGAGGCGGCTGTAGAAGATCCAGTCGATATCCTTGGTGCGATTGGGGTCATAAACGTTGTAGACGGGAGGGTAGAGCACAATCGGATCCCATTCCTTTCCCCACTTCTGCAAGACCCTCGTCCGCGTGAAGTTAGAGTTGGTGAGCACGCGGAACCACCCCGGGAGCGGGTGCATGTCCTTCGTCGGGTAATTCACGAAGAGGCGCCCCACTTGGCGGAGGGGAGCGCGCAGGTGGGAATAGACCTCGATGTCCGTGAAGAAGCCCGCGTTCAGCTTCTCGACGACGTCAGGGGGCATGTCAATCTCCTCCTCGCCCTGATAGGAGCTGGGGATAACCCTCATGGTGAAATCCGAGGGCTTCAGGTGCGGCAGGTAGTAGTACTTGTTTATGTCGCGAATTTTAAACTTGCCCGGGTTGACCTTCTGGGTGACTTTCAGCTGGATCTCAGGAAAGGCTGTCGGGATGAAGCGGACATACGGCCGGTCGGACTTGTCGATGAAGACTACTTTGACGCCCCTGCTCTTTACCCAGTCCGCGATGGTCAGAGCCACACGAGTGTGACCGGCGAGGTTGCGCGCACCAGCGTGCAGAAAGGCGAAAGTAGAGGGCTCCCCTTCCTCTTCCCCTTCCGCTTCATCGGCTTCGCGGCGGCGTTCGCGGCGCAAGGCCATCATTGCTATCACCACCGCTCGGCTCCGCGCCCGTCCTCTCCCACTTGGCCAAAATTTGCTCAACCTGCGTCAGCTCAATGCGCAGGCTGTTGATGTCGTTCAGCAACTGCTGAGGCGTGGGCTCGCCCGTGTAGCTCGCCAGAAGCTCCCTCACTCCCTTCTTGATGAGGGCGCTGATGGTCGTCCCGTTCACGGTGGCGATCCTCTTGAGCTTCTCATAATCAGAAACCCCCATCCTGATGGTGACGTTGATGCTTTTCGTCCCCCTTTCGCCCTCAACGTACCATTCAGAATTTTCCATCGACATACCTATATACTGTGTAATGCACCAGACTTAAATTTATGCTTTGCTTGTCCTTTGACAGCCATGATTGACCCGAATTTGGGGTTTGACCCGAACGCGCCTGGGGTCCACAAGGTGACCAACCCAGATTACAGCCAAATTTACAGTTACGCGATAGACCCACGCGTGTACGGGGAAATCGGGGGCCCCATACGCGAACTCATATCTAGACAATACCAGCGCGTGATGGAACTCATAAACAGATTCGGTCCAAACCCAAAGTACATAACCGTTGCTCCCTTTATTGTGGATGGGTTCAGATGGTCCTTGGAGTTCCAAATCGCTATCAACGGACAATTTGGTTGCCATGCCATAGTCAAGTTCATGGATAAACGTCCCCCCAACCTTCTGATACTCACGGACAAAGAGCTCTATAATCGCGTGGGGTTTGCGCTTGCCGAAGTAATTCAATGCGATTATAAGGCTTACGCGGAAAACTTATAGGAGGAATGGAGGAAACAACCGCGAACGGGCAGGCAGGCAGGTAGGTAGGTAAGTATACCGACCGAGGCCCTCGTCGGTCAAAAACTATGTAATGCACCAACCTTAAATTTACCTTTTACCTAGACCATATGAGCACTTCAAACAGCCAATTGGCCTTGGCGACGATCACAGGCAAGACGCCCGGCCGCAAGCTGACCTCTCCTGACCAGCTCAACGTGGGAGACATCCTCATCCTGAATGACCTTTACTACCAAATAACAAGGATCGACCCGCTTTATTACTCGTTCGTCATAGGGACCGCCCCCACCTCTGACGTGGTCGTGCAGACAAACATGAACAACTACGAGCTCAAGTTCCCATCGAACACACTCCCCAACCCAAACGAGATTTACTTCTTCAACGGGATAGGGATAGACGGCACCCTCACCTTCCAGATCGAGTTCCCGTACGGCACCCCCCGCTTCACCCCTCACGGAGCCCCCGTCTTCCTGACCTCGGTTGACGCCTCGAAGGAATTCCCGCTTCCCATCAGCATGTTCGTGGACAGCAACAACCCCTTGGCCCTGAAGATCAACACGCCCTCGAACTTCGTGCAGGCGACCGTATGGTTGTTCGGAAAGAAACTGCAGGTCACCGTCGTTCAGCAGGGGTCAATAACTGCCCCGGGCACGGCGCTCAACGCGATCGCCAACGGGGCGAACTGGTGGAAGGGCTTCACCACGTGGACCGAGAAGCCCAGCACAGGTGAGTGAGAAATGAGCTTCGTGAACAATGAAAAAATCAACAAGGACTTCAGCTTCGTTTACAACCCGGTCACCGGGAAGTGGGTCGCGGTCCAGAAGGTTCAGGGGACCCCGAAGTACCTGTACGGTAGCGGCGTCACGAGCGCGACCCAGCTGTTATCCCTCTCGGCGGGCCAGTTCTTCGGGATGACCGACCTTATACTCACCAACACCGGTACGGCGGCCGTGACCGTCACGATACAGGACGGAAGCACCACGATCCTCACTTACAACGTGCCCGCCTCCGGGTCGGTTGA
>Ga0209012_1003581_pt1 | contig 11479 bp, 10 predicted proteins | sample RS3BMetagenome_FD_184735 | JGI IMG/M metagenome (GOLD analysis project Ga0209012, IMG submission 184735) | Ferric oxide microbial mat and aquatic microbial communities from Rainbow Spring, Yellowstone National Park, USA - RS3B (SPAdes) (version 3) ...
CGCATCTTCTGCGGAGATCTTTTCAAATATATTGTAGAGGCTCTTGGCTCTACCATTCTCACGCTCACGGTTCCTCTCTTTGAAACTCGCCAGATAATCCACCCTCGCAATAATATCTATTTTATGGCAGGTATATTTATTCCTTGCGCTGGAATGCACACATGATGCGCAGTGCAGATATGCCATAAAGCTAATTTATGCGAGAGCGCCAGATCGCTGATAAATGGTTAGGGCGTGGTGCAACTAAGGTGCATTCGACCAAAGGAATAGGACAAAATAAGTATAACCAGCGGTTGAGCCCGTCTACTCCCTCAACAGCTTTAGGATGTGATCGAGCGTCTCCAGCTCTTCGCCATATTGTGGAACGTATTGCGATTGCAGCGGTACATAAGGAGAAGCGAGGCCCACATCCATGATCACAGTGCCTATCAGGTATTCTTCGGACATTTTGTCGTTTTCTGTTTTCAAATTTTCTATAACTTCAGTTAATATCTTCCTTGCATCATCGAGAGTATTTAAACTGAGATTTTTATATCCATCTATATTTCTCTCTCCTGGAAAGGCAGAGCTATTATATTTGATTTTATTTTTATCTGGATCTATTACAACCTCAAGGACTTTCTTATTTGGCGAGGACGAAAGCCAGGGCTTTTTAAATATCTGTATGCGCATATCTTTTGTGTCAATTTTTATGCGGTATTTGTTATCGTTTTCTGTAACAGTTATAGAGTCCCCCTCCTGCAGTATATTACGACCATCATCTTTCAACTTTAGCGTGTTTGATGGCATGCAATCACATTATACAACCTATATTTTATTATATATTTATTAGTTTGTTTGATGTTCTGCATCTGCATATTCCCGCTCGAAGAGCTTCCTCTACAAAATACACATGCTCCCGTAGCCAAAGCAGCTTCTAAAGTTTCTTTGAACTTTTCGCCGTTAACATCGCTTGCGATTTTTATTCTATTTAGGGTGTGGCTCATGGTAGAAAGGTATAAATATCTAATCACACATAATTATGTGTGATATGTGAGGTGATGAAATGGCAAAAAACATAACTTTGGCTGTACCGGACGGGGTGTACGCCCTGATGAAGGAGCACTCTGAAATAAACTGGAGTGCGATAGCAAAAAAGAGCATAGAGGCATTCGCAAAGATACTGGAACAAGCGGATGAGGCAGAGAAGGAGATAGCGAACAAGTATGGGAATGAGGTAACTCCAAGGTTCTCAATGGGTATCTCTGATAACTCCGGAGTTAACAGGTTCCCAGTAGAGGCAGGGATGATGGGCTATGGTTATAGTGCCAATATAAACTTCTCTATGAATGTAATGCCTACAAGGCAGCCAAAAGAGGGATACCAAAAGATACCTAACAAGAAGGACATACTAAGGGAAGCTACGAAGAGCTGAACGCATAACGAGTGAATGTTCTGACGGTGCGTTATGCACCGCCTTATTTTTACTTTATCCATTTACTTTATTTTTATCGATTTTTGACTTACCGCACACACTTCCATAGCCATAGATTTTTTATTTTATCATTTTTATATTTATATCCTATATTTGTGTTCATGCGTGTTTGATTCCTCTTTTGCAGAGGGAAGCGCGTAAAAAGCTTAGGGGGATTGATTGGACAATGAAAAGGAAGTGCAGGTTTCAAAGGAGAAGAGCGAAAATGTGAATGTGCCTGACTCTCTTAAGAAGATGATGGAGAAGCAGGGCTATCATTTCGTGGGGAGGCATTCCGCAACAAAGACGTGCGAGTATACGAAGAGCAGTCTTAAGAAAGGAGGCAAAGTGTGCTACAAGTGCCAGTTCTACGGTATAAGGAGCTGGAGGTGCATACAGGCTACGCCAGCAATAGGCTGCAACCTTGCATGCGCCTTCTGCTGGAGGATAATACCTGAGGAGGTAGGTATAAAATGGAATGAGCTCAATGCGCTGGGGAGCTGGGATGATCCCGACACTATAGTGGAAGGACTTATCAAAGAGCAGAGGAGGCTTGTCAGCGGCTTCAAGGGAATGGCAAATGTAGACCAAAAGAGGTGGAACGAGGCAAACGACCCTGCGCATGTTGCGCTTAGCCTTACAGGCGAGCCGCTCTTCTACCCGCGCATGAGTGCACTGCTTGAAGCGTTCCACAGGCGAGGCATAAGCACTTTTCTTGTCACTAATGGTACAATGGTGCATGCGCTCAAGGCGCTCACCGTAATGCCCACGCAGCTCTATGTCTCTATACAGGCACCCGACAGAGAGGTGTACGAAAAGACCGTAAGGCCTAAAACACTCAATGCATGGGAAAACTTCCAGAAGTTCCTGGAGGTTTTTGCAACCCTCAAGACGAGGCGCGTGTTCAGGCTGACGCTAGTGAAAGGGCTCAACATGCTAAATCCTGAGGGCTATGCGGAGCTGATAGGCAAGGGCAGGCCCGATTATGTAGAGGTCAAAGGATTTGTGTATGTCGGGGGGGCAAGGGGTGTTGAGAGGAACCTCTCTTACGAGCAGATGCCCAACAAAGAGGAGATACTTGAATTTGCAAAAAGGATCGCGGAACTCTCGGGCTACAGGTTTGTAGACTATCATGAGAGCAGCAAGGTTGCACTACTATGCTCGAGCGAGGAAACTGAGAGAAACAGAAGGATAAACTTCGCAAAACCTTAAGAGTCTGCAGAGGTTATTTGCCCCTCCAAACTTTTTTCGGTAACAAAACTACATAGAAGTTTACTATCCAGCTGCCTTTTTCATCCTTGCGCATACCATTGCCGTGCATACGCGTCATTGTATTACCGTTTCGTTTTACTAGCCGCCCAAGCACCAGATGCGAAGACATCAAGGTATTCGGCTAAAAACCCAATATTTTATTTACTCAAAACCTTTTTATACCTATTGTATTCTGCACCCTGCTTCACTCCCACCGAAGTATATTAATGGCAGCGTGTTTGCGGTTAAGGTTGATAGCAACTGGTACTCGAGGCTAGGCAATCTTATAGAGGAGGCAAAGGATACGGATTATGGCAAAAAGCTTATAATATGCACTGACGGAGATAGAGAGAACATAGGAAATGAGGAGTAGAAGTTTGTAAGAGATATCATGAGCATAAAGGAGGGCGAAGCCGCACTGATAGGTGCTGGCAGGCCCGAGCACATAGAGGGCTTCTTCGCAGACTTCATCGACAAGTATAAGGAATAAGGAGCACGAATAGAAGAACAGAGAACGCAAGTTGGTGTATCAATGAGATTCAATCCGTTCAAGCCAAAGAACGGCAATAAGATCAAGATAACGGCCATAAACCTTAAGTACAACGGCGAGATCCATAGCGTGGAGGGGATCGAGGCTAGCGGGAAGATCTTCACAGTAACAGTCCCTTTTACGAACAGGCCTTACTCAAACTACCTTACACAGGCAGAGATAGTGAAGGCGAGCGACTTTGAGCCCATAAGCCTAAAAAGTATAAGCGCTGGTGAGCCTTTCAAAGTGGTTGCAGTTGAGCCGCAGCTGCCAAGGAAGATAGGGCCCGAGGAGAGGGTTGAATTCAAGATCAGCATAGCTGCGCCAGACTATGCCTATTCCGGACCGATGATGCTTGAATTCGTCGAGGAAAACAGGGAGCTGGTGCATCTGGAGATTACAAGTATTGTAGTAAATGCGATGGGCAGGAGCGCTACCGCTGAGTCTACGATAAACATGTTCAATGTGCCCAAGAACCATATCTTTCAGCAGAATCTGCAGCTGCTCAAAGTGCTTGATTACGGAATGAAGGTTGAGAGTATAACTATAGACAAGCCGTTTGAGTTCGAAGGCTCCATGCCCAAGCTGCCTTTCATAATAAATGATGCAAGCAGTTTTGTTGTGGCTGTTTATGTAAAGGCGCCCGACATCAACTACGCAGGGCCTATGACAATAAGTATAAAATAGAAAAGTTACTTTTCTAATTCTCTAAAGTCTAAGAGGGCAACAATGCTCCATGCAAATCCTATTCAAGTCTGCCGGTACTGTAGAAATGCTTCAGAACCTTTGCGTATGCATCAATCTGCCGCTCCTTGCTGTACTCCTTTGCAATCTCAGATGAAAGTGATTTAAGCTTGCCCCTCAGGCGTGAATCACTGAAAAACCGCTCTATTAATTCCTTGAGCTGTTGCACATTGCTTGGATCGAAAGTAAAAAGCCTGTCACCAAACTGCTCTATTATATCAAGATTTATCGCCTTCTTTGAAAGCAGGAGTGCGGCGCCGAAAGTAGCCGCTTCTATAAATGTTGCATTGAATGACTCCCACAAAGACGGCAGCACATACAGATCTGCGATGCTGTAATAAGAGGGCAGGTCTGCATCGGACACCCGCCCAGTAAGGATTATACGTTTGTCATCCTCTGCGAGCTCCATATACATGGGCAGGGACTTGCCTTCTCCTACGAGCAGCAGGCGCAGTTTTTTGTCGTCTATCATTTTGAATGCCTTTATGAGTGTAGAGACATTCTTCTGCGCATCGGCCATTCTGCCCAAATAAAGAACAATGCGCTCATTATTGCTTATGCCGAGCTTTCCACGCAGGGCGGCGAGCTCTTTTTGGTCCGGCTTAGTATAAGGGATTAGGGAGCTGCTGTGTATTATTGCGGCATTGCTGTTGTACCTTTTTACCGCATTGTACTGCTCCTTGTTAAGGGCTATTACACCGTCGAAGAAACTAAAGAAGCGGCGCTGCGCCATGTCAAGCCCGACAAAAGGGCCCGTCCCAAATGTCAGGGCCATTATATTGTAATCAAAAGCGCTTTTGTAATTGCCGGATGCATTTGCATGCTCTATATAGAGTATTTTTGCATTTGGCATGTATGATTTAAGGCGCTTCAGTATTATGTAGTCATTTATGGAGTTGGAAAGCACAATGTCGGGCTTTATCTGCGTAATCCACTGCTTAATCTCTTCAAGGGTTATGCCACGAAGAGAATAGAGCGTGTAGTAAATCGCGCGCACCATCCTTGACTCGAGGAGCTTGTTCATGTTATAGCTCTCGAGCTTAGACTTGATCTCCTTCTGCCTCGAGCGTTTGAGCATCAGCGTGTCCTTGGACGGCTTTATGTAGTCGGTTTCATAGCCCAGGTAATATGTGTCTATGCCGCGCTTTTTCAGTTCGTAGAAGAGGCTTGCCGCTACACGCTGGGCTCCGCCCACTGCGCCTAGCCTTGAACTCACATCAAATATTAGCACTCTCATGCTATGCACTCACATATCTTCGCCTAGAATATCGGTTTGTACCTCGGATCGGTGTCTATCTCCGCGCCAAAGTACTTCAGGATCGTAGGAGCTATGCTGTAGACATGCAGCGCGCTCCTCCCCACTATGCCGTAATTTATGCGAACATTGCCGTAGCTCACAGCACCAAATATGCCATTCCGCAGATGGTCTCCGCGCTTTGCGACTTCAGGTTCTATGAAGAGCTTGCCGTTCTTCATATAGCCGAATGCATCGAGAAGATAGCCTTCTTTCACCTCCGCCATGACATCAGGCGCTATGAAGAGCTTTGTTCCCTCATAATAATCATCACCGTCGAAGACATGCACAATAAGGCGGTCTCCGCGCTCGTCCTTTATTTTCATAAGGTCGGACATGAGCTTGCGCTTCAGCTTCGGCTTCTCGGATTTGCTGACTATACCGTTCTCAAAGCGCGAGTCGTTGATAAATATTGTGCATACGATGGTGTTTGCCACGCTCGCGAAAGCCCTGGTTTTGCCCATATCGTAATCGAAGTCGTGTATGCGCATGTAGCTTTCGGAAGAGGTGCCTGGCAGGAGCTTCATGAGCGCCGACTTTGAGAGCCCTTTCAGGCTTTTAGGAAGCTTGTCGTAAATGAACTTCCTAGAGCCGCTCCTGTTCATCATCTTCAACAATCGCTCCCTCAGCTCGTACCTCATGGTGCTCGCCGCAGTAGTTTGCTCCATCGCAGCCTCAAGCTCCGGCCTGAGCCTTGAATAGCCTTTGCTAAGAAGCCAGCCATTGATTAGAAACTTTCTGCGTATAGGCTGCGCACCGTGATCTGAAACCATGAGTATTGTAGCGCCCTCCTTTTTGGCGCGCTCCTCAAGCCACAGCAGAAAATCTGAGATTTTCTCGTAAAGTGGCATGACATAGTCACGCCAATCATCCAGGTTGAGCGAGAAGTGCTGCATCCGGTCCTCCTCGGTAAAGCAGATGAAGGCAAGGTCGTACGGCTTTGACATGAGAAGCTCTTTTGCTGTATCAGAGCGCTTCTCTATGCTTTTCACATAGATCTTCGATGCTTCCGCAAGGCTCATCTCGCCGCTCTTTATTTTTGCTTCTATGTCGGGCTCGCCGAAGAAGCCGTGCCTTTTAGCTATGTCCTGAACGAACTTTGAGCTGAATTTTGAAGGAAGGGGAAAGCCTGTTATCATATCGACATTTGGCTCCTTCGAAGGGCGCACCAGCATCGCGGGAGTTATGATAAGGCTTTTAACACCATAGCGCGCAAGTTTGTCCCAGAAGGGCGCCTTTATTGAAGGATCATAAAACACTACGCTCTTTGTGTAATTCGGCTCCATCTTCAGGAACTCCGGCACGCCATGTTCGCCGGGCCTGAAACCTGTATATATGCTGGGCCACGAAGGTCCTGTCATAGGCGGCAGTGTAGAATCCAGATTTGTGAGCACGCCGTTCTCCATGAATTCCTTGAAGCCGCCAAGCCTGTACTTGTTTGCGTTCTCCTTGAGAAGCCACAGCGGTGCAGCATCTATGCCTATCAGGTACAGCTTTTTCCTCTTTTCATTCTTTGTTTTCACAAAACCATCGCATAGCAAAAACTTTCGGTGCTTGCAAGAGACAACATACTTTTATGTGCTGTTTGTTTTGCATTCACATTGTATATTGCTTTTTGGAAAATCAATAATTATTATACTTTCTACTTTCTGCAGATTCAGTAGAAGAGCCTTTTTTGCATAAGCAGGTTCCTTAATATTGTGCTGTTTCTTACCCACTCCTTCGGTGGTATTGCAAGTTTGCTCTTTATATAATCAAACGCCTGTGAGAGGTCTTCAAGCACATCAGGCTTCGTTTCGAGCGTCTGCCTTACGTGCTCCCTAACATTCCACACGCCTACAGGCATTATATAGCCCTCATGCGTCTCGCGAAGTATCAAGACAATGGCCTGCTTCTTCATCGCCTGCAGCTTTTCAGTAACCGCGAGACGCGCGGCATAGTAGCATCCGCCTATCTCCGCATAGGTTTTCCTTCCGCGGTAGCCTTCATAAGACGAGTATATGCTCACATCCCTACCATCATTCCAGATTGTATGTGGGTACCACACCTCTATCGACTCGTACTGCCAGTAGCCTGGGAAGAAAAATATAAGCCAGCGGTTGTCAAGTGCAGAATTGTAGAACACATGTATCGCATCTACGGGCTCGTTATATTTTACTTCGCTAAGGTTTGCCTTTGAGATGGTGTCATCAACCGCAGTAATGCTCCACCGTGTGGGCACGAATTTTCTGTTGTTCTTGGTACCGAAAAGCCCTGCAGAGAGCGCGCGCTGTAGTTTTGAAACAGGCACGCCGCGCTCATAAAGTTCCTTAAGCGCCGTTGATGCTGTGGCGGAGTCATCGCCGTACAGGCTCTCCAGCTTCTTATCGGATTTTATGTTGTATAAGTCAAAATCCTTCATGACAACACTAGGCCCGAACGGCTCTACATCGTCATTGACTGCAATCTTTACAAACGGTTTTTTATCCAGCTTCACCTCCGCCTCGGCGGGTCTCTCAGCAAGGGCAAGGTCGCGCATCTGCTCCTCGAACTTTCCTTTCTCTACATCATAAACATTTGCGGTGTACATGCCCCTAACCAGCTTGGAGCGCATCTCGACTATCTTCTCTATATCAAGATATCTCCACCTCTCGGGAGTGCTCAGGATCGAGGTATCACCGAATTCTGGAGGCAGAAGAGGGCCTATGAATACCTTTGGGTAGTTGTACCTTCCTACAAACAGATCCGTAGGAGAAGACCCCGCGATTTCGTTGCCAGACATAAGCGAAACTGCCTTCATTTTGTAGTAATATTTTAGAAGTGCGGGGTCGCGCATGTGCTGGTACACTACCTCTGATCTTTTTATTCCTGGAGTAGAAACAGCCAGCTCCTGTATCATTTTCAAACGTTGAAGTGTCTCCACGATACAATTATTATCTATAAAGTTTAATAAAATGTGCACAAAGAATGCCTGTACAATACGCAAAGGTTTATTTAGTTTTTATGTATTCTCTAAGTTGGTTATGCAATGCCACGCAAGGGAGATGGAAATAAGAATTATCTGCAGAAACGTCTCGAAAAGCTTTTTGAAGGAGGCAACTTTGATGCAATACTACTCTACAACACAGAAGAGAGGGACAGCAATTTTCTCTATCTCACAGGCTTCAGAAGTGGAGTGTTTGAATATACGCCGCTTGTAGCGACGCGCGATTCCGTGCATGTCTTTGCATCGCGGCTTGAATACGACACTGCAATTTCGCAGGCAGGCAAAGGCAGCGCAATAGAGGTACACCATTTTGACCGTGAAAAAGATTTCAAAAGCACGATAGGCAAAATGCTAAAAGGGAAGGTTGTTGGTGTGGATTACAGCTTCCTACCATATTCAGAATTCAGGCGCCTGAAAAAGATTTCAGGAGCAAAGAGATTTGTTGATGTGAGCAAAGCTTTTGGAGAGGCAAGGGCGGTAAAAGACAAAACAGAGCTCGCACTGATGAAGAAAGCTATAGACATAACAAGATACGCATTTGAGAACGTAGAGGAAAGCTTTGCCAGGGGGATGAGCGAGGTAGAGCTTGCCGGAAAGTTTGAGTACCTGCTCAGGGAGCGCGGCGCAGAGGGCCTTGCATTCAGCACTATCGTATCCTTTGGAAGCAATGCAGCACTGCCACACCATATGCCTGACCAGACAAAGCTAAGGGAAAATGAATTTGTATTGATAGATGCAGGCGCAAAATATGGAAATTATTGTGCGGATATGACGAGGACATTTATATTCAGGCCTGATGTGCACAGCACAAAATACAAAAAGATGAAAGAGGTTATAGAAGTGGTTGAAAAAGCGCACGACGGCGCGATTGAGCTCATGCATGAGGGAGAGATTGCAAAGAATGTGCACGAGTATGCCGCCAACTTCATTGACTCGTTTGGAAGACACCAGTACAAAGGCACCTTCATACATTCACTCGGTCATTCGATAGGCATAGATGTGCATGACGGCTTTGGCGGGATTGGTATCTATCCAGGCTCAAAAACAGTACTAAAGAGAGGCATGGTGTTCAGCGATGAACCTGGCATATACATAACAGGGTTTGGAGGAGCAAGGATAGAAGATGATATACTCGTAGGAAAGAAAAAGGGAATAATGCTCAGTGGCGAAAAATAATAAAAAGATTGGGCTGCGCGCGATATAGAAAGTAAAAGATAATGATCATTTCTTTCTCTTTGCGCCGGCCTGCGGCTTAAGGAGTTTGCTTATTATGGAATTCAACTCGGTGCCGTCTACGTTGAGCCGCATCCTTGACATGATAAATGCGGCCGCTTCGCCGACGCCTTTGAATTCTGATCCCTTTAGCATTTTTGAGACCTCTTTCTCTAACTCCTTTCCTGTTACCCTCTCAAGCTTTTTGTCAGTAATTATCTTTTCCACATCCGCACTTGTGCTGCGTGAAAGCTCCTTGAGTACCTCTTCTACTGCCTGCTTTGTTATTCTTCTGTCTTCATAAAGCCTGAACACGCTGACCAGCTTGTCCTCGTCTATCGAGTCTACTTCGAATCCGTTGCGCTTCAACTCTGTAAACTTCTGCAGCAGCGTATTAGCTACAAACATGTAATCCTTGACAGAGTTGGTTATACGCTTGTAGAGTTGAAGCCTCGGAGAGAGCATAAGCTGCGAGGCGTTTTGCGCGCCCACTTGCTCAGATAGTATTGCAGCCTCTTTCTCTATGTCGGGTGCCTGGGATTTTGCTTTTCTGCGCATCTCCTCAGTTATAGCTACGGGCAAGAGATCGGTCTCGGGATACATCCTCGATCCGCCAGGAAGAGGTCTTAGAAACCTTGTAGTGCATTCTTCTGCATCCAGCACGCCCCTTGTCTCAAGAGGCACGCCCACAATTGCGTATTTCGCGCGCTCTATCGCGCTCTCTGCAGCTCTTGAAACGCTCTCCTTAGGGCCTGCAACTATTGCGAACGCATCGTGCTCGCCCAGTGAGAACTTATGCCTTATCGAAGAGAGCTCCTCTTCTGAGAAACCATACGCATGCAGGTCCTCGTCGCTGTGTATTATACCGTTTACGCCGTACATCTTTGCATAGTCGCTGATCTCGCTGCCCAGCCTTCTATTTGGCTGGAGCTCTGTGCCGACTACACCCTTGAAGCCCTTCATAGCGAACGCAACAGCTGCGCCTCCAGCCTTGAGCTGGTTTGCTATGACTCTTACTGCTGTTGACTTAAGTATAGGAGTTATATCCACAGGTGCGCCCACAGATGCGTGCCCTGCCTTGAGCCTCTTCGCAATCTCGACAAGCCTGACCTGCCTCAGCACCTCGTTCTCTATAAGCCTGTCCATGGAATCGAGCTCCTGCACGCCTTTTATCTCTACCCTCGCACCCTCCTTTATCGAGACGTTTACATCCTGCCTTATAGAGCCTATGCCCCTCTGCACCTTGCCCGCAAGCCTGAGGATCGTGCCTATCTTCAGCGCAAGCTCCTTCGCCTCCTGGGGCGACGCAATGCTCGCATCAGTGTCTATCTCCACAAGGGGTATGCCTATTCTGTCGGTGTTGTATATGATCTCGCTGCCGCTGCGTCCCTCTATGCCTGCGGACTCCTCCTCCAGGCTCATCATCGATATAGGTATGCTTCTATTGCCGAGTTTCACGCTGCCGTCGCTGCCGAGCATTATGGTCCTCTGGAACGCGCTTGGATTGCTTCCGTCTACTACCTCCTTCCTCATAGGCTGCAGCTCGTCTACAAGCTTAAGCCCGAGTGCACTTGCGATCGAAAGCGCGATCTCCAGCGCCTCTGCATTGAGTGGGTGCGGAGGCTCTTCGTCTATCTCGACAAGGCAGGTGCTCGCGTTGAATAGATTATACCTGAACTTGCCCTGCTTCGCCTCTTCAAACTTTGCGGCCCTGTCTACTTCGCCAAGCTCACCCGCTACTGCCCTCTGCATGCGCACTATGTAGCCGCGGCTCGGTGATGGCTCAGGTAGCGTAGGGTCGCAGGAGCAGAACAGCTTCTCCTTTGTAAGAAGCCGCTGGTGTATCTCAAGCCCGCATGCGAAACCGAGCTTCTTATAATCCAGTTTTTCCATATCAAGCACACCTTTCATCTTTGTATTTTGCATCTTCATGCATTGCCAACACTCAGATTGCAATCATACCAAAAACTCATCAAACATGCTCCTGCTCTTTATCTCCCCTGCTATGTTTACATTAAGCAGTTCCCGCGC
>Ga0209012_1003587_pt1 | contig 11457 bp, 9 predicted proteins | sample RS3BMetagenome_FD_184735 | JGI IMG/M metagenome (GOLD analysis project Ga0209012, IMG submission 184735) | Ferric oxide microbial mat and aquatic microbial communities from Rainbow Spring, Yellowstone National Park, USA - RS3B (SPAdes) (version 3) ...
TTTCTCGTCCACTCCTCAACACTCGACTTCGAGACTGGCTCTGAGAGTAGTCTAAAGAAGCTAGATGTTTTTCCTCGTTGAGGCTTAACCCAAAGGCGTTTAGGAGCACAGCCATCACCTTGAGTTCAGAAGAACCTCTTCTTGTCCCTCACGAAAACATTTAAATTCCTAAAGAATGTAAAGACATCCGTGGTGGGATCCACGGGTAGTCACCAATTCCGAACCGTGGCGCCCACCACGTTTAAGCCTTATCCGGACACCATCCCGCGAACACAGCTATGTAAATATAAGGCGTATTCTTTTCGCCCATATTGAATGAAGTGATACATAGTAGAACTATTTAAATTTGTTGGCTTATACAGGCGTCCCCGAATGAAACACTCAGGCTTTTCAATTTATTCCCGGTGAGAGAACGAGGCTAATAATATAGATAGAATGTGAGACCATTTTGGCTAATCACATAGTTAATCAAAAAAGCTATCCTACCATTCACACAGTAGATAAGTAAACACTCGGCTTAATCCACACAGTAAGCATAGACCTTTGATTGACTGTTAACGCGGTGCTTACCCCCTACTCACCTACTAGATAAGTATATGCTACACTACTATACGAGCCTGAATAAACATTTTTGCTTTCCTAAGCAAGAGTGCGACAGAATGTTCAAGTCGACTCACAACTTATATGAAAAATCGAGCAAGAAGATGGACACTGGCTCCTTGGTATGCTAACGGTGAACCACCTCGCTCCGACCGGCAGACGGAGCTTCCTGAATCACAGCCCCACCATGCCCCATAAGGGATAGAAAACGAAGCTCCACAGGCACTGAGGGTGGTTCCGACTCCGGAGATATGGATATGTTGTCTCTCGAAGGAGTGTTGGGTAAAGTAGATGTGTACTTCGTCGACCCTTGCTTTAACTGAGGCGTCCCGGTGACGCTTACCCAGTCAGTGACTATCATTAATATAGCGTTTCGCAAAATAATGTTTAAATCTGTGGGGGGCTATCCATTTCCTAGCGGATGGGGTCTTCCGCTCCCTAACCCTCGTTAAGATAAAAAGGGTTCTCTGTATCAGTTATCTATCACGAAAACTCGGAGGCCAAACTATTTATAAGATAAGATCGGTAGTTAGTGCTATGCTAATCCAAACTTTATGTATGTTTCCTGCAGCTCTTTGAGTAGTGCTTTCTGCCACTCGTCAAATTTTTGTGGGGTTTCGGGATAGTTCTGGTTGTGGGCTATGAGCTTCTCGCTTTTGTCTACCGTATATTTGAGGCCTCGCGCAAGGCCCGGTTTCTCCATGACGCGCACCATAAGGGCTGGGTTGAGTAGATTTGAAAATTTGGGGTGTCTTCTGTGTGTTATTAGGCCTATGTCCTCCTGTGAAAGGAAATACCTCATCCCGAAGTCGATGTCCTCGTTTGGCAGGGTCTGCAGGTATCTTCTCAGCACTTCGAAGCTAGCCATCTGGTAGCCGTAGGTGCGCATGAACTCCACGTTATACTTCCAGAGACCCGCTTCACTCACATCACCAGCTTCTAGGGCTTCGGCCACCGTTCTTCCAAGTATCAAGGAGCCATGTATGGCTGGACCTATCCCCCCCGCGTCGATGGGTCTAGGCATCCAGGCCGCGTCCCCCACGACGGCGTACCCGTTAGCAACCATGCAGTCGTTGGGTCTCCTCACCGGCACCTGCCAGTGACCCTTCTCGTTACCCTTATCGTCAGGTGAGGATGAGAGCCTCGGGTTCCTGATAACCCTGTTTTTGGCAACATACTCATCTATGAGGTCTTGGAGGCCGTCGGACTTCCCGAATCTCCTGTTTCTGGCATCGAGAGCCCTTTTCTGGTAGCCCAACCCAATATTCACCTTGTTCTGCCCCTTGGGAAATGTCCAAGCGTAGCCCCCCGGCGCCAAGTATTGGTCTAGGTGTATTAGGGCGTACTTGGGGTCGAAGTAGGATGGGTCCTCCTCGGCTACATCGAATTCGTATATGTAGCGACCTGTGGCCACCATGTCATCCCTATCGATCTCCCTCTGTATCTTCGCCTTTATTGGCAGCCTCACCCTGAGCAGGGAGGCTGAACCTGTTGCGTCAACCACCACGCGAGCGGTCTTCTTAAATACCTCGTTGTTTCTAGTTCGCCCAACCACACCCTTCACGTAGCCATCCTCCGCTATAAGTGATTCGAGGCTCACACCGAACTGGAACTCCACGCCACGCTTCTTAGCATCCTCAACCTGGCGGCGTGGGAGAAGCTTCCTGTTTAATATATAGCCCGCACCCTCGAAGAGTACCTTGGTCGAGTGGTCGGGTGAGTAAACCATCACACCCTCGACTTCATGTTCGATTTCGGGTCTACCGTAAACAATACCAGTGGACTTAGCAAGGAAGTCAAGACTATTCTTACTCACAGCGTCACCACAAATCCAACCAGCGGAGGTCTTCTTCCCAGGCTCATCCTCACTATTCCTATCCACCACCAGCACCCTCGCATTCTGCTTTGAGAATTCAGCTATACTCGCAGCGGTGATGAGCCCAGCCATACCTCCTCCCGCAACGATAACATCGTAGTCCGTGTCACGCATAGTGATGGCTTACACGCGCACCCATAAAAGTTTTTCATTCTAACTACGACCAAAATGGGAGCAAAACTGAGTCGCTGATAATCCGCATAGCCATAAGGAAAGTCTGACAACTAGGGAAACCACTGTTACCTCTAAACTTACCTTACGTCACCAAACAGCCATACAGTCATCGTGCTTACATATTACATTACCTGGTTACTACATATGTATTAAGCGGGAATGAAGGGGGAAGATTCGGTATCAGCCTAAGCAAAACCATTAAGGAGCGCCAGTCATCCCCGCGTACTTAAAAAAAATGTACACATGGTTACGCAAGTAACCTGAGAAAGCGGTTAGTGTGCCTAGCAGCTTTAGGTGCCAGCTCACATTTACACCAAAGTCTTGAACTACACATATGTCTTTTTTATAAAGTTTCCAAAACATCAACATTCACCATAGACCCAAAATTCGTGTTCGAGACACAATCAACGTCAAGTGCGGATTTGTAACTACGATTCGTGGTGGGATAGCTCACAAACCCCCTTTGTCAGGTTCTTTTCTTAATATTACTACTGGTGTGTAGTAAAGTTTTTTTACTACATAATAATATAGTAATGGGATATGGATTGGGTTACTGTGTCAACTAAGGTTAGGAGGGAAACTCTGGAAAAGGCTAAAAAGTATAAGGTTAACGTCTCAGAAATCCTAAGAAATGCCCTGGAAAAAGAAATTAATGAAAGAGAAGAAGATGCAGCCAGGAAATCCGCGAAGAAAATCTCTGCTGAGCTAAATCTAAGTGAAGATGAAGTGGTGAGGCTAATAAAAGAAGATAGAAAAAGATGAGATACGTAGTAGACACCTCTGCAATTATTAACCTAACCGAGAAACTTAGTGATGAGGTTATAGACGTTTTCAAAGAAAGCATGACGGTAGACTTAGCGTATTATGAGATAGGGAACTTCCTGTGGAAAGTAGGAAAAACGCATTTGCTGGAAGATTTTATTAATATCCTAAAATTCCTAAAAATAGAAAGTATAGGATTAAGTGATGAGGTACTAACTTTTGCTATGGAAGAGAGAATAACATATTATGATGCCGCCTACCTCTTTTTAAGCAGAAAATATAATCTCACACTAATAAGCGATGATCAAGACTTGATCAACAAAGGCGCCAAAAGAACCTCAGATATTCTTACCCAATAAGGCTAATAATAGTGGTTTCCTGATTATCGCGTTTCATGTTTGTTTCCTAGAATTTTGCTTAGACCTGACCTCCTCGATCTGTTAGAAGAAAGGCTTTAATCCTGATAATTGATGTACGCTTTCATGGTGAGTAGCTTGAGTAGGGGTGGGCTGGAGGAATTTGTTCGTTCGGTTTACAGGGAGATGCTCCCCATTCAAGCCGTTGGTCCCGATAATGGGGGAGAGGGGGAGCTTGAGAAGTGTGAGTATTTGGAGGGTGTTGTTCGCTCGCTCGGCTTCAAAAGGTGTGAGAGGTATGATGCGAGGGATCCTAGGGCTGGGGGTGGTTTGAGACCCAATCTTGTAGCCCGTTTTTACGGTGATAAGCCGAAGACGCTTTGGGTTGTGGGTCACTTGGATGTGGTGCCTCCAGGTGACTTCTCCCTATGGCATCATGAGCCGTTCAAGGCGAGCTTCATCGATGAGAGGGTGTACGGTAGGGGCTCCGAGGATGACGGGCAGGGAATCCTCCTCGGACTGTGCGCGGCCAAGAGCCTCGCTGAGCGTGAACTCGACTCAGAAGTGGACTTAGGGGTTATGTTGGTGTCAGATGAGGAGACGGGCAGCGTCTACGGTGTGCGCCACCTACTTTCAGTTGGGAGGGGGGTAATAGGTGATGACGACTGGGTGCTAGTACCCGACGCGGGTAACAGTGATGGCTCACTTCTAGAGGTGGCTGAGAAGGGTGTGCTATGGTTCCGGGTGCAGGTTTTGGGTGTCCAAACCCATGGGAGCACGCCTGAGAAGGGGGTTAACGCCCATAGACTGGGCTCGAAGCTCATGCTTCTCATCGACGACTATCTTCATGGGAAGTATGATGCGAGGGACGAGCTCTTCGAGCCGCCCACCTCCACGTTTGAACCCACCAAGCGTGAGTCGAATGTGCCCAACGTGAACACTGTACCAGGCTCGGACACGTTCTACTTTGACTGCAGGATTCTCCCAAACTATACCACGAGCCAAGTTCTGGGCGACGTTGAGCGCTTAGTGGAGGATTTCTGCGGGCGAAACGGTGTGCGCTGCTGTGTTGAAGTGGTGAGCAGGGAGGACCCATCGCCATCAACCGACCCCAACTCAGAGTTCGCGAAGAGATTCACTGAGACTCTGAAGAGGGTTCGGGGTACATCTGTGAAGCCGAAGGGTATAGGGGGCGGCACCGTTGCCAAGTACTTCAGGGCTAACGGGATACCCACGGTTGTCTGGATGACGTGTGATGAAACCGCGCATCAGCCAGACGAATACGCCAAAATCCCCAACATCGTATCAGACACACAGGTTGTGCTGGGGCTCATAGGCGCAAATGTGAGCGTTTAGGGCTCTACGAGTGTTGCTGAATCGAGCACCTCGCAGCCTCCCCCAGTTATGTGCAAGTCCACCTCGAACCTTACACCGCACAAGCCTTCAAAGTAGACTCCGGGTTCGACTGTCACTATGTTGCCCTCCTCGAGTACATCCTCGAAGCCCTCCTCAACGATGGGTTTCTCGTGGACGCTCAGGCCGAGGCCGTGGCCTATTCTGTGCCGGGGTTGCGGTAACCCTTTTTCACGTATAACCCTACGCGCCCTCCCCGCCACTTCAGCCACACCCACACCTGGCGCAGCTGCGGCAACCGCCTCATCCATAGACTTCCAGACAGTTTTCACATACTCAAGCTGCGCAGTTGGCGGTCTACCCACCACGAATGTGCGCGTAATATCCGAGTTATAGCCATCATAGTTTGCCCCAAGGTCCACCACGAGGAGACCGTCACCCTTGACACGCTTACCACTGGGTTGGACGTGAGCCATAGCCGCGTCCTCAGCGAATTGGACGAGAACGAAGGCCTTGGAGCCGCCAGCCTTCTCCATTGCGAGTGTTGCCTCAGCCGCCAGCTCTGCCTCCGTGAGCCCATCACTGAGAAGGCTTCCTATTCTCTTTATGGCGGATTCCGCGATGATCACAGCCCTCCTAACCTTTTCCACCTCCTCCCTAGTCTTCCGCATCCTCATACGCATAATCCTAGAGCCGAAGGGCACGAGCTCGACACCAAGCTTGGATAGCTCCAAGTATACTTCGAGTGTGAGCTCAGATTCATCCACCCCAAGCCTCTTACCAGTAAGCCTCTTTTCCCGAACAACCTCACTTATCCTCTGCGTTGCTAAGCTGAGGGGTATTGTGGTGACCCCCCTAACATCCCTGACCCATGACTGCCTCTTAGCCCTCACCTCCTCGAAGTCCTTGACGATGAGTACGGGCTCTGAATCCACTGGGAACACAAGCCCCGAGTCCTCCAGACCCCCCACACCGCTCAGGTAGCGTAACGTGACGTTCTCGTGAGCCCTCCCAGTCTGGAAGTGGATGAAACCATCAAGTCCAGCGGCGCTTAACTCAGCCCTAAGCCTTTCACCCACACTGTATTCAGAGGGCAACCTACTTCAACCTCGCCTTGAGCTCCTCAACCTCGCTTCTAAGACGCCTGTTCTCCTCGGATAGCTGCTCGTACTTTGCGCGCAACTCACCGAACTGGTTCTGCTGAACCTGGGTGAGCCTACGCCTCACCTCCATGGCGGTGCGAACAACCCTGTTATCATAGTCGGATTCAACCACCCCTGAAACTGCGTCTAGGAAGCGGGTGTCACCACTCTTCTCAATGGCCTGCAGAGCACTTATCCTAACACCGTAGTCAGAGTCCTTTAAGAGTTCCATGAGCCTATTGCGAACCTTATCGTTTGAGATATACGAGTACAGGGACTGAGCGGCGGCACGTCTGAGCATTTCACCGTACTTCGTCGAGGTCTTCTCTATGAGTAGGTCTATACACCTCTCATCCCTGAGCTCAGCTAGGCCCTGCACGGCGTTTGAGGCTATAACGTCTGCATGGGAGGGTAGGTTGACCGCTTGGAGTAGCTGGTCGTACGCTTCTTTGAAACGCGTCTTACCAAGTGAAAGAGCTGCTTCGCCTCTAACATAGTAGCTTGGCTCATCCCTTAAGATGTCCACGAGGGCTTGGTATGCCTCCCTCTCCTTAAAGCTGCCCAGCGCCTTGGCCACAGCTCTGCGCACCTTAGGGTGATTGTGGCGAACACCTTTCAGTAGTGCCTCCAAGGCCCGTTTGGTGCCTATAGAGCCCAGTGAGTATGCCGCCTCTGCGCTTATACCCCAGAAACCATTGGATAGGAGCAGTTCCTCGAGTGCCTCAACCACGGAGGCTGAGGACTTCTTGGACAGCCCTCTTATGGCTATGACTCTACAGTAGAGGTGCTCGTCCTCTTTGGCTTTAGCTATGCATGAAAACTCATCTTCCTCGACCTCTAGTACACCCACCACGCTCAGATTGGGGTCAACACACACATACTTTGGTTTAGTCTCGCATGGATATACGAATGTGTGTTCTCTCCCATCGAGCTCAACCCTGATTTGCCTACGTGAACCCTCGAGGTTAACCACGAGGTGTAGTGGGAGCCTGAATGCGCCCAGGTCCTGCTGGGTCTGCCTAAATACTAGCTTCAATAGTTTCTCCTGAGCATCGTAGGTATAGCTAACCTTGAGTTGAGGGTGACCTGAGGAGTAGACCCACTGTTCGAAGAACCACTCCAAGTCTTTAGCGGTGACATCCTCGAAGGCTTTACGTAGATCGTCGGTCTCAGCGTTCGCGAACTTGTGCCTCTCCAAGTAGAGTTTTATCGCCTTCCTAAACGACTCCTCACCCACTAGGTTGAAGAGGGCGTTGAGCACTAGTGAGCCCTTCTCGTAGGCGTGCCTGTCGAACACCTCCTCGGGCATCGAGTAAAACTTGGTTGATATCGGTCTAATGTACCTTTTAGCCGACTCTTCAAGGTAGGTGTCGAGCTTACCCACCAAGTCGTAATAGTATTCATCCACTCCACGGTCACGTCTGAAGTAGAGTGCTTGGAAGAATGTTGCGAAGCTCTCGTTGAGCCATATGTGCGACCAGTCCTTGCATGTAACGAGGTCGCCGAACCACTGGTGCGCCAGTTCATGGGCCACTAGGCCGTCGCTCGAGAAATCCATGTGCGCAACCTCATCGTGGAGCGTCCTCTCGGTGAGAGTGGTGGCGGTGATGTTCTCCATCCCCCCATACGTGAATCCGAACACGCACGCCTGACTGTACTTCTCGTAGGGATAGGCCACACCCGTGAACTCCCCGAAGAAGCTGAGCATATCTGGTGTCTTAGAGAAACTCCTCTCAATATCGCCACCCCTACCCTTGGGTACAAAGTACTGGAGCACCACGCCCCCCACCCTTTCCTCCTTCGAGTCGAACTCCCCAGCAACAAACGATATCAGGTACGTAGAGTGCGGGTGCTTCATATACCAGTGATACCTCTTTCTATCACCCTCACTCTTAACCTCAAGCAACACGCCGTTTGACACAACAAACTGGTTAGATGGCACACTCAGAATGACCTCCGAAGTGCACTTCATATTCGGGTAATCATACACGGGGAGCCAATACCTGTTATCTTCACTCTCACCCTGAGTCCATGCCTGATACTGCCTCTCAGGGTGGTCGGCATCGGGTACAACAAAGAACAAACCCTTCTTTGGCTCACGCACAACATAATCTACAGCAAGCTCCACATCCGAGCCGCTCACCACACCTGAGCGGACCGCAAGCTTCCTACCATCATAAGTATACTCCGCGGGTCCACCATTCAAACTCACACGCTCAAGCCTAAAGTCGACCGCGTCAAGCTCAACCAGACCCTCACCACCATCCAAAACAACCAGACTAAGGATAGCGCGCCCCTTCAAACTCTTCGTAGAGTAATCGAGCTCACCCTCGAACTTTACATGCTTGAGAAGGTAACCCTTACTACGCGGATACTTCTCCTTGTAGCCCGGAAACACAAAGTCCTTACCCAGCTTAGAATAGTAAAACTCCTTCTCAGATAAGCTCACGAGAGGTCGAAAAATAAAACACACCACTCCATTTAAGCTTAAAGACAATCCAACCCAAACCTAATACACACACCATATGAAGAAACACGGATCCATGTCTTCCCTCTGAAAAAATGACAAAGCAATACCCAACAAGATACCCCATATCTAATGGGTAAAGCCTGCGCTATCCCCATTTTAAGTTAGTATCCGAGGGTTCAAAGCCCCCTAAACCAGTTTGTGGCTATCAGCTCGGGGGGAGTCTGGGTCGCTCAGAGTGTGAATTCTTCTAGGTCGCGTGGCATAAGGGTTTCAGGGTAGACACTCTGAGCTTCCCTGAGCTTGGCTTCATCCGGGTCACCCCTGTTCTCTATATGTGTTATAAACAGCTTCTTAGCGCCCACCGCCTCAGCGGTCTTCGCGGCTTCGAGCGCCGTCGTGTGACCGTACTTTTTAGCCACATCCCTGAATCTCTCAGTGAACGTCGCCTCATGTATCAGATAGTCCACCTTGTGATTAAGCAGATTCGAAGGCTCACGCGTATCACCGGTGTAAACGAGCGTCCTATCAGCCCACCTCACAAGGTATCCAACGTTGGTGACAACATGATCCAGAACCACGCCCTCCACAGTGTACTCACCCACCCTAGCCACAGTGCTAAGACTCACGAAGAGGTTAACACTGAAACCCGTCTCAGGTGAGCTAAGCTTGTTACCAAGCGACGAATACGCGCTGAGCAGGCCGCTCAGCCCGGGTGGCGCGTAGATGCTAAGAGGCCTACTCCTTCTCTCAACAACCATGGAGACAAGAGTGTCATACAATCCACTCAGATGGTCGCTGTGCAAGTGGGTTATGAAAACTGCCTCGATTTTATCTAATAAGCCCAAATCTTCAAGTCTCCCAGTCACCCCCGCCCCACAGTCAAACAGCATACCATCTAGGTAGACAGACGATTTAAACCTTCCAGAACCCCTGAAACCACCCGCACCCGTCCCTAGGAAAACCACCCTGGGCAACCAGCTAAACCTCCTACTATGATATTTGACCGGCGGGGATTAAACTCTCCGAAACATAGTCGCAAACAAAGAGAACTAACTAGTAGCGCCGCTGCTCTGATGGCCCATTATTACATATTGGTAAACTAGGGCGCCAACTATTCCCCCAATTATTGGGCCTATCCAGTACACGTACCACGCCGAGAAGTAGTGTGCAGCGATCTCTGGGCCTATCGCCCTCGCGGGGTTCATCATTGCACCCGTGAAGGGTCCACCCGTCAGGACGTCGAGGAACACCGCCAGCCCTATACCGAACCCGCCTATCTTTGGAGCCCTAGGGTCAACCGCGGTGCCGAAAACAGCGCTGAGTAGCACGAAGGTCATCACGGCCTCAAACGCTATACCAACACCCACACCTACACCTGAGCCTAGAGAGGGTGCGCCGTAGTTCGCCGCGGAGCCTATCGACTGGGGTACAAGCAGGACGAGTGTGTACGCGGCGAGTGTCGCACCCACCACTTGGGCGACAATATACCCTACGGCTTCAGCAGCCCTAATCCTGCTTGTGACAAGCATGCCCAGTGTGACTGCAGGGTTAAGGTGGCCGCCCGAAACCCCCATCGTGAGGGAGACGGCTATTGCGAGCCCCAAACCGTTCGCTAGGGCGGCTATGAGTAGCCCCATGTTGGGGGCGAAGTGGGTTGAGGTTATAACGCCGCCGGCGCCAACAAACACAAATATAAATGTTCCAACAAGCTCTGCAGCCAACCTCCTTGGAATACTCTGAGTTGACATGGGCTAGACCTCTAGATAAGTAAATATAAGCTTAGCCAATTCTGGCATCCTCCCCACCCTGAACGGTGGACCCAAATTAGCACATAGCGCTGATTGGAACCCCCACACGGATTTTGGATCCACCGAGAAGGGGCGAGGTTTGACGGCCTCTTTATCTTTAGGGGAAGACCCCATCCGCAGGGGTGGAAGGGGATGAATTCCCTGTGGGAATAAAGGTATAAATAGTGTGGTAGAGGAAGGATTAGCCAGAAGTGCGTGTGAGAGCCTACCGATACAGGGCGTATGCTTCAAAGACAACGACGAGGGTGTTAAAAACCCAGCTAGAGGCTGCGTGTAAGCTCTACAACACGCTCCTACACGCTGAACAAGGAGAGTATGAGGAGAACAAACACGGTATGAGTGAAACCGAGCTTTGGCGGCTCGCCTTAGACCTGAGAAGGCGGAACCCAGAGTTCCAAGTGTTGTATTTCCAGGTTGCGTAGCAGGTTGCGGGGAGGTTCTACCGGGCTCGGGAGCGCTTTCTCGATGGGCTTGCGAACAAACCGAGGAAAAAGAAGCCGCACAAGTACCTCTCACTGGTTTACCCTCAATCTGGCTGGAGGCTTTCCAATATGAGACAGGTGGGGCGGGGTAAAAACAAGAAGAAAAAGGCTCGGCTTCGCCTGAGTAAAATAGGCTTTTTCACACTAGTGGTACACAGGGATTTTCCATTGGAGCGGGTATCCCAAGTGTGTGTTAAAATGTACCCCTCTGGTCGAGTCTACGTTATTCGTGGTTGAAGAAGCGGAGATACAACAGGAGCCATCATAGGAGGCTGAGAGGGCTGTGGGCCTAGATGAGGGACCCGCAAGGCTTGCCGCACTCTCCGACGGTCGCTACTTAGAGAATCCGAGGCCGCTTGAGCGCTCCCTAGGGAAAATTAGAATAATACAGAAGAAGCTTTCCAAAAGGAAGCTCCTTTCGGGAATGGTTGGAG
>Ga0209012_1003588_pt1 | contig 11455 bp, 9 predicted proteins | sample RS3BMetagenome_FD_184735 | JGI IMG/M metagenome (GOLD analysis project Ga0209012, IMG submission 184735) | Ferric oxide microbial mat and aquatic microbial communities from Rainbow Spring, Yellowstone National Park, USA - RS3B (SPAdes) (version 3) ...
ACCGGGGTGACCCTCATGGGGATCGGCGCCGCCGTGGCAGGGCTGGCCTACCTGATCCCGCTGCTCATGGGTCGCCAGCGATCGGCGCCGACGCCGGCGGCCGCCGGGGCTGCGGTGCCGATCGAGCCCCAGGGTGGTGCCGGCGCACTTTCCTGAGCGCCGGGTCGACCGTCGCCGGAGGGCGACGAGACGCTCGGCCGCTTCGCCGGCGAGCCCCGTCCTCCCGTAACCTCTGGTACGTGGCCGCCGACGAGGGAACCAAGAAGGGGCCGGCCCCGATCGAGCGCCGGACGGACGCCGGGATCGAGGTGCGGCCGGTCTACACCGCCGCCGACCTGGCCGGATGGGACCCGGCGAGCAAGCTCGGTGCGCCGGGCTCCTACCCCTACACCCGGGGCGTGCACGCCGAGATGTACCGGCGCCGGCTCTGGACGATGCGCCAGTACGCCGGGTTCGGCACCGCCGAGGCGACGAACGAGCGGTTCAAGTTCCTCCTCGCCGCCGGCCAGACCGGTCTCTCCTGCGCCTTCGACCTCCCGACCCAGATGGGCTACGACTCGGACCACCCGAGGGCCGAGGGCGAGGTCGGCAAGGTCGGCGTCGCCATCGACTCGCTGGCCGACATGCGGCTCCTGCTCGACGGTCTGCCGCTCGACACCGTCACCACCTCGATGACGATCAATGCCACCGCCGCCATCTTGCTGTTGCTGTACCAGCTGGTGGCCGAGGAGCAGGGCGTACCGGGCACGGCCCTCGGCGGCACGATCCAGAACGACATCCTGAAGGAGTACGTGGCCCGGGGGACCTACATCTACCCGCCGCGACCGTCGATGAGGCTGATCGTCGACACGTTCTCCTATTGCGCCGAGCACCTCCCGAACTGGAACACCATCTCGATCTCGGGCTACCACATCCGTGAGGCCGGCTCGACGGCGGTCCAGGAGATCGCCTTCACCCTGGCCGACGGCATCGCCTACGTCGAGGCGGCGATCGCCGCCGGACTGGCCGTCGACGACTTCGCGCCGCGCCTCTCGTTCTTCTTCAACGCTCACAACAACCTCTTCGAGGAGGTCGCGAAGTTCCGGGCCGCCCGGAGGATGTGGGCTCGGATCATGACCGAGCGGTTCGGTGCGAAGGAGGAGCGCTCGAAGGTGCTGCGCTTCCACACCCAGACCGGAGGCTCGACCCTCACCGCGCAGCAGCCGGAGAACAACATCGTCCGGGTGACGGTGCAGGCGCTGGCGGCCGCCCTCGGGGGCACCCAGAGCCTCCACACCAACGGTTTCGACGAGGCGCTCGGGCTCCCGACCACGCGGGCGGCCAAGCTGGCGCTGCGCACCCAGCAGATCGTCGGTTACGAGTCGGGCATCGCCGACACGGTCGACCCGCTGGCCGGCTCCTACTTCCTCGAGTCCCTGACCGACGAGGTCGAGCGGCGTGCCCAGGCCTACCTCGACCGGATCGACGAGCTCGGTGGTGCAGTGGCGGCGATCGAGCAGCGCTTCCTGCAAGAAGAGATCGAGGCTGCCGCCTACGCGTATGCCAAGGCGATCGACGATGGCGAGAAGGTGGTGGTGGGGGTCAACCGGTTCGTCGACGAGACGGTTGGACCCCAGGAGGTGTTCCCGATCGACATCGAGCTCCAGCGGGCCCAGGTGGCGCGGGTCGCAAAGGTGCGCAAGGAGCGAGACCAAGCAGCGGTCGACGCCGCCCTCGCCGACGTCCGGGCCGCCGCCAGCGGGACCCAGAACCTGCTGCCGCCGATGAAGGAGGCGCTCGGGGCGATGGCCACCTTGGGCGAGGTGTCCGACGTGCTGCGCGAGGCCTTCGGCGTCTACCAGCCGGGCTGAACGCCTAACGGGTGAGGACGGTGACGCAGGCGTTGGCGCCGCGGCCGATCACGTGGGCGAGCGCCACCCGGGCGCCGTCGACTTGCCGCGGGCCGGCCTCGCCGCGGAGCTGGCGCACCAGCTCGACCACCTGGCCGAGGGCGGAAGCCCCGAGGGGCTCCCCCTTGGAGAGCAGGCCGCCGGACGGGTTCACCGGGCGGCGGCCACCGACGAAGACGTCGCCGTCGGCCAGCAGCTTCGCCTGACCTCCCTTCTCGCACAACCCGAGCTCGGCCCAGGCCAGCAGCTCCCGGGCGGCGTCGGTGTCCTGGCATTCGACCACGTCGACGTCCTCGGGTCCCAGGCCTGCCTCGGCGAAGGCATCGTTGGCGGCGAGGGTGCTCGGGGGTGTGACGCCGGTGTCGTCGATCCCGCACAGCGGCGATTCCTCGCCGAGGACGTTGCCTGGGAGGTGGGAGCGGAGCGAGACGCCGGCCACCCTGACCCCGCCGCCGGCCCGGCTGAGCACCACGGCGGCCGCCCCCTCGTTGGGCGAGCACAGCATGAAGAGGGTGAGCGGGGGGCACACCATGCGCGAGGACAGGACGTCGTGGACCGTCACCTCCTTGCGGAACATCGCGTCGGGGTTGGCCACCCCGTGGCGGCGGTTCTTCACCACCACCTGCGCCAGGTGGTCGTCGGTGAGGCCGGTCTCGGCGAGGAGGCGCTGGGCGCGCAGCGCGAAGAACGCCGGCGCAGGGTTGAGGCCGGCCGATTCCTGCCACGGGGCGAAGAACGACGAGCGGATCACGCCCTTGGGCATCTTCTCGAGCCCGAAGACGAGCACCCGGTCGTAGCGGCCGGCAGCCACCGCTGCGGCGCCGAGCTGCAGGGCGGCCCCGCCGGAAGCGCATCCGGCCTCGACGTCGTAGATCGGGATGCCGGTGCCGGCGAGGGCCCCGAGCACCCGGTGGCCGGCGGCGACGCCGCCATAGGCGGTGCCGCAGAAGGCCGCCTGGACGTCCCTGGGGCCGATGCCGGCGTCGCCGAGGGCGGCCCGCACGGCCACGACGCCCATGTCGGTGCCGGTGAGGCCGTCGAAGCGGCCGAAGGGATGCAGGCCCACCCCGGCGATGCGCACCTCGGAGCTCACGGGCGGAACACCCAGGTGAGCACGGGATCTCCTTCGGGCCCGGGGACCTCCTCGGTGTGGAGGCGGACCCGGTCGCCGACGGCGATCCCCTCCGCCGGCAGCCGGGTGACGACCCGCAGGAGCGGGTCGCCGTCGAGCTCGACGATGCCGAGGCCGTAGGGCACAGGCCCGGCGTAGCCCGGCGGCGGCGCCTGGACGGTGGTGTGCAGCCAGACGGCGCCGGCGCGCGGGAGGTCGAGCGGCGTGACGTCGTCGGCACCGGTGAACGGGCACACCGGTGCAAGGGGGAAGTGGCGGAGCCCACTCGTGGGAGACCATCCCCCGAGCAGGGTGGCCTGCCCGTCTCGGTCCACCCGGAGGACCGACGAAGCGATCGAAAGGAGCGCCACCGACCCTACCTGGCGGCGGCGCCGGCCAGCAGCCGCTGGCGCAGCGCCGGGTCGGTGGCGGCGTCGACCCCGGTGAAGGCGAGGGCCAGCGCGCCGTCGTGCACGGCGGCGTCGGCCGAGGCGCCGATGCAGGCGGCGGCAAACTCGGGCTGGTGGTTCACCGCCCCGTGCGACTCGACCCGGATGAGCGGGTGGATCGACGGCACGGCCAGCGAGACGTTGGCCATGTCGGTCGACAGCGTCGGCAGCGGCACCCCGCGGTCGTCGTCGTCGAAGCGGCGCCCGAGCCCCTCGGCGTTCGCCCGGTAGGCGGCGAGCAACCCGCGGTCGGACACCATGTGCGAGTAGACCGGCGAGAGGTCCTCGCGCTCGACCGCCGAACCGGTGGCGACGGCGCCGGCCTCGAAGCAGGCCCCGACCCGCGGCTCGAGCGCCTCGAGCCCGGACAGGGTCAGGGAGCGGCACATGAAGCGCCCGGTGACCCTGTCGGGGATCACGTTGGCAGCCTGTCCGCCGTCGCGGACGACGCCGTGGACCTGATCGCCGGGCGGGAGCTGCTGGCGGAGCAAGCCGATGGCCACCTGGGACAGCGTCATCGCATCGCCGGCGTTGATCCCCTCCCACGGGGCGGCGGAGGCGTGGGCGGAGCGCCCGCGGAAGCGGATGTCGAAGTGCGACACCGCCAGGCAGGCGGCCTCGAGCCGCTCCGTCGGCCACGGGTGCACCATCATGGCCGCATGCGCGCCGTCGAAGGCGCCCCGCTCGAGCAGCAGGATCTTGCCCCCGCCGCCTTCCTCGGCCGGTGTGCCGATCACCCGGACGGTGGCGCCGATGTCGTCGGCGACCGCCGCCAGCGCCAGGCCGGCTCCGACGGAGCTGGCGTCGATGATGTTGTGGCCGCAGGCATGGCCGATCCCGGGCAGCGCGTCGTACTCGGCGCAGACGACGAGGACCAGCGGCCCGCTGCCGGCCGTCGCCACGAGCGCCGTCGGGAGGCCGCCGGCTCCCTCCTCGACGTCGAAGCCGGCGTCGGCCAGCCGATCGGCCGTCCACCGTGCGGCCCGTACCTCCTCGAAGCAGGTCTCGGGATGGTCGTGGACCGCCCGGCTGAGCTCGAGCAGGTCGGCCAGGCGCGATTCGACGACCCGGCGGGCGGCCTCCTTGGCGGCGGTGCCGGCGGCGGTCACGACGTCGCCGGTCGGGCGGTGATGGCCACGGCGCGAGCTACTCGATGACGACGACCACGTCGCCGCCGCCAACCGAGTCGCCGGCGGCGACCCGGACCTCCTTGACCGCCCCGGCGACCTCGGCCGTGATGGCGTTCTCCATCTTCATCGCCTCGAGCACGCACACCGTCTGGCCGACCTCGACGGTGTCGCCGACCGCCACCAGCACCTTCACGATCGTCCCCTGCATCGGCACCGCCACGGACCCCGAGCCGGCCCCCGCCGCCACCGCCCCGCCGCCACGGCGGCGTGCGGCCTTCGCGCCACCGCCGGCGGCCGGCGCCACCCCTGCCATCTCTGGTACCCACAGCTTGAGGGCGTAGCGGCGCCCGTCGACCTCGGCGGTCACCTCGCGCAGGACCCTCGGTGCGTCGCCGTCGACGGTCTCGGCGGCGGCGGTCTCGGCGCCGGCGGTCGTCGGGAGCGACGCGAGGTCGAGGCGCTCCTCGACCCACCTGGTCGAGTGCTCGGCGGCGGCGAAGTCGGGGTGGGCGAGGATGGCGACGTCCGCCGGGATCGTCGTCGCCACCCCGTCGATCCGAGTCTCATCGAGCGCACGGAGCATCCGCCGGCGGGCGAGGTCGCGGTCCTCGGCCCACACGACGAGCTTGGCCACCAGGTTGTCGTAGTGCTGGCTGACGGTGTCGCCGGCGGCGTAGCCGGCGTCGAGCCGCACGCCGGGGCCGGCCGGGGGGTCGAACCGGGTGACGGTGCCAGGGGAGGGGAGGAAGCGACCGCCGGCCGGATCCTCGGCGTTGATGCGGACCTCGATGGCGTGGCCTCGCCGGTCGATGTCGTCCTGCCCGAACGCCAATGCCTCGCCGGCGGCGATCCGCAGCTGCCAGGCGACGAGGTCGAGGCCGGTCACGAGCTCGGTCACGGGGTGCTCGACCTGCAGGCGGGTGTTCATCTCCAGGAAGTAGAACTCACCCTCCTGGTAGAGGAACTCGACGGTGCCGGCGTTGCGGTAGCCGCAGGCCTCGCTCACCTTCACCGCCGCCGCCCCCATGGCACGGCGCACCTCGTCGGGGAAGGCCGGGGCCGGGCTCTCCTCGATGAGCTTCTGGTGGCGGCGCTGGCACGAGCAGTCCCGCTCGCCGAGCCAGAGGGTGTGGCCGTGGGCATCGGCCAGCACCTGCATCTCGATGTGCCGGGGCCACGACAGGTACCGCTCGACGTAGATCTCGGGCCGTCCGAAGTAGGCCTGGGCCTCGCGCTGGGCGGACTCCATCGCCTCGGCGGCCTCCCCGGCCGAGGCGACGACCTTCATCCCGCGCCCGCCGCCGCCGTAGGCGGCCTTGATCGCCACCGGCCACCCGTGCTCCTCGCCGAAGGCCACCACCTCGTCGGGGGAGGTGAGGGGTTCCGAGCGGCCCGGCACCCCGGCCACCCCCGCCTCGGCGGCCGCCAGGCGCGAGCTGATCTTGTCGCCCATCACCTCCATCGCCTCCGGCGGCGGGCCGATGAACGTGACCCCGCGTGAGGCGATTGCCCGGGCGAAGTCGGGGTTCTCCGAGAAGAACCCGTAGCCGGGATGGACAGCGTCGGCACCGCTGCGCTCGATCGCCTCCACGATGGCGTCGGTGTTGAGGTAGCTCTCGGCGGCCGTCTCGCCACCGAGGGCGTAGGCCTCGTCGGCCATTCGGACGTGGAGCGCCTCACGGTCGAGCTCGGAGTAGACGGCGACGGTGGCGACACCGAGCTCGCGACAGGTCCGCATGACCCGGACGGCGATCTCTCCCCGGTTGGCGATCAGGACCTTCTGCAGCACGCTGCGCCTTTCCCTCGGTCGTGTAGTCCCTTGGTCCGGTAGCGGTCGCCCTCGCGTCGGCGGCCCCGGCGGCGGACCTCCAACACTGGCACGCCGCGTATGGTTCCTGCCATGTCCGGCGACCGGCCACCGCTCGGGGAGCTTCGCCGGTTCTCCCACATCGACTCGACCAACACCTACCTGCTCGGCGAGGCCCGCCGGGGCGCCCCGGAGGGGATCTGGGCGACCGCCGACCACCAGAGCGCCGGGCGTGGGCGGCTCGGGCGGCGGTGGGAGGCGCCGCCGGGCTCGTCGGTGCTCGCCTCGCTGCTGCTCCGCCCGGTGCTTCGTCCCGCCGACCTCCACCTCTGCACCGCCGTGGTGGCCCTGGCCGGCGCCGACGCCTGTGCCGAGGTCGCCGCCGTCGCGCCCGGGCTCAAGTGGCCGAACGACCTGGTGGTCGACGACCGCAAGCTCGCCGGGGTGCTGGCCGAGTCCGATCCGCGGGCCCCGGGGGGCCCTCCGGGGAGCACGGCGGTGGTGGTGGGGATCGGCCTCAACGTCGACTGGCCGGGGCCGCCGGACGCCGGTGGGACCTGCCTGGCCGAGCTGCGAGGCTCGGCGGTCGACCGTGAGGCGCTCCTGGGGGCGCTTCGGGCATCGGTCGATCGGCGGCGCCCCGACCTCGACAGCCCCGACGGGCGTCGCGCCCTCGCCGACGAGCTCCGGCGGCGCTGCGTCACCTTGGGCCGCCGGGTGGCCGTGACGACGTCGCAGCGGACGTTCACCGGGGAGGCGGTCGACATCGGCGACGGTGGCCACCTCTTGGTGGCCACCGTCGCCGGCACCGTCGAGGTCAGCGCCGGCGACGTCGTCCACCTCCGTCCTGCCGACGAAGGCCCTGCCGGTTAGGACCCCGGGGCGTTTTGGGCCGCTCGAGCGGTCCGGCCACCAGCGACGCCCGGGGCGGGCCGCCGGGAGGCCAGCGCCGTCAACGGGGGGTGGTCGACGGACCGATAACCTCTCCGGACGATGCGGATCCTGGTCACCGGCGCCGCCGGCTTCATCGGCTCCAACTTCGTCCGTCACTGGGTCGATCGGCACCCCGACGACCAGGTGGTGGCCTACGACGCCTTGACGTACGCGGGGAACCGCCCCAACCTGGCCCCGGTCGAGGACCGGATCAGGTTCGTCGAGGCCGACGTCTGCGATCTCGGTGCCGCCGTCGGCGCCATGGGCGAGTCCGAGGTCGACACCGTCGTCCACTTCGCCGCCGAGTCGCACAACAGCCTGGCCGTGGTCGACCCGGAGCGGTTCTTCCGGACCAACGTCCTCGGGACCCAGACGTTGCTCGAAGCGGCCCGCCGCCACGGGGTGCACCGGTTCCACCACATCTCGACCTGCGAGGTCTACGGCGACCTGGCGCTCGACAGCGACGAACGCTTCACCGAGGAGAGCCCGTACCGGCCGCGGACGCCCTACAACGCGTCGAAGGCCGGTGCCGACCACGCCGTGCGTGCGTACGGAGAGACGTTCGGGTTGCCGGTCACGATCACCAACTGCTGCAACAACTACGGCCCGCTGCAATTCCCCGAGAAGGTGATCCCGCTGTTCACCACCAGGGCCCTCGACGACCAGCCACTCCCGCTCTACCGGTCGACCCAGAACCGGCGGGAGTGGCTCCACGTCGACGACCACTGCGCGGCGATCGAGGCGGTGCTCGAGCGCGGCCGGATCGGCGAGACGTACCACGTCGGCAGCGGTGTCGAGGCGAGCATCGAGGAGGTCGCCGACCTCGTTCTCGCCGCGCTTGGCAAGCCGTCGTCGCTCAAAGAGCTGGTGGCGGACCGGCCGGGGCACGACCGCCGCTACCTGCTCGATTCGTCCAAGATCGCCGAAGAGCTGGGCTGGAAGCCGACGGTGCCCTTCGCCGAGGGCCTGGCGGCCACGGCGAGGTGGTATGCCGAGCACCGCTCATGGTGGGAGCCGCTGCGGGCCCGTGCGCCGGTGGTGGAGGCCGAGTGGGCGGCCGCCGGCTGACCAGACGATGTCGACGATGAAGGTGCTCGTCACCGGGTCGGGCGGTCAGCTCGGCCACGACCTCGTCCTCGCGCTCTCCGGGCGGGTGCCGCCCGGCGGCCGCCGCCGAGCGCTCTTCGGCCCCGAAGGCCCGGCGTCGGGGACCGGGATCGACGTCGTCGGGACCGACCACCGCTGTCTGCCGGTCGAGAACCGGGCGGCCGTCCTCGAGGCGGTGGCGGCGCTGCGGCCCGACGTCGTCGTCCACGCCGCCGCCCAGACCGACGTCGACGGCTGCGAGGCCGATCCCGACCGGGCGTTCTCGGTGAACGCCCTCGGCACCCGCCACGTGGCCGAGGCGGCGGCCGGCCACGGTGCCCACCTCGTGTACATCTCCACCGACTACGTGTTCGACGGCTCCGCCGACCGGCCGTACCGGGAATGGGACCCGCCGCGACCGCTGTCGGTCTACGGGGCCTCGAAGTTGGGCGGAGAGCTCGAGTGCCCACCGGGGGCGACCGTCGTCCGGACGTCGTGGGTCTGTGGCTACCACGGGGCGAACATCGTGAAGACGGCGCTGCGGTTGGCCGCCAGCCCCGGGGAGCTGCGCTTCGTCGACGACCAACGGGGGTCGCCGACCTTCACCGCCGACCTGGCGGCGGCGTTGGTCACGTTGGCCACCGACCGGCGCCCTGGGCTGTTCCACGTGACCAACCGGGGCGCCACCACCTGGTACGGGTTCGTCCGGGCGGTCCTGGCAGCTGCCGGCCACGACCCCGGCAGGGTGCAGCCGATCTCGACTCGGGAGCTCCGGCCAAAGCGCCCGGCGCCACGGCCGGCGAACTCGGTGCTGGACAACGCCGCGCTGCGCCTGGAGGGGCTCCCCATCCTCCCGGACTGGGAGGATGGTGCCCGCCGCCTGGTGACGGCGCTCGGGGCCGCCGCTCCGGATGCCGGGTGAGCGCCGGGGGTAGGAGGAACGCCGTGCGGAGATCCCGACGATGAGCACCGCCGCCAGCCGCCGGGTGGCGGTGATCGGAGCCGGCTACGTCGGCCTGCCGACCGCCGCCACCCTCGCCCACCTCGGCCACCGGGTGGTGCTGGCCGAGCACGACCCCGTCCGTTTCGACAAGCTGGCGCGCGGCGAGATCCCGATCCTCGAGAAGGGGCTCGACGCCCTGGTGGCCGGCGGGGTGGCGTCGGGCGCGCTCCGCTTCGTGCCGGCGGCGGCCGAGGCGGTCGTCGACGCCGAGTTCGTCTTCCTCTGCGTTCCGACCCCGCAGGGGGAGGACGGCGCCGCCGACCTCTCGTATGTCGCCGCCACCGCCGAGGAGATCGCCCCCCACCTCGCCCCGGGGGCGGTGGTGGTGAACAAGTCGACCGTCCCCGTCGGCACGGTGACCCTCGTGCAGCGGATCACCGGGCGCGACGACATCATCGTGGTCTCGAACCCGGAGTTCCTGCGGGAGGGCACGGCGGTCGAGGACAGCCTCCATCCCGACCGGATCGTGGTCGGCGCCGACGACGACCGGGCGGCGAGCGCGGTGGCCGAGCTGTTCGCCGCCACCGGGGCTCCGCGGATCGTCACCGACACGACCACCGCCGAGACGATCAAGTACGCCTCCAACGCCTTCCTGGCGACGAAGCTGAGCTTCGTCAACGAGCTGGCCGGGGTCTGCGAGTCGGTCGGGGCCGACGTCCGCGACGTGATCCTCGGTCTCGGCTACGACAAGCGGATCGGCTTCGAGTTCCTCCGCCCCGGGCCGGGCTGGGGCGGCTCGTGCCTCCCGAAGGACACCTCCGCCCTGGTCCACATCGCCGAGCAGGCCGGCTACGACTTCGCCCTCCTGCGCGGGGCGATCGCCGGGAACGAGGCGCAGCTCGAGCGCATCGTGGGCAAGCTGGCGTCGGCCGCCGGCGGAGAGCTCGCCGGGGCGGTGATCGGGGTCTGGGGCCTCACCTTCAAGGCCGGGACCGACGACCGGCGGAGCTCGCCGGCGGTCGCCGTCGCCCGCCGTCTCCTCGACCTCGGGGCGACGGTCCAGGCCTACGACCCGACGGTGGCCGGTGGCGAGGCCGACGGCGACGTCGCCGGCCTCGTCCTGTGCGCCGATCCCTACGAGGCGGCTCGCGGCGCGGTGGCGATCGCCGTGCTGACCGAGTGGGACGAGTTCCGGGGCGTCGACTTCGACAAGGTGCGCGACGTGATGACGGCCCCGGCGGTGGTCGACGGGCGCAACCTGCTCGACCCGGCCGGCCTGCGTCGTCTCGGCTTCACCTACTGGGGGGTCGGCCGTCGGTGAGCCGGGTGGTGGTTGCCGGCGGGGCCGGGTTCGTCGGGTCGCACCTCTGCGACGCCTTGCTCTCCCGCGGCGACGAGGTGGTCTGCCTCGACGACCTGTCGACCGGCCGTCGCCACAACCTCGCCGACGCAATGGGCGACGACCGCTTCGAGCTGGTGGTGGCCGACGTCAGCCGCGAGGTACCGGTCGACGGCCGGGTCGACGCCGTCTGCCACCTGGCCAGCCCGGCGTCGCCGCCGGCGTACCTCCGGCGGCCGCTCGAGACGCTGGCGGTCGGCAGCGAGGGGACCCGCCGCCTGCTCGAGCTGGCGGCGACGCACCGGGCGCGCTTCCTCCTCGCCTCGACCAGCGAGATCTACGGTGACCCGTTGGTCCACCCGCAGACCGAGAGCTACCGCGGCAACGTCGACCCGACCGGTCCGCGCAGCGTCTACGACGAGGCGAAGCGGTTCGCCGAGGCGATGACGATGGCGTGGCGCCGCACCCACGACGTCGACACCGCCATCGCCAGGATCTTCAACACCTACGGACCACGCCTGTCGCCGGGTGACGGGAGGGTGGTGTCCAACTTCGTCGTCCAGGCCCTCGAGGGGCGTCCGCTGACCGTCTACGGCGACGGCTCGCAGACCCGCAGCCTGTGCTATGTCGACGACCAGGTGCGGGGGCTTTTGGCCCTGCTCGACGCCGACGAGCCCGGCCCGGTCAACATCGGCAACCCCGACGAGCGGACGGTGCTCGAGCTCGCCGACAAGGTGAAGGAGCTCACCAAGTCGGCGTCGCCGGTGG
>Ga0209012_1003591_pt1 | contig 11445 bp, 9 predicted proteins | sample RS3BMetagenome_FD_184735 | JGI IMG/M metagenome (GOLD analysis project Ga0209012, IMG submission 184735) | Ferric oxide microbial mat and aquatic microbial communities from Rainbow Spring, Yellowstone National Park, USA - RS3B (SPAdes) (version 3) ...
GAAAAGTTAGACTGAATAATTTATCACCTCCATTTTCCTTGCAGTTCAGCGATGTGGTTGAAAAATCTCTCTCTAATTTTCCATATCTGAGAAGAATATAAGGAGGTATTTCTATCAGCATACAATGTAACATCACACCCGGGGGAAAATATTTTAAAAATATTCTCTAATGTTATAAGATGACAGAAGAATTCAGGATTGAAAGAATAGATGACTCCGAGAAGCCTGAAAAGCCGATGTTTTCAGTTTCCCATATGGATCAGTCCGTAAATCCGTTCGAAAATTTCTATCTCTATAGCAATGGGAATTGGTTGAAAAGCCATCCCGTCCCTAAAGATAAGCCAGCCTGGGGAACATTTATGGAACTTCTGGAGTATAACATATATATTCTCGGGAAAATACTCGAGGAATGTGTGGCTACGGGCGATGATCCTCTGAAAAAAAAGCTTGGAGATTTTTACATATCCTCTATGAACTTGGATTTGATTGAAAAATTGAAATTCGATCCAATAGAACCGATTATCGGGGAAATTGACAGGATAGAAAGAAAAGATGAGATAGTGAATGTGACATCTCACCTCCACAGCATTGGGATATTCCCCTTCTTCTCCTATTATTCCACGAACGATGAAAAGGACAGTTCCATATATGCTCTCCATCTCTACCAACCCGATCTGTCCCTGCCAAACAGAGATTATTATTTTTTAGATGCATTTGACACGGTCAGGGAGGAATTCAGAAAACACACGGAAAGACTTTTTGCTATGTATGGTCTGGATGATGCTTCACATTTTTCTGACACTGTGTTCAACGTAGAAACGATGATGGCCGCTTCGAGCAGGAGGCCTGAGGAACTCAGGGACCCCGAGAAGAATTACAAGAAGGTGGCGGTAGAATCACTTTCAAATTTCTGCTCAGGACTCGATATTTCTTCATACCTTTCGCTGATAAATGTCCCTAAATCGGTAAATTATGTGATACTAGGACAGCCGGAGTACTTCATTGCTCTAGGTTCAATGCTGAGGCAGATATCTCTGGACGACTGGAAGGTTTACCTAAAATGGAACGTTCTCAGATTCTCCTCGCAATACCTCCACAGGGAAGCATATGAGGAATATTTCGACTTCTATGAAAGGAAGCTAACGGGAAGGCAGGAGCCTGAGAAAAGATGGAAGATTGCAGTTAGGCTTGCGGACCAGCAGCTCGGAGAGGCACTGGGGAAGGTCTACGTGGATAGGGAGTTCGGCGAGGAATCAAGAAGAAAGATGGCAGAGCTCGTTGATGACCTGAAGGAGGCATTCGCCGAGAGGCTCAGGAAGATCGACTGGATGACGGAGGAGACAAAGAGGAAAGCTCTTGAAAAATTCAGCAAGTTCAGGGCCAAGATAGGATATCCTTCAAAATTCATAGATTATTCCTCCGTGGAAATAAGGCGTGATGATTTCTTCGGCAATATACTGAGAACGAATGAATTCAAGTTCAGAAGGGAAATTGATAGAATAGGGGGTCCAATAGACAAAGAATTATGGCTCATGACTCCGCCGACGGTAAACGCGTATTTCCATCCCAGTGACAACGAAATTGTATTTCCGGCTGGAATCCTGCAGCCCCCATTTTTTGATCAAAGGGTTGACGTAGCGGTTAACTACGGGGCCATCGGCAGTGTTATTGCACATGAGATCACGCACGGTTTTGACGACCAGGGAAGAAAGTTCGACGCAGATGGAAATCTAAGGGATTGGTGGTCACCTGAGGATGAAAAAATGTTCAATCAGAAGGCAAAGGAGATTTCCGCCCTTTACAGTTCCATCGAGGTTCTCCCTGGATTTAAGGTGAACGGGGAATTGACGATGGGTGAAAATATAGCGGATATAGGAGGGGTGAGCATTGCTTATGATGCTCTCCAGCGGAGACTTTCAAAGAATCCTGAGATGAGAAAGAATGTGGATGGGTTCACACCGGAGCAGAGATTTTTTATTGCATACTCCCAGATATGGAAACAGAATGAAAAGGAGGAGTTGCTAAAACTGAGGCTCACCGGAGATCCTCACTCACCTTCATCTGTAAGGGGTACTGTTCCGGCAAGAGTTCATGAAGCTTTTGATAATGCATTTCAGAAGTATTTCAGACCCGATCTTCCCAGATTCCCGAAAATCAGGATATGGTGATGTGCAGTTAAATATGGAAAAGGTCACAGCAATTTTATAAAGGAGAATATGTGAATCAGCACAACTACATCCACGACAGCAATACCGAATACCTCACCCTCAGCAACAGAACCCCATGGGATGAGTGCATATGCTATCCATGCTATTATGAGGAGCCCGAGGACGGCGGAACCCTTCGCGATATTGTGGGATTTCATGAGCCCCACTGAAATGGTTCCATAGGCAAGAGAGGCAAGAATGAAAAACCATATGGAAACGAAATCGTGGGGGTATGTTCCCTCGTGGTATATGCCTATTAAAGCGAGAAATATGCCCGCAACGATGAAGAATGAGCTTCCAGCCGTTTCTATCCTGTTTCTAGATATTGTAACCATCATAGCTGCAAAAATCATGAGAAGGATGGAGGTAAATATCAAACCTCCATTATATACAAAAGGGAATGAGGGTTCAGGATGCCCATTGGCTGTCATATTGCCTCCACCAAGATCACTCAGGGCATTACCCTGAATCGAAAACCAAGGGTTGAGATGCCAGGATACTAAAATGGTAAGCCAGGCGGAGATAATCCCAAGGACGCCAAAAATTGTCGCATATCTCGATACGTTCATTTATTTAATATGCTAAATTATGAGATAAGAATATCGTATAGCCACCAGACCTGGCTTAGTGGGATTATTGGGAATTAAGAATATCTTTAATTTAAGGCTGTCAGAGTTTAAGGATAAAGTGAAACTAAACTTCTCTGTGACAGGATGCCCGTGCCTCCTCAAATGAGAAATTCTGGGTTCCCGAGTAGTTACGGAATTATGAAAGGGAGGGATACGAATACGTAAGCAATAAAGCTCCGACATTCGGGGAGGAGATGAATTGCTATTTTTTTAATAATTCTAGGAATCTAACGGAACAAGTACCCATGGGCAGTGGGGAATTAACTCCTGATAAACCCATAAAAATGGATGTGAAATGGAGTAACACCTCTGGACTGCATGATAGAGGCACCTTCGATGAAGCAGGAATCTCAAATCCTTCAGGGGTGAGAGGATGTTAGAAACTATGGGGTCCTAGAATGTGAAGGTGTAAGTCCTAAGGAGAAGTGAACAGCCCCGGGCAGATTCGAACTGCCGTCGTCGGATCCAAAGTCCGAAATGCTTGTCCACTACACCACGGGGCTTTCATTTTACCTTATCCTGAGGTAGATAAAAAATTATGCAGACTTATAGCTTAGGAACTCCTTTCCGAGCAGTTCCCTGGCTATGATAAGTTTCATTATATTTATTCCACCTTCAGCTCCCACGTAGTAAGACATTACCCCACCCTGGGCAGCACCAAGCGGAGAATCCTTTGTATATGCAAGAGCTCCGTGCCAGACCATAACCTTTGTTATTATCTCATGCGCTGTCGGAGGCGCTGTCATTTTAGCCATTGAAACTGCCAGATTTTGTTCTGAAAGTGGCACTTTCTCGCCATGTTTGTAGACCCTGTCAAGAAGCCACGCCGCTCTCTGCGTGAGCAACCTGGAGGATTGAAGCTTCGCATAGGTATCTGCAAGCTCGAACTGTAACCCCTCCTGTCTGCCCAGGGGCTGATCGAAAAGATTCCTGGTTTTTAGGTGTTCTATTCCCATGCTAATGGCCTCCGATGCGGCTCCGTTGCATGCGGCTGCAACATATATCCTTGCGATATTGAAACCTTCCATTATTATGTGGAATCCTTTACCCACGTCACCTACCCTGTACTTGTCCTCAATATCAACTCCATCGAAAGAGAAGCCTCCGGTGGAGAGGCCTTCCCTCGCAATATTTTCGAAGAGTGTGGTTTTTACACCCTCCTTGACATTCCCATCCGTTCCTTTAATCATAAAAGCAAAGGAAGTGAATGCCCTAGAGCCAAGAGATTTGTCCCCGGTGCGGAGGAGAGTCAGGAAACCCCCACCTCCTGGAAGGCGCATCGATTCTCCAACACCACTTATATAGACTTTCTCGCCAGAGGCTATCCATCTTCCATCCCTCCTTTCTGCCTTGGATTTCTCATTCATCACGTCAGACCCCCCGGAAGGTTCCGTTGAGCCTATGCCAAAGAACGTTCTTCCCTTTACGACAGAGGGAAGTATTTCCTCTTTTGCCTCCTCGGAACCGTATCTTTCAAGCATGAAAGGCCATCCGTTAACGAGGAGAACGAAAACTGGTAGTGCCATCGAAACATCCCCTTTGGCCAGCTCTTCGACAATTATAGACATCTGCTGTATAGATCCGCCAGCCCCGCCAAATCGTTCGGAGATATTGAACCCCAGGAAACCTGCATCCGCAGCCGCCTTTATGATATCATCTGGCAGCGGGCCACCATACGAAATCTTGTTACGTCTTGGAAGCACGTATTTCCTAACAAATTCTTGTGCGGTCTCCCTGACCATCTCATCCTCTTCCGTGTAGCTGAAATCCATAACTCTCACCATAGAATCACAAACGACGGTATTATCTTATTGCTAAGATCCGCTCTTCCTCTTTTTTCACCTTTGTTGAAAATCTAACTCTTTAGCAAGGTACGAGAGAAATTTCGTATCAGAGTTTTAGTTCAATGAGCACTATGGCATGGAGAGGACTGTGCGAGTAACTTAGGTGATCAAAGGGGGATAGATATGACACAATTTAGCCGATAAAAATAAGATGCTTTAAATGACTTTTACTTAAAAAATCATATCAGGCAAAAACCTATTAGATGGTTGAAACACGGAGGTATACAGGGCTTTCAGTGCATTAAAAGCACTGTTTAATATGCAGCTAGATGTTAGCTCTCTGTTGAGGGAACTCCGCGCATCTCCTCTCTAAAGATTGGAGTTTTATTGTTTTTCTTCAAACTCCTAACGCTCTTATAATAGATAGAAATTACAATCCGTCGGGAAAATAGGGAAAATAGGAATAATGAAAAGAACACAGTCCAAACCCGATCCTTGCCGTGTGAATTGCAGCCCCTCTGTTGTACGGAGTATATCCATGCAACGAGATGGTTGATTCACGAATCCCGCGCGTGAAAACGAGGTACTTCATTCCACAGAACGTCTTGTAATGGCGGGGGTTGCCGAGCCAGGATAAAGGTGCGAGACTTAAGATCTCGTTCCGAAGGGATTCGGGGGTTCAAATCCCCTCCCCCGCATAATAAGGCTACTTTGCTTCTCCTTCTATATTTTCCTTTATCAGGACCGGTTTCCCAAGGCTAAATAAGGAATAGTGAAATAACGCGTGTCATAGAGCACCACTACATCCTTGCTGACAGTGGAGTTGATACCCTGACCCTTCAGTTTGGAACCCACTTCTCTCCCCAGGCTTTCATGGAATCAACAATACTTCCAAGGGCCTTACCCTTTTCAGTGAGCTCGTAGGTTACTCTAACCGGGCGGGTACTGCTTACATTTCTGACGATTATTCCCTCTTCCTCTAGAAATTTAAGCTTCTCGGAAAGCATTCTGGAAGATATCCCGTCGACCGACTTCTTAAGCTGATTAAATCCTCTTGAACTGGGACAGAGATCCCTCAGTATCATGAAGGTCCAGACATCCCTGAGAATATACAGCGTCCTTTCGACAGGGCATGGGGATTTTTTCCTCGCATCCATGTCATAGTGTCTCCGCTGCATAATCCCCTATATAAACTAAGTTAATATAATTAACTTAACTACTTTTAGCTTTCAGGTTATTACTTTTCTAAAGGGGACAAAAGTCAAAACCTAAATTCCCGGATCGGATACTGCGAAGTTGAATTTGAAGGCCTCACAGAAAACAGATATGCTTCTATTTCTCGTAATGTCCGTATCCTGGGCCCTGAATTATCCACTCCTAAAGATAGCGCTTCAGTATGAACCTCCACTTGCCACCCTATTTTTCAGGGTACTGTTCGGAGCCGTCTTCTCCATACCATTCTCGTTCGGCGCGATGAAGCTTCTCAGAGAAATAGGGATAGGGAAGCTGTTTCTCATGAGCCTATTTAACGTCACCCTTTTCATGGCTTTCTGGTTCATCGGGGAGAGAACGGAACCAGCATCCATTTCTTCCATAATCATCTATACTTACCCCATAATCTCTGTCATTTTCTCCTCCCTATTCCTTAATGAACGGCTTTCGGTATTCAAGGTACTAGCGATTTCAATTGGATTTGCAGGCATTGTTCTGATATTCATCAATCAGCTCTACATCGATTACAATATAGGCCTTTTTCTGCTCATCGCCTCATCCCTTTCCTGGGCAACAGGGACGGTATTTTACAAAAAATACCTGCGTACCGCAGATTTGCGTGTTGTTAACTCGTTCCAGTTCTACTTCTCCCTCCCCGTGATTTTTGTGATTTCCTTGACCTACGGTGGATTTAGACCTGTTACGGTTCCGTTCATTCTTATCGCTCTTTACATGGGTTCAATCGGCTCAACCCTTGCCTATTACATCTACTGGGGCCTGATAAGGAAGTACAATGTTTCCCACGTCTCGCCCTACCTCTTTTCCGTGCCCGCATTCTCCATTCTACTAAGCCTCATGATCACAGGAGAAAGGCCGGATTTAATTACACTCATCGGTTTCGTGTTGGTGGCAGCTGGGATCTTTTCCAGCTCAAGGTAGATTCACACATCCACGTTCCCGTGATGTCCACCTTCCACGGGATAAACGAAGAATGCAAGGTATAGAGTGAAGAGAAATGTGACAGTCATAAGGGCGATTATGGCAAAGCCCACGATGGGTATGGATACCGGTATCCCGTAGAGTGGATTCGCAAAGGTCTGTGCTGTTATCCCTGTGTTACCTGTGACTATCATATATGGGTACCTTGACACATTGGAAGAAATCTCGAAAAGCATGAAGAGGAAATACGAGAAAACCGCGCCAGTAAGGGAAGAATACTTTGAGATCTTCCAATGAATGGAAAGGATTGAAAGCAAAACAACCAGAAGAGAAAGCGCTATCAGTATATACAAAACGCTGCTGGACTTCAAAGCAGACCACAGGTAAGGTGAGTATTGCTCCAATCTGGAGAGTGCAAGGTATAGAAAGAGGAGGCTCAGTACCGAGGATATTATTGCAGATATGACCGGTATGTAGTTCTTCGCTGGCCCTGTTTCCCTTACGGCCCTGGAATTAACATAGTAAAGTACGATGAATGACGTCAGTGCAATGGTGGCAAACCAGGCGAAAAGTGCCAGCGGAAGGAATACGGGATTCATAAGGGGGTTCTTGCCATTTGAGGTGAAAAATGTGAGGCCCAGCGACGTTGTTACCTTTACACCATAAGGATAATCCATGAGGGAGATTATACTGCTCATACCGAAAGGAACCATCAGCGCACCTGCTGCCATGAACAGGCCAACCACTATATGCGCCCGCCTTCCCATCCTGTCCCAGGTGTACCAGTAGAGAGCCATACTGACGATGGCTATCATTATTCCGGCCACAGCCAGTGAAACAGGATACAGGAGAACGTTCGTGGCTATGTACACCAGGGATGGCCAGTAGGCTCCCAGGAAAACAGTCAACCAGGTTGCCATTACCCCGGCGAAAAGATCAACCCTTATCAGGTATGACGTGAGCTTCCTGGCAATGGAAATGTAATAGCGGTCTCCCTTCAAGTATCCCGTTATTTCGTAGATAGGTATTATGACTGATAGTCCCAGAACTACGGAAACAAGGAATATGTGAAAGAAAAATGTTACCGCAACCGTACTCAATCCCCAGAAAACGTTGCTAATGGGAACCACCTCCTCTTTTCAAATTCTTGAAAAATATCATATATATCCCCCAGAGACCGGCTAAGAATATCCCTATTTCCAGCAAAATTATAGCACCTGTAAATAGAGGCGTGATGATTCTGGAATTGACCACATCATTATACGTCACCACACCGTAAACGGTCCATGGATGCCTGCCCAGTTCCCTTGTTGCCCAGCCAGTTATCCCTGCCAGGATTGAGAGAAATGCTCCAGCAAATGAACCGTAGAGGACGAATGTTTCCTCTCTGATCCTTAATAAGGATTGAACTATTTTCCTGATGGTTGTGGAATAGAGGCCAAAGTAACCTATACCCAGGATTATCAGAATTGCTCCGGAAATCACCATGGTGTAGTAAAGAAGGTGAAGTACCGGGGCGTAGGTGTTTGTGGATGCAATTGTCAGCTGTCCGAGAACATCGCCCTGGGGAAGGAGGGAGGAAAGGTAGTTCGTTCCGGGGAAGAAGTGGTTTAAATTTCCGTATAGAAGGATGCTCATAATTGGGTCATATCCCCCCTTAGCCGGGATTCCCTCTGTTGCGTCGAAGATATTCCTCTGGTACAGGTACAGTTCCCTTCCCTGGAAATCACCTGCAAAGGCCTGAAGAAAAGACGCCACTGTGGCTACCAGAAATGTCACCCTCAGACCTTTCCAGCTGTATCTCTCGTCTCCTACTCTCTTGATGATTTTATAGGAGAAGTAGGACGATGCAAGAAATGACGTTATTATTAGCGCAGCAAAGAGATTGTGAAGGTAGGTTGCGTAGACCTCGGGGTTGAAGATCGCGATCCAGGGGTCCGTGGTAAAATTGGAGAGCAGCTGGAATGCCCCGGGAGAAGATAGAAGGCTTGAACCAACAATGGGAAGTGTTGTTGCAAGCAGTTTCAGCTTTACAGGGTTAACAACGAGGGGACCAAGGGAAGGTACCCACGGCAGAAACAAATGTGAAACGGTATTTCCTGTACCCCATGGAACCTGCATCCATGCATTCACAGCAAGTATCATATAAGCAGAAAGATTGCTTCCGAACAGTACTCCCAAACCTATGAGCAAATGACCCCATTTTCTTCTTTTGAACCTCCAGAAAGTGGTCAGGTATGTGCCTATGAGCACTATCTCTATTATGAAGGCATAGAGCTCAAGCATCAGGGGCGCTGCTGCCATGCTTGCTATTAGAGCAAGTGATCCTGACCACACCACTATCAGACCAAACTCCACTAGGGTACCCGTTACTGCCCCCGCGGCAAACGTTATGCCCCAAAGCTTTGACCCATTCCATGCCATTCTTATGTAATCTTCATCCCCTCTCCTTATTCCTATAGCTTCCAGCGTAAGAACGACTATGGGGAATGCAAAGGCAAAAATAAGGAAGAAAGCGTGAACGTAAATGCCAACAATAGTCATTAGCTCTGCCGTGTTGGCAGAGGACCAGCTTCCAGATACGGCAAGATAAATAAGCTGGAACGCTTGGATGGTCAAACGTTGCAGCATGAATTATGGAGAGTTTTATTTTATTTAAACATTAACATTTTTTTATTAAATAAATTTAGATCCAGTCTAATAATTTCACCAAATCAAAGAAATAAAAGCTTCTTAAGATATGATTACTTTACCTCTACCTTCTTTACTTTGGCCTTTACCTCAGGTTTCGATATAACAGACCTGCCTGCTCTTGCAATTTCTTCTGCCGCATTTAACACGTGTTCTAGCGTTTTCCCTATATTCCTCCCCGGTACCGGTATAGTTATCTTAACCTCTATGGTTATTTTATCTTCATCTACCATATTACTTCATTTCTATATCGAGAATCCCTTTATTAAATTCTGCCTTCACGGGGGTTTTGTCAGAAAATACCGTCGGGAGGTAGAATACCCTCTTCCAGTTGCCTATCTCTATTATCAATTCTCCAGCCTTGTTGTAAACTTCCAGATTCCTCTTTTCAGCAAATGGAAGTTTGATTCTCACTACGTATTTCCCATGCTCTTTTATGAATTTTATACTCTTTTCTCCTGCGAAAACGGATAGTGGATCAAGGTCTCCATAAACCTTCACAGCCATGGATTTGAGTCTCTCAATACCGATGGGCTCCTCATCGAGCATCGGTATCTTAAACTTCGCTATGTCCGAGAAGCTCTCTTCAACTTCCCTTATTATCTCCTCCTGAGCTTCCCGCCAGTTCCTGAAAAAGGAGCCTGTGCTTTCTCCATATATCTTGTTTATGAACACGGAATCTACGGGATAACCGTAGAGTAGAAGATAGGTGTATGCCCTCTTCGTCTCGCTCAGAGACATCTTATCCGGGTTCATAACGAGCCTAATGGTTGAGATTTTAGGGTCTGATAGTATATCCCTCATCCGCTTTAAGTTGTTATAAAGATCTTCTACACTGTCAAAAACCTCATCGCTGGGCAATGATATGTTTGCAACAGTGTTCCAAACAGGCCTCACAATCTTTGTGGCGAGTTTCCCCATGGGGAATATCTTGTCCATGTACCAGGTCATTGCCTCCGGAAATGAAAGGAGCTTCAGAGACTCACCTGTAGGTGCACTATCTATCACAATGGCATCATAAGCTCCGCTGTCATGATACTCCCTCAGGTACAGGAGCTGAGCTGCCTCATCAAATCCCGGAAGCGTTGCTATCTCTTCCGCAGAGACCGGATCGAGTCCCTGCGTCTGAAATAAACCAGTGAGGTAGCCCTTTAGCTCTTTCCAGTGAGAATTTATGGCTTCATTCACGCTCACTTCCTGACCGTAGAGATTTTCCGCGAGTTTCAATGGTTTCGGTCCTATTTCCAAGCCGAAGGCATCTCCGAGGCTATGAGCTGGATCTGTAGATATCACAATGGTTTTCTTTCCTCTCTCAGCAAGGATAGATGCTGTGGCAGCTGCTATGCTAGTTTTACCGACTCCACCCTTGCCAGTATAAAGAAGTATTCTAGGAGGCACACCTGGCAAGTACAAAAGGCTTAATCTATTTAACTAAAAACCTGAAAGAAATTCAGTATGGATCTAAAGAGTGAAATGAAGTGATCCTTTGTGTTTATCGCAAAATTTCTGATCGAGAGGCCCGTTACGTATCCTGCTCCAGCCGTCATTATTAAAAGAGCTGCTATGAGAAGGAAGACCGTGACCTTCTGCAATCCGTTTCACACCCCTTAATGCATGAATAAATTTCTATATAAATGCACCTCCTAATTTTCAATATTCTGATGCTCCTTAGCTAATCCGTTATTTTCCTGTCACCAGTTAATAATCCAATTCCAATTAATAGTTTTTTTACAGAACTCGGGAAGAGAACTAAGATAGAGTAAATTTTCTAATTTTTCGCCTGCTAATCTCCCCAGGGTCGCTAACAGTTTCCCGAAGAAGGTGGATAGATTATCCCCAGGTTTCACAGATTTAATCTGTAACTCTTTCAATTTTACATAATATGTAGGTCTAGCTCTTCCATGATCTTCCGGGATTTCTTTGGTATTTCCGAGTACTTCCATTCATCCCCTATCTTCAGCCTGCTTATCCTCTCCAGATGCT
>Ga0209012_1003600_pt1 | contig 11422 bp, 7 predicted proteins | sample RS3BMetagenome_FD_184735 | JGI IMG/M metagenome (GOLD analysis project Ga0209012, IMG submission 184735) | Ferric oxide microbial mat and aquatic microbial communities from Rainbow Spring, Yellowstone National Park, USA - RS3B (SPAdes) (version 3) ...
CGGGGCAGCAATATGCCACATCTTCTCTGCCGGTGGGCAGTGTCAATGGCAGCCCAACGGTTAATTCTCCGGCGGTGGTAAATCAGAGCTTTGCTTATCTGGGCGTTTTTGCCGGTACGGATATGGGCTTGGATCAATACTGGGATGAATATGCCTCCCGATTTAACACGCTTTATGTCACGGCCATCGGTGATGGCCAGACCACCGGCACCAGCCCGGCGAGTTACATTAACCCTCCTTCGGATATGTACAACGGTTTGGCGGTGGGAGCTTATACCGGAACCGAGACCAACGGCGTATTTAGCGCTTCCACCGGCAGTCAGGCTTCCTGGGTGGGGCCGGCATATAACGGCGTTTCCAAGCCTGATCTGGTAGCACCCGGTGCGTACACCAGTTATACCGCTCCGATTGTTTCCGGCGTGGCTACCATGATGATTCAGGCCGGACGGGGAACAGGATTTTCCGCACCGGTTGGATTTAACGCCAGTGACGCGGCCATTACCGCACAAGGCGCAACGGCTTATACGACAGCGGCAACAGATATTCGCACGGTTAAAGCGTTGCTGCTTAATGGCGCGGTGAAGCCCACCGGCTGGACCAATTCCTATACCGTTAATAATGGAACCTATACCTATAACGCCCCCACCACCACGGCCACCACACCCCTGGACCCGCGGTATGGCGCCGGTGTGGTCAACGCTGTAAATTCTTATAACATTCTCGCCGGTGGCGAACACACCTACACCGCCACCAGCACCCCGGCAATCGGCTCTTTGGCCACCGTGACCAGCGCTCCTACGGCCAGCTTTTCGGGCCGGTATTCTCAGGCGGCCTCGGCGAGTATTCCTTCCACCATCAGGGGATGGAATTTGGCAGGTATCAGTGCCGGCAGCGGCAGCAATGCCGTGGAGCATTATGATTTCAATTTAACCGGTACATCCGTTAATAGCTGGGACCTTACCGCCACGCTTAGCTGGAATAAAAATTATACCGCCAGCGGTATAAACCATCTGATGTTGTTTCTGCTGAATTCATCGGGCCAGCAGGTGGCGGCCAGTACCAGTATGGTTGACAATACGCAGCAGATCAGCCTGAATTCGGCGATAGGATTAAATCCATTAGCGCCGGGGCAGTATGATCTCGCGGTCGAAATGCTCGGCGGCGTAAACGCCATTTCCACCAGCGACACCTACGCCCTGGCGTGGAATTTTACCGATCCTACAGCCGTGCCGGAACCAGCCGCACTGGCGATATTCGCCATCGGCCTAAGCATGTTCATGCTGCCACGGAAACGGGGGAACAGCGTTAAACAGTATTGATCAGTATTGGTCAGTATTGGTCAGTAGGTTCAGTATTAATCAGTGTTGGCCCGTATTAATACGGAACAATAAAAAAAAGCCGGGCTACCATGGGAATGGTAAGCCCGGCTTGGTTTATTAAGCTCAGAAAATCTGATTCAGTTGATGCGCACCAAATGAATCAGATCATTCTGCGACGGTACTTAAGTCCACCGACTACGGCCATGCCGGTCAGGGTCAAAAGACCGGGCCACAGGGCTGCGGGAAGTGGAACTGAACTACCGCCGAGCGGTGTACCGCCAATATCCGGTACTTGAACTTGTTTCTGGTTGAGGTCGGTCTGTCCGGTCGGCGATGCCGCCGTTACATTGGTGGCGGCCTGCGTGGTGTAGTTAAGGCCAGGAGGCGTTAGAGCGTTGTCGGTACCAGTCACAACCGTGATATAACCAATTGCCTCGGTACCCGAGGAGGTATACGTGGAACCGGTATAGTTCCAGACATACGTGCCGCCATCGGTGGTGGTATCTCCAGGACTGCCGAAGCTGCCGCCGATCCCCGAGTTGGTCAACGTAAGCATGGGCGTTGAATACAGATCGGAGGCACTGCCATTAAGGGCCAGGCTGATGAAAGCCTGATTGGTGCCTGATCCAAGCAGCGATGTACCCACCGCGCCGAACGTAAGGTAATAGGTGAAATCATACGTTCCGGCGACGGTGCCATTGGTGCCAACCGGGCTGGCGGAGGTAAGGACAATTTCCGCCTGTGCGGTTTGCCCAACTGCGGAGACCAGTGCGGCGCAGGCCACAGCCGTTGCCAGACCAAGTCCGATTTTTCCAAAAGAATTCTTCATAGTAACAATTTCCTTAACTATAATTTGAGATTTGCGGGTTCTTAAAAGTTAAGTTCACGCAAAGTACCCCAAAACCAAGCCATTTCGGACGATAGCATCCGCAATTGGAACAAACCAATTAAAAAGCGGATGAATGCCCGGCGATATTTAGTCAGCCGACACAGCATCGCGTAGTTGTAGTGCACCACAAACTCCCGATGCCCGCAGGACTGAGGAAATCACCTTCTACTGTGAGTTTCCCACTAAACGAGCAACGACCAGCGAGATCGAACGTCCTGCAACACCAAGGTGTTTCACACCGTGTCAGCCCATTGAGCTGGCAACGTTCGGTTTCTTTAGGTCGGCTCATTTCGACACTTGTTGTTATATAATGCAAAGCGCGTGCCAGTTGGAACCAAATGCAGGCGCAATTGTTTAGGGACTTTACAAACCAAGGAGATAAACCGCCACCGTCAAGCAAATACGCCCTTACGGCGTGCGGGACAATCGCACTATAGATTGATATTTCATAATATCTAGATATTTTTTCCACTACGTCAATAGGCGCATCGCAGTGCGACAAAAAGTCATGATCACGACAATTTGTCAGAAACATTGCACGATCCCGGAACCTCTCGAAGTAACCGCCGGGTTTCGACGGCATAGAGCACCGTGGTGATAACCCGGTGGTTGGTTCGCGGCATAAGATCAATCCCGGCGCGCCGGGAGATTATCATCCGGTGCTCGGAAACGTTATTTTCATTACCCGCGTAAAGTGTCACGCACCCGACATAACGCTTTATCGGAAGCACAATTTGCTTTGGCTGGTGCAAAAGTCTATGATGCAAGCAGGGGCGTTATATTTTCTACAGGCGGCGGTGAGAAGTCCATTAACCGCCCTAGCAGAGAATTGCCCACCATCGCAATAGCCTAATTCAACGATGGAAAATACCTGGAGTTAATGAAAATGAATAGCCGCAATGAATTTGAAATTCTTATTATCGAAGATCAACCCACCGAGCGTGCGGCGGTCGAGCGACTGCTGACGCAGGCGGGATATAACGTCAAGACCACGGACAGTGCGGAGAAGGCGTTGAGCTTTATCGGCGAGGGAGTTGACTGCGTGGTGGCGGGAGTGGTTTCCGGGGTGATTTCCCGCGTGGATATCGTCAAGCATTGGAAGAATTATTTTCCGACCACCCCGCTGCCGATGATTCGTGAAACGCAGAGCGTTACAGCCTTCAGTGAGACGATCAGCACGGGCCTGTTGGATGGCTTGCACAGCTTGGCGGATGCCAAGCAGATGCTTACGCAACTGCGGGCAGTGGTGCAGGCGTGCCAACAGGAGCAAACGCTGCAAGCGCCGGCATCGGCTAAAGACGGTACCGACGACGGGATCATCGGGCAAACCAAAGTGATGCACGACGTTTTCGATTTGATTTTCCGGGCCAGTCAAGCATTCAGTACGGTGCTGATTTTGGGAGAATCCGGCACCGGCAAGGATCTTGCCGCTCAAGCGATTCATCGGAACTCTCCACGTAAAGCCGGCCCATTTATTGCATTTAATTGCGCGGCGGTGCCCGACACCTTGGTGGAAAGCGAATTATTCGGATATGACAAAGGAGCGTTTACGGGTTCGATCGGCACAAAGGTGGGACTTTTTGAGGCGGCGACTGGCGGGACATTATTTATTGATGAAATCGGGGATTGTGCGTTACCAATTCAGGCCAAGTTACTGCGGATATTGGAAAACCGGATTGTTACCCCGCTGGGCGGCCATCGAGAGATAAAAGTTGATACACGGGTGGTTGTCGCGACGAGCCGTGATCTACCGGACATGGTGGCCAAGGGAACCTTTCGGGAAGATCTGTATTATCGGCTGAACATTATCACGATTCGTATGCCGCCGCTGCGCGATCGGCGTGAGGATATTGCCCTGCTGGTGGCGGCTTTTATAGCCCGCACCAAACTCCAGACGCATTCCTCCATAGACGGAATATCCGTAAAAGCTTTGGTAGCTTTACAAGAGTACCAATGGCCGGGCAACGTGCGACAATTGCTGAATGTCATCGAGCGCGCCGTGGTCCTATCCGATAATGCAAAAAAAACCATTACGCTGGGAGACCTCCCCGAGGAGATAGCCCATGCAGCGGAAGCTGCTGAGGATTTGGCCCATAGCAGATCGGCCGATGTTACCGACGGAACCAACGAGCCGGCGAAGTCACCTGAAGAGCCTGTGAAGAACCCCGGCGCAACGGATGCCGATGAGCCGATACTGACGCTGGCCCAACTTGAAGAGAACGCGATTCAAGCGGCACTGATACGCTTCGACAACAATAAAACCAAGGCGGCCCACGCGATCGGCATCAGCGTGCGGACATTGCAACGCAAACTGGCGCAACGCGAAACGCCATCACTGGTACTGCTAAGAACAGACTTGTAAATAAATATACCTATTTTCCGGGACGCAATGTCGTGCTGCGGACACTTTGGCCGGACATATTGCACCGCCGATGCAGCGCCGGCATGTTGAATCAGCCTGAAGAGCGATGCTATCACAATTTTTTGCTGGCACAGCCCTTGCATATAGTGCTGTGCGCTGTGACCGGCGAAAACAGACGTGCCCGTGTGGCTGCGGCAACAAAGTCCAAACACGGGCCGCCTTGGGATGTTCCCGGCGGTGGTCACCGCGGGCACTTTTTATAAGGGGTGATCTCATGTCAGAGACAAAAGCCAATCCGAGTAACCAGGGGCATCACAGTGGCCCGCAACGCCATGGCGACCAGCAAAAAAGCAACGTCAATGATATGCGTCCCGGACACCAGACACATCCTGGCCAGCCCGGCAAACCGGGGCAGCAGGATAGTGACTGTGGCGAGCCGCAGAAAAATGGAAAGCCGGATACCAAGAGAGGCGGCATAGGCTCGGAACCCGCCGGCCATGCTGTGGCAATTCCGTTGATGAGCCAGAATTCAAAATCCGGCAGCGACAATGGCTACGAGGATCAGGACGAACAGGAAGAGGCTGCGGAGAAAGAGCCGTTCCGAGACGGTCAATCCTCCCATCCGAGAACGGATCAATCCGTGCGTGACGCAGGACGTGTTACGGGCAATCGCGGTCCGTTTAATCCCACGCAGAGAAATCGTCCATCGGGAAATTAAGTAGAAATGCGATCCTTATTGCACCCTGAATTTAAGACGGCACCGTTTCATAATGAAGCGGCGCTGTCTTTTTTTTGACGATCACTCCAATGCGCCCACCAGCAACCCCTGCGTGGATCACGGCTCATATCAACATTTCCGGCCAAGCGGGTTTCTACCTCATTTCATGGGGGCGTCGGCGGCATCGGGGTCATCCTCCTGAAGTTCCGTGTGGGCGTTCGAATTCATATCCAGCTTGACCACGTCATTGTGGAAAAAGAGTGCCACCGTCCAGTCGATCATCACCCGCAATCGCCGTGACCAGTGCGGCATCTGCGTGAGATAATAGGTGCGCCACACCCACCAGGCGGCAAAGCCGCGCACGTGAACCTTCATCACGCGACCAATACCGTCATAATGTCCTAAGGCCGCCAATATACCCAGACTTTTGTAAACAAACGGGGTCAACGGCTCACCACGCCCACTGCGACAGATATTGTCAGCCAACACCCGCGCTTCGCGTAAGGCGTGTTGTGCCAACTGGGGGTATGGCTTGCCCTCCGGATCTGGTATCCAGGCGCAATCCCCGATTGCCCATATCTCGGGGCGCTCCTGGCACTGCATCGTGGGCTGCACAACAATGCGGCCATGCTGCTTGGGAATGGGCAGATCGGCCAGCAACGGGTGCGATCCCAGCCCAGCGCACAACAGCGTAAGGTTGGCGGGAATAAACGTTTTATCCCCCAGCGTGACGCCCTCGGGACTAATTTCCGCCACCGGCGTATTGATCCGGATTTCCACACGTCGCTTTTCCAAAACAGTTTTCGCATCGGCGGCTTGCCCGTCGGGCATTTCCTTTAGAAAAGTTGCACCAGCCTCACACATTAACACTTTGATTTCCTCATAACGAATATGCTGATATGTACCGCAAATATTGCTAAGGAATTCTGTTAATTCCCCCACCAGTTCCACGCCCACCAGGCCGGCCCCAATAATCACAATGGTCAGAAGCTGCTTTTTGCGGGCCGGATCGCTTTCCACATCAGCCTGTTCAAATGCATCAATTATCCGATTGCGCAGCGCGATCGCGTCGGCGAGCGTCTTGAACGCCATGGCGTGTTCCGATCCAGGAATAATCGCACGATTGGTTATCCCGCCGACGGCCAATACCAGTTGATCATATTGCACGCTATAGCGCTGGCCGCCGGGCTGGTGCGCCGCGCTGATCTGCCGGGCGTCAACATCTATATGCTTGACATCCGCCATGATAAAGCGCGTGCGATGCAGGAGTTGGCGTACCGGGCACACGACATGCCGCGGATCCAATACCCCCGAACCCGCCTCAAATAACAGCGGTGTTATTAACAGATAATTATCCCGGCTAATCAACGTGATTTCCGTATCCTTCGTTGACGCCAAGGCTTTTTCCAGGGCCGCGGCGGTGTAAACGCCGCCAAAACCGCCCCCCACAATGACGACACGATTTTTCCGACCTGGTGTATTCATCGCAGGCGCTCCTTCAGATGATCGCCCACCCGCAGGGCGTTGGCCATGGCGGTCAGCGAGGGATTCACCGCACCGATACTGGGAAAAAAACTGGTATCCACGACATATAAATTATCCAGTTCATGGGCTTTGCAATTGGTATCCAATACACTGGTGGCCGGATCGTTGCCAAAGCGTATCGTGCCGGATTGATGCGCCACACCGGCAATCGGAATACTCTTACTCATGTACAGATGATTGGGAATCAGGTGTGGAAACATCTTGGCGTGGCCGAGCAATATTTTCAATTTGGCGCGTAACCGATGCGTCGCTTCCTGGTTATTAAAGGTATAACTCAGTTGAATACCGCCATCGCTATTAAGCGTCACACGATTATCCGCCATGGGCAGGTCTTCGGTGGTAAGCCAAAAATCCACCGCGTGGGTGGCAATCTCTGTAAGTAAAAAGCCGGGGGCAAAGGTTCCCGCATCATCACGGAACATCGGCCCGCGTGATTTGCCGATCATCTGGATGTTACCGAGCGGGAAATCAAAGTCATCGGCTTTGAAATAAAAATCATTGCAGGAAAGTGTCTTTTGAAAAACCGTTTCATTGGGCCGCCGGGATAGCGCCACGACCGCATCAGAATTATGGAACATGAAATTCCGCCCCACCTGATCCGATCCGTTCGCCAGACCATGGGGATGCCGGTCATTGGCGGACAGCAGCAATACGCGCGCCGAATTGGCCGCTCCGGCTGAAAGCACCACAATACCCGCTGAAAACGCCAGTTTTTCGCCTTGATGATCCACGAGCACGCGCGTGACTTCGCGGCCACTGGGGCTGGTTTCGAGTTTGTAAACCGATGCGTCCGTAAGCAACGTGACATTGGAATGTTCCAGGGCCGGGCGAATGCAGATATTTTCCGCATCGCATTTGGCCAATACCATGCAGGGAAATCCATCGCAACTGTTGCAGCGTATGCACCGGCTATTGTGCATCTGGGCTTCATTAAGCATGATGGCTGTGGGCGCATGAAACGGGTGATACCCCTCGCGCTTCCAAGAATCGGAAATCTGCTCAATCACCGGTTCATGACTTACGGGCGGGAAGGCATAGGGGCCTGAGGACGGTCCTTCGGTCGGGTCTTCGCCGCGCAGGCCATGCACCTGATAGAGTTGTTCCGCTCGCAGATAATAAGGTTCAAAGACATCGTAAGATACTGGCCACGCCGGTGAAATACCGCCATGGTGCTTAATTTCACCAAAATCCTGGGGACGGAGGCGAAACAGAGCCGCCCCAAACATCTTGGTGGCTCCGCCCACATAATAATGGGATCCCGGTTGAAAGGCTTTTCCGTCTTTGTCATGCCAAATGTCTTTGGAAACATAGCGGCTATCAACAAAGACCTGCTTGGCATCCCAATTATCTATTTGTCGTGGCAACCAGCCGCCCCGCTCCAGAATCAAAATGCGCTTACCCGTGGCCGCGAGGTGATGCGCCAGCGTGCCCCCACCGGCACCGGATCCAATAATGATAACGTCATAATCTTGTTGTGCATTCATACAATTACCTTTCATGTTGCTGAACTTGAATCAACTTGGTCGATAGCGGTATCTGCCAGGCAGTTGCAGGGGTGCAACGTCGGCAGTTTTTTTGAGTGATTCAACCGTAGACACAGCCGGGATGGGTCGGTCGCAAAAAGGCGATGGACTTCCACCGCCGCCAGCATTCCCAGAACCGGAGCGGTGTAATAAATCCACCAGCCGGTCCACACGTCCGCCACGATAGCGGAACTGAAAGTGCGGGCCGGATTCATGCTGAATCCCGAGAGCGGCACTTCAAACGTTACAAATACCAGGATAAGCATTCCGATAAATACGCCGGTAAGTTTTACAAGTTTCGGAAACTTATTGAGCAGCAATACCGTTGCCACCAGGATGAAAGAAATAACAAATTCTCCGCCCCATGCTCCCCAGATTCCCCATATCCCCGGGACGGTCACAACATACCTTACCGACGGGTCTTGCACGACGGAACCAAATACCAGTGCGGAGAATAAAACGCCGGCCGTACCGCCGACAAACTGCCCGATGGCATATCCCAAGGCATCAAAAGCTTTGATTTTCCCCAGCCATAAAAAACTTAATGTGAATGCCGGATTAAAGTGGGCACCTGAACGTTTCCCCCACGGACAGTAAACCAAAATCACCGCGGTTGCGCCCATTGCCGCACCAATGACCACGCGCCGCAACAGGGGCGAGGTAACAACTTGGGCAATCGGCGAATTCGGCGCATCCATCAACACGGTGGCCGCTGTGGCCGAGACCATAAAACAGCCCAGTAAAAAGCCCTCGATGAGGAAAAGAGGCCAATCACGGCGCAGCGTTTCTGACAATGTAAGTGATCTGGCGGTGGCCGGCGTGCCAGCGTCGCGTTGAGCACCACCCGCGCCGGACTTACCGGGTGGGTAGCTTTGCTTCGATTGATTTGCGGCCACCGCTGACATGATTACCCTTGCCCCTTTCTGGCAATTCTAGCGCTCTTTCACATCCCGATATTCCGCACCGTAACGGGCAGAGGCTGTATAACCGGAGCAACCGGATCGCACCCGAGCCACCCGCCGGCAAATCCGGCCCGGTGCAGCCCTCTTACAATCGCCGGACATTGGCGCATCAATCGCCAAAGCAGACCGGAACGGAAATTTTCGATCATTAAGACAATAGGCCCTTGATTCAGACCACAATGCCATGGAGAGTGCCAATATGGCGATTTTGCCGTGCCACCCGGAAACGTTGCGTTGAACGTGGACTTGAACCCGTACGTGTTGCCAACGCGACAGCCATCACACACCCTTTCCGACGTAAAACCCCGCCCACGCGCGGACATTTCCGTCAACAGCTTTTACATCAACTATGGAAATACGGATATTCCATTTCACACCCCTGTTCAACGCGCATCTTTTTTTGGTTGCTGCTTGGAGCCTTCAGACTTTCTATTGTTCAGCCGTTCCCAGGAATCGCGCGTGGCATGTTTGGCCTGATCCCATTGCAAAGTCGACTTGCCCCGATACTGCGCCCAGCCACGGGCCAGATCAGGTTCATTTTGCTCGAATGTTTTATTGTTATACAGCATCTTGGATTCCCAGCCGTACTGATACGACGGCGCGAATTCATCGTACGGCAGCTTACCATTAAAATACGGTCGAGAGGGGTAGTTTGTTCGCCAAAAATCATGCTCTACGGTCGGGTCAATGTCTATTGCCACTTCCCTGCCGGCATAACCGCCGACAATCGCTCCAACCACCGCCCCGGCGGCAGCCCCCGCCGCGGTTCCAACCGGACCTGCCGCAGTCCCAATGGCGGCCCCGGTGCCCATTCCACCAATGACCCCACCGGCCACAGCGCCAATTCCCGTGCCCACAATGTACGAACCGCGTTTACCACCTACCGAATCATGGTCGTGATTGACTTGGCTGTGCGCCTTGTCATTTTCCTCTATTTGATGTTCAGGTGTCATAATAAACTCCTGTAGAGACCTCTTGCATTGTTCCAACAGAGCAGCAGCGGCCATTGGCAACAACACGACCTAATGACCATGCAATCCGTGTACCGTGTAAAGATTATTCCCGCGCGCTGATTTTTGGACTTCTACGAGCAATGACAAGGGACCTTGGACATATTGACCGGGCCAATTTGTCTAATCGCGTCATCTTGTCGCGGCAGAAAATCGCGCCATGCTGAAGAATCGACCCCCGGCCATCGCAGTTTAAATTAAAAAAATTGGAAAAATAAAATATTTTTTTATTAAAGTCTCGAAGCATCGCCGGGGCCTATTCATTTCAGAAAAGTGGCATAAATCAGTAAAATAAATCAATTTTCAATTTTATAAATGAGCTGCATAAATACGAACCACATCCACAATAATAAAAACTTTGTCTTATCAGTTGACATCCCCCCGTCCGGCGTAGTAAAAACAAAACAGTAGTTCGGGAAGCGAGATGACGGCGTGGGGATGAAAGAAGTGTTTGGGGATGGCGAAGGTTTCGAATAATCAACATCGCCTTTTAAATTGCGGCTTGTTTCATGACGGCGCATAAGCACCCCAGCAGCCTTTTAATATGGCTGCTGGGGTGGGTATGTCAATGACCGCCCGGTCAACAATACTAAATACAACATGTTGTTACGCGCCGGCGTCCCATGCCTGTGGGGCGTCTGATTTTGATTGCGTTGTACAACACGATTCGGAGTTTTTTCCATGACGATCAGAGACCGTTATTGTGCCAATACGGCATCATATATGTATATTTATATACATGACAATATTACTACAGGATACAAGAGCGGGGGATGGGCTGACCGATCCGGCAGCGGCGGATCATCGGGCATGTGGTGCGCCATTCTGGCGGCCACAGGAATGTTGGCGGTCGCCGGTACAGCCCAAGCAACATCCATTATGGATGAGGTGGGTGTAACGCAGATGCAGCAGGTGGCACCGAACCTGAATGGCTCGGGTGTGACGGTAGCGCAGGTGGAGGCATCGGTCAGCAGCACCACGAAAAATGCCTTTGAACCCAATCCTGCCAATGCGGGCATGGCGGCTTCCAATTTCACGTTCTTTGACTCCGCCGGCGTTGCGACCGGAAGCTACAACAGTGCTTATGGTTCCTG
>Ga0209012_1003602_pt1 | contig 11409 bp, 10 predicted proteins | sample RS3BMetagenome_FD_184735 | JGI IMG/M metagenome (GOLD analysis project Ga0209012, IMG submission 184735) | Ferric oxide microbial mat and aquatic microbial communities from Rainbow Spring, Yellowstone National Park, USA - RS3B (SPAdes) (version 3) ...
CATTCCACCGCGGTGTCGGACGCGTCAATGGCCGCCGCGATAAAATGGGATTCATGTTTGATCATGATGATGTAGTGGGGAACAAGGCCGCATGATTTATTCTGCGTTCCTACTTAGCAGGATGAATCAAGCTTTAGGGGGATGGGCCGCGCGGCTTTTTAATGCCGGGACAACGCACAAGGTATCCATTGACTGTTTGTTGCGGCGGTTCCCGCGATTTATTCGCTAATTCTTGGCATGCCAACTGGCAGCGGCATCGGCTGAACGCCGACTATTTCCGCCAGCGCGTGCGCCGTGGCAGCGTTTCTTTCTGCCATCATCGCCAGCACAATTCGCCATGCGGGTTAGAAAATAGTGGGTAGAGAGTCGAGGGTAGACGAAACACAAAACGGATCCAAGCATTCAACCAAACACCATTTCACGTCGCGTCATCTCTGGCAACATCCAGCCGCCCCAGCGGCACGCCCACAGCCGCCGCAAGGTCGCGGGGCGTCGAGATGCCCTTTTGGATCATCACGGCCAATAGGATGCGGCCGGCGGCTTCGGCATCGGGTTGGGCTTGGTGATGGTCAAATTGATGGCCGATGTGGGCGGCGACGGTATGAAGCTGGTAATTTTCCAAGTTCCTCCAAATACGCTTCGCCAGATAACGGGTACATAGATAATCAAACGCCGGGCATGGCAGATTGAAATGAGCGGCGGTGCTGCGCAGCACGCGCATATCAAATTGGGCGTTATGGGCGACCACTACATCCGCGGCGGAGAGCCGAGTGAATATTTCGGGGGCGACGGCGGGGAATTCCGGGGCGTTGTGTACGTCGGTATGGCTGATGCCATGGCAATCGGTTATCCAGTCGGGCCGAAACCAGCCATAGCCTTTGGGCGGGCGGATCAGGGAATAATAGGTATCGACAAGTTGGTTATTTTCAAAGATGGCAATGCCCACCGAGCAGATGCTTAATTCGCTGGTGTTGGCGGTTTCAAAATCAATGGCAACGATTTTCATACGACCTCAGTTCAGTATAAAGACAAACAAGCCACCGAGATACAAGAGGGCCACAGAGCGGCGGAGCCGCAACCGAAACGTCTTGTCCACAGATTACCCAGATTACTCAGATTAGACGACGACGCGACGACATAAGAGGCGATATTTCACCTTCGCCATCCCGATCACCAAATAATATATATCGATATCGGGATAAACTTCGAACGCAGAGACGACGATAAGTTAAAGTTATCCTGTCGATAATTGCACGGGCCTCCTCCATTCAGCTATCTTTCGCGGCATTACGTTCAAAGGCATCGGATACCGTGTGGTACACATATTCATTGGGGGTGTGGAGTTGCCAAAATCGTTTTGCGTCTAGGCCCAGGGCATCGCTGATGGCGGCGGCCACAGCCGGACTTCGCGACATGCCCTGTTCACAGTGAACCACAATGGCACCGACATCGGCTTTGTGCCGATGGACAAAATTGCAAATCGTATCCGCCTGCGCGGTCGTGATAATTTTCATTTCCGGCGGCAGTTCCAGGAGTACTGAAGGCTCCGCGTCATTGAATGCGAGATATAGCACCTCCCGCAGTCCGGCCTGCTTTTTGATCTTGGGCCGTGGCTTGCCCGGATCGCGTATCGAAATGACGACATACGCGGACTTGATCCGTATACCGGTTTCGATTTCAGCGCGGCTAAAAACATCGATTTTCATACTATTGCTTTCTCAAAATCTTCTTTGGTGCCGCCGCCAAGACCGCACCGGTCAGGTTTCATATTACCCGCTGAAGCGGACAGTTATTGTCCGGGGGGAAAAGATTCGGGGAGTTTTTAGTCAATCAATTAGGGACTAAGGGGCCGCCAAGAAATAACCTTTCCAATCTGACTTGGTCTTTTGACCTCTGGCCGCGTTGCCCGCTCGTTACGTATCCATGCGGATATGCTCCTCGCGGGCGTCTTGCCAGACGCCAAAATCCCGGCGTCATATTTGTAAACGTTATTTCTTGGCGGCCCCTAATAGGATTGGACAACTAAACCGGCAATATTTTCAAAATGGCGTCTATTCCGCGTAAGCAGCACGTCGCCATGGGCCAGGGCAACGGCTGCGATCATGGTATCGCAGTCACCAGCCGGGCGACCACTTTTAAACATTGCCGATTTGATGACCGCGTAATATTGAGAGGCATGGGCATCAAATTCCAGAATGGCGATACCGGACAGAACACGCTCAACGCGTTCTAATTCCCGTTGGCGCTGATCCGACATTTCAGGCCCCACGCGGAACTCAGCCTCATTGATTCGAGAGGTGAAAAGGGTTTCCCCACGCAACAATAATTCGCGCAGCACCGGACGCACACGGCGGTGTTCCGCTGTATCCGCCCGGCGGCCAAGATCCACCAATGCGGTTGTGTCAAGCAGCACCACGGGGTGGCCTCCGGTTTCGGCGGCTGCTCCGGTCGGATATTACGCGTTCAATGGCATCAGCAGCCTTATCGCTCAATGGATCTTTTTCAATGGATGCGATCCACTTCTTGAAGTCGATTGGCCGGCGAATCATCCGCTTGATAGCCTGGCTGAACGATTCATTAACCTGTTTGTTGCGTTTGAGTCGGTAGTAGGCTTCCATGTCAATGGTAATTGTTTTGGTGGCCATAAGCAGCTCCGTGTACGTGCATGTACACATAATATATCAGAATTCAACGGCGATGCAACACATTATGAAATCATGATTTACTCCATCGATTCTCAAAAGACGCAACTACGTTGGCCACGCACGGGCCGAGTTGCTCCCGTTAATTCCCGCGCTTCCCGCGTTGGGCCGCATGCATCCTCCACCAGCACCTTGGTGTTCTGTATTTTTTTTCAGGATATTCGCCGGAACAGCCAGGAGGCAGTCAGCAGGCTGACGATGGCGATGATGGCCATTGGGATAAGTTGCGGAAGAAGCTGGTGCACATCAGCTCCCTGCAGGAACGCCTCGCGCGCCGCCTGCACGTCATAACGCAGCGGATTAATAAGGGTAATATCCTGTACGGCTTTGGGCATGTTGGATACCGGCGTGGCCAGGCCGGACAACAGGGCGCAGGGCATCACCAGCACAAAGGTGCCCAACAGTGCCTGCTGCATGGTGGAGGATATGGAAGATACCAGCAGTCCCAGACCTGCCGCGGCGATAATAAATATTAAGAAAGTAAGAATAATCGCTGCCGCGGTGCCGTAATATGGCACCGCAAACCAATACCGCACAATGACGAAAATCGCTGCTGATTGCCCCAGCCCCACCATAATTGGCGGAATGGTTTTTCCCGCCATAATTTCCAATGGCGTAAAGGGTGTCACCAGTAATTGATCAAAGGTACCCTGTTCACGCTCACGGGCCACGGACATGGCGGTAAGAATCATTACCGCCAGCATCGTGATCAGGCCGATCATCGCCGGGACAATCTGCCACCGAGAAAGCAAATCCGGATTAAACCAGGAGCGTATTTGCAACACCGCCGGCGGTGGCGCGCCGCCGGAATGGGCAGAGAGAAAATCAGCGTTGAATTCAGTGAGAATCTCGTTGAGATAACCAATAGCCAGGGCGGCGGTATTGGAATTACGGCCATCGGCGATTACTTGCAATTGTGCTGTTCGGCCGATTGAAAGATCACGTTGAAAATGCTGAGGAATCTGAATAATCAGCAGTGTCCTTCGGGAATCCAAAATGGGCCCGGCCTGCTGAATATTTCCCACCTCAGCCACGCAGGTAAAAATACCTGATCCGTTCATCCGACTCACGAAGCGTGTGGATTCACTGGAGTGGCTCTGATCCACCAGTACATACGGAACGTGATTGAGATCAAAGGTGCCGGCATACCCAAAGATAATCATCTGCAAAATCGGCGGCCCCAGCACAACGAACCTGCTGCGGGGGTCTTTGAATATGGCGATGAGTTCCTTGCGGATCAGGGCCAGAATGCGAAATAATATGTTCATATCATACCAGCCGTTTCACCGTCAGCCGCCGGGTTAAACCCAGAAAAATAATGGCCATCAATACCAATACCGCGGTATTCGGTAGTATCACGCTCCAGATATCGCCGGCCAGAAACAATGTTTGCAGCAGTGCCACAAAATAACGCGCCGGCAACAGATAGGTGATTACCTGAATGGCCGGCGGCATGCTGCGAATATCAAATATAAAGCCCGAAAGCATCATCGCGGGTAAAAATGTCAACAGCAATGCCGCCTGGCTGGCGATGAACTGATTTTTTGTCCGCGTGGAAATCAGCAACCCCATCCCTAAAGCTACCAGCAGATAGAGCGCTGAGACCAGAATAAGCACCGGCAGTGATCCGCGTATCGGCACGTGAAATAATAGATGGGCCGCCGTTACCGCAACGGCCAGTCCGATCATGCCCAGGCAAAAATAGGGAATGATTTTGCTGATGACAATTTCTCCCGGTTGCACGGGTGTGGCAAACAGGGACTCGAATGTGCCGCGTTCCCATTCCCGGGCCACCACCAGGGCGGTCATCAGTGCGCCGATCAACGTCATAATCAGCACCAGCAAGCCCGGCACCAGAAAATAGCGGCTGTCCATGCTGCGATTGAACCACATCTGCTGTTGAATTGTTACCGGCTGGTAATAATGTACCCCATAGGTAAGTTCTCGCTGGGCCAGCCAGCCCGCGATAACACCGCTGGCGTAATTCTCGATGAGCCGCGCACGATTGGCATCGATGCTGTTGGTCGTGAATTGGATATTGGCATGGCTTGTCTGAAGGTTGCGGGAAAAGCTGTGCCGCAGTCGCACGATTCCATCGACCGTTCCCGCCGTCAATAACTTATTGGCCTGTACCATGGAATTCACCGCTTGTGGCGCAAAGTAGCGCGACCCGGCAAAGGCTCCGAATACCGACTGCGCCGCAGGCGAATGATCCTCCATGACTACCGCCACGGGAACGTCATGGGCGTCCAGGGACAAGCCATACCCGAAAAGCAAAATCAGCAACAGAGGCAGCACAATTCCTAAAGCAATGCTGCTCGGATCGCGCATCATTTGCCGCGTTTCCTTTCGGCTCATGGCGATAATCCGTCTGATTTTTCCATATTTAGCCTTGGGGTTCATGCGGCAGCGCTCGCTTTCCCGGCGGATTTTTGTTCTTCCATCACCACATGAATAAACGCATCTTCTATGGTCGGTTCAGGTTTGTCCCGGGCTGCCCCGAGCTTGCGAATTTCCGCGGGAGTTCCGCCGGCCAGCACGCGCCCATTCATCATAATGACCATGCGATCGCAGTATTCCGCCTCTTCCATAAAATGTGTTGTGACCACTACCGTAACACCCTGATCCGCCATAGCGGTAATGCGTTGCCAGAATTCCCGCCGTGCCAGTGGATCCACACCGGAAGTTGGTTCATCAAGAAAAAGGATCGCCGGCTCATGCAAAAGCGCACAAGCCATGGCCAGATGTCGCTTAAAGCCGTCCGGAATTCCGCCGGTGATATTTGAAAGCAGATTGGCCAGATCGAATTCTTTAACGGCCCAATTCAAGCGTTGCTTCCGGCGACCGCCGCGCAAACCATAGGCACTGGCAAAAAAAGCCAGGTTTTCCTGAACACTTAATTGGCTGTATAGCGAAAATTTCTGGGCCACATACCCCACGGCCTGTCGGGCCGACGCCCGGGCATGACGCAAGTCATATCCCGCGACGCGCAGCGTTCCCGAACTCAGCGGCAGAAGTCCGCATAACATGCGAAAGGTCGTGCTTTTCCCCGCGCCATTCGGCCCCAGCAAGCCAAAAATCTCTCCTTTTCGTATTGCAAAATTAACGTGATCCACCGCGATGAAATCGCCAAACCGCCGCACCAGATCATGCACCTGCACGACGGGTTCATCAGATTGGGCCACGCTGGCGCTCGCCGGCAGCGGGGCCTGGGGCGGGGCCGATGGTGATGCGACGGGAGTACCGGCGGGAACCGTCGCTCGTCCCGGATTGTTTGAAATGTCCTTTAAGGGCGGCACCGCCGACTCTACGGCCTGCCGCAGCAACACCATAAAGCCGTCTGCTAATTGCGGTTTAATCATCATGGCGTTCGCCGCCGCCGGGATTTCCGCAGTCCCCGTCGCATCCGCCTTAAGCACCATCCGCACGCCTCCGCCTTCCGGGACGGCGTCGGCAACAGCCGGGGCGCTTAACAGTTTGGCTACCAGTTGGCGGGGTTTGAGTTCTGCGGGTGTGGCGATGCGAAATGTGCGGCCCCTGGCATGATCCGCCACATCTTGTGGAGACCCTTCCGTTAATGTTGTGCCCTTATACATGACCACGGCATGGTTACAAAATTCAGCCTCTTCCAGATACGGTGTGCTGATCAAAAGCGTCAGTGATCGGGTTTTTACCAGATTCAGCAGAATCGCCCACAACTCCTGACGGGATACCGGATCCACGCCCACCGTTGGTTCATCAAGTATTAAAAGCTGCGGTGACTGCACCAGCGCACAGGCCAGCCCCAGCTTTTGTTTCATGCCGCCAGAGAGCCGCCCCGCCAGCCGCTTGGTAAAGCGCCCCAGATTGGTCATGGCAAATAATTCCGGATAGCGCGTTTTACGGTCCGCTGTGGGTACGCCGTGCAGATCGGCGTATAAATCCAGATTTTCCTGCACGGTTAAATCTTCATACAAACCGAATTTCTGCGGCATGTAACTTACATCCGATTCTGCGGCATGTGGATCTTGAACGATATTATGGCCTAAGACCTGGATTTCGCCGGAATCCGCCGGCATCAATCCCATGATCAGGCGAATGAGTGTGGTTTTTCCCGCGCCATCGGGTCCCACCAGTGCCACCATAAGACCCCGGCGCACTTCCAGTGATACACCCGCCAGTGCGGCGGTAGTGCCGCCATGCCCGTCGGGAAAAGATTTGTGCAGATCCCGGCACTTAATAATTGGCTCCGATGCTGGTGCGGCGGAATCCATTTAGGGCCTCGTTTCACTGATCTGTGTTGCGGCTGGCTTAACCGGAATATTAACCGTGGCGGGCATTCCCAACCGCAGTTGGTCATGCGGATCTTTTACATATACCCGAACTTCATATACCAGACTGGTACGCAATTGCGTGGTTTCTACAGCTTTGGGTGTAAATTCTGCAATTGGTGAAATGAACCCTACCCATCCGGCGAATTTCTTATGGGGAAAGCTGTCTACGGTAATCCACGCCTTGGAACCGCTATGAATATATCCCAAATCCTTTTCCGGAATGTACGCCCTTACCCATTTGGGGTTCATGATGGCAATCGTGTATACCGGGGTCTGCGGCGTCGCCATATCCCCGGGTTCAAGAATTCGCGTGCGGATAACGCCATCGGTTGGACTGATGAGATTGGTGTCCGCCAGATATTGTTCCAACAAGGCCAGCGCTGCCTGATCGGCATGTAACTTTGCTTCGGCTTCAGCAATGTCTTCAATGCGGGGTCCCAGCACGGCAAGCCTGAATGTTTCGCGCGCTGCCGCAGCTTTCTGACTGTCCACGGTCCACAAAGCCTTAGCATCATCATATTGGATTTGTGTTGTATCGCCGGTCGACAGCAGCCTTCTATAACGATTCACATTAACCAGATCATTGGCGGCCTGCGCCTTGGCGGCTCTGTAGAGTGCCCGATCCTGGGCAATTTCCTGGGGCCGACTTCCGTTCTTCAGGCGCATCCACACTTGCTTTTGCGCCGCCAGAACAGCTTTGGCCTGCGCTGCTTCATGCACCAGCCAATCGGTATCCAGCGTGGCAACGAGTTGGCCCTTTTTTACCGAAGCCCCCTCATGCACCAACTCCCGCGTGATGCGCCCGGATTCCTTAAACGCCAGTTGCACATCGCGTTCATCCATGTTGCCATAAAGACGTATGTTGGTAACAGGCCCATGCTTTTGGCTTTGCTTCCAGCGATAGAATCCATAAGCCGCGCCGACAAGTACCAGAAGTATCACCACAAGTCGGATTATGACCCGCTTCATAGACCCTGCCTTTCAACGCCATAACAAGTCCAGCGCTGCGCAACTGCCGTCACCGCCGGATGTTGCCACACGCCCAAAGCAGCTTATTGTTCACCCTCATGCCTTACCGCATTCTACACCATCGCAGAGCGACCATCTAAAGCCCGCCAACAACCGTGGTGCGTGAGCAAGCCAAGGGCGAGCCTTCGAGATGGCGTCATGCCATGGCCGCAGCACGAATCACACGCTAACTATATCTGTATGCGCGTATGTTGTCAAGTAAGCTTCCATTAAAGGCCCGATTAAGAAAACACGCAAAGGCACTGGAGTACGGGTAGATACTTCACCGAGGGTGTGTTTCGCTTGCTGTGGTGCTTCGGTGGCAGAATGTTATAATGGTTAGTGACTTTTCGGCGCACCTGAACGTTGTTACGTAGAAATTGGAGATTATCATTCCATATACGTCTGTTTTGCTGGCTCTCATCGGGGTGGCGATACTGGCCACGACCTCAGTCGATCTTCTTTTAACAGCATTTGTCGAAGGCGTCGGTCCGCTGTCCCTGCGAATGGGGCTGTTGTTAGCACGAGCACTTCGCTTAATGGTACTGCGGTTCAGGATGCGACGGGTGCTGGCCTGGGGAGGAGTATTGTCGGTGTTGCTGCCATTGGTGGTATGGACGTTGCTGCTCTGGCTTGGATGGACATTGATATTCTGTTCCCAGCCTCGGGCGGTTGTGGCGGCGGCCACGGGGGCACCGGCGGACGTATGGCAGCGGATTTACTTCATCGGCTACAATCTCTTCACACTCGGTATGGGCGATTTTGTTCCGCGCGGGGCAATATTTGAAATACTAACCGACCTTTGCTGCGCCAGTGGATTTCTTCTATTTGGTGCGGCTATTGCCTATTTGGTGCCGATCATTTCCGCCGCCACGTATAAGAGACAGATCGGTGCGTATATCTGGGCTTTAGGCGCAAGCCCGACGGAAATCATTCTTCGAGCCTGGAACGGCACGGACTGTGCGGCGATACAACCGCATCTTGTCGCACTTGCCCCCATGCTCCTGGGGCTTAGCGAAAACCACTTCACTTATCCGGTTTTGCACTTTTTCCGAAGCGCCCGGCGCTCTGCCGCCACGGGTGCCAATGTCGCCATGTTGGATGAGGCCTTAACCATTATGGAATGTGGATTAAGTGAAGAGCATCGCCCGAATCTATCATCGTTTGCCCCCATTCGTGCCGCGATCAATCAATACATTCTGACGCTCCGCCCAATTTTAAGTTTCGCGCCGGACGAAGGGCTTCCCACTGTGCCGTCCCTGCAAGCATTGCGTGAAGCCGGTCTACCCGTGGTGGATGATGCCACTTTTGGGCGAGCCGTGGCTGGACAGGTGGAAAGACGAGCGCTTTTGCGAAAACTTGCCAGGGTTGAAGGCTGGACTTGGGAAGCGATTTGGCCCAGTGATCCGGTGCTTTGAACTGGAAATAAGAGATTGTCCGCCAGCGATACCAAGCTTGATGTCCAGATGCGGAGGTGGCAAATGGGCGGTTTAAGTTCGGTTAGTAGCTCTATGACAAGCTATTCCTTGGGCATGTTGACTGTATATGGATAGAGGCATATAGTGAACATGATGTAAGTGCTGTGGCGTGCATTGATACTGCCAGCTCGCCATGGCTATGCAATTGACGGTTACGGGTATTTGGTGGCCAATGGTTCCGCTGTGCCCGGTGAGAACGAATAACATTCAATCTCATCGGTTAACAATTCCGATCCCGTGTGCTTGGATCGAAAATATGACGATAGGGATATGAACAATACGGTGTGAAACTTTTCAACTAACCAAGGTGGATTGGTAAATGGAAGGCTCCCTATGAAAATAAACTCACTTGCGTTGATGCTTACGGTATCGATTCTCGCGGCATCGCTGGCCGGCTGCGTCAATCAAAAAGAGGAAGTGATGCACTATCGTAAGGTGCTGCACAGCAAACCTGCGACCAGCGCTGCACAACTGATTATTCCAAGACAGCTCACGCTGGCGGCGGCGTTGAAACTGGCCAATGACAATAATGAGCAATTGGCTATCGGCGGGGAGAATTATCTTCAGGCCATGATCGCCAAAGACAAAGCGTTTTCCACCTTTATGCCCACTGTGGGTGTCAGTGCCCAGGACTTTCAGATGCGCGGATTCAATACCAGCGCTTTGCCGCCCGGCGTCAATCAGTTTTTCCAAACCCATTATTTTAATGCTCCGCTGGAAACCCAGTTGAATGTCAATGTACTTAAAGACGCCACCGCCATTTCCGCAGCCGGTGCGTATGTCAATCAGCGCAAGGCCCTGCTGCTGGACTTACAATCCAATTTGCTGCTGGAAGTGGCCCAGAGCTATTACCAAGTGCTTAGTGACCAGCGATCCGTGGCGGTGCTGCGGCAAACCCTGCGGGTGCAGCAGGCTACCGTCAAAAGCCAGACTAACAAAGAAAAAGCGGGCGTGGCCCTGCGGCTTTCGGTGTTGCAGTCACAGGCGGATGAAGCCAAGACCCGTGTGCAGCTTACGGAAGCGGAAAACAATGTCGATAAGGGTCGGGCCACGTTGGCCTTTCTCATCGGCGTGCCGACGCTAAATGGCACACATTTAATCAATCAATTTAATCCGCCGCACCGGATACCGGATTTGGGACGTCTGGATCAGATTGCGCTGGTAAAACGGCAGGATCTGCTGGCCGCAGATGATGCTGTGACCACTTCGGAAAGAAATGTATCAGCAGCCATTGATGAGTATTTTCCTTCGGTGTCGGTTGATTTCAACACATTTTTATATAAACAGCAGTTCCCCAGCGACAGTTGGTGGAGCGGCTTATTCAGCGCCAATTTTCCAATTTTTGAAGGCGGCATGATTTACCAGAATATCCGCACAGCTTACTCACAGATGCGCCAGGCCATGTTACAACGGCAGCTTCTGGCCCGGCAGATTATGGAACAGGTGCGCATTGCCCGCACCGACTGGCTTACCAGCGTTCGGCTCGTGGCCAATTTGAAAACTGAAATGCGTTCCGCCCAGGCCGCATATCATCAGGCCCAGCACTCTTACAGTGCCGGTGTGGCTACCAACTTGGATGTCATCACCGCCCAAGATTTGGCACTTTCCGCCCAGTTGGCATATCAGCAGGCGCGTTACGACGAACGTGTCAGAATGCTGAATCTGCTGCGGCAGACAGGCCGTTTCACCTACCCCATGATCGCCCAGCTCGCAGCGACGGAAAATCTTCACCCGGCCCCCAAAGCCGTTAAAAGGAAAGTGGATTAGGTTCCAAATCGCTACCGCCTGCATAACGGTCATCGCCCTAACTCAGGGGCCGCCAAGAAATAACCTTTCCAATCTGACTTGGTCTTTTGACCTCTGGCCGCGTTGCCCGCTCGTTACGTATCCATGCGGATATGCTCCTCG
>Ga0209012_1003603_pt1 | contig 11408 bp, 6 predicted proteins | sample RS3BMetagenome_FD_184735 | JGI IMG/M metagenome (GOLD analysis project Ga0209012, IMG submission 184735) | Ferric oxide microbial mat and aquatic microbial communities from Rainbow Spring, Yellowstone National Park, USA - RS3B (SPAdes) (version 3) ...
TAGCCCGATTCGTATTTGATGGTAGATATCCTAGGGACTTCAATTATGCGTTGATAGATCTCGCGGCTTCAATTTGCAAGCCAAGGAAACCCCTTTGTAGAATGTGCCCTGTCAGGGCCATGTGCGAGTTTGCATCAAACCCGAATGTTGCCCGTTCACAGATCGACAGACGCAATGCAAAAATGTGAATCATCTACAGAATTCCTAAATACGCCGGGGATATTACCACATATGTTGGAATTAAGAAATTTTATTGTCATGAATCTCAGGCGTGAGTTACTTGGACCCAGAGGTGGCGTCAGTGAAGTAATGAATGAAGACCCAGCATCGGAGTACGTCACAGGAATTCTCCAACCAATGGATTCCACTTTCCATCTTTTTCGGTGGGGACGGCCTGACCTTCAGGCTCAGGAAGTCGGGGAAGGCGAGGAGGATGAATTCCCACCAGAATCGGAGAAAATCGAACCAGCGGCTAAGATAGACGCGCTGTCCCTTCCTAAGACAGTTGGGCTCTCCTTCGTGATCGAAGGGAGGCCTCAGGCAGCCATCGGTGTCTGTGTCACCTTCGCCAGATATGTGAAGGTCGGTTTGAAGTGGAAACGCGAGCCGATCAAACCTTGGGTAATTCATGACATTGAAATAATGGAAGGAAGGCGAAGCTGGAACGTCGCAGAGCATGCTAAGCTCCACTTTCGTGTGACTCGGGCAAGCACGGGCGACCTTCACGTATCGCTGTTTCTCGTCAACGAAACACCCATTGGTGATAACAAAAGGCCCAGAACGCAGGACCTGATCTTCCAACCGCAGATCCGAGTTGTGGTCGAAAAAAGCGCGAGGCTAAAGCCATTGCTCGGTCAGAGGATTGCTGATGAGGAGGAAGCTTCGCTTGCACTACTCTACCTGAACAGAGAAGCAATGGCAAGAGGTCACCTTTGTGGTGCGGTATGGAAGGACGTGGATCCCGAACGTCCTTGGCTTGGTTCGGATCAGTCTTCATCTTTAACCTTCGAATGGCCGGACGGGGAACTGCTTCGAGATACGGAAAGGGCTATCTTTATCTGTCCTGATGTCCGCACGGAGTATCTGCCATGTTATCCCGTCAGTCAAGCAGAGCCGAATTGCATGGAAGAAAAGTTTCAAATCCCGGAAATTGCCGCTGACGAACTCGCAGATTCCTTTGATGCCAGCAAGCTCTTTGGATATCTGATGCCCATTGTTGGGAAATACCGGGATTGGATTTCCTCACGCGAGCGCCGTCTATTATCGCTTCCGGCTCAACTGCGGCCTGCTGCGAGTTCTCATTTGCATGACTGCAGGCTATCTTCTGACAGGATAGAGGAGGGGATCAACCTGCTACTTAAGGACAAGGATGTGAGACTGGCCTTTTGCGTCATGAACAGAGCCATGGCCGTTCAGCACGTTTGGAAACAACACAAGTCGAAGACGAAGACGCCTCTTAGATGGCATACATTTCAGCTCGCCTTCATACTGCAGTGCATCCCCAGCACAGTGGACGCATCTCATCAGGACAGAAGCATCTGTGACCTCCTATGGTACCCAACAGGTGGTGGAAAGACAGAATCATATCTCGGTCTTGCGTTGTTTATGCTAGCATTCAGGCGCATAAGAGCAGTCAGCAAAGGTGTTCCCTATGAAGGCTTGGGAACCACGGTTTTATCACGTTACACTCTCAGGCTGCTCACGATCCAGCAGTTCAGAAGAGCTCTCAGCGCTGTGATGGCATTGGAACTATTGAGGATCAAAGGATGGAGACCGTTAGGATGCGACAGGCAGGATCCCTTCTTAGGAGAGGTGAGATTTTCCCTCGGGCTCTGGGTAGGCGGTAAGGTAACTCCAAACCGACTGATGGATTATCTGGGGTGGGATCCGGTGCAGAAAAGGCAGAGAACTTGGTACGGTGCTGTTGGAATCCTCGCCAAGAACTCAAGAGGGGCACAAGAGGGGGGAGAGCCTGCGCAGGTCCTTGATTGTCCTGCCTGCGGATCTCTCCTTGCCATCTCCAACTCAAACCTGGCCGTGGGACAGCACACTATCCATCTGATTGTGCGCGGGCAGACGATCCAAAAGCCGCCAGAAAAAAGTATCTCGGATTCTGACTTCGAAATCTTCAATATCAAAATCAGATCACTCCCTAGTCCCGGCTTTCACGTCGTGTCATTCACTTTCGGTACCAGGAGAAACTTGAAGCCTAGTGATGTTGACCGCTGGTGGGACACTAGGGTCGCTCCGAACCTCGGAAGGGGTGTCAGGCTGGCATCCGCAAGAGCCAGCCGACCCGGATATTTCCTGCGGAGATGGGGTATGGCAGCCAGAGCGATCGATTTTGAAATTCATTGTCCGAATCCTGAATGCGAGCTGAACGAACCGGAGTGGACGGAGAGGATAGTTTTCTCGGGATCCAGAGACTTTCACACGCAGGTACTTGAGCCGTTCAGGATTCCGGGAAGACCAGACAGATCGAAAGGTACACCTATTCCTGCATACGTCGTCGATGATCAGATCTACGCAAGATGTCCATCCATGATCATCGCAACGGTCGACAAATTCGCTCGCCTCGCATTTGAGCCCAAGGCTGCTTCCATCTTTGGAAACGTCAATAGTTTCGACTCTGTCTGGGGTTTCTTTCGGGATGCCGTCCCTCCAGAAAGTGGCGGTTTGGATGCAGGGGATAGGATAAGATTCAGCGGATTTACGCCTCCAGACCTGATAATCCAAGACGAACTGCATCTAATAGAGGGTCCGCTGGGTTCGATGGTGGGGATTTATGAAGCCGCAATCGAGCTGCTGTGTTCACATATTGACAGGCAAGAAGTCAGGGGACCAAAGTATGTTGCGTCCAGTGCGACTATACGTCACGCGATCGACCAGGTTCAGGCGATCTTCAACAGGAGGGTGGCTCTGTTTCCTCCTAAGGGCCTATCGGTGGATGACAACTTCTTTTCGCATACAGTTGAAGTTCACCCGCTCGATTTGAGCAGACCCGGACGCCTTTACGTTGGCGTCTGTGCTCCTGGAGTTGGTCCGCTGTCGGTGATCCGCAACATCTGGGCGATTCTTCTCCAGACGGTTTGGGAGGTGGGTTCTGCCAGTCGCTCTGACCCTCAGGTGGACAATTTCTGGACCGTCGTTGGCTACTTCAATGCTATAAGGGAGCTAGCTGCTGCGCTCGCACTGAGCAGAGAGGACATCCGGCTCAGGATTGAAGATGTAGCGAGACGCAGATCTCAGGCACCACGTCCATGGAACCCAATGCCTGTTGAGCTGTCAAGTATTACTCCATCTGAGGATATTCCCGGTTATCTCACTAAACTCAGCGATGTAACCAGCGAGATTGATAGGGTCTTTGCCACATCGATGTTCGCGACGGGTGTCGACATAGAGCGCCTAGGCCTAATGATTGTTCATGGGCAGCCCAAAACCACCGCAAATTACATCCAAGCTACGGGAAGAGTCGGACGTAAGGTAGCAGGTCTTGTGATCACGTTTCTCAGAGCGTCCCGTCCAAGGGATCTGGATCATTACGAATTCTTTGTAGGGTATCATAGATCATTCGGACGGCTTGTTGAACCTATCACAGTATACCCCTTCTCGCCCCGAACATGCGAAAGAACACTCGGTCCGGTTTCTGTTGCGGTTCTCCGTAATGCAAGACAGATATTATCTGCGCTCGTGCCACCGGAATGGGCTGACGATAATAAAACGAAAAAAGGGCGGAGGTTGATTTTTCATAGCGGTGCCAATCTCATGAAGAGTAGGCGATATTCACATGAAGTGAACGCTCTAATGCAATGGATTGAGAGGAGGTCGCAGTGTCAGCCTTTCGGTATCAGACCCACCCCCGATCAAGTTAAAGACCTTTTGGGTTCCGAGCTGGACAAATGGTATCTCCAAGCGAACAACCCTGATCCTCTTGTTTACAGCGAATGGACAGTGAGTGTTGTCCCGCAGAATAAAGTTGTTCTGGGCGATCCGCAACATGCCGGACAGGGTTTGGCCGTTTATGAAAACGCACCACAATCGCTACGGGTTGTGGAGGCAACAACCGCTTTTGAGGGATAAGTATTGGGGCATCCCATTCGCCGGAGTCAGTTCATTCTTACCTACGGAGTCGGAAGCATTGTTGAAACTGCCACCGGAGGACCCCGCCTCATACTAGATTTCGAACACTGGGGGAGTATCTTCGGTTCTTCGCAAGGGACATCCTCGCTGAACAGCTTACTCATTCCTGACCTCGATCTGGGTCCACTTCTGGGCGGTGGAAAGGTGTTCAGGATTCCAACGAATGCTGAGATGGGCCTTCCTGATGAGCAACCCCTTTTCGCGACCGGTTTATTCCCATCTTGGGCTCTGTGTTTAGACCATAAACCTTACTTTCTTCACCACTTGGATGAGAAAGGCAGGACAAACTGTCCCGTGTGTCTGAAAAAGAAAGGCCGGGTTTTCGCTCAGCAGCAAACCATTCGTTTTGTCAGGGCATGTCGGAATGGCCATCTGGACGATGTCGACTGGCAAGCCGCAGTTCACGCAAAGAAGAAGAACTGCTCAGCGGAGGTTTTCGAATGGGATGAGCGAGGAACGGAGATGAAGAGTATACATCTTACATGTCAGGCCTGCGGGGAAATGTCAACCTTGGCCGATGTGTATTTCCGCCATACTGCATGCTCGGGCAGATTCCCCGAAGAAAAAGACTACGAACCGTGTGACGAGGATATGTACGTGATTCTGAGAAACGCGAGCAATCTGCGAATAGCGGAGATTGTTTCTGCGATAACCATACCTCCGCGGGTCACCAGACTGCACACAATACTGCAGGACCCATTTGTGTTCGGACTCCTAACCTCAGGGGAGAGGTGGTCAAAGAGCAAACTGCTACGAGGTCTTGAGACCCAGGTCAAAAGGAGGGTAATCCCACCCAAATATATCGATGAAGTCAGACAAATTGACGAAACGCAGATACTTACCGCAATTGATGAAGTCCTCGACTTCAAAGGTGTGCCGGACGAAATTGAATTAAAAGAGAAGGAATTCAGAGCGTTGAGGCATGCGGCGGAGAACGGAGCCAAGTACGGTGGTCCGGGTAACAGATCATACTTCGAGGTGGACAAATCGAAGGTGGCTCGCATTCCGTTGGGTTCGCGGCTGCACCTGAGAGTCTGCCCGATCAGAACGCTGAGAACGGTACTGGCCCAGAGAGGGTACAGGCGGCACGTTAGAGGTGAGGGGAGACTTGTTGAAAGATTCCTATCGGTTGGGCAGGATAGGTGGTATCCGGGAATTGAACTCTTTGGTGAGGGCATCTTTGTTGACCTTCCGCCAGACGGAACTATTCAGTTGAACTCAGGAAGAGCAAAATTGTGGGATGAGATAAACGTTCGTGCACAGTATCCAGAATCTAATCCCGTGTATGTATGGTGGCACACACTTTCTCACAGACTGATAACAGCTCTTGCTGTCGATTCCGGATATTCTGCTGCATCCATAAGGGAGCGTGTCTACTCTTCAGGTGAAAGAGGTGGAGTCACAGGTGGCGTCCTGCTCTATGCAACACAACCTGGCGGAGATGGGACGCTCGGGGGCTTGATTGCTCTCGTTTCAGAATTCTCTCGCATAGTGAATACTGCTCTGAGAAATCTGGCTTCGTGCTCCAATGACCCTCTGTGCTTTGAGCAGATACCTTCAGACACTCACCCGTCAGGAGCAGCATGTTATGCATGTTTGCTCCTGCCTGAGACCTCCTGTGAGTCCCACAATATGTTCTTGGACAGGAGTATTTTGGCGGAGAGTCTTTAGTCATGCACTCTGTTCGAGTTGTAGCCACAGGTTCTGTTTGGATTGGGAAAGGAATCGGGTCGGTTGCAACGGCAATTAGGGAGCTGCTTTCAGGCGCAGCTGACGAGGTGCAGATAGCATCATACACTCTTGGGATGGCCGAGGATCTCCTTGGATTGATTGAGAATTGCTTGAGCCGAGGCGTTCGGGTGGTGATGATTGTGAACAAGCTAAAGAACCAGTCGACACACAGCACTTCACGGCTTCTCGACTTCAAGTCTCGTTTTCAGCATTTTGAGTTGGTTAGTTTTGACCCTCCCGAAACGGAGGATCTACATGCCAAGATCATCGTTGTAGATAGGTCGAGGGCAATTGTGGGATCCGCAAATCCCTCGCGACGAGGACTGTTCAGGAATCATGAAATCGCGCTCGTTGTTTCAGGAGAGCCAGCGGAACAAATTGCTGATCTCATCGATGCACTGGCCGGTGCCCGCTTCAGCACGAAGGTGGAAACGTGAATGACTTGGACCAGCCGCAGCGTCGAGGAAACTAGACTATTGCGGTTGCTGCAGGAATTTGACAATAACCTAGCATCTCATTACATGCAGTTCGTAAACAGTTTGTTTTCAGGTGCGTCCGGCAACCCGTATTTCGAATGGCTCACTGGTAACTCAACTAGGACTCCAATAGGATTCCGTGTGAAGCTATCCGGACTTCCTGTCCATCTTCTTGCTTCGCACCCGATCTCGCGTTTTCGCCGCGCCACTAGGTACGATATCTGGAGAAACGAGCGAGACTTCTGTGCTGCTCTCGGTATCATCCCTGTTTATTTTGCTGAATTCGGTGTGTACACCGTTCTCAAACTCTGGAATGAACGCGCTCGCAGCTTCTTTGCTTCTGAGGAAGCTCTCAGTCCGGAACGTGAAACATGCTGGGGTCTGTTTCCTCAGGATGGAGGCTGTGAATTCTCCAGCATGAATTTCTTGTTGAAATCCCATGCGAGAGAGATTCAACCAGACGAAAGTACCACGGAGATGGTCAGACGAGGCTTCGTGAATGGATTCTGGTCTTTTCCGCGTGCAGGTTTCACCTGCTCCGCCCATTTCCTTCACAGTCAGATGTACATCAGAACTGTCATCAAGGTTTCAAAGAGTGTTTATTCCGTCGAAAGAATCGAACCGGGGTACATCGAGACAGAACCCGACGGGATTCAGGTTGAAAAGGCCAAGCTGTGGGGGCTGGATTTCGAAGGCGACAATCCTGTGTTGAAACCCGTTCAGGCAGTCTTAGCGACAGATATAGCTGAGGAGATTGAACTGAGTTACAGGGATCGTCCTTTCTTTGTGAACGGAGTCGTGTCCGAGTTCAGGAGGCGGACAATCAGATTTCCTGCACTAACAGTTGTAGCTCAGTACGGAACAACCAGCATTGATCTTATCGAGTCGCTTATCTTTATGGTGGCCATGAAGAATTTTGAGCTCTCAGCTCATTGCAGCTATGTGGGCAGTGTCGACGAATTACGAGCAAAAACATACGAAATACTCAAGGTTTTGCACAAAAGAGTAATGTATGAGAGAACGGTTGGAGACTCTTTACCGGATTTGTTTGACCGCGCTCTGGGAGAGCTGGCACCACTCCTGATCACGGATGGACGGTCAGTTTATTACTATCACCCGTGCTTGAGGAGTGCGCTGTCGCTCTCTGGTATAACTCCCAGAATCGATTCTGATCACGAAGCGTTGATACACATGCTGAAAACGATGGATGCGACCACAGGAAGGAGCACACCGATGGCTCTCCGGATGCTCGAAGGGTCTAGTGAGCTTGTTTCTTCCGGTTACAACAAAGAAGAGATTATCAAGTGCATCCTGAAGGCCTTTACATTCATTGAGATTTCAAAAATGCTTCACAGAGGTGGTGCATAACAGAGGGTGACAACGTCTAAAATGCTGCATCAGTCACTCACTATTGACCAAAGCAATATGGAATTTGTCTCTCTGGTATCATTCGAGCATCTTTTGCAGATCATCGTAAACCGCTTGGAAGCGAGCAGCACAATTCTTGGCTTGCTTTAGGTTCTGCTCAAACTGAGAAAGCATATCCGGATTATAGATGCCCAGCGGGTTAGTCAGACGATGTTCAAGGTCCTTTACCAGCTCGTCTGTTTGACGTATTTTCTGCCAGACATTCGCCCGATCCTTCCGGATCATACCTCTTAAACGCTCTGCGGGGAAGCTATTTTTGTGATTTTTAAGATGTTTCAAATGATTTTCCGATGTAGAAGCTTCGGATTCAAGCTGCTCTATCTTGATTTTTATTGTTTCAGTTCTAGTAGTATCCTCGACGGCGGACGCTCTTTGAGGCGGCTCATTTTGTACAGTAGCTACCTGGTTAGGCAACTGCACAGAAACATTGTCCAACTTTCTCGAATGGTTCCAGTATATTTCAAAATATTCAAAAGTTCTTTTCCTATCCTCCAAGAGTTTGATGTCGGCAAGCTTTCGATGTATGTTATTGAGTGGAGGGATGTTATAGGCCTTGCTATCATCTATGATGTACCGGTCATGAATTGAACCAGCGTCTTCAGGCTGCAGAACTCTAAAGTGAACATCGATGTTTTTTGTTTTCTGTTCTACGACAAACGCATTGGCTCTGACTTTAAAGCGGTCATCAAGGTGATCCGGACCCATAAGTATTCTCAGTTGATTGACGTTCTGATGATCGAGCTCTGGAAGCACGGCGATGGCTTTGTCGTCAAAGAATACGTCCAAAATGTTTATGGAACCACGAAGTCCAGCGACAAGTTCTTCAAAATTTCGAATGTTCTGATAGGGCTTGCCTGGCTCCATCTTGGCAGAACGAGTCCTAGGCACAGCTACGGCCTCGATTTCTCTGTATGGCTGGCCATACGTAGTCGGTAGTAAGTTATCGTGGGCCCACCGATAGCCTTCTCTATTTGATTCCAACTGCAGGAGCGAACTGGATTCTGGTGAGACAAACTCGACAATTATCCTTCGTTCCCTTGCCCAAAGCCAAAAGTACGTAGCTAATTCGTACGAATTATAGAATCTATACCCGTTCAGGTAATTCAGATTAACATTCTGGACAGCCGGCTTGACGTTGTCGGGCAATTTGTTATAACCCTTATGCCACAAAAACGTTTCCGCTTCTTGTATTCTTGCCACTGATGCCTCACCGTATAGATTGGCATACAGTTTGTTTCCATAGGTCCAACCAACCAAAAGATATTGACTGGCCGGCACTTCATGCAAATGAGCCACAAAATAACGTTGCGTATCATTCCTTACCCGTGGCGCTATCCATTTCCCGAGTTCCTCTGAAGTTGGTATTGGAACAAAAGCATTCTCTTTTAAGTTTGAAGCCTTAGTGACTTTTGCCTCGCAGTAAGTCAAAAGGTCCATAAGAAGGTTTTCTACCTCTTTGAACACTTCTCTAGGATTCTCTTCGATGTAAGAGACGCCCTTACCTACCTCCGTACACGTAACCAAGAGCTGGCCTAAACGAACAGTTTCTTGCATTATGCGTTGAGACCTTACAAAGTCAAGGATCTGAGCGTCATTCATTGTATGAAGTCCGGCCTTCAGCTTCTGATCCACTATTCTGTGAAGCTCATATGCCGCGTAGATGGCATTCCGTAAGATATCCGAAACCTTACCATAGAACTGCGAAGTTACAACGTCACTCTCTTCATCCAAAGTCAACCGAAGAGCTTCAAAGGCGTTGGAGGAGTGGCTCAATAAATTGGATATGAGATGGATTTCGATTGCGCCCTTGAGGCCTTCGAACTTTTCCTTAATAAGCTCCCGATTTTCTCTCTCTTTCAGAGGCAGAACAGGAACAATGTCGCTATTGGCTTTCTCGGTTAACCAATCGATGAATTCCTCTAGCTTATTCTCCTTTTGCATCCGCTTAAGAAGCGCTTCGACCATCGGGTCAATAACCCAACGCTCTTCCCCCATTATGACTGTTGGAACTTTTCTTATAATTCCCTTTTCCCGCAGTCTCTGCAGGTCTCCGACGGGTGCTTTTGACTCAAAGATCATTCTAGGATTGATCTCTGCAGCGGATTGGGTGGCTTCTCCAGAGCGTGCTTTTGACTCAAAGATCATTCTAAGATCATTGATGTCGTTCTTAAAATCTGAGAATTCCGAGCACGTATCTCTGTATAAAAGCAATTTTTTATAACCATCCTTAGTACTTGGCTCTAAGCTAATAATGGAGTATACATCAGACAACATGCCTCGCTCTTCAAGCAAAACCGTTTCAACTATTGATTTATCAACAACCTTGGCTCCCTTTTGCACTGCCTTGATCATGCATCTTCTTGCAATGTCCAAAACATCTCTAGGTATGCCTTTCTTCTCTGTAGCGATATGCTGCAACGCATCCGAGCTTAGCATCTTCTCTGCCGTTTCAGGATTAGGCTCGAGCTGCTTCGATACGATGCGTTTAAGGATGAGATCCTTACATTCATCGTAATTCAAAGGTCTTAACATCAGTGGCGTTCCGAGGTAGTTCAACAACGGGTCCCCTCGGATTTTTTCAAACCAGTCAGACCCAGCTATCAATATAATCGACGCTCCAGCAGACTGGAGAAGTTCGAAAATACCTTGCGCATGGTCGCTTCGCAAAAAATCAATGGCAAGATTCGGCTCAAGCTTGTCGTAGTTGTCTATTCCGATAAGCGACCTAACTTTGTTATCAGTTTTGCGCAGCAGATCACATAGGTTCTGCAATCCAGCGCGAAGCGTTCCGAAAGAAGGTTCCCGAGGTTCCTCATAAGGGATTTCGATTCGATTTTCTATGTCGTATCCCGCGTATTTGGCTATCCGACTCAGGACCCCCTTATGATCATCCACAAAGGTAGGAAACTGGTGTGAGAGAGATTTGACCATCCCCAGGATAATCTGGTACAGAGCATTCGCCCCGATCCCGTAAACCGGATCCCTTAACCCACTAAGGTCAGGCGTATCGAGTATAAAAGATTGGAGTACTGTCTTCTCCTTGGACAGCCTTTCTCCAAGATAGTGTAAAGTGGTCGATTTACCGACACCACGCGGTCCCCCTATAACGTAAATACGGGGCTCAGACTCAACAAAACTGTCAGCAATGGGGTCAATTTTCGATGCGATTTCACGTGTTCTTACAAATAGACTCTGAAACTCCTTACCAGTTTCAAGATAGCGCGTTCCGAAAGGATCGCCTTTAAGGCCAAAATAGGCTATCCAATCCTGCGGCAAACAACTTTTTTTAACCCAAGACATTATTAAGTTTTTTCTTGGGGTGGAGGTTGTCGCCTAATTTCTTATGATCGATTTCACCTCCATTCCCAGCTCCTTTGTACACCTTAGCCTGTTCAGAACCTTCAGGTCCCAGCCAATAGCTATGATCGTCCCCCACCTTTCCCTGTTCTCATCCTTCCTGAACCTCGTATGCAGCCTTTGGTCTTTGGACTCTTCTGCCCCGAAGATAGCTTCTATCATGCCCCTCCACCTGTATAACTTGAAATCGAAGTTCTTTGATGCGTTGCTTCTGTAACGCAACCTTCTTCTTCTGCTTGATGTTAGGGAACATCATCAAAGACCTTCTTGAAGATG
>Ga0209012_1003607_pt1 | contig 11398 bp, 8 predicted proteins | sample RS3BMetagenome_FD_184735 | JGI IMG/M metagenome (GOLD analysis project Ga0209012, IMG submission 184735) | Ferric oxide microbial mat and aquatic microbial communities from Rainbow Spring, Yellowstone National Park, USA - RS3B (SPAdes) (version 3) ...
TTTGCGCCTTTATCCTCGTTTATGTCATTACCCCAATTCTCGCCGTACATAGACCTTATCCTGTTTTCTGCGTCTCTGGCTATCTCATACACCATCAAGTTTTGTATTCTCAACTTGCAAACGAATGAAACTGCTATTATAAATCAATGATACATTTATAATAATTTTCAATCAAAAGTAAATATACTGCTGTGATAAAATGCCAACGCTTCAGTCTCCGCAATCGCAGGCAGGGGTAATGAGCTTCTATGATGCTCCTACAAAAGGCCCCAAGATAAATCCCAAGCTTGTGCTGGCGATAATAATTATATTTGTAATAGTTGTGCTCATACTGGACAGAATACACTTCGGCGGATAGCAAGTTGCCCGCTATCTAAACAACTCTGAATACGTCTCTTCTTACCTCGCTCACGTCCCCGAATTCTGATAGCATGTAGAGCACGCTCCTTACTCCATCCTCATCCATGTCTACGGCTTTTGCTATCTCTGCGACGCTTACAGCTTTCTTGTCAAGCACCTTTATTATCTTTGTCGCGTTTCTGTTGACGAAGCTCCTGAGCACTATGTAATACTTCTTGTTGAACGCTCTAGTGCCGATTACACTCCCCGATCTTATGCTGTTTTCAAGCATCTCCGATAAACTCGCGGCTTCTGCCTGGTTGCTTATTACTATGTATCCGTTTTTCTCCAACAAGTCCATATAGCTTTTCGCGTCAAGGGATTCAGCCCATTCCTTTGTCTCTCCCTCCTCTTTCTCACTCTCATTTTCAACCTGTTTTTCCGTTACCTTCTCATACTTCTTTTCAACAGTGCCGGGCCGCTGCTGCGCCCCGGGTTTTTCTCTCTTTCCGAACAAGAACCTATCATATACATCTTTTGATATACTATACTTGTATGTTGATTCCCCCTCCTTCTTGTACAGGCTCACCGCTTTTTTGTCGATTAACGATTTTAGCGTCTTTTGCTCTTGCGGTGTAAGCAGTTTTGCGACTTTATCTTCAGTTCTGTCAGGATACCTTAGCGTGTCAAGCTTTTTTAGCACACTGATTTCGGACTGCTGCAGCTCTATCGAACGACCCTGCCCGGGCCGGAAGCCAGCATTCACTCCAGCGCCTTTTGCACTGTCTATTACCTTTTCGAGTATGTCGCTCTTCTTTGCGACTATGTAGCTTTTATCCTTGTATTTGAAAAAGTCTATCTCGTCACCCTCCTTTAGCCCCCATTCCTTTATTATATCAAACGGCAGGTTCACGACAAGCTTGTTGTTTATTTTGTACACTTTTGACAAGATTAACACCATATTTTTTATATTTATACAGAGTTAGTTAACTCATGCAAAGCTTAAAAGCGTTTTCAATATACACAAAGAGGGTCTTGAGCGTAAAGGACTCCTATGCGGTAAAAGCAAACGCAAACGCGCTCGGTTTAGACGACAAAATGCTTGTGGAGAATGCCGGCATGGCAATATCTTATGCTCTCCTTAGAAAGCACAGGAGGAAACGCATTCTATTCGTATGCGGTGGCGGCGGCAAGGGGGCACTGGGGCTTGCAACAGCACGTCATATGCTCGACTCTGCAGCTGACGTAAACGTGTCCATTGCTTTTCTTGGCCACGAGGAGAATCTGCACAACGAGTCATGCAAGTTCAATTACCGGGCGCTAAGCAGCATAGCCGAAATAACAGACATAGACGAAGATAATATCGATACGCTAAGGGAGATGGTAAGGGCGGCAGACGTCGTGGTAGAAGCGATTATCGGGCTCGGGCTCAAAGGCAAGCTTTATGGTATCATGTCTCACGCGATAAGGGTTATAAACGCCTCTGCAAAGTACGTGCTCTCTCTCGACGTTCCGGCAGGCATAGACGCCGACACCGGCACGCCCAACATAGCAAGCATAAAGCCTACACACGTAATTACGGTGCACAAGCCCAAGATCGGCATAGAGAAAAGCCACCTCATCCAAAGCACACATGTAGAAAAGATAGGCATACCCCTCTCTGCTGAGCTTCTGGCAGGCCCTGGCGATTTGATGCTCGCCACAGAGCCGCGTCTGATTGATGCGAATAAGTACTCCCACGGAAGCGTACTAGTGGTGGGCGGGAGCGAAAAGTATAGGACAGCGCCCGTGCTGTCGTCTATTGCTGCAAGCAACGCGCTGGCGGCGTTGAGGGTGGGGACAGGGTATGTGACCGTTATGCTTCCATCAGGCTCCACCATTCCCAACAATATCGAGTACAAAAGCATACTCCAAAGGAATTTCAAGAGGAAGGCTTTATCCGAGGAAGATATACCTGTCATTAGCAGCATAAAGCACAATGTGCTTGCTATAGGTGGCGGCATAGAGGAAAGTGCGGAAAGCTACGACATCATAAACACCATAGTGGGCTTGGAAAAGAAGGCAGGCCATACAATAGTTGCTGACGCAGCAGCAATAAAGGCGGTAGTAAAAAGCAGAAACCTTATGACAAACAAGCTCATACTCACACCACATTACGGCGAATTCAAGGCAATCTCGGGTGTAGATCTGTCGAGCGCAAGCCTGAACACCCGTGTGAATGCTGCGGTAAACTTCGCAAAGGATAAAGGATGCGTTCTTGTGCTTAAAGGAAACTCAACAATAATAACAGACGGAGACCTGCTAAAGATAAATAACTCGTCTACACCCTCCCTCGCAGTTATGGGTACCGGAGATGTGCTTACGGGTATAATTGCAGCATATGCATCAATGCATAAAAACCCGTTTGAAAGTGCTGTTGCCGGAGTATACCTTCATTCAAAGATTGCAGACCTGCTTGCAATAGAAAAGGGCAACCACCTCATAGCTACGGATGTGGTTGAAGCAATACCTTCTATATTAAGGGCTTACGATTATGTAGTTAGGCAGCAATAAATATATCAAAGATCTAAAAAGTTATCAAATAGCATATCAAAATGTAATCAAATATTATTCAGCTATCCTACAAAGCCTATTAGTATGCTGCAAATCAGATCGCGAATTAAATCTATGGTGTGAAATTGGTAGATTATGCCGTAAATCCGTATAGGAAAGTGCTCTCCGAGATAGCTGAGGCGCTCAGAAGTGCTATTCTATCATCGGGATACGCAGCCGCAGCAGACATGCAGGAAATATCAAAAAGCCTCTCGCTTTCCAAACTTTTAGGCGACATTTCTTCATCTATCGCATTCAAAATTGGATTCTCTTCGAATGTGCCTCCCCAAAAAGCGGCAGAGGGTATCGTGTCGAAGCTCCGATATCCGGATATTGTAGAAAAGGTGTCGGCTGATGGCGGCTTTATCAATTTTTATCTAAACAAAAAAGAGTTTTCGAAGGCGGTGCTTTCGTATGCGCTCGAAGCCATGCAACGCGCAGCGAATAATGGAAAAGGGAAGGGCAAGCGCGTAATAGTAGAGTACCCGAGTGTAAACCCGAACAAGCCGTGGCATGTAGGCCATCTGAGAAATGCGCTCCTGGGCAATTCAATTGCGAATATATACGAATATTTGGGCTACGATGTCAAGCGCGAGGACTATATAGATGATTTGGGCGTGCAGGTAATGGAAAGCCTCTGGGGGTACATCAATCTGGGTAAAACGCCCACAAAGAAGTTTGATCACTGGCTCGGAGAGGAATATGTAGAGGTGAACAAAAAGCTTGCTGAAAAAGAGGTAGCAGAATCTATAAAAGCGCTTTCAATTTCTGCAGAGAAGGGCGACACTAATGAAGCAAAAATGCTCATGGAGCTTACACAGAAATGCGTAATGGCACAGTACGATACAGCATTCTCTTATCATATCTACCATGATGTGATGGTATTTGAGAGTGATATAGTTTCTGAAGGTTTGTTGGCACGCGCGATGGAAATACTCGAAAAGGCAAATGTAATAGAAAAACCCACCGAAGGCAAATACGCAGGTTGCGTCGTTGTGAATTTCGAAAAGCTCAGCAGTGTGCCGAAGAGTCTGCAGGACCTCAAGGAAAGCGCGAAGGTGCTCATAAAGAGCGACGGTACAGCAACATACGTGGCAAAGGACATAGCCTTTCACATGTGGAAGTTTGGCATGTTGGAAGACACGTTCAAATACATTAATTTTATAAATCAACCCGGCGGCAAAGTGCTTTACTCCACCTCGCGCTCACAATCTGCGAAAAGATTCGATAAGCCTATGTTCAACCATGCCGGCATCGCAATAAATGTGATAGATGTGCGCCAGAGCTATCCTCAAGCTGTGCTCCGACTCGTTTTCGATGCAATCGGCAGAAAGGATATTGCGGAGGGAATCGTGCATCTTGCATACGGCGAGGTCGAGCTCCAGGGTGCAACTCTGTCGGGCAGAAGCGGTACATGGATAGGCTACAGCGCAGATGACCTGCTTGCCGAAGCTAGAAAGAAGGCGCAAACGCTTATAACTGAGAGATTTAAGCTTTCCGGCACAGAGAAGGATGCTGTAGCAGACAGCGTTGCGCGTGCAGCAATAATATTTGAGTTTCTAAAGGTCTCTCCTGAGAAGAAGGTGATATTCTCGTGGGAGCGTGCGCTTAATTTCGAAGGGAATTCTGGCCCGTATGTGCAGTATATGCATGCCCGCGCCAGCAGGCTCCTCGAAGCGGCAGGGAGTGAGCTTACGCAGCTTAATGAAAGCGCCCTCAATGCCGTAAACTATAATTTTGATGCAATTCAGGAATTCTCTTTGATAAAGCAGATAGCCGTATTAGAAGAAGTAGCGGAGAAGTCCGGCAATGAGCTGCGGCCAAACCTGTTGGTTGATTATGTAAACGGGATCGCATCAGCTTTTAGCACATTCTATGAGTCGCTGCCTGTCCTTAAAGCCGCGAGCAGGGATGAAAGAATTGCAAGGCTTGCAATAACCAAAGCAGCAGAATATGCGATCAGGAAGGTGTTAGAGCTGCTCAGCATAGAAGCAGTTGAAAAGATGTAAACAGTCGCAGTGCAGTTTCAACGAGTTAATATTTATATTTATTTAGCGGAATCTTATCTGTAATCTATAAATCATAATGAAATCTCAACGGGCCTGTAGCTCAGCTTGGATAGAGCGGCATCCTCCTAAGGTGAAGGTCGTGGGTTCAAAACGCGTGCTGGATGTGAAACCAGCCAGCGGTGAAAATCCCACCAGGCCCGCATTATATGTTACCTTGCCCGTAATGTCTAGCGAAGAAGAATATAAAGTCTTTAGCGGGCTATGCAAATAAATCTGGAAATAATAATGTTTGATTTGGTGCTGCAATGGCAAAAGCGAATGCTTCATCGGGCAATAATCCTAAAAGGGATGATGCCAAAAGATCGGGACCGGTGTTCATAGTCAAGCCTGTATCGAACAAATTCGGGATAGACTATTTGCATATAACCCTCATACTGCTCGTCTTGGTGCTAATAGCGCTTGCAATATCGCTCTCAAACTTCAAGCCAACAACTATAGTCAAGACCTGCCAGTACGGAGTTGTGAACGGTACATGCTCGCAGCCGAAATACACAAGCACCAATGCGATAAAGGCTGCAGAACATGTGCTTGCAGATTATGCTGTGATCAACTCTACCCTCTCATTGCTCCCGTATTATTCCCTCGTCAACGACTCAAAAGCGGAATACCTTGTAAACAGCAGTATGTGGCTTGTAATAGTACCTTACATAAACCCTTTCACAAAAGAGGTGCTCAATGTATCCATGCTGCTTTACGGTTCCAATCTCTCTCTTGCAACTCCCTATATGCAGATGATAAGGCCACTTGTGAATTCTAGCAATTATGTTGTTGCACCAGGCACCGTGGCGATGACTGGAAAGGCCGCATGCACCTACAATACCAGCATGCCTGTATTCCTTATAACGGATCCTTATGCTCCTGGCGCACTCGCAAGCGTATCAAAGGCAATCAATATGAGTAAGTTGATGGGCCCAAAGATCAATATGAGCTACAAGTTCATATTTTCAGACTATTCAATAGCACTGTACAAGTCGTATGGGGTGGCAGAGACGCAGGATCTGGGTGATTACCTTGCATGCGCCTCGCAGCAAAGCAAGTTTAAAGACTTTATATCGAACCTAACAAACATATATTCAGGCAATCCCATAAGCAATTACACATTGTATCAGCTCGCAATAGGTTCAGGACTGAACGCGAGCATGCTCAACACATGCATGGAGAATGTTTCTACCGCTCTTGATTACCAGGCAAAGCTGGCGCAGTACTACAACATAACTTCTACTCCTATATTTGTCGTGGACTGCAAATACCTCTCCATTCCAGAAACCCTCAACAAGTCCATAGCCTATGCATTGAATGCTTCTAAGTCCATAGCCAGTTCAAGGTGAAAATAAAAATGCATATAATTGTGGGAATAGATCCCGGCAAAACTATTGGAATATCATGCATAGCACTTGACGGCAGGCTTGTGTTCTCTGCCCATAAATCAGGAGAAGGCCTTTCGTGGGTTATTGAAACTATACGCAGTGTGGGTGCACCATCAATCATCGCAGTTGATAAACATAAAAGCGGCGCCCTTGCGAGGAAGGTGAGTGCCGCGTTCAATACCTACATTTTCTATCCAGATAGGGATATAAGCCTGGAAGAGAAGAAGCAGCTTGCAAAGACGGCACACATAAAAAATCCACATGAAAGGGATGCATTTGCCGCCGCGAGGCGTGCATTCAGCGAATACGGAAACAAGCTGAGGCAGGCTGAGCGCATAGCAAACATGGAGAACTATAAGGACATAGACGAGATAAAATCAAAAGTGCTGAAAAAATACTCCATCGACGAGGCGCTGCACAGCAAATTCTCGAACCGCAGGTAGTCGGTCAGTGCGAAAGCGGTGCTCCGCACGAGCTGCAGAATTTTGCCGAGGCCTCGTTTTTCGCACCGCATTTGCTGCAGTATATATAAGCACCTTCATCCGCGCCACCTTCCCGCTGTACAGAAGGCTGGGCTTCTTCATAATTTCCTCCATCTATCTCTGTAAGCATCCTGTTTATGAAGTCAGCCATCTCCTGGGCTTCCTCCTTTCTGAGACCGTCTATCTCACCTTCCTCCCTACCGTTCTTAAGCAATCCCTTGTCCCTGTCATAACCCTGCACTCTGATAAAAACAGAACCGTTTATTATACCGTTTTCAAGCCTGACGCTTGTTATCTGCCTATAATAAATACTCTCATAATCCTTCCTTATGCCAAGTGTGGCCCTGTTTAGTATTATAATCCTCTTATTGGTGCACACAACAGTGGTTGGGGTCGTTATCGAGCCTCCGGGCCCTATCCTTCTTTGCGTGGCAGTAAGTTCAACATTCTCGCCATCAACAAGTATGTCTTTGACTGCCGCTGCGTCCTCTTCATTCACCGCCATAGCCATCAACTATAATATATAAACTTGCATAGTACTGTGCTTAGTCTATCCAAGGTTAAGTACTAGTACCTGCATTATACATATAAATACACAAACAAAATACTAAATAAATTCGCGTATAACCATAAAGCATCATTCGTGATCATGCTCTGATCGTCTAGCCCGGTCAAGGACGCGAGCCTCTCACGCTCGAAACCTGGGTTCAAATCCCAGCCAGAGCACACCGTTAAGAGGTTCAGATCCATTCCCCCCCACAAGCTTAATAAGGAGGATATAGACAAAGGCATATTGACAAATATGCCTAACCCCTAATAGCAAGGCAAAATTACTACTTTAACAAAAGCCCTTTTTATCGTTCTCATTGTTTATATCTAAGCCTATTTCGCGGAGTAATGCCCTCTCTGATGTATACAAAGAATAATCTATACCTAAATCCTTCTTTGCCATATTTAATATTTCTTCGATGAGTTTTACTACCCTATCTCCTGGCTCATTTATGCGTTTAATCTGTTCAAGTTCATTAAGGAACTTGAGAAAGCTTTCTTTTTGAGCTATGTCCATACTTTCTGTTACGCTTCCTGCATGATCATAGATCATAGCATAACCAATAATCCTCCAGTAAGCAAAAGCAAAGTCCACGTATAGAAGTGCACGAGCCAAAGCCTCTCTATCTTTTGCATTTCGATAAAATTTAAACTCCCTTTCTGCTTCTTTGTAAAATTCCTCTACTTTTTCTGTGTATTCTTTGATTACTTCTAAAATCTTTCCTTGATCCTTACTCTCAACACTTTCTAATCCCTGCAGTAAGTCCCGGTATATCTCATTTTTTAGTTGGCTACTTTCTAGCAAAGTAGCATAGCCATACCAGACATCTACGCCTCCATCAACTAAGGGCTTATTTATTTCTCTGCCAAGCTCTGCGCTTAATTCTTTTAATTCATCCTTTAAACCCGCATGGTAAACAATTACATAATCTTTCTCTTCAAGGAAAAGGACCAAGTGCTTATCCCACTCAAAGCATCTTAATTTTTTCGGGTCGATATAAATGGGATGGTACCTTCTTTCTATTGAGAACAATTCCCTATCTAAAAATGTGATTCTTCCTGTGTCACCATCGATGCTTACCTGCTCGCCAGGTTTTACTATTTTTGTAATACCATCTACACCCACAATACAAGGTATCTTAAGTTCTCTTGCAAGAATTGCGGCGTGCGCCGTAACGCCAGAAACCTCTAGTACCACTCCACCGTACTCTTTTATAAGCTCTACATCCTTTATTTGTACTTCTACAGCAACTAAAATCCTATCTTTTCCCTTTTCCAGCTCTTCTTTTTTCTGGTTGGTCCATACTACCGCTTTACCAGACACCTTCCCAGAACTTGCAGGGAGACCATTTAACAATTCTTTACCCTCTGGGATCGGTACACTTTTTGTTAAAGGGCGCAATTGAAGCAGCCATAATTTGCCCTTTTCCAATGCCCATTCTATATCCAGAGGAAATACGCGGTTCTTAAGTTTCCTCATGAGGTTTGTGATCTCTTCGATTTCGAATTCAAATAAAGAGTTGAGATTAACTTTTCCAGGGTACTTGAGTATTTCCCTACCTTTAATGACATAGGTATCAGGAACGATTCTTCCAGAGGTTACTTCGTGTGGTTCTCCAACAGCACTTTCTATGATAAATATTTCATCTTTATTGCTAAGGTGAAATCCGACACCAAATTTTCCTTCTTTTATCATTTCTTGTACAAGAACGCCCATTTTTATGTGTCTTAAATCAATATTATTTTGGTACGCATACTCAATAGCTCTTTCATTAAAGAGAGATGCATAGACCTCTTTTATCTTTTCTTCTAAATCCCTGGGCTCAACATACAGAAAAGAATCAAATAATCCTGCAAAGCTAAACCTTAAGCTGTCTTCTGCGGTAGAAGAGCTTCTTATCGCAAAAGGCGGTGTTAATTTAGAAGATTCATTGCTGATTTCATCAAGAATGCCTATTTCTATTTTGCCTTTAGAAATAGCGGTTTTTATTTGCATTACTGCCTCTTTTATAGAAATTTTTTTATCTGCGAAGCTATTGATAGCTTCGTCTATTATTTTATCTAATCCATTATTTTTAATAAACTTCTCAAATGCTTCTGTTGTTATAACAAAGCCATTTGGTATTGGAATTTCTGTTATAGTAGATAACACATGCGCTTTATTTCCCGCATTTTCAGAAGTTATCTCCTTATTTCTTAAATTCAAGCAGAATTTATTCATAACTGCCACCAGTTAACTTGGCTATAAGATATTTTGTATAAAATTGACCTTAAAGCTTCGCATTTCTCTTTGTAATCACCGGGGACATTTAGAGCTTTATAAGTGAGGTAGAAATAATGGGTGCATCCCCCGCCACATTTTACAGGGCACGATTTGCATTCTTCAAAAGCAAGCATATTTCTTTTTTGAAGCTCCGAAATCATTTTCCTATAATAGTGAACTACCCCACCCTCACGGATGGGGCTTCTATATGAGCCACATCCATTTGTTCAGGGCTTCTCGCTTCATTTGAGATGCTTGCTTTCACATGAGGAATACTTTTCAGGTATTCCAGCATTTTACTTGTAGAGGCATTGTCATCTACGAGCGTCTCCCCTACGTTCCGTAGGGAAAGTCCTTCCTTCTTTATTGCATTCGCTGCACTAACATCCCTGTCCTGCATACGCCCACAGGAAGGACACCTGAACATTCTGTCGGACAGATTCAAATGCAGAGAATAACCGCAGTACATACATATGCCTGTCGTTTTTGTGAACCTATCTACTTCCAACGGAGTGCTGACCTTTCTTTTCAAGGTATCGCGGAATCCTCCTATGGAAGTCTGGTAGATTCTCCTGCCGAATAGCCGTTGCCATAAATGTATAGCATCATTTTGATAAGCAACAAACTCATAATTTTCAGATATGTAATGCGCTATTTTATTGTTTATATCTTTTTTCTGATTGTTCTCATGTGAAAATTCCTTCTTTATCTCTGCAAGCACCTTTTGTCTCCTCTTTGAAGATTCTTTTGTTTCTTTGTTGTATTGTGCTCTTGAAAATACTTTGTATAATTTCTTTACTCTTTTAGGCATTTCAACAGAGTACCTTGCCTTTATTCCGTTTGAAAATGCAATTTGGTCTTTTATTCCAAGGTCTATACCTATTGACTTTCTATTTTGCACCTTTTCCTCTTTAGGCACATATACTGTAACATGCAGAAAATAATCGCCGTTTCTCTCTATTAGGTTTGCAGTTGTTATGTCACAATTATCAGGTATTTGCTCTAATCCAATGGCTTTGAAGTCACCGATTCCCTGTATGTGAAGTGTTCTTGCATTTTTGTCTATTTTGTAAGTATTTCCATACTGCATTAGGAAGATCGAATGAAGCGACTTTATGTACTTTATCTTTCCTATTTTCTTTCCTTTTTTGCTAAGTTTGTGCAGCGTCTTTACATTATTCTGCAGCCTCTTTACAATATATTGTTTCATCTGTGATGACAATACTTTCAATTCTCTTTCTTCAAATTTGTCCTTTACTTTTATATTTACCTTATTTACCTTGTAATCTTTATATGATACTGAATCTGTTATGCCTTTAGATATGATATAGTTAGTAAACCATTTACCTTCAAGAAACAGCCTTTTCAGATTATTTATTTTCTCTTTTGATATTTTGCTCTTATCAAGTTTTATTTCAAAAGACTTTGCAGTCTGGGTTTTCCTTTTATTTCTAGTCTCACGGCCTTTGTTCCTTATTCTTTCTCTCTTTTCTATAAGTAAATTGGCCATATTACCATAACCCTTTTTATTATAGTGTGTCACATTTTATATAAAGCTTTCACTCGCTCTCATCCCCTATCTTGCGAAAGGGGACTTCTCGCGAGCAGAGTTAAGGCTATTCTTTTTCGCTTTCACTTGCCGCGTTTGCATAGCCCGTGCTTATCATTTCATTTAATATGTCTATCAGGTAGCTTGCATTTTTCGTTATATCCTCTTCAGTTATTATACCTATGAGC
>Ga0209012_1003626_pt1 | contig 11355 bp, 11 predicted proteins | sample RS3BMetagenome_FD_184735 | JGI IMG/M metagenome (GOLD analysis project Ga0209012, IMG submission 184735) | Ferric oxide microbial mat and aquatic microbial communities from Rainbow Spring, Yellowstone National Park, USA - RS3B (SPAdes) (version 3) ...
GCCGGCGTAGGCGACCACCAGGATCCCGCCGTCGATGAAGGCCTCCACCCCGGCCGACAGGATCGAGAGCCCCAGGGCGATCGCCAGCAGCAGCGCCCACGGCCGGGTGGCGGCGGCGACGAACGGAACCGTCCGTTCCGGCGGTTCGGTGAGGGCGTGGACGGCCAGCAGCATCCAGGGGACCCACGCCGCGCTCCCGATGATGTCGATGTGGACGATCTGCCCGCTCATGAACCCGCCGAAGGAGAAGGCCGCCGCGCCGAAGGTGGCCGCGGTCGAGGAGGTCCCGAACCGGCGCAGCATGAGGTAGGTGCCGATCAGGGCGGCGTCGTAGGCCAGGGCCAAGTTGAACGTCCAGGCCGCGGTGGACGGCACGACGGCGTACAGCCAGTTGAGCGGGTAGGCGGCGCCGGCGTTGAAGCCGGCGAGTAGCGGCGTGCCGCTGTAGAGGTAGGGGTTCCAGAGTGGAAGGTGCCCATGGGCGAGGTCGCGCCCCACCAGGATGCGCAACGGGTAGTTCTGGATGAGGTTGTCGCCGTCGAGGAAGAAGCGGTGGGTGAGGGCCGGAACCCCGAACAGGATGGGTGGGAGGAGGGCCAGCACCACCAGGCCGGGGTGGCCCCGGACCCAGGCGGTGGCCGCCGACGGCCGGCCCGGGCGGCCGGGGTGGGCTCGGTCGGTGTCGTTGCCGGTGCCGGTGTTCGAGGGGTCGGTGTCGGCGGTTGACACTCGGGTGGGGGGACCGGCGGGCGTGTCCTCCGTCATACCAGCAGGCCGGACCACCAGGTGACGAGGTGGACGATCAGTTGGCTCCATTCGTTGCGGAACAGGAGGATCAGCACGAACGGCAGGAACATCAGCGCCGGTTGGAGCCGGTAGTACTCGGGCAGGTGGCGGACCGGGATGAACCGCTCGAGGACCGCCGCCCCGTCGAGCGGCGGGCAGGGGATCAGGTTGAAGGCGGCGAGGACCAGGTTGGCGATGCCTCCGATGAAGAGGATCTGACCGAGCAGGGTCGGCGGGAACGACACGCCGCCGATGCTCACCAGGCCGTACTGGTGCACGATCTGGCGGACCCCGAGCGGCGTGGTCAGCGCGAACGCCAGACCGAACAGGCCGGCGAGGACGAGGTTGGTGAGCGGCCCGACCAGGGCCACGAGGACCGTGTGGTTGCGCGGGCTCCGGAGTCGGCTGGTGTTGACCGGCACCGGCTTCGCCCATCCATAGGCGCCGAGCCCCGAGAGCGAGAGCACGGCCGGGACCAGGAGGGTTCCGATCGGGTCGACGTGCCGAAGCGGGTTCAGGTTGAGCCGCCCTTGCCGCTTGGCGGTGTCGTCCCCGAAGACGAGGGCGACCGCGCCGTGCGAGATCTCGTGCAGGATGATCGACGGCACCAGCACGAGGAAGTAGATGATCTCGAACCGGCTGATGCGGTGGGTGGCCAGGAGGATGCCCACGAGCACCGCGCCCACGGCCACGATGATGGCCGTGCGCTCGTTGGCGCGCAGCGCCCGCCGACCGCTCGGACCGGTGCCCCCGTACCCGCCGTAGGCCACGGAGTTGTGCCGCTCAGTGCCGGCCGGCGTGGTCGATACAGAACCGGGTGGCGGGCATCGCCTCGAGCCGCACCGGGTCGATCGGCCGTCCGCACACCTCGCAGGTCCCGTAGGTCCCATCGTCCAGCTTGGCCAGGGCGTGGGCGACCTCGGCCATCGACTCCTGGAGCTGGACGGCGAGCACCTCGGCTTCGCCCCGTTCCGCCGTCACCTGGCTCGAGTCGGCAAAGTTCGGGTCGTAGGCGAGGCCGCTCCCACCGTCGGCGAACCCGAGCTCGGCCAGTTCGGCGAGGAGCCGGCCGCGTTCCTCCTCGAGCAGTTGGCGGTAGGCGATGGTCGGGGCTTCACCGGGCACGGGGACGATCCTACCCGGACCGTCCGCTAGGCACGGGCTCGCGGGTGGGCGAGGTCGTACGCGGCCCGGAGCCGCCCGGCGTTGAGCTTGGTGTACACCTGGGTGGTGGTGATGGACACGTGGCCGAGCAGTTCCTGGACGATCCGGATGTCCGCCCCGTGGTCGAGCATGTGGCTCGCGCACGAGTGGCGCAGCACGTGGGGGCTCACCACCGGTCCCAGCCCGATCGGGACCGCCCGCCGCTTGAGGACGGCCCAGGCGCCCTGCCGGGACAGTCGGCCCCCGCGCTGGTTGAGGAAGAGCGCGTCCGCATCGGTGCGGCGGGCCCACCGGTCGGGCACCAGGCACGGTCGACCCCGGTCCGAGAGCCAGCGGGCGACGGCGAGCTGCGCCATCCCGCCGAGTGGCACCAGCCGCTCCTTGGACCCCTTGCCGAGCACGCGGACCAGACCGTCGTCGCCTTGGATGTCGAGCAGGGAGAGACCCACGACCTCGGAGATCCGCGCCCCCGTGCCGTAGAGGACCTCGAGGAGGGCGCGGTCCCGGAGGTCGACGGGGTCGTCTCCCATCGCCGATCCGAGGAGCGCCAGCACCTGCGCCTCGTCGAGCGCCTTGGGAAGGCGGCTTGGCAGGCGCGGCGAGCGGAGGGAACGGGTCGGGTCCTCGGCGAGCTTCCCTTCGTCGACGAGGAACCGGTAGAGGCCCCGGAGCGTACTGACGGTCCGCGCCAGGGAGGCGGGTCCCGCCCCATCCGAACGCCGCGCCTCCAGGTAGGTCTCGATCTCGCCCACGACGGGCACCCCGGTGTCGACGCCGTGTTCTCCCGCCCACACCTCCCAGTGGTGGAGGTCCCGCCGGTAGGACACGAGCGTGTTCCGCGAGCGTCCCCGCTCCACCGCCAACCACGAGAGGTACTCCTCCGCCCCGGGGGAGAGCGTGGCCCTCTCCCCCGCTCCCGCCCGGCGGGGGGTTCCCACGGTTCAGCGCTCCGTGCCGGTCCGTCCGAGGAACCGCAGGACCGCCAGGATGGTGATGGCATCCTCGATGTCGCCGTCGTCGACCATCTGTGCGAACCGGTCCTGCGGGACCTCCACGACCGACAAGAACCGCTCCTCCACCCCTTGGCGGTCGTTGCCGACCTCGCGCAGCCCTTCGGCTGCGTAGAGCACCGTGCGTTCGTCACAGAACCCGGGTGTGTTGAGGCAGGTGCCGAGCGGCGTGAGCCGGTCCGCCGCGCAGCCGACCTCCTCCGCCAGCTCACGTGCCGCGGTCACCTTGACCGGCTCGTCCGCCACGTCACGGGTGCCGGCCGGGATCTCGAGGAGCCAACGGTCCACCGCCGGCCGGTACTGGTGCACCAGGAGGAAGGACCCCGATGCGGTGACCGGGACGACCGCCACCGCCCCGGGATGGCGGACCACATCGCGTTCGAACGGGACCCCGTCGGGGTCGACGAACCGGGCCCGGCGCAGGGAGATGGCCCATCCGCGGTGGAACTCGGACTCCCCGGTCCACCGGAACGCGGGGAGCGGCCCCCCGGTGCCGTCGTCCGTCCCGCCCGGTCCTGTCACGCCAGGTCGATCAGGTGAGGGTCGCGCCCCTCGGCGCGGACGAGCGAAGCGCCGATCAGCTCGCGGAAGAGCGGGTGGGGCTGGTCGGGGCGGCTCTTGAACTCCGGGTGCGCCTGGGTGCCGATCCAGAAGGGATGGCCGGGGAGCTCGATGAACTCGACCAACCGGCCGTCGGGGGACGTGCCGGAGCACACCAGGCCGCCCTCTTCGAGGCGCGCCCGGTAGCGGGGATTGACTTCGTAGCGGTGGCGGTGGCGCTCGGACACGATCTCGGCGCCGTAGGCCTTGGCCACCTGGGAGCCTGCCTCGAGCCGGGCTCCGTAGGAGCCGAGACGCATGGTCCCGCCTTTGTCCACCACGTCGTTCTGGTCATCCATCAGGTCGACCACCGGGTAGGGCGTGGCCGGGTCGAACTCGCGGGAGTTGGCTCCTTCGAGGCCGGCCAGGGAGCGGGCGGCGTCGATGACCATGACCTGGAGACCGAGGCACAGGCCGAGGAGGGGGATGTCGTGGGTGCGGGCGTGACCGGCGGCGGCGATCTTCCCCTCCACCCCGCGTTCGCCGAAGCCGCCCGGGATCACCAGTCCGTCGTACCCGCGCAGCCCCTCGCGTTCGAGGAGGTCGGGCACCGTCGCCGCCTGGATCCAGTCGATGTCAACCTTCGCCCCGTGGTGGAACCCGGCGTGACGGAGCGCCTCGACCACTGAGAGATAGGCGTCGGGGAGGTCGACGTACTTGCCGATGATCCCGATGCGCACCGGCGTCGTCGCCGCGTCCACCTGTTCGACCAGCAACTCCCATCGGCTCAGGTCGATCGGGTGGGCGTCCTCGTCGTACCCGAGGAGGTCGAGCACGTAGCGGTCCATGCCTTCCTCGTGGATGACCAGGGGGATCTGGTAGATGTTGGCTGCGTCGACGGCCGAGACGACCGCTTCGATGGGCACGTCGCACAGCAACGAGATCTTCCGCTTCAGGTCCTCGGAGATCATGCGGTCCGACCGGCAGACGATCACGTCGGGTTGGATGCCCCGGCTGCGGAGTTCGGTGACGGAGTGCTGGGTCGGCTTCGTCTTCTGCTCGCCCGTCGGGCCGAGGTAGGGAACCAGGGTGAGGTGGACGTAACAGACGTTCTCCCTGCCGACGTCCCGCCGGAACTGGCGGATGGCCTCGATGAACGGGACGATCTCGATGTCGCCGACCGTCCCGCCGATCTCCACGATGACGACGTCGACGTCGTCGGATCCCAGCCGTCGGATCCTCTCTTTGATCTCGTCCGTGACGTGGGGAATGACCTGGACGGTCTTTCCGAGGTAGTCGCCCCTGCGCTCCTTGGCGATCACCGCCGAATAGATCCGTCCCGTGGTGGCGTTCGAGTCCTTGTGGAGGTTCTCGTCGATGAACCGCTCGTAGTGGCCGAGGTCGAGATCGGTCTCGCCGCCGTCCTCGGTCACGAAGACCTCGCCGTGCTCGAACGGGTTCATCGTCCCCGGGTCGACGTTGATGTATGGGTCGAGCTTGCACATGGTGACCCGGAGGCCACGGCACTTGAGCAGGCGGCCCAGGGAGGACGCGGTCAGGCCCTTCCCCAACGAGGACGAGACGCCGCCAGTGAAGAAGATGAACTTCGTTTGTCCGGCGTCGGGGTGCATCCCCATCACCCGCCTGCGCCACCCGGTCGGGCGGGCGGCTCCGGCATCATCCCACGGACCGGTGGGAGGAACCGGACCGCCGCCGGTCCGCTCGTCACGCAGGCCGGATCGATTCGCACCCGACGAGGATACCGGATGACCTCCGCCCCCCGGGTCTGCGCGGCCGCCCTCCTCACGGCTGGCGGGCCCGCGGTCGCGCTTCCCCGCCGGAGGCGACGGGTCCGCCGCCGAGCAGCTCACGGGCGTGCTCGCGGGCCGACCGGCTGTCCGGGCTCCCCGAGAGCATCCGGCTGAGCTCGACCACACGGTCCTCTCCGACGACCTGCTCGACCACCGATCGGGTCCGCCCGTCGCCTTCCACCTTGCGTACCGTCCACTGCTGGTCCGCCTGGGCCGCGACCTGGGCGAGGTGGGTGACCACCAGCACCTGCGCGCGTCGCCCGAGGGTCGCCAAGGCCGCGCCCACCGCAGTGGCGGCCTCACCGCCGACCCCGGCGTCGACTTCGTCGAAGACGAGGACGCCTGCCGTCGCGGTCAGGGCGAGCCGCACCGCCAGCATGGTCCGGGCCAACTCGCCGCCCGACGCCGCCTTCGCCAGCGGGAGCGCGGGCTCGCCCGGGTTGGCTCCCAACCAGAACGTGACCTGGTCGCCGGCGCCTTCGCCTTCGGCCGTGACGTCGAACCGGGCCGAGCCCATGGCCAGGCCCCGCAGCGTCGCCTCGATCTCCGCCGCCAGGGCGGGGGCCGCGTTGCGGCGCGCGGCGGCGACGGCCCGCTGGGCGGACTCCAGTCGGGTACGTGCCGCGGCGATGTCGCCTTCGAGGCGCGCCGATCGTGATTCCTGGTCGACCAGGGCGGCCAACCGGCCCCGCAGCTCCTCGGCGAAGGCGGTGACCGCCGAGAGGTCGTCCCCGTACTTGCGCTGCAGTTCGTGGAGCAGTTGGCGCCGGTGCCGGACCGCTTCGAGGCGTTCGGGGTCGTCCTCCCAGGTGTCGACGACCCCGCGCAGCTCCGTCCCCAAATCGGAGAGGTCCGCCATCACCGCCTTGACCCGCTCTTCCATGCGGCCGAGCGGCGGTCTTCCGGCGAGCTCGCCTGCCGCTGCGGCCAACAGGTCCATCGCGCCGGACGGGTCCGCACCGTCGAGGTGGCGGAGGGCTGCGGCGGCGGCATGCCGGTGGGAGGAGGCGGCCGCCAACCGGTCCTCCTCCTCCTCGAGGCGCGCGTCCTCCCCCGGGTCCTCGATGCCGGCACCGTCGATCTCCGCGAGCTGGTACCGGAGGAGATCCTCCTCTCGCGCCCGCTGCGCGGCGTCTCCTCCGAGGGAGCGGGATTCGGCGATCAACCGGTCGAGGTCAACCCGGGCCGCATCGAGCTCGGTGCGGTCGACGCCCCCGTAGTCGTCGAGCGCCCGTCGCTGGGCGGCGGCATGGAACAGGGAACGGTGGAGGCGCTGCCCATGGAGCTCGACGAGGGTGTCTCCGAGGGTGGCGAGCTCCTCCAGGGGGGCCATGCGCCCGTTGATCCAGGCCCGAGAGCGGCCACCGTTGACGATGGACCGGCTGAGGACGATCTCGGAGTCATCGTCCGGCCCCGGCGCTCCCCCGATGCGCGCCGGGGCCGCCGCGCCGGAACCGACGAACCTGGCCTCCACCAACGCCTCGCGCGCGCCCGCCCGGACCACGGAAGGATCGGCCTTCCGGCCCAGCAGTAGGCCCAACGCCTCGACGACCAGCGTCTTGCCCGCGCCGGTCTCGCCGGTCAACACGGTCATCCCCGGACCGAAGGTCAGCGTCACGTCGTCGATCACCCCCAGGTTCCGGACCCGGAGCTCGTCGAGCTGGTACCGGGCCGTCGGCTCGGGCCGATCGGCGCTGTCCGGAGTGGCTCCGCGGGAATCGACCATCGTCTCAGCGGTCGGCGAGGTGGAACTTCGCCCGCAGGATGGCGTGGAAGTCACGCCGACCGAAGGTCACGAACCGCGCGGGGTGGTCCCCTTCGCCGCACCGGACGGTGTCGCCGGGTTCGAGCATGCCCACCGTGGCTCCGTCGACCACGAGCACGGCGGGGCGGGGTTCGAGGACCTCCAGCTCGAGCCGCTCGGTCGGCTCCAGCACCAGGGGCCGGTCGAAGAGCATGTGGGGTGACACCGGCGTCACCACGATCGCCCGCAGCTGCGGGGAGAGCACCGGACCGCGGGCCGACAGGTTGTACGCCGTGGAGCCGGTCGGCGTCGACACCAGCAGCCCGTCGGCGGCGTACGTCACGAACGGGTTCCCGTCGATCGACGTGGCGACCCGCACCGTATGGCCGGGGACGGTCTTCTCCACCGATGCCTCGTTGAGGGCGGTGTGGTCGCTGCGGCGCACCCGGTCGGCTCCCACCACCGACACCTGCAGCGTCATCCGCTCCTCGATGACGCAGTCCCCGGCGAGGAACCGGTCCAGTGCCGCACGGAGACCGGACGGTTCCACCTGTGTCAGGTAGCCCAACCGCCCGAAGTTGACGCCGAGGACGGGGATCTCCGCCTGCGATGCGGACTCCACCGCCCGGAGGAGGGTGCCGTCGCCTCCGAGGCTGACCAGGAGGTCCGCCCCGTCGACCGACACCGAACCGTCCGGTCGCACGGCGGAGATGGAGCGGTGGCCGGCGGCCTCCAGCCAGGCCACCGCCTGCTCGGCGAGCGCCGCTGCCTCGGGCCGGTCCGGATGGGGGTAGAACGCGATCAGGGTCACGGGAGGCTATCGACCGAGGCCGGATTGGAGCGACTCGTCGACCGCGTCGTCGATGGCGGCCCGGAGGGTGTCGCCGGCGAGCCGATGGGCGGTCCGGTCGTCGGGATGGGCGACGGCATGCAGAAGAAATTCGACGTTGCCCGCGTGACCGGTGATCGGGGACGGCATGACCCCCATCATGGCGGCTCCGGCACCCTCGAGCGCGCCGGCGACCGCGGCCACGGCGCTGCGGTGGATCACGGGGTCCCTGATCACCCCGCGCCCACGCGAGGCCTCGACACGGCCTGCCTCGAACTGGGGCTTCACCAGCGCAACGATCGTCGCTCCCGGTCCGACGACCGGACCGGTGAGGACCGGGACCGCTCGCGTCAACGAGATGAACGAGAGATCGGCTGTCACCAGGTCCACCGGAGAGCCGCCGACGGTGGCGAGTGTGACGTCCCGGATGTCGTGGCGTTCGAGGTTGACTACCCGTTGGTCCTGTGCCAGACGGTGGTGGAGCTGCGAGCGCCCCACGTCGACGGCGATGACCTTCGCCGCACCGGCCTGGAGGAGGCAGTCGGTGAACCCGCCGGTCGACGCACCGGCGTCGAGGGCGGTTAACCCTGCCACCCGGAGGGAGAACCGCTCCAGGGCGGCAGCGAGCTTGTCCCCACCCCGTCCGACGAACCGTGCGGGCGGGCCCGACACCAGGACCGGTTCGGCCGACGCGACCATCCGGGCCGGCTTGTGTGCGACCGAGCCCGACACGAGGACGCGCCCGCCCTCGATCAGGGCGACGGCACTGTTCCTGCTGTCCGCCAGTCCCCGCTCGACCAGTGCGCGGTCGAGCCGCATCCGGCCCGACGGTGTCAGCCCTCGGACCCCGAGGTCGCGGCCTTCTTCGCGGGGGCCTTCTTCGCGGGGGCCTTCTTCGCGGGGGCCTTCTTCGCCGCCTGCTTGACGGTCGCAGCCGAACGACCGAGCACGGTGGCAACCTGGGTGGCGAGGTCCTCCACGCTTCCGATCCCCATCGAGCGCAACTGGGTGACGACTTCCTCGCGCACCACGGCGAGCAGGGCCTCGCTGCTCTGGCGGCCACGCTCGACCAGTTCCTCCACCTTGGCCTGTGCCTCCTGGCGCTGAAGGTCGCCGCCCGAGGCGAGGTCCTTCACCAGATCCTCCGCTCGGGCCCGGGTCATCTGCGTGAATGCCAGCCCGGCGTCGAGATACCGTTGATAGGCCGATTCTTTGGTCATACATCCCATGCTACCTGGTGTGCTAGCTGGGAGCAAGCACTTTCAAGCGAAGCGATGTGAGGAGTCGGACGGCATCCGTCCCGGCCCGCCGCCGGCCACACCGGGGACGGCTCCCACGGCTCGGTCGACCAGCTCGACCAGGTGCTCCGACCGGACGGCGACGGGCACGTCGGTGACCGCGGCACCGGGCGGCGTGACCCCGGAGTGGACCAGGGCGAAGGGGACGCCGAGCCGCTGGGCCAGCCGTCCGTCGGTCCCGGGCTGGTCGCCGACCACCACCGCATGGTTGCTCCTGAGCGCGAAGCGGTCCCGGACCACCCGGGCCATCGCCGCGTGCGGTTTGCCCGCCACTTCCGGGATCACGCCGGATGCCGTGGCCACCGCGGCCAGCAGCGCGCCGGTCCCCGGAGTCAACCCCTCGGGGGTCGGGTGGGTCGGGTCCTCGTTGGTCCCGATGAGGCGTCCGGACTGGCGGGCGGCCTCCGCGATGCGGGCGAGCAGGTCGAAGTCGAAGTGACGGCTCCAGCCGACGACCGCGGCGTCGGCTGGACCGTCGTCGGCGATGGTCACGCCTCGCTGTCCGAGGGCTTCGACCACCCCGGCCTCGGCCAGGACGCGCGCTCGCGAGCCGGGCCGGAGGAGGGACGCCGCAGCCTGCGCCGAGGTGACCAGGTCGCGTGCTTCGGCGGGGATCCCGACGGCCCGCAGGCGCTCGAGCAGGTCGGCGACCGTCGGCGCCGAGTTGTTCGTGGCGAACGCGACGGTGGTCCCGGTGCCCCGTAAGCGGGCCACGGCACCGGAGGCGTCCCCGATCGGTGTCCCGGAAAGCCAGACCACGCCGTCGAGGTCGATGATCCAGACCGTCCCGGGTCCCACGGCGGGAAGCGCGGCTCGCGTCACCGGGTCCCCGACGCCATCCGGTCCCGCATCAGGACGGCGGGGGAAGGCTTCCGGCAGGCTCGACGGAGGGTTGGGGCTTCGTCCTCCGGGTTGCACGGGCCAGTTGGTTGGCCGACTCCATTGCCCGGGTGATCAGTGCCTGGAGGACCGACACACCGTCCGACACACCGTCTGCGGGGTCGCCGACCTCTCCGGGAGCACGGTCGGGGATCGAGGGCACTGGGAGGAGGGGAGCACCGGCGCCTCCCTCCGGTGGTGTGTCGCCGGCCTGAGGCTGCGGTCCGGGGACACCCGGGCGGTTGCCGGCGAGCTTCGCGGCACGTTCCCAGTAGGACCGGAACATACCGATGTCGAACGCCCCGTCGCGCACCCGGGCCTGGTCGATGAGGCGGGCGGGAGGGCTCTTGAGATCGCGGACCACGTGGAGCACGGCCAGCGCGCGCAAGGTGTACCAGGTCGGGTCGATCTCCCACCACCGGAAGCCCTGGCGGACCGAAGACGGGAGGTAGTGGTGGTTGTTGTGCCAGCCCTCGCCGCCGGTGACGAGGGCGACGAAGAACGAGTTCCGGCTGGTGTCGGGGGTCGCGTACCGGCGCTTGCCGACGATGTGGGCCATCGAGTTGACCAGGAAGGTCCCGTGCCAGAGCAGGACCGTGGAGAGGAAGAACCCGATGACGAGACCGCCCCACCCCCCGACGGCGAGACAACCCAGGGCGAGCAACCACGGCCCGATCCACGAGAACCGGTCGAGGAACCGGAGCTCGGGGTACCGGGCGAAGTCGCGGATGTCGTCGGGATCGGTTGCCTTGTACTTGGTCGAGAGGATCCAGCCCACGTGGCTCCACCACAGTCCGTCCCGCGGCGAGTGGACGTCGCCGTCCAGATCGGTGAAACGATGATGGATCCGGTGATGACCGGCCCACCACAACGGTCCCTTCTGGACGGCAGTCGTTCCGCCGAACGCCATCAGGAACTGGAACGTCCGGTTCATCCGGAAGCTGCGGTGGGAGAAGTACCGGTGGTATCCGGCGGTGATGAAGAACATGCGGACCACGTACAGGACCGCGCAGAGCACCCAGTCCTCCCAGGTGACCGTTACGAAGAACGCCGCCAGCGGCGCGAGATGGACGGCGAAGAACGGAATGGCCGACACCCAGTCCGTGCGATCGGCCCGGCCCTCTTCCCGAACCATTGAACCGGCGGTCGTCGTAGTGTCGAGTGAGGTCATCGCCGTCGTTCTGGGTTCATCGGGGAGGACCGCTCCTCCGGTGGGGATCCTCGGTGAGAGCGTACCGCGTCGGTGCCTCCGGGGCGGTACGGCGGGACGGGTGCAGGGCCCACGCCTCCGCCT
>Ga0209012_1003629_pt1 | contig 11348 bp, 7 predicted proteins | sample RS3BMetagenome_FD_184735 | JGI IMG/M metagenome (GOLD analysis project Ga0209012, IMG submission 184735) | Ferric oxide microbial mat and aquatic microbial communities from Rainbow Spring, Yellowstone National Park, USA - RS3B (SPAdes) (version 3) ...
ATATTCGCTCAATGAGAATCATAGATTGGGCGTGCCCGATCCCTTATGTTTGGATTCATACGAGAAAGGACACACCCATATGACGTGATGTACTGCATTTATCTGTACTGGATGGGGTTGAGTTTAAAGCATGTAGCATAAAGATGCCTTAGACCCTTTTGTCAAGAGTAGTCATTTATCAATCTGGAAGTGAGTGGGTACAGCTGTTCGGTAAGAACGCATTATTCCATAGAAGAAGAGTTACAGCCTTCCTAATCGATGAAACTTACATCAGAATTGGTAAATATGAAGCATGGGTTTGGATAGCGATAGAGCCTGTACACAGATACATACTCTTGGTATACTTGTCTTATCAGAGGAACATCATGGTTGCCGAGCTCTTTCTAAGGACTCTTATTAAGATGTACGGAAAGCATGTGGTGTACACAGATGAGGGTGTATGCTATGAGGATGATGCATCCAGGCTAATAACAGGATATGGTGTAAATTCTACACTGACTTCTGAATATTCTGTAAAAGTATTAGAACTAGCCATAGAAAAGTATGGCAAGCCTGCTTCAATGATATCGGACCATGGCTCTACATTCTACGCTGTAGAATCTGATAAAAGGGATAAAGGCTTAACAGAGTTTGAAATATACCTGCTGAAGAACAGGATAAGGTTCATAGTAGGCAAGGTAAGGCATCCTCAATCGAATGGTAAGATAGAGAAATTCTTTGATATATTTGAAAGCAAGATAAGATACTTTTCCTCTATAGACGAATTCATGCAATGGTACAATTGCATAAGGCCTCATGGAGCATTCGATATATCAAAGCTTGAAACACCAATCAAGATGTTTTATGCAAGGATGCCCCAGAGGGAGATGCTTATTGACCCGTCATTGTTGTTCAGGGGGGTGGAGTGATTTCGTAATAAAACACCTAAGATAGACTCGAGATAAGTTTATTTGTGACTCGCTAAGAGTTCAATATAACTTCAAAATGTTGACGCTAAAGGACCGAAAGGACGCCGTGAAGGCCGAAATCCCAAAGGAGCTGTACATGGCAATAGTGAAGCTTCAAGCAGCGGAAGAACTTGACTGGGAAGGTGCTTGTATGCGTGGGGCCAAGCTTATAGATGCAAACAGCGCTGAATTTAAGCGAATGATTGAACTTGAAGCTCAGCGTCTATACAAACAGCGATTCATGAAGGAGTTGAATAAGGCTAGGGAAACGATAAGCAATAACGCCTGGAAGTCAGGCGCACAGTGGGTTCGACGACATCAAGACAACTTTCGAGTTCCATGCAGTATATGCAGGGAGCCGCTTTACTTTTCATCCTCAGACAGCAATTGGGAGAGTGAGATTAAGCCAATACTTTACGATGCCTTCAAAAATTGGTATCATGTAAGATGTAAATCGTCATAGGACGCCTCCTAAGCCATTAATTTGCAATCTGAAATAAATTTGGCACCTAGATGAATAAAATACCAGCAGGAACCTATTGTGAAGCATGGACAGGAGGGCCGTGAAAGAAGCCTGATATGGCTCTTGCTAACGTTGCTCCCAACCATGTAAAATACGTCTTTATTTCTTGGCTTTCTCAAGGAACTTCGAAAGGTATGACATCAACGACATGGTCAGCCTATAGCCAAGAAGGGCGTCCTTCATGGTGACGACGTAGACCTCCTTGTGAGGGCCGATATTCGTAATCTTCATCTTTTCAAGTTCAAAAAGACAATCTATATATTTCTTGAGCTTTTTAATCCTTGGCCTACAACGGCTCTGTAGAAACCCTGTGAACAAAGAATAAGCTAAACTTGCAATCCTAGCTGCATTGTATGCTATTATTTTAAACCTCATTTCATTGTTCTGCGCCTTTGTTTTTATTGACATTATATCATCCCCCATAGACTTCTTGATAACATAGAATATAGTTTCAACTTTGGACCTCTGATAGTACATCTTTTTAGAATAGCCTCTCTTCATCTCCTTTCTGTATTTGCCTTTAGTCCTCCATATTGGTACACTTTCATTCCTTGTAGGGATTATTGATAAAGCATGAAGCTCTTCTCTCAGGAATGCATGATTGCTCTCATCATCAAATGCTTTATCTGCTATGGCTATTCCTATCGGTTTGAATGAATCAGCCTTTCTTGCTATCGGTATGAAGTCTACGTTGTCATTGCTTGGATCCCTTCTAAGCTTTGAAGATGTTATCATTGATCTGTTTTCTTAGCTCTATGCATATCATGGTTTTGAGAAATCTCTTTTGCCTTCTCTTCATAGCTATATCACCCTTTTATTCATCCAATCAACTCCTTCAACTTCACCTGCTTCTTCATCGATGATAAAACATCTTTCTTTATCCTCAAGGCATAGTATATAGAGGCATGATGTAATGAAAATCCTGATGAATCTGGAGCAAATAACTGCTTCCTTACCCTTGTAAGAAGTATGAAACCTCCTATCACTCTTTCTAATAGCATAGAAGGAATTCTTAGCATAAATTTCTCTATAGTTGTAAAATGTGGTATCTTTGATAGTCCTATGGCTTCTAACAGCTTATCTGCTATAGTAAGAAAGTCATATGTATACTCTCTGTATGATTTTCTTATTCTCTGCATCAAAGCTATAAGAGCAATATGCTGCCACAGAGTGAAATCCTTTCTTGAATACCTGCTTGAATACAAGGGTATGTGTTGCCTTCTGCATACCCTGAATATAGCTTTGACCATCTTTATGTACCTGCTTTCCCTACGCCTTAATTCCTCCTCTTCATCCTTCTCGGTTTTTGGAATCAACATTGATCGGGAAGGGTGAGAGGAGGAGAACGAAAGACAGGTGAGAGAAAAATATCAGACCTTCTGAAGCAAAAAGATTAGTTATAATAAATTTCCGAGCATAGGATTTCTACAGGGCCATTTATGTATGTTATCATACTAGAGTAATATCTGCAATAAGCAGGCACAATTTATCCTTTAACAAAACAGCAGAAGTGTAACACTAGAAGAAAAGCCTATTAATAGTTATAACATATCTGTCATACTGAATGTTGTCTTCACATATTAACTTTCTTTTTATTTAATCGTCACAAAAAGGTAATGGGTCTTGTTTCTCAAGGTAGTAAATTAATATTGAAGGATTTCCGTAAGGAAGATATACAGGTTTATCTAGAGTGATAAATGTCACTCCTATCCTTCTACATGCGGCTAGGACATCGGCTCTTCCAGAACCTAGACTCCATGTAACCACAGCTGGCATGACTTTAGCAGGTTGCACTTTCTTTTTCCATAGCTGGGAATAGAGAACCGCTTGACCTATAGCTTCTCCGATTTTAGTCATAATGATTGGTCTCTTCATCTCTCCTATGCCTCGCTTAGCCTCGACAATCTGATACTCAATGACCCAGTATGACCCGTCAAATCCCATGCCGACAAAATCAGCTCTTACCGAGTATTTCCCCAAACTCAAATTTGGTATAGCAGTGCTAGTGCTGAACAATCCCAGAGCTTCGAAATTATTCTTTAATGTTAGTTCATTGCGTCCACTAACAGGATAATTGTCGTACACTCTGCTTTTTACTGCTATGTTGCTACAAGGAAAATCTTCTTGTTCATTAACCTTTACAATTTCAAGCTTAGGGACTAATGATTTGGAATTCTGCACTTCGATATGCCTAACCCACCATTCCTTGCTCCCAACTTTAACATCATTGCCATGGTTCAAGGTTTCCTTCCCATTGAAGTCATTACAGGGTCGTCTGTATAAACATTAGGATTGCTTAAAAATTTTAATGAGCATCTCAATATAACGCATAATAATTTTTGTTTTTAGGTTAAAAGACTCGAAGCTACAAAGGCTTCAAGTCATTTACGAATAAGACAAATTTGTAACCTGATTTTTGACAGTGCCTAAACACATATTTTATTTTTCAAAGACGACATTGGTTTAAAGAACAATAACTCCATGCACGGTTCCCTTGCTATCTATTATTGGAGGAGCTTTAGATACCGACTTTTTGACAGACGTTTTAGCATAGCCCTGAGGAGCAGATTAAGCAGCATGATATCAACAACCATAATAATCGAATGAATACAATCTATTACAACTAGAAATTCATCCTCAACATGCTCAAGGTTAAAGATTACTCTGCTCTAGATCAACTTAAAGAGCCTATTCCAGTTCCTTCTTGTCAGATGGCTGCACCCAGCACCAGCATATCCTCCGAAGCTTTAATGGCTCGCTTCTCTTTGCAGGAGGAGTATTATTTTCACCTCTGTCTTCCAGCAGTTCCTTCGCCTTCTTCAAAAGCTCTCCATTCCTCCTCGCTTTTTGCAACTCTCTTACTAGAGCTGAGCTGTTTGCTCTGCTTTTGAAAATACTAGCGAGTCTTTCCCCATCCTCCCCAGAACGTGCAAGCTCATTATAGATCTCCGTTATAGTCCTAGTAGGCTTAGCAGGGGTTCCCTCTAGCGTCAGGGCCCTTCTCCTTCTTTTCTCGATCTCATTCAGAGTTTCCTCTTTAAGAGCCCTCATCCTATCAATCAGCGTTTCATACTGTATCATCTCTCCCTTGTTGTTCACATCTCCAGTTAACAGGAGGTTAACTATCTCGTTTGTCGAACTCACAGTTTCCTTTTTGCCATCGAAATACTTCATCCTCCAATAATATTCAGAGCCGTCAGTAAAAAGTATGAAAAGAGAGTCCCTATTACCTTTTTTGACTGCCCCGATTCCGTCAGGGAGAGACTGAAGCCATTGCAATCCCCTTTCATCCATAATCTTGGCTAGGGCATCCATGGGGTCAGTTGTGAATTGTTCGAGCTCCCTTGCAAGAGAATCCAGCACAGATGAGTCACTTCTTGCTAGAGCCTCCTGCACAATACCAAAATCCTTTGGCGCAGCTTCTTCCCCTAGAGTGGATGCATCTAACCCTATAGTCTGCCTTATCGCTTCGAGGCGCATGTATAACTTCTTCATCAGCTTCAGAAAGTGCTCTAGGCTTGCAGGATCATCAGGGTCTCCATTTTTAGGCAACATGTTCACCAAATAAACTTCTGGGTATAAGGAGCCCATCCTGTCCACTCTCCCCACCCTTTGTATCAAAACTACTGGATTCCAGGGGAAATCATAATTCACTACATATTGAGCGTTCTGCAGATTCTGTCCCTCGCTCAGAACATCAGTGCTGACTAGGATACCTCCGCTCTTCTGAAAAGCCCTTATAACATCCGTCTTATCCATCTTCCTGCCTGATTCGTCCCTGCTCTCCTCACCTGTCACCAATCTTACAGGAAGAGATGGGACGCCCTTGAGCAACTTACTGTAAAGGTACCTTGCCGTTGCAGCATATTGAGAGAATACTATTACTCCGTTAGCAGAAGAGCGATCGAGACCTTTGACTATATCCTTTATCCTCAGCTCGAACGCTTCATATTTTGCATCAACAGAGGGGAGGACAGCCATAAGCTTCTTTATCGCCTCTTGATCCTCCTTACATTTTGCCACGAAATCATCCACCTCCTGAGGTGCAAGCTTGCATCTTTGCTTGGCAGCAGCAAATCTCGGCTTATAGAAGAGCTCGTCAGGTGTTGGAAGCTCCTCTTCAGAGCTGAATATTAAGTCCTCCTTCAGCGAAGGAGGAATGAAGTACCCTTGCTCTTGAGCGTATCTGATGGCGTTGGTCATGTATTCAGCAAGTGATTCAAGCGTCTCTGTGAAAGCCTCAACACTGCTCTCCAGCCTTTTGAATATATTTATGATGACTATTCCCTTGATCAGCTTCTTCAACATCTCCCTCCTGCTCTCCTCTACGGCAGAAGAAACAGGAGTCCCATCTGGCAACTTCAGACGCTCACCAAGCCTATCCACAGAAAGGTCATAGAATACGAAGTTCATTGTGTCAAGGATCTCGCTTATCCTCTGATAGTCTATGTTGGTGGAATATCTATCCCTAGGGTCGTCGTCCAGAATTCTCCTTGGAAACTTTATTTTGCCCTCCTTGTCAAGCGCCTGTGCCAAACGTCTTGAATGCCTGACCATAAATCGTTGAAGGACCTCCTCCATATCTATCGGCTCATCCTGTAACCATCTCTTCTGGTTAGCTGTAAAGTACCCCCTCAGTGTCATATTGTAAAGATCGGATATGCAGTCCTCGTTGAGGTAGAGGGAAAAGAGGAAGTAGAGGTCCATGAGGCTGTTGTTAACCGGGGTAGCTGTTGCTAGGACGACTTGAGCATTATTCTTCAGCACAAGCTCACGTAAAGCTGAATACCTTATGGTAGATGGATTCCTGAAGTAGTGCGCCTCATCGACTATAATGAAGTCCTTATCCTGATATTGTGCAAGAACAGAATCTGGATCCTGTGAGAGCTTTTCACTTGAGACATTATCGATATAAATGTTTGTTTCTCTTATTTCGTCCTGCCAGGTAGTATCTAAGACACTCTTTGGGGCTATCAGTAGAGTCTTCCTTCCTTCCCTGGTTGCGTTTAAAGCCAAGCTCAGGGCGACTCTTGTCTTACCTAGACCAGTTGCATCAGCGATCAATACACCTCCATACTTCTCAAGGATGGAGAGTGCTCCCCTTACAGTTAGCATCTGATGAGGGTAAAGTGTCCTTAAGACCTTTTGTGCTTCTACTGAGACATCGAGGCTAGACTTGTAGGTTTCGTATAGAGCCTTGGCGACCACTTCATATGGGCTTCTAGTCGTGACGTAGTTCTTTAAGAAAGAAAGGAATTCATCTTTGAAGTCTCTCGATTCCTTCCATACATCTAGGAACCAGTCTGCAAGCTCCTGCACAACTTCTCTATCCGTGTTCATCATGTTCAGCTCCCTGTTGCTGACAAGGCCTCCATAAGTGAAGTTGCTTGAACCGACAACCCCAATACCATTCTTCACTTCCTGAAGGCCCGGGCTGGCTCCAATGTATGCCTTCCCGTGGAAGAAGGGGCCTTCAACAGTGTGGACGTTTCTTTTCGAATCTTCGAAATACTTTATCGCTTCTTGAAGGAGGTTGAAGTATTGAGGATTGTCTTCTTCCTGCTCCAGCTCCTTTAAAATCTCCTCCTCCCACTTTATGCTCTCGGTAGGCTCCCTTCCGAGGAGGAGACGAAGCGGTTTATCTCCTAGGCTTTCCTTTATGGCGCCGTATCCGTGGACGTTGAAGTAGGCTGAGGCTATGGCTATCTCATTCGCATCAGAGAACTCCTTGTTGAGCGCTAAGGCTAACTTCTCCTTTAAGTTATCAATTATTCTAGTCATCTGAAGTCCCTCGACTGGAATCTTGTGTATCATTAATGCGCAACGGTCGGTCGGCTTTAACTAGACGATCTTCTACAAGCTCTACAAATACTGAGTAGAGCTCTTCTAAATCTATGTTTTCCAAATCAAGAGTACTAAGAACCAAGTCATCCAACTGTTTTCGGTCACTCATTTTTACCTCTTCGAAGTACCTAAAGACCCTTCTTTCTAAAATTACCTCTCGCAATTTGCTAAAATCCGCAACTGGCATCTGCTCATAATCATCCACCATGACTTCACCTACGCCTCCACCTCCGCCTAATCTTCGTAGGTGAAGCTCCATAGTTATATAAAAGACTGTGGAATTAAGGTATGTTATTGCACCTGCAGTTTTGGGATATAGAGCATATAACGTATGATCACATATTACAGGTTCTGTTGAGTAGGAAACAAAGAATCTATCCATGATGTACATGGGCAAAAGAAAGTTAGCAGGTTCTAGTTCATTTAGCGAATACCAGCAACTTCTGCCTGACACACTTGGTACTTTGTTGTAACCAATTACTGGCTCCTTTCTTCCTCTTATTTTAACAGGTTGTTTTTCGCCCCATTTTATGTACTCCTTTGTCATTAAGCCGGGGGTTTGAGTATACAAACATAATGATTTGACGTCACTGATTATATAGTTTTGAAGCTCTTTAGTGGTCCTAACAAGTGGCTTTACATCTTTTCTATCTATCACAAACCTCTCTCCTCCCTCGTTCTCTATGTATATTAGCCCCTGCTTCTCAAGCTCTTCTCGTGTCTTTGCCTTTACTCCTAATTCTTCGAACTTCTTTGGATCTGCCAGCCTATCAGCCTCGAACAGGTGGCTGACATCCTTCATGTAAAAGAATTCGTTGGCTCCTGTGGTGAATCCACGCTTTATTTCTGCAAAATCCCCAAGCTTGTGAGTCAACTTGGGCAGAAGCTTCTCGATGAAGAACTTGGCTCCAGGCCTCAGGTAGAACCACTTGCCTGGCTTCAATTCCTTCCTCTCGACCCTGATATGGTGTCTTACATCGTCCTTCGAGTAGGAGTCAAGATAAACAAAGTCGACGTAGTTGCCAGGGTCCTTCTTTTTTAGAACAGTTATGACAGTGTTTATGTCTGCGCCGAAGCTCCTCTCCCTCTGACCATATACTGCAATCAAGTTATCCTTAAGCTTCTTCTGGACTGATACACCATAGCCAGTCTCCAGCCACTTGTCAGAAGAAATCACGGAAACAACCCCAGCATCTGAGATAAGATGCAATGCCCGTATCAAGAAGTAAGCGTAGAGGTCGGATTTCTTATCGATTCCGTACTTAGATGAGTAATAATCTTTCTTCTTTGGTTCAATCGATTCCTGCCTTACATAGGGCGGGTTCATTACAATTATGTCCGCTTTGCCCTGCAAGAGGGTTTCGATTACATTCGGGTCTTCTCCAGTTTTCTTCCCTATCTCTTCGCCGAGTTGCTGGAGTCTTTGTTTCAGCGCTTTCTTGGTCGAGTCATGAGTTGTGGCATACCTCCCCCTTAGCTGATTGTAATCTATTTGTAGTGACTGGACTTCAGGATCTATGCTTTGTTGGCCAACTGATAGGCGAAGTGAGTCCTTTATGCTGATAAGGTTCAAGTCGAGGTTAGGGAGAGGCTCTGGCTCCTTCTGGTCTATTACAAGAGAAAGCCAGAGTCTAAGCCTTGCTATTTCTATCGCTTCATCCTCTATATCAAACCCATAGAGGTTGAGCAATATCCTCTTCTTGTATTCCTGTACATCCGTCTTCCAGCCAACTATGGAATCTGCTTCCTGCAGGAGTCCTATGATCTCCTGCATCATGACGAGAAGAAAGCCGCCTGAACCCACTGCTGGGTCGAGTACTTTTAACGAGAGAAGCCTCTCCTTGAACTCCCTGACCTCCTTCTCACTCTTTCTCTTCCTCAGCCCATCGAGGTACACATTGAGACCATCGATGAACTTTTTTCCATCAGCTGATATCTCATCCCTGAAACCAAGATAGTTCGAAAGAGCCCTCCTGCAGATAAAAGAGCTTTCGCTCCTCGGGGTATAGAAGGTTCCCTTAGAACCCCTTTCGTACTCGGGAAGCATATTCTCGAAAACAGTCCCTATCAGCGCTGGGTCTATGCTGACCTCAACTTCCAGAGGCGCAGTTTCATCTACTGTAAAGTTGTACTGGTCAAAGAACTTCCTTGCCTCTTTGAAGAGAGGATCCATAATGTCAGCAAGCTTTTCCTCCATCTCTGCGGTCATGTAATCTTCCCTTTCGAAGAGGGAGCCGTTCAGGAATGGCATTCCTGGAACCCCCTCTTGGTTGAGGCTCTCGTAGAATATCCTGTTCAGCTCCATATAATCCGTTATGGAGTCCACGAACTTCTTGTCACCCTTCAGCCATCCCTTTCTTTGCAAGAAGTATAGGAACATCAACCTGCCAAGAAACCTCTGGGTGTAGGCGGTGCTATGAGATGCAAGATGTTTCTCTACACCTTGGCGAATTTTTTGGTAGAGGTAGCGATATCCTTCGAAGAATTCCTCTCTTACCTTCTCATAGGGGAGAAAGATAGTATCATAGCACTGCCGAAGCTCCTTGGGTCCACCAGGATAGGCTAGGGATTCCAGCGTCTCTATATCAGTGTGATAAAGCCTATCAGCGAGCGACAACACTTTTACTTCTCCACCACTGCCTGGCCCGGGGACCACAACAGCATAGCTCTCTGAACCATTTGTAAAAATTAAAAGCGGTCTGATGAGCCTCCTCTCTTTCCACGACCTCGCAATTCTAGTGCACTGACCCCTAGTCATGCGTTCACCCTCAGCGTAGGTCAGGAGGACTATTTCCACGTAATCATCTAAATAGAATCTTATGATGTTAGAGAGTTTAGGTACAGAAGGAATAGCACCTTGATCTATTAGCGTCTTAATATCAAGTTGTTGCTCTGCTATTGGATACTTAAGCTCCTTCAGCACCCTTTTCCAAAACTCTTCGTTGAAGGCATTGGAGTTAATGATTTCGGTGGATAAATGACCCAAATCTTTATCACCGTTTTGCTGTCATGTAATTCGCAGTAAGACACTGACGATATAGTCTCTGTCTATGACAGTCATTTCCATATAGATAGGAAAGGAGGATTAAAGTGTTAATATTAAATCGCTTAATGCCCATCAGCCAATGCAGATATCTAGCCATATTTAAGAACTTAAAACCCTTATGATCGTGTTGCACACAATTCAAATCTAACCTGCATGTTTAGAACGGTCTAAGTGTGTTTCCTAATGAACCTGCATGCCTTGCCTTTACTCCTGATTCTAATTATGCTACTTTTACATAGGTTTATGGTCCATCTCAGTGTCTAGCTATCAAATTGCGTATCTTTCTAGAAAGGTAGACCTTCTCATTGCTTTTCAGATAAGCTGTTCGCAATCCTCAGGGGTGAACTTCTCTCCAGAGAGCTTTGTCTGCACAGTAATGCATTCGGAAACCCAAATTTAAAAACGTAGATACATGCTGATTTCTCAGAAAATATCTTCGTATTCTCTTTCGAAGACCTTGTGCGATCTGGCAAAAGTAATCAAAGGCTAATTAATCATTCAACAGAGTCAAAAAATATGAAAACACCATATCATAACTTTCAAATACATCAGAGACTCTTTATCATTCATGCGAGGTAGTTTATATAAAATTTGGGTGAAGAAGAATGTCTCTAAGCTTGAAACCTGAAGCCAAAATGCTTCTGGATGCAGCATTGAATATTGGACCATTCTACAGTCCAGAGAATGTGACGGAAACTGTAGAGATTTTAACTGGAAAAGAAAGAGGAGTCATAAACGAAGTATGGAATGAGTTAGTTAACAGCGGAATAGTAATACAGAAGGATTATCATTGGTCCATAGATCAAGCTCGCAAAGAGGAAATAGAGAAAATCATTGAAGAAGAACTTGAACAAGCTGGAATCACTTCTGATAGAGTTACTAGTTTAATAGAAGAGAAAATCAAGACTAATCCTGAAAAACTCAGCGTTTATGTGAAGAGATTCCTGGGAGCACCACCTTCCGCTACCGTCGTAGCTGATTATGAACA
>Ga0209012_1003631_pt1 | contig 11346 bp, 7 predicted proteins | sample RS3BMetagenome_FD_184735 | JGI IMG/M metagenome (GOLD analysis project Ga0209012, IMG submission 184735) | Ferric oxide microbial mat and aquatic microbial communities from Rainbow Spring, Yellowstone National Park, USA - RS3B (SPAdes) (version 3) ...
CCCATCCGCCCGGCACAGAGTTCGACCCTGACAGCTCGCGGCGCAGGCCGTCCGCATATCCCACCGGCAGCAGCGCGATCCGCATGGCATCCGCCGCAACAAACGTCCCGTTGTACCCGATCGCCGCCCCCGCCGGAACCTCCCGCAGACTCAGGATCCGCGTCTTCCAGCCAAGCACCGGCCGCAGCCCACCCCGCACCGCAGGCGCGAAAGCATCCGCCGCCTCACCCGGCGGACAGACCGGCAGGCAGTAGCCATACAGTGCCAGCCCCGCCCGCACCATCGGCCGCGCTCCGGCACGCAGCGCAACCGCCCGAAGCCACGCAAGATTCCCCTCGCCCGGCTCCGTATCGACCACCGACGAGTTCCCCGCATGAACCCAGTCCGGCCGCAGCCCGGCCCGCTCCACAGCACCAATAGCCCGCTCAAAACTCTCCCGTTGCCCTCGCGTCTGCGCCGACCCGGCGACCTCCGCCGACGCAAAGTGCGTCATCACCCCGTCCAGCCGCAGCTCCGGCCGCCCCTTCAGCCACTCCAGCAGCCCATCCAGCTCCAGCCCCGGCGTCACGCCCTGCCGCGACATCCCCGTATCGATCTCAAGATGCACCGGCACGCGAACCGCATCGCCTCGACGCGCCGCCGCACCCAGCAGCCACTCCATCTGCTCCCGCGTCCACACCACCGGAACCAGCCCCCGCCGCACAATCACGTCGGCGTCTTCGGCAAGCATCCCGGACATCACCAGAATCTTCGGCTGCCCTCGGCCCTTCATCTCCGCATCGCCCCCCAGCGCCCGCAGAACACAATCGCCCTCCGCCGCATCCGTCACCCCCAGCCACTCTGCCCCGGCTCTCGCAAGCACACCGGAGCAAACCACGGCGCCATGCCCATACCCATTCGCCTTCACCACCGCCAGCACCGGCGTCTCCGCCCCTGCAACCGCGCGCAAAAGCGCATAGTTAGCCGCCAGCCGCGCCTCTGAGATCTCCAGCCAGCTCTTCACGCCTTCTATCTTAGAACCTGTCCAGAAAGCTGTAGAGAGTCGTCATCTCGACCGCAACCGCGCGGCCCCACCGCACGGCGGAGTTCTAAGCCGTCATTTCGACCGCAGCCGCGCGGCCTTATCGCGCGGCGGAGTGGAGAAACCCCCGCATTTGGTCTTTGCCTTTGCCCTTCTGCCTACCGCACACCTTCGGTTTATGAGTTTTTTTATAAACAGGTTCTTAGAACCTGTCCAGAAACTGTAAAGAGTCGTCATTTCGACCGCAGCCGCGCCGCTTCATCGCGTGGTGGAGTGGAGAAACCCCCGCATTTGGTCTTTGCTTTTTGTTCCTTCATCGCCAGTGGCCCATTCCGTAGTTTCTGGACAGGTTCTTAAGCGTCTCTCCGAGCCACCCGCCACTTCCCCAGCAAAACCAAAGCCGTCATTCCAGCAGCCGAAAGCCCCCATCAACTGCAACACTACCCCACGCAGGATTTAGTTCCCCATCGCACACTCAGTGTGATACAAAACCACGTCCGCAGGAATGCAGTAGCACCGTGAGCAAACGCGGATTGCGGCCTCTTCGAAGGAGAACTCTGTCGTGAAGAAAATGAATGACCGTTCAGTTGCCGCTGCGGTTTGCTGCGGAGCCTCCCTGGCCGCCGCCGCCCTGCTCCTCTCAGGATGCGGCGGCAGCGGCAGCTCCAATCCCCTCGCCGCCATCCAGGCCGCGCAGGCCAAAAATGTCGGCAACTTCTCCAACAGCGTCTTCCTCGGCGACTCCCTCACCGCCGGCTATCAGAGCGGCTCGCTCCTCGACACCCAGCAGATCCACGGCTGGGCGCCTCTGGTCGCCGCGCAGGCGCAGTTCAACATCGTGCAGCCCCTGATCGCCTATCCCGGCGCACCGAACGTCCTCCAGCTCGTCTCCCCCGGCCCTCCGCCAGTCATCACCACCGCCCCCGGAACCACCTCCGGCCGCGACAACTTCGCCACCCAGGTCACCGACCTCGCCGTCCCCGGAGCGCTGCTCAGCGACGTCATGAACACCGTTCCTCTCGCCAACCCCGCCCCCGGCCAGCAGCAGTTGAACCAGCTTGTCCTCGGCTTCCCCGGCCTTGGCTACGGCCAGGCCCTCAGCCAGTCCGGGTTCGCCGTCCTCGCCCAGCCCACCACCATCTTTCTCTGGATCGGCAACAACGACGCCCTGGTCGCCGACATCACCGGCATGCCCAGCTCCATGACCTCGGTCTCCACCTTCACCACGCAGTACGCCGCCCTCATCAACCAGCTCTCCACCATGGCCCCGGCCCACCTCGTCATCGCCAACATCCCCGACGTCACCCAGGTGCCCTATCTCTCTCCCGCAGCCCTCGTCCTGGCCGAGACCTCAGCCGAAACCGGCCTCCCCGCCGCCGTCCTCAGCCAGATCCTCGGCATCGCACCCGGAGACTACGTCAACCCCACCGGCCTCGCCGAAATCCCGCTCATCCTCGGCGGCGCCCAGAAGGGCCCCATCGACGACGCCGGCGTCCTCTCCGCCGCCGAAGTCGTGCAGGTCCAGGCGCAGGTCACCGCCTTCAACGGAGTCATCGCCGCCCAGGCCAAATCCGTCAACGCCACCCTCGTCGACATCAACGCCCTCTTCGCCAAAGTAACCGCCTCCGGCCTCGCCATCAACGGCTACACCGGCACCGCAGCCTTTCTCGGAGGCTTCTTCGCGCTCGACGGGATCCACCCCACCAACACCGGCTATGCCGTCGTAGCCAATCAGTTCATCGACACCATGAACGCCTCGATGAACACAAAAATTCCCGACGTAGCCCTCGGCCCGATCGCAGCCGCAGACCCCTTCTGGCCGCCCAATCTCGCGACGAAGTTCGCAGCAGCGCGGCCTCGGCTCATCCCGGCCAACGCAGGCAACAGCATGAAAGCTCTCTTGACCGGTAAAAGATAAAAGATAAGTCCTGCCGGACGAGCCCGCTACGCGCGGAGCGACCACTTCGTGGTGTGTATACCCCTTCGGTCGCCCTCCCGATGGTCGGGAGGAAAGATCTTCGCACCGACCATCGGGAGGCCCCATGCACCCAGCAGCACCCAGACCGGTACACACGTCACGAAGTGACCGCTCCGCGCGCAGCGGGCCCGTCCGGCAGGACATGAATCCTCAATCCCCGCTGCGATGGTCCAGATTCTCGAACCGCGTATAGTCCGCCAGATACGCAAGTTGAATACTCCCCGTAGGCCCATTGCGCTGCTTCGCGATGATGATCTCCGCCTTGCCCTTCAGGTCTTCGTTCTCGCGATCGTAGTACTCCTCGCGATGAATAAAGCACACCACATCCGCATCCTGCTCGATCGAACCCGACTCGCGCAGATCCGACAGCAGCGGCTTCTTATCTCCGCCCCGCTGCTCGCTCGCACGCGAGAGCTGCGACAGCGCCACCACCGGCACCCGCATCTCCTTCGCCAGCGCCTTCAGCCCGCGCGAGATCGCCGAAACCTCCTGCGTCCGATTCTCAAACCCCTTCGCATTCGCACTCGACCCCGTCATCAACTGCAGGTAGTCGATCACAATCAAATCCAAAGACCCATGCTGCTGCTTCAGCCGCCGCGCCTTCGCCCGCATCTCCGCCAGCGTGATCCCCGGCGTGTCGTCGATAAACAGCTTCGACTCCATCAGCCGCTCCAGCCCTGCGATCAGCTTGGTGCGGTCGTCCCGCATCAGCATCCCCGTCTGAATCGCCTTCGAGTTCACCAGCGCCTGCGACGCCAGCATCCTCCGCAGCAGACTCGCCTTCGACATCTCCAGCGAAAACACCGCGACGATCTTGCCCCCGCGCACCGCCGCATTCTCCGCGATATTGATCGCCCACGCCGTCTTGCCCATCGAAGGCCGCGCCGCAATAATCGTCAGCTCAGACTCCTGCAACCCGCTCGTCATGCGGTCGAACTCCAGATAGTGCGTAGCCAGCCCCGTGACCTCGCGCCCCTGCTCATACAGCGCATCGATCGACCCGAACGAGTCCTTCACAATCTCCGAGATACCCGAAAACCCGTTCGTGATCGCGTGTTCCGAGATCTCCACCAGTCGCGCGCTCACATTATTCAGCACATCGAGCGCAAGCTGGCTCTGGTCCGCCGCGTCGATCATGCCCATATCGCACACCGTCATCAGCTCGCGCATCAGCGCCTTGTCCCGCACAATGCGGACATAGCTCTCAATCGACAGCTTGCGCGGCAGCCCCTCGCTCAGCGACGCCAGGTACGCCACCCCGCCCACCGAGTCGAGCTCCTTCGTCCGCCGCAGCTCCTCCGACACCGTAACGATATCGACCGCGTGCCCGGCCTCGGAAAGCTTCAGCATCCCCGCATAGATCCGCCGATGCGAGTCCAGCGAAAAGTCCTCCGCCCGCAGCAGCATCGTCGCATCCACAATCGCGACCGCATCCACCATCATCCCGCCCAGAATCGTCCGCTCCGCATGAATCGAAGCAGGCCGGTGATCGTCATCGTCTCGAACAAGGTGCGGAAAGGTAGCCATGGATATCTTTGAGGTTAGACCACCGCTCGTTTGCGGATATCTCGAATGATTAGGAAAACGGGGCATCGACGTTGATTCCACATGGACCGTCATATGATTCCCCATGGGCCGTCAGTATCGAAATCGAGCGATTACAGTCTAATGCTGCCGGTATGGCTCTCCTCTGCACCAACTCGCAATCGTCATTTCGACCGAAGCCGCGCGGTCTCATCGCGCGGCGGAGTGGAGAAATCCCCGCATTTTGCACTCTCTCCCAAAGCCATCGACCCAATAAGTCTCAACGCGAAATCTGCCGAAAGAGAGACATCGTGAGCAAACGCAATCCCGCATGAAGCCAATATTTGAGACTCCAGGTACGCATCGGCTCGCAATGTAAGCTGTTAACACGAGCTGCAGGAGATCATTCGATGGGAATTGAAAAAGCTCTCGGCCTACCACCGGCAGCGCAGCGCGATAAGGCTTCCTTCGAGGTCCTCCGCGTCTGGATCGCCGAACACGGCCAGCACGTCTCGATCCAGAGCGGAGCATGGGACGACCCCTTCGCCTGGGGCATCGTCCTCGCCGACCTCGCGCGCCATATCGCCCTCGCGCACCAGTTGCAAAAAGACGGCACCGATCTCGACGCCTTCATGGATCGCCTGCTCGAAGGCTTTCAGGCAGAGATAGAAAACCCCACCGACGAGCCTGAAGGCGAAGTAACCCAGTAAAGATAGGTCCTGCCGGACGGGCCCGCTGCGCGCGGAGCGGTCACTTCGTGACGTGTATACCCCTTCGGTTGGCCCCTCCCGATGGTCGGGATGAAAGATTCTCACGCCGACCATCGGGAGGCCCCACGCCCCCAGCAGCGCCCAGACCGGTACACACACCACGAAGTGACCGCCCCGCGCGCAGCGGGCCCGCGCGGCAGCGCTATTTCTTCTTATAATCCTGAAAAAGCTCCGGAAATTCAGCCTTCAGCGCAGCCGTCTTCGGCACATCGCAGATCTGGATATACGGATTATTCGGGTTCTTCTCCGCATAATCCTGATGGTAGTCTTCGCCGTTATAGAACGCCTTCAGCGGCACAACCTCCGTCACAATCGGCTTCGCAAACGCATGCGCCGCATCCAGCTGCGCAATGTAAGCCTTCGCCACCTTCTCCTGCTCCGGGCTCGTGTAGAAGATCACCGACCGGTACGAAGTCCCCACATCCGGCCCCTGCCGGTTCAGCTGCGTAGGATCATGCACCACCGAAAAGAAGATCCGCAGCAGCGTCCCATACGAAATCCTCTGCGGATCGAACACCACCTTCACCGACTCCGCATGTCCCGTACTCTCCGACGAAACCTGATCATACGTAGCCGTATCCGCCGACCCGCCCGAATACCCCGCCGTAGTCGCCGTCACTCCCTTCACCCGCTGAAACACCGTCTGCACGCCCCAGAAACACCCGCCCGCAAACACCGCCGTCTCTGTCGTCGCAGCCGTATGCGGCTGATCCACCGCCGGCGCCGGCAGCGGCGACGTCCTCTCCGCACCCATCACATTTCCCATACTCAGTCTCCTCACGCCAGCCAACAGCAACACCACGACCGCAATCGTACCCAGCCCAACCAGAACCAACCTGCCCATCGCGCTCATCTCATTCTCCGCCGCATCTTCACCTCTCATAGGACGCGCGAAGGCCCCCGCCGGATACATCTCAAAGCATCTCACCTTCTGCAGCCGCCTGCGAGGCTTCCATCTTCAGCCATCCAACGCAGGCAGAAGGGGCCACGATCTTGGCCGGCCAAATCCTCATCGGCATCTCGGGATGGACCTATAAACCATGGCGCGGTGTCTTCTATCCGCAAGGCCTGTCGCAGAAGCGCGAACTTGCCTACGCAGCCAGCCTGTTCCGCTCGATCGAGATCAACGGCACCTTCTACTCGCTGCAGCGTCCATCGAGCTTTGCCGCCTGGGCCGAGCAGACCCCCGACGGCTTCGTCTTCTCCATCAAAGGCAGCCGCTACATTACCCACATGCTGCGCCTGCGCAACGTCGAACAGGCGCTCGCAAACTTTTTCGCTTCAGGCTTACTCGCCCTCGGCCGCAAGCTCGGGCCTGTCCTCTGGCAGTTCCCGCCCAACTTCCAGCTTGACCTCAACCCGCTCGAAGCCTTCTTCCAACTTCTGCCCCGCGACACGCACGCCGCCGCACAGCTCGCCACCCGGCACGATGACCGCCTCAAAGGACGCGCCTACACCGCACTCGGCCGCCGCCTTGTCCTGCGCCACGCCATCGAAATCCGTCATCCCAGCTTCGTCACTCCCGCCTTCATCGCACTGTTGCGCCGTTACAACATCGCATTGGTCTGTGCCGACACCGTAGAGTGGCCGCTGCTGATGGATGTCACCGCCGACTTCATCTACTGCCGCCTGCATGGCTCCGAGGTCCTCTACACCAGCGGCTACAAAGACCAGGCGCTCGATCAATGGGCCGCACGCATTGCGGCCTGGGCGCAAGGCGGAGAGCTCGCCGCGGACAATCACGCATCACCGAAACCGGCACGCAAGCGGGCCGCACGCGACGTCTTCCTTTACTTCGATAACGACGCCAAAGTCTTCGCTCCCAAAGACGCGCAGGCTCTCGCACGCAAAGTCAATCAGCTCGTCCCCGGCTCGACCGGGTGACGCGATCGATCGATCCCCGCAGGTCGTTGCCTCTAGGCCAGGAGCTGCCGATCCCCATCCCGCTCACGCCCCTGGATCTCGAGGTACACATGAATCAGCCCCACCGCCGCCGGCGTCACCCCGGAGATTCTGCTCGCCTGCCCCAGCGTCTGTGGCCGAACCCGCGTCAGCACCTGCTTCATCTCCGTCGACAATCCGCTGATTGCGCCATACTCGAACCACTCCGGAATCCTCTTCGACTCCGCCTTGCGCATCTTCTCGATCGTCCGCCGCTGCTGGTCCAGATATCCCGAGTACTTGATCCCCGTCTCCACCGGCTTCATCTCATTGCGCACCCACACCGGAAGCCTGCCGCCCGCACCATCGATACCCGCCGCCCAGCTCACCAGGGCAGCCTCACTCGCCAGGCGTTCCCGAAGCACCGGCGCAACGTCTTCGATCGAAACCTCCGGCCGCTTCAGCAACTGCGCAAACGTCTGCCCGGCAACCGTCAGCGCATCGCCATCCAGCCGCTCCGCCAGCTCCACAGGCAGTTCACCCGTCCGCACTCGCGCCGAATGCAGCAGCGCATCGAACGCCGCCGCACGCACCTGCCGCGCCTCATAGTCCGACCACGCCGCATCGTCGATCAGCCCCAGCCGCCGTCCATGCGGAGTAAGCCGCCGGTCCGCATTATCGATCCGCAGGTGCAGCCGAAACTCCGCCCGCGACGTGAACATCCGATACGGCTCAGCCGTCCCCTTGCTGATCAGGTCGTCGATCAGCGTCCCGATATAAGCCTCCGTACGATCCAGCGTGAACGCCGCGTCCTTACGAACACGCAGCGCCGCATTGATCCCTGCCATCAACCCCTGGCACGCCGCCTCCTCATATCCGCTGGTCCCATTGATCTGTCCCGCAAGATACAACCCCTCAAACGCCTTCACCCGCAGCGTACGATCAAGCTCCGTAGGATCGATCGCGTCGTACTCGATCGCATACCCAGGCCGCAGCATCTCCGCATGTTCGAGCCCCGGGATCGAATGCACCATCGCCGCCTGAATCTCCATCGGCAGGCTCGTGCTCATGCCGTTGATGTAGACCTCGTGCGTGTTCAACCCCTCCGGCTCAAGAAAAAACTGATGCCGCGTCTTATCCGGAAAACGCACGATCTTGTCTTCGATCGAAGGACAATACCGCGGGCCGATCCCTTCGATCTGCCCCGTATACATCGGCGACCGATGCACATTCTCCCGAATCAGCCGCAGCGTCTCCGGCGTCGTATGCGCGATGTGGCACACGATCTGCCGCAGCGGCAGCGGCCCGCCCTTCGCCACCGCGGACCGGAAGCTGAACGGCGTAGGATCGGCATCGCCCGGCTGCTCTTCAAACTGCGCCCAGTCGATCGTCCGCCCATCCAGCCGCGGCGGCGTGCCTGTCTTCAACCGGCACTCGCGCAGCCCAAGCCGCTTCAACGCCTCGCCCAGCAGCACACTGGCCGGCTCCCCGCTCCGCCCCGCCGTGTACTGCTGCTCGCCGCAGTGAATCAGCCCATTGAGAAACGTGCCGGTCGTAACAATCGTCGCAGCCGCATGAATTGTGCGCCCATCGCGCAGCCTCAGCCCACGCACCACTCTCCGCCCATCCGCACCGCCCACCCCGGAACAACCGGGTGCCCCATCCTTCGCGTAATTTGCGAAGGGTCGGATATCAAACTCCCCACCCTCCACAATCAGGTCCACCACCTCCGCCTGCTTGATAAAAAGATTCTTCTGTCCCTCCAGCACCTCGCGCATCCTCACGCGATACAGCGCCTTGTCGCACTGCGCGCGCGGCGACCACACCGCCGGCCCCCGCGATGTATTCAGCAGACGAAACTGGATCCCCGTAGCATCGGCAACCTCACCCATCACGCCGCCCAGCGCATCGATCTCACGCACCAGGTGGCCCTTCGCAATACCGCCGATCGCGGGATTGCACGACATCTGCGCGATCAGATCGAGATTCAGCGTAAAGATCGCCGTCCGCAGCCCCATCCGCGCAGAAGCCATCGCCGCCTCGCACCCAGCGTGCCCCGCGCCCACCACCACCACATCGAACTCTTCGATAAAGCTCACAGCCTTATTTTAGGTCACAAGAAATGTCCTGCCGGACGGGCCCGCTACGCGCGGCGCGACCACTTCGTGGTGTGTATACCGTGCGGCATGGGCGCATCAGCAGCAAAGGGGCTCCCGACCATCGGGAGGGCCAACCGAAGGGGTATACACGTCACGAAGTGACCGCGCGCCGCGCAGGCGGCCCGTCCGGCAGGACACTTGACTCTTCTATTTACAATTCCCCCCTCACAGGGAAGAATCGTCCGATGCAGCTCTCATCCATACTCGCCGCAACCGCGCTCCTCTGCGCCTCCGCACTCCACGCGCAGCCCACTTCCGCCGCGCTTACCACCGACCCCGCACCCGACAAGACCAATCCCGCCACCATGCAGAGCTTCCAGCTTCCCAGCCACGGAGCCATGCTCAACGCCCTCGTCTACGTCGCCGCCGGAGCAGGCCCGCATCCCGTCGTCATCCTCCTCCACGGCTTCCCCGGCAACGAGAAGAATCTCGACCTCGCCCAGTCCATCCGCCGCGCCGGATGGGACGTTCTCTACTTCGACTATCGCGGCTCCTGGGGCTCGCCCGGCGACTTCTCCTTCACCCACTCCATCGAAGACACCCAGGCCGCTATCGCCTACATGCGCAACCCGGCCAACGCAAAGAGTCTCCGCGCCAACCCCGCCTACATCGTCCTCATCGGCCACAGCATGGGCGGCTTCATGGCCCGCTACGTCGCCGCCAACGACCCCGCCGTCAAAGCCGTCGGCCTCATCTCCGCCGCCGACATGGGCGTCGATCAACTGCAACCCGTCCCGGAAAATCAGCGCAGGCTCGCCCTTCATCCCATCGCCTCCAGCCTCGCCGCCGAAGGCATGGCGCCACTCGCCGGCTGCACTCCCGCCAGCCTCGCAGAAGAGATCATCGTCAACGCCAACGCCTGGAACACCGTCAACCTCGCACCGAAGCTCGCCACCCGCCCCGTCCTCGTCATCACCTCCAACGACGGCCTCGCCCCATCCAACGACGCCTTCTTCGCCGCGCTCCAGAAGACCGGCGACACCCAGGTCCAGGAGATCCACATGGACACCGACCACTCTTACTCCGACCACCGCATCGCCCTCCAGCAGGCCATCCTCGACGGCCTCGCCACCCTCCAGCAGTAAGGACACGCGCCTCAGGCAGAAACAAATTAGCAGAGTCGTAATCTCAGGTTGCGCCCCGCAGCCTCATCGCGCGGCGCACTCAAAGAACCCCGCACCTCGCGCTCCCGCAACCCTGTACGCGCACATCTCACCTCGCTTACTCCCGCATCTTAACCAGCATTCCGCCGGGGAGCACTCGATGCTTGCAACGTTTCATCTTCGTCACGGCTGGTTTTTCGCCATCTTCGTCTTCTGCGCCGCCCTCGTCGTCGCCAACCTGGTGCACTACGTCTTGTTCCGCGTATTGCGCCGCAAAGAGCAGTCCGGCCGCGGAATCGGTCTAGGCTGGGGTCTGCAGCAGTATCTCGGCCGGCCGGCGCGCGCCATCTTTCTGCTGACCTGTCTCCTTCTCGTGCTGCCCGCCATCCCCAGCCTTCCCGATGGCTGGGAGCCAACCCTCCGCCAGATCCTCGTCATGGCCATCGTCGCCGCCCTCGGATGGTTCGCCATCGGCTGTATCTATGTCCTCCAGGCCGTCATGATGCGCAAGTACGACATGACGACCGAAAACAACATGCAGGCCCGCCGCGTCCACACGCAGTTCCAGCTCTTTCGCCGCATGCTGATCGTCTTCGTCGTCATCATCGACATCGGCGCGTTGCTGTGGACCTTCAACGACCCGCGCATCTGGCACTACGGCTCCGGCCTGCTCGCCTCCGCCGGCATCGCCTCGCTCATCCTCGCCACCGCGGCCAAATCCACCGCCGCAAACTTTCTCGCCGGCCTCCAGATCGCAATCACAGAACCCATCCGCATCGACGACGTCGTCGTCATCCAGGGCGAGTGGGGACGCATCGAAGAGATCAACTCCGCCTACGTCGTCGTCAAGATCTGGGATCTCCGCCGCCTCATCGTCCCCCTCAGCTACTTCATCGAAAACTCCATCCAG
>Ga0209012_1003634_pt1 | contig 11339 bp, 7 predicted proteins | sample RS3BMetagenome_FD_184735 | JGI IMG/M metagenome (GOLD analysis project Ga0209012, IMG submission 184735) | Ferric oxide microbial mat and aquatic microbial communities from Rainbow Spring, Yellowstone National Park, USA - RS3B (SPAdes) (version 3) ...
AGTTAAAAGTGCAACGTAAAAATTCTCTTCATATCACTCATCGGTAATGAATAATAGCTATAACATTAGAAATTGACAGAGCTACAAAATTAAAACCATCACAATTGAAACAGTTTGTCTGATTGACAAATCCACATTAGGCCTCGAAACATAGCAAAAATAAAATAACTCTTGAGTGATTCTGCTGAGGGTTGTGAAAAGTTGCTTATAGTTATCGTGACTCACAATCCTGATATAGCCTTTATGAAGAAAAATATTGGTAAGATCCGGGCAGATCTACGTTTAAGGTTGATGATAATTGATAATCATTCACGAAGAGATGTTACTGAGCTTAGAAATTATGTGGATCACTTCATATGCTTCGCTAAGAACTATGGATTGGGACGGGCGTATAACTACGCTTTTAAGTTTGCTAAAACGAATTCCGAAGATTACGTGCTCTTTTTGGACCAGGATGCTAGCATTCTCGACAATTTCGACCCAATATCGGTGGTCGAGCAAGCTTCTAGAGTTTTAGAAAGACCAGTAATAGTTGGCATTAATCCTATAACAGCTGCGGTTAACGGGGATACGTCGTACGCAAACTTTTACTTGGTGAAATCTTTGATGAATTCTGGAATGATTGTTCGCGTTGACTATGGACTTGAGAATCCCTTTCTAGAAGAATTATTCCTTGATTCATTGGATGCTGAGTATTGTTTTCGAGCGTGGAAAGATCGACACTCCATTTTGGTTTACAAGGAGCCTATGATTACGCATAAGCCGGGTGAAGGATATTGGATGCCAAGGGGTGTGACGGGTGGATTAATAATAGTGTTAAAATCCTTAATGAAAACAGAATATGTTCTTACTGGTAAGGTTAATGCTGAACAGGTCAGGATTGGTTGGCCTTTTGAGCTGAAATATTCGAACTCTTTGAGGTATTACTTAATGCTGAGAAATAACCTCTTCTTAGCGGTGAGAAGGATGGTTCCTCTGGGTACTTTGCGTTTTTTGGCTGTGCAATGCTTGCTTCTTATAAATTTGAAGGGAGTAATGTGTGGTGGTGGACTAGTCTTGAGAGCCATAGCCAAGGGCTTAACGGGTAGGCTCACTGAAGATAATCAGGAGCTCTTCTATGAAACATAATGATAAGTAAATACAGTTTTTTATCTAGTCTTCTTGTTCCATGTCTACAAACCCTGAGCATTAGTATATTTGGAGATTCTCAAGCGTCTCGTTTTTAAGATGATGATCGTGAATGTCAAAAGTATGAGTACAAATATGTCGATCCCCTCGCTGTAATAGTAAAGATAGCCTATGGTGTCCATAGGTGGTTTAAGGTTGAAGTTCATCGTGTAGTTTCCTTCTCGGGTTACATTAAATAATATTAATGTGGCGCTCCCATAGTTAGCTGGTAAGATCGCAAGGGGAAATAATGTGATGTTCTCACCCTTTAGATTTACGTTTTTGTAATTTCCGAGACTGTTATAGGGATATCTAACGATGATGGGTAGAATGCTTTTGGTCACTCCTTTTATTATGCATTCAAATTGTTCTGGTGATATCCCTTTTATTTGGATTATTTTTGCGGGTTGCCCGATGGGATAGGGGTAGTAGAGTGTTGTGTTGTCAGTTGTGGTGTCTAAGAATTCTTGGACTTGTGGGTTGGGGTAAATCACGGCTGTATTCTCCCATTCATTTTTTAGGCTCAGCACCCTATAAATCGTGGATAGTGCAGTAGCATTGCTTATTGGGTTTTCTGCTTGCGATGAAAGCACTATTTGCTTTGGGACATAGCAGAGTGTGGCATTCGAGTAGTAATAAAGTGTGAACCCTTCGTAGTTGAGCAGAATGGACTGTGAACTAGATGCTATGGTTGTGTTTAGCTGTTCTAGATCTTCATTGGTCAGCGTGGGAATCTGTGCTGCGAGCCCCCCATATGTCAGTGTTCTTTGAACGCTCGTGTTTGTATAGATAACGTAGTTTATTCCTAGGAGTTTTAGGGCGTTTGCGTAAAGTGTTGGGTTTGACATGTTGGCTTGGTACAGCGTTGTGAAAGCTACTAGTGGTGGGTATCCCTGATAGTAGCCGAATGTGTCGCCTTTGATTAATGTGTCCCAGAACCCGGCGCCCACATATTGTCCGTCCCCGTATGCGCTCCAGTTATACCAGAGGTAGAGGAAGCTTGATGGGGCTATCATAACTCTTGGGTTGAATATATGTGACGAGCCAATGATAGTTGATGTTTCGTAGACGGGTTGGGGAAGGGAGAATCCGCCACCGCTTTTGGTGCTGACAGGGTAGGCGTTCAGGGCAAGTGAGAAAACCAGCAGAGTAATTATTAGTGTTGTAATAATTTTCCTTGACTTTTTTTCTAATAGAATTTTTGTGGCTGCGTAGGCGACTAGTAGTGTTGCGCTTATCGATAGTGGGTATGGGAAGACTGCTTCAGGTATGTTTAGTGACCAGAGTATCTCGATGCGTGATACGAAGTTTATGTAGTATGGTAGGATGTAGGGTGCAGAAAACCATGCTGTGGTTAGAAGGAATGTGAAGTAGAAAAACATGGGTTCTCTTTTTGGTTTACTGAGTAGCAGGGGTGTGAACACTAGGAGTGTTATGGTTGAGCCTAGAATTGTGATGAGGTGCGAGTTATAATAGGGTGCGGTTCCCAGATATTTGTAGATTGAGGGAGGCAGTGTTGTTATGTTTGAGGTGTAGGTTAATGTGAGTGTCTTGACGAGGTCTCCTTGGTACCCTCTGACGTAGTAGTGTCCGAGTGCTAACTGTATGTTTTTGGAGGTTAGCGCACTTGCGAATGCGGGGGCTGTGACTTTGATGAGACCAAAGATATAGGGGTATGCAATTATAGCTAGAATTGCTACGAGCTGTCCGAGTCTTAGGATTTTTATCTTGGTTGGTTGTCCCCTGAGAAAGAGGGCGAGAAACACCGCAAATAAGGCTAGCAGGAAGGCGAGTGGAATGTTGACTATTATGAAGTAGGTGTTCGCGATAAATATGTAGTATAGTAGTATTGCCATAAGACCGTAGGCGAATGCCTTTATCGCTGACTTTTCTTTGAAGTCCAAGTAGAGTAGGTATAGTATCCATGGGAAGACTCCGAATATTGGTACCATTGAAGAATTGATGCCCATGACCTGGCCTATCCCTTGGTTGGTGTTGTAGAAGAGTAGGGTAGCGAGGCCCGCGGTTGCCGTTTTTTTGATGTCTTGGTTGTTCAGGTCGTAGTAGTTGTGAATTAAGCTGAGCAGCCCGAAGTTGCCGAGTGTAAAGTAGAAGATATATGAGGCTATCTCCCCATATTTTTGGGTGGCGAACATAAATGGGTTTGCATATATGTTGAATATGATAAAGGAAACGAGTGAAGAAGGTATGCTCGCGACTTGGCCGCCTTTGGCGTTTGAAAAGAATGGTTGGAAGTTATAGAGGGCAGCTGGGGAAAGCGGGGTAACATCGTCTCCAGAAGTGTAGTATGTGTGTCCACGGAAAAAAACAGCCACAATGAAAATTCCCATTGATAATGATAGGATAAAGCAGGTAATGTATGCTTTCGAATTCTGATTCATCCATGTCGTAGCCTTAAATTGGTTATTTAAGAGTAACACCGGAAAGGTCCGCGTCCTGTTGGTTTCTAAATCTATTAGGTTACATCAATAGGATGCTCAAGGTGGTATGATTATGCTAAGCGGAACTATGATTAAGCTGTGACCTGGAAGTGATCGATCTACCTGCCGAGGAGCACTTGACCTCTTTTCTCTTCTATCTGACGTTTAATAATTATTGTAACTTCTAATCCGGATCATTTAATGGCATTTCATAATCGTCGATTAGAGACTTGTACTATTTTTACTCCTCTTCTGTGCTATGTAAATAGTTTGCTTTAGGTTATGGAACGGCTAGATAGGGCTTTATCCGCCACGTGTATAACCACCCATGTTGATGTAGAATTTTGCATCTGGCCTAAACAGATGGATGGCTCTTTGCTCCTTAACCGGAGAATGTATGACTGTGCACTGGTTCAGCTTACCTTGTCCCTGATATAACCCGACTATGTATTTAAGTATTGAACATGCACTAAGAGAAAACTTGGGGGTTTTTTGTCTACGCGTTTTATCCACTGTTTTTTGGTGTTCATTTTGAATATTGGTGGATCATTTTTATCATTATTGAATACTTTTCTGCCATTGTTTTCCAGTCGAAGTGTTCTTTCGCTGTTTCTCTTATCATGATTTTTCGTTGATTGTACTCGTTCGTTGACTTCTTCCATTGTTTGTATTTGTTGAGTATGTTCTTGGCTATTTCGGCTGGGTGCCAGCTTGTTATGTTCCCGAAGGCTTTGCAGTATCCTAAGATGTGTTTTGGTCCGCTTGTAGGTGTCGAAAGTATTGGAAGACCTGATGCTAATCCTTCGAGTAGTGCAAGTGAGAAGGGTTCAAGGTTTGATGTGCTGAGTATCAAGTTTGAGCTTTGGAGCGCTTTTATCTTTTGTTCTTCGGTTATGTAACCCAAGTATTGGTAGTTTCTCGTTGGTATTGCGGTCACCAGGCTGGAATCGGGTCCTCTTCCAGCGATTAGGAACTCTGTTTCGGGGTTGATTTGGGCGGTGTGGAGTACTACTTTTCTCAGTCGTCTTATCCCTTTATCTTTATCACTCATTCTTCCTATAAATATGACTCTAAAGTGTTCGGTGTTGAAGCCGACGCTGTATCTTTCAAAGTGTATACCGTTCTCTATTAGAAAGATTTTAGAGGTGTTTCCTAAGATACTTGATAAATAGTTGTACTGTGTACTATTTAGCGTTTGGAAGAAAATATTATTGGAGTTTTTTGCGATGTTGGCTGCTGCCTTCAGTGCTTGGCGCATCAGTACCTGGTATATTGTGTACTTGATGTTTCTCTGTATTACTCTGTCAAGTCCTATTCCATGTAGTAGGAAGACCACTTTTGCATTGGTGTTCGCGATGTTTTTCAGATAGGAGGGTGGCGGTGGCCTGTAGACCATAATTAGGTTAACGTCGTATGTGAGCGTGCTGGGGGGTGGGAGGGGCCTGTATAGTGTATTAATGGGCCACGGGAAGCCTTGGTAGGTCACCGCTTTCGGCTCGATGTCTGCAAACTCCGAATATTTTTTGAGCTCTGCGACTGAGTAGTTATCGTTCAAGGGATTGTGGAAGAGGTCTACGTCGAATGAGTTCTTAAGGTAGTTTACTAATTCTAGGGCCAGCCTCTCTCCTCCTCCTAGGAGGGCTAGATTGGTTTGTGTGTAGAAGCCAACACTTATCTTACCCATATGAAAGTAGCAAGTTAAGCCCTTTAAAAATCTTTATATAGTGAAAGGGGTGTTCTCCGGATTAGCATCAAGTGAGCGTGGAATTCGATCGTGGAAATTTGTAATCTGAACGCATCGTGAAAGGAGATATTGGTCGGGTGAGCTTTCTAAGTAATATCGAGTTGTATGGTTTAACTCTTGGAATATTTGTATATTACAGGAGAGACTATTATTTTTTCTTTTTATATGTCTGTAGCCATGAAAGTATTATGTCTAGACAGATCTGGGACAAGAGCCTGTGGTACCTGAGTGCGGAGTTTCTTTATCCATGCGCTGTGTCTCGCTGACATAATCCTTAATAGAAGGGGGGGGTCGTTTGGTTAGAGTATGAGTAGGGTCATTTCAATTGATGCCGTTATTCCCACTCTTAACTGCGCTTCTAATCTAAGGCGTTGTTTGGAGCGTCTTGCGGCTCAGAGGTTTGATGGGGTGATTAACGTTATTGTTGTTGATGGTGGGTCAACGGATGATACTCTTGAGGTTGCCAAGGAGTTTGGCGCTAAGATTCTTGTTGCGCCTGGCTCCCATCCTGAGGGTAGGGATGGGCAGAGGAGTCTTGGTATTAGGTCCGGTGATTCCGAGTTTGTGTGGCATATTGATTCGGATAACTTCCTTCTTGAAGACACGGTGGCTAGAGATTTGGTTGAGCCATTTCTTAGATATAGCGACCTTTATATAACGATGCCCGAGACAGCGGTGGATTTTAGTTCGGCGCCGTTTAACCGGTTTCTTTCTTATGTTGAAATTGAGAATGTTAATAGGATGAAGAGGAGAGGTTTACGCGTTGGAAATCTATACGTTATTGATGACATGTGGTATGTTTTAACCAATGCTTCGCTGATTCGGCGCAGTGCTTTAGAAAGGGTTGGTGGGTGGGATATGGATACCAAGGTTCTAAGGCGTCTAAGGATGGCTGGTCTTTCTAGGGGGGCGATCGTAACTACTGCTCATTTTTACCATAATCAGACTGTATCATTTTCCCACTATTTTCGAAAGTGGGAGAGGAGGGTGTTGTTTTTAGGTTCCTTTACTCCATAAGAGGCGGAGAGATATTTTGTCACTTGTGGAAACGGGCTTAAGCGCGCTGGGCCAAGTGGCTTGGCAGATTTTATTTTCTCTCCAAGTATGACAAGTTTAAAGATGGTTGGCAACCGAGGGTTTTCAGGCTTAAATGTGTATGGCTTCCTTTATCCGTTTATCTTTATGTCGATATTTCTGAGACATCCTGTTAAAACATTAAATGCGATGCGTATCGTCAGCAAATATTAGAAAATTGATGAGTAGCGGGATTGACTATGTATCTTCAGTACTATTTTAAGTGTCTTGTGGCTGTCACGATGAATCGACTATTAGTCGATGTGATCGCTACATGATTTTTAGGTTAATTTCTAGGGAAAGTACTTTTCATAGTGTAGGTTTTTGAATGTGTGATTTGCTAGCTTATTGAGTTTAAGGCGGATGGATTTTATCTGTTAATTCGTAAGAGTATCGCTGGGATAAATGGTCCAGGTTGAATATAGACGGAGTTGGTATGAGTGTTAATACTTAATTGGTTTTATCTCCAATTAATATAAAGCTATTGTTAAATAAATTGGTGTTGTCCAGATATTTACGGACCGTGAGCGTAGTACTCAGGTGTGGAAGCTTTTTATGCGGCCACTATTAGGTAAATTTCTGTAATGGTTTATTAAGATAAATCTGATTTAATATTTGGTGAAATATTGAAGATTGATTAAGTCGCCTTAGAGTTCTTTAGATAATAATTGTTCAGCCGCTTTCATGGTGTAGCTTAGTTTAGATTTGATTCTGACCGTTCTTACACTCTCCATTCTTTCCAGCGCGTCACTTATATTTACGAAGAGTTGGTCGCGGTTGCACAGCTTGATGTGATCGAAGTCTTCTGCTTGTTCTCTGTATTCTGGGAAGTCTATTGCTACTGTGGGTGTTTCGAAGAATATGGCTTGTTCTAGTACGCCTGAGTGGCCGCCGGGTGTGTTGTATGGTAGTAGGAGTAGGTCGGCTTGTGTGTATAGTGTGAATATGTCCCTTTCATGTATTTTTCCTTTGTAGTTGCTTGTGTAGCCGTATTGTTTTAGGAGTTGTTGGAATTGTTTGGTGTATTCTGGGAAGTGTTTGTTTATCCCTCCTGTTATCACTGTGTTAAACTTGTAGCCTTTGTTTTTGAGGTTTTCGAGTGTTTGGAGTGCTAGTTTGAGGTCTTTTTGCGGTCCCCAGTAGCCGTGGAGGAGTATGGTGGGTGGGCCTTCTCTTCTTATTGTTATTTCATCCTGATTTTGTAGGTTGTTGAGGTAGATTGTGGGTAAGGCCTCAAGCCCGCGTGCGTTGAGGTACTCCACTCTGTTTGGGCCTATTTGGCTTGTTATCTTCTCCTTGTATTGTCTTAGTAGTACGTATGTTGGGGTTGTTTTGAGTATTGTTCGCTCGATGGCTCTGAGTGTGTTGGCTCTTATGGTGTCGTAGGCTGAGTTGTAGCCGAGTTTTCTGTAGTTGTTGGTGTAGGCTGAGTTGTGGTATACTATTCGTGTGTTTTGGCCTGCTAGGTGTTTGAGGAGGAGGGGTGTGAGGAGGCCTGCGAGGTTGGCTGTGGAGGATGTGCCGAAGGATGTGGGTAGGAGGCTGAATATTATCGTTTCATATTTTTTTCCGCCTAGTTTTCTGATGAGTTTTAAGGGTAGGTGTGGTTCACCGTAGTCGTAGGCTTCGTGTATGTTTAGCTTGCTTGGGGGGTTGAAGGGCTCGGCCTCGGGATTCTTGCGTGGGCAGTAGGCATCTATCTCATCCACCTGTGGGCATTCTGATAGTGCGAGGAGTATGCCTGTATTCACGGTTGTGAGGTAGTATCCGTGATTCAGCATGTCTCCTACGAAGGCTACCCTCATGGCTAAGTGTACAATACAGCTTTGCGGTAAACCCTTAAAAGCTCTTCTTGTAAGGAGCACAGATTTGCCCATAACATATGCTTTTTCCTCGCGATTTTGGGGGTTCCTCGCTATTTACTCACCGCATAGCGTAGAGAATGCAAAGGAAAGAGGTGATGGGAAAGGCATCAAACCGCTTTGGGCGTAGGTGTATGTTAGAATCACGTGTGACTTTGGCTCGTGAGGTAGGAAGCATGTGTAAGGTGCTTGAGTAAGGTCTCCGCGACCCTTGGGTTGATGGGTGATGAGTCTATGCCAGCGGGAAGCTTCTCACATATCGTGGCCTCGTTTACATACCTATTTCCAGTTATCCTTGGATTCCGCGCAGCTTCGCTTTGTGGAAATGGGTGGGGAGGGCGAGTGGATGGTGAGATGTAGCAAGATCCACATGTTCACTGGATGCTATACCTTCTTGAATGTTTAAGGCTGTGCGTGGGTTTCTGAGGCATTAGCTAGTGTTCCCGGTTTCTACGTCTTAGTGGATCGCTACTTGAAGGCTCGGAGTTCTAGCGACGCGAAACCCGTGGTGGTTCTCGGCTAGGAGACAGGGGGAATCTATACTTCTTGCGTTAGAGGGCGTGAATACGTAGAGTGATGTTTTGTCTGGAACGGTTACATCCCAATCGACCCTGATTTGAGTGCTCTGCTTGAAGATTATGAATCGCTTGGTACTTCGTCACCCAAACAGGTGCGGTTATCCCCCATTTGAGGCCGTGAGGAAGACGGGTGTTCTCAGAGTTGAAAACAGCAGGTTTCCGAACAATCAAAAACCCTTACAATTATCAAGCGACACTGAAATGATAAACAGAGGCGTTTACGTTTTAATCCTTAGACTTGTAGAACCAATTAAGGATTAAGTATAGTTTTTAATACGTTCTCTATTTAATTTTTCTTATACATTCTGAATCATTGTTCGAATTGTTAGTAGTTTGATGATAAAGTGTTTTGTAGGCTTTATGTAAATTTTTGGGAATCACTATAGTGCTCTTAGCTGTTGGAACCCACGAAATTATACATATAAGAATAGCTATGAAAAATTTTTATATTGGTTTTAATCATATAGATGTATAACACTTGCCGACTAGTTATTCTAAAATGCCGAAATTCGTTGTTATCCCAGTTGGATGGGGACATTTCAGCTACTTGAAACTGGAGGAAATCGCGGTGATAACAGACGGAGGCACTATGAGTAAGTGTTACAGAGAAAAAGACCCTTTTGTTCTTGGGGCTTTTAGCGACTTATTTCCTGTAAAAAGAAAGGCATGGATTTTTTCACACTTCCATTTTGATCATTACTCGTTGATGGCGGCCTTTCAAAAAGCCACAACAAGCCCCAACAGATTTTCTCACGCCTTTCTAGACAAAGGTGACGTGGTCGTCGTCCCCTATCAGTCGACCCCAGAATGCAGGAAAGCAATTGCTGGTGTTGTAAATTTTTTGGTATACGAAGTAATTAGTAAGCTTCCGTGGATGACTGCAGATGAAGTGACAACTATCATTGCTCCTTGGATTTCTGGTGGTTCTTCTGTTAGGCGTATTCCGGTTAAGACTGGTGACAGAATTATTATACAGTCAAGGAATGCATCATTCGAATACTTATTCTTGTCACCTAATCCATCTTTACTTGAAAGACTGGATCCACTTTTATGTAGACAAGTGTCCCAAAAAATTATCGACGCCCTTAATAAAGCTAAGGAAAAGGAGCCAGAAAGGTTTGCAGAGCTTGAAGAAACCCTTTCTGAGATTCAGCGAAGAGCTCTAGCAGCTTTAGAAATAGCTCACGATAGTCGTAGTTCCGAGTCGCTAACTTATCCTCTAAGTGTAGATGAGAGGGATTTTGAGGAGGATATGCTGGAGGTCGATTCTGTAGAAACTAAAAAAGTGGGAATCAGCATGGAAAAAAGGGAGGTTGTCGAAGCGTTAAAATCGGCGCAAATGGAACTCAAAAAGGTGTTAGGGACCAAGCTTAGTAAAAGCCTGAATTCCACTAGTATCAGTTATGCTCTTACGGGAAAGGATGACCGTACGATCATATATCTCGGCGACTTACAGGATGAAACACTATTAGAGAATGCCATCTGCACTTTTCTTTGTAGAAGAGGTTTTTCAAGTCGTACCGTGCTCGTTGCACCCCACCACGGGAATGCTTGGAGTAGATACCTGAAATGTCTTGACCCATTTCTCACAATATTCACGCGGTGTGATAAGCATCTTCGGTATAATAATCTGAGGTCAGAGTACGATCAGTTTGCATATCATGCTTATATCACACATGATAGCCCCTTAGAACTCTATATGGAAAACGGCAGTTACCCTTAGTTCTAAGATTTAATAATAAGTTCTAATGTTAGCTCAACCCTTTTTGCAGATACCATTAGTTTTTGCTACGTTTATTTGCTTAATATATGAAACCTCCGCGTACTCAATTTTTTCTTTATCTTCTTCCACTCTTTGGAGTAACGCGAAACTCGTGGTTGCGGGTCGTGGTGATTTGGAGCGTGAAACGAGGGTTGTGGTGGAGTCTGTTGGGGGTGTGTTTCTTGGCGGTGTTTTGGAGGAGGAAAAGCTCAGGCTTTACCAGAGCGCTTGGGTTGTTCTCTCAACCTCCTTCATTGAGGGCTGGGGTATGACCATAGTTGAAGCGAACGCGTGCGGCACCCCGGTTGTGGGCTACGCCACTGGCTCCATTCCAGAGATTATAAGGGATGGTGTGAACGGTTTTACCGTGCCCTACAAGGATCTTCGCGCCGCGGCGAAGAGAGTGGAACAGATACTCACGATGGATTCTTGGGAGCGCGAAGCGCTCTGGAAGGCAAGCCATGAGGAATCCTTGAAATATGATTGGGATAAGACCGCGGCCGAGTACTACGGGGTTTTAAGGTCGCTGTTTTAGGTCTCACACGACTCTCCTTGGGTTTTCACACACCACGAAAACCGCGATTCCAAGCCTTTTACACTTAGGTAGAGGATCTTGGTTCAGGATGCGGGGTTTTGAGGCTTGCCACGCTCTCCGATAGTGGGTACCTAGAGATCCCGGAGCCGTTGAGCTCTCTTTGGGAAAAATTAGGA
>Ga0209012_1003641_pt1 | contig 11313 bp, 6 predicted proteins | sample RS3BMetagenome_FD_184735 | JGI IMG/M metagenome (GOLD analysis project Ga0209012, IMG submission 184735) | Ferric oxide microbial mat and aquatic microbial communities from Rainbow Spring, Yellowstone National Park, USA - RS3B (SPAdes) (version 3) ...
CGCCCCTCGATCTGAGCGCGTTTGCGCGGTGCCAGGTACGGTTCAAAGAGGAACTGGCGGCGAGCTCCTCCCGTATGGTGGGCACGGCCCTGCTGTGCTGATGAGAGCGTGAGTCGAATTCCCCGGGTCAGTTCCTTCAGCGCGTCGATGTCGGAGGCCTGGTCGGCCACGATCTTCTTCACACGCTGGCTCTCCTTGCTCCGCCCCGGAGCTCATCGGTCCCGTAGCTCAGGCTTTTGCGCGGCCGTTATGAACCGCCACATCTCCTCGAACTGATGATTCCAGGATACGCCAGCGATTTGCTCGGCACCACTGCGTGCCAACTTGAGACGAAGTTCACGATCGTCGATCAACCTCGCGACTGCCTCGGCGAGAGCGGAGGGAAATGGCTCACTAAGCATGCAATTGTCGCGGTCTCTCAGCGCCCACTTCGTAGCTGGGTTGAGGGTGGTTACGACGGCGACTCCGGCTGCGAAATACTCAAAAGGTTGGTAGGAGGGATGCTTCGAAAACATGCAGAAAAGGCCGATGTCACTCTCAAGATATAAGGAGTGTACGGCCTCGCGCGAGTCCAAGAGCCCCAGATTTTCGATAACACCATCCAGTCCGAAGCTGGAAGGATCCCAATCTTCGCCTGCGCAGACAATCCGAACACGGTCGCCGAACTGCTGCTTCACAAGTCTGGCAGTTGCTGCTAGAAGTTCGAAGGCATTTCGGGGTGTGCTCGGCCGCGCATAGATCACGAGCTGCACAGGTTTGTTGGGAAATGCCGAGGGCTTTACTACGTCGAGGTCGATTCGCTCGACGGCTGGCACGAAGGAAAAGGTGGGGTTTCCATAACTCGCGTAAGCCTGTCCTAATCCGGGGGTGTTTACCAACCCGGCAAAGCCGAAACGATAAGTTGCCTCCGACAGGGCTGAAAGAGTTCCTGCGGGATAGAAGCTTGGCTCGTAGTCCTGGACAAAGTAGAACTTTGCACGAGTGGCATTGAATCGAAGGAGGGCATAGGCGCTGTACCAGATTGTGCATACAGCAATGTCCGTCGGTGGCAGCTCGTCAAAATCTAGAAAGGGCGCACGTCCGCTGGGAGGTATCACAATGTCGATTCCGGATAGCGCAGGGAACTCCTTAACGATCATTGATCGTACATAGGAATCGGTTACCGATGCGTTGTCAAAGAGCACAAGCCGGTGGGCGACAGCATGTTCTTGAGCCATCCAGCTCATGCAGCGCAAAATCGTTGAGATCCCCCCGAAGAGAACATGCTCGAAATTCGGAACAAACCAGGTTGCGGAGCGCAGGGAGGAGGGCCGCTCATTGAAACGAGAGATGATCCGCTCGTTGGCACGCATGTCGGAAGGCACGGGATTATAGAGGCTGTGCGACGCGACGCCCAAGGCGTGCTCTTGCATGAGGTCCCGCCTAAGGGGCGGCGGGTCGCCTAACGTAGGAGCCGGTTGAAGTGGAGAGGCTCCGAACGCTTGGGCGATCTCTATGCCTGCACGGTAGGCAAGTCCCCGTGCTCCCTGTTCACTGTGCAGTCGGCTCAGATCGGCTAAAAGACGCCGCAGCGAGCGACCTTTGCGGAGATCGTGAAGCCGTCGATATCCACCTCGGACCGGGCCCATGTGCGGACCTTAGCCGATGGCGATGCGTGAGCACGGTGTACCGGCCGGCGGCGGTAGGTCATGGTGTTGCATCCGTTCCAGAGCTTCGGGCGGTGGGTCGGAAGCTTCCTGGGCGCGGCGCTGACCAGGGCTCGGTCATCCCCCCTCGGGCACGCGAGGGCCAGGTCGTCAGTTGTCCTGGCGTATCCTCCTGAGGGCGGTCGGGTCGACTGCAGAGGGGCAAACCGGAACGAGGACTGGTGCTGGGGTGCCATTGTGGAGGGTGATGTTGAGCGAGTGGTCGTGCGGCGGCGCGAATCGCATGGCTCCACGTGGGGCCGCCGCGAAGTGCTCGGAAGAGTTGTCAGTCCCCCTGCGGGCGTCAGCGCGGGAAGCGCGATCAGGGGTCTCAGGCCAAACGTTCCTTTGAGATGACGACCAATCCTGGCGATGAAGATGTCCGCCGGCTGTTCGTCGTGGGAACGGCCGAACGCGCCATGAGGCGACTGGCCCTGGTCCTTGACGAACTCGAGACCGTTGCATCTGATTCGAACCGACGCGTGTCGCCCAGATCGACACCAGTCCTCGCGGAGTACAACCAGGAGCTGATTCGTGAACTGGTGCGTGCTGGCGTGGACTGGACGCGGGCCGCACCAGCGGAGCTGCTCCGGCTCCTGAACGCTCGACGACGAGAGGCCCAACAACTCTTCGGTACATCCGACGGCGGTCGATTGGATCTCGGCTGGGGGGTATGGGCGGACCCCGCCTTCTGCGCCCTGGGTCCGTTTTGGGTCGAGGTGCTTGGGCTCTCTCCGACCGTGATCCTCGTGTACGGCGAACCATCGGGCGGGACCAGCTGGGTGAGGCCCGAAATTCCACTTCCTGACCCTTGGCGTGTCGGGGCATGGGAGCGTTTGAATCGAGCGGCCCTCTCCTTCTGCGACCAGTGGTCAGGACTGGTCGTGAGTGCCGAGGCAATGGTCGCACGTCCAGCGATCAGCTTCGAGCGGATTGTGAAATTCCTTCACAGTAGAGGTGTCGTGCCGACTGACGTAACGGTCCCCGACGTCGTGGATTTTGTGCTTGATGAAGCGAAGCCCACCGACCCAAGGGAAGCACCACAGGAACTCGGTGCGGTTGACAGCGTGACTTTGAACGCACTTCGCTACTTCGGCCGCCTACCGGGAGGGATTACAAAGGAAGAGAGTCGATGGTTGGCCGATCGTATCGGTGGCGTGAGGGGCGATGGAACGGGCCCCCGGGGTTACCTGACAGTCGGAGCCAACGAGGCCGACCGGCCCGCGAGACAGGCGAGCCTTGCGGAGTGGATCGTTACGCACATCGCCCCGCGTTCGGCTCTCCACGTTGGCTGTGGCCAAGGTTGGTTGGTAGAGGCGTTGCGTGGTCGGGATGTTGATGCCCATGGAATCGACACGTGTCAGGCAGTGATCTCGTCGCTCCCAGGATCGTTGCGGCCCTATTGCGGCGTGGCACCGGTTTACGAGCTGGTCGGTAGTTTTGACTTGGTCGTCTGTGCGGATGTTCTCGAACACCTCCCACCTTCCATGGCGGTCGACGCCGTGGAGGCGATCTGTCAACATACGGATGCAGTCCTCTTCTCCGGAAGGGCTGAGGGATCCGAAGATCCGACACTCCTCAACGTTCAACCCCCTGGCTACTGGGCGCAACTGTTTGCCAATCAGGGATTCTTCCGGGACTTTTCAGAAGATACCTCACAACCATTAGGTATCGAAGGCGTCCTATACCGGCGCCAAGTGCTCCAGTCTCCTGTGCTCGTAAAGCACTATGAGGACGCCACCTGGGAGGTGCGGAAGAGGCAGGCAGACGGCGACGCGTTACGCCGCGATGTGCAAACTGCGCTGGAAGATGAGCGTCAAGCGCTTGAAACCCTAAGGGAGAACTACCGAACGATCGAACGAGCCCGAGAAGAGACCAGGCGCCTCCTCGATCAGGAGCAGCTCCGCCGGAGGGCTGAAGGCGTCGCTCATCTCGATCGAATGAACGCGCAGGAGAGGAGCCAGCGAGCCTTAGTCGCCCGCGCAGAAGCGGCCGAGCAGCAAGCGGAGCTGCTACTGCTCGAAGTGGCCGCCTTTCGGAGGACCAAAACTTTCCGGTACATAGATCCACTCCGGCGGGCGTATGGGCGGCTCGTTAACCATCGCTCGGCCGAGCCGGCGGCGCCGCCGACGAGGACCGAGCCCGGCGTCGGTGACTCGTACCAGAAGTGGATCGAGATGTACGACACCCTGGACGAGTCAGCACGTCGACGCCTGCACAAGGCGCTGGACGGGTTGGTGACCCCGCCGTTGATTTCGGTGATCATGCCGGTGTACGAAACGCCGGAAAGACATCTTCGTCAGGCGGTCGCCTCCGTGCAACGGCAGCTCTACTCGCATTGGGAGCTTTGCATCGCGGACGACGGCTCCTCATCGCCTTGGATTGCGCCAATGCTCGATTCTTGGGCTGCGGAGGACGACCGTATCAAGGTTGTACACCGTGACACAAATGGGCATATCTCTGTGGCGACCAATACTGCCTTCGGCTTGGCTAGAGGGAGTTGGATCGCCCTTGTGGATCACGATGACGTCCTGCCGGAACAGGCGCTCGCCATCGCTGCGTTGACGATTGCACGCCAGCCCCAGGCAGGCATGCTCTACACGGATGAAGACACCATCGACGAGTCGGGGAACCGCCAGGCGGGTTACTTCAAGCCAGAATACGACCCGTTGCTCCTCCTGGGTGAGAACTACCTCGCCCATCTCTGTCTGATCCGCCGTGACCTCGTCGAGCGGGTGGGGGGGTGGCGCGTCGGGTTCGAGGGCAGCCAGGACTGGGATCTGGTACTCCGGGTGTCCGAGTTGTTGCGGCAAGACCAGGTCGTCCACGTGCCACACGTGCTGTATCACTGGCGGGTTCATCCGGGATCCACCGCGGGTCGGCCAGATGCCAAACCGTACGCTGCCGCTGCAGGACAGCGGGCGGTCGCGGAACATCTCCGTCGTGGAGATCGGTCCGGTGACGTGCTGCCCGTGCCAATGACCGGATGGAATCGGGTTCGCTGGACACTCCCCAAGCAACCGCCAACGGTAAGCATTATCGTCCCCACCCGCGACAGCCCCCTATTGCGGCGCTGCATCGATAGCGTTCGACGTCTCACGTCCTACCCGACGTTCGAGATCGTCGTCATCGACAACGGGAGCAGGGGCGTCGAGTCCCTGGAATATCTCCGGATCCTTCAAGGGGATGTAACCGTCATTCGAGACGAAAGAGAGTTCAACTTCTCTGCCCTCAACAACGAGGCAGTGCGACAATGCGACGGCGAGGTGATCTGCTTGTTGAACGACGACACCGAAGTCATCTCGAGGGACTGGCTTGAGGAGATGGTGGGGCAACTGGTGCAACCCGGCGTGGGGGCAGTGGGAGCCAAGCTGTACTACGAGGACGGGCGCGTGCAGCATGCCGGTGTGCTGCTCGGGGTCGACGGCCTTGCGGCTCATTCGCATCGACTCTATGACCGGCTATCGCCGGGGTACTTCGGACGCTTGGTGTTGCCACAGCGGTACAGCGCTGTAACGGCCGCCTGCATGGTCGTGCGGCGCACCGCATGGCAGCAGGTCGGCGGCCTCGATGAAGTCAACCTCGGCGTCGCGTTCAACGACGTGGACTTCTGTCTCCGTCTAAGGGAAGCAGGGTGGTCGGTGGTGTGGACACCGGCCGCCGAGCTGATCCACCACGAATCGGTGACGCGTGGCGACGACGCGGACGATGATCGTCACCTCTCCGAAGTCCGCTACATGAAGTGGCGCTGGTCAGAAGCCTTGTTCGCCGACCCCGCCTATAACCCCAATCTGACGATCGCGGGTGAACCGTTTACGTTGGCGTGGCCGCCTCGGACGCCCGACCCGGCGTAGGCACGAATAGGCCGAGCTCCCAGAGTAAGCGCCGTAAGCGAGCGCGCACCATGAGTGGCGAGAATTGACGGTCGATGGCCTGTTGTCCGTTAGCCGCCAACGACTCCCAGAGATCGCGGTCGGTATAGGCTTGAACGATTGCATCGACCAGGCTTTGCGCGTCATCGCCGAGCAGGACCTCGCGACCCTCTGCAAGCGACATACCTTCCGCCCCGAGGCTCGTGGTCACCACCGGCAGTCCGTATGAGAGGCTTTCGCCCACCTTCCCTTTCATTCCCGCGCCGAAGCGCAGAGGCGCCACGAACACTCGAGAGTGGTGGTACAGGTCCTCGAGATCGGGCACCCAACCGAGTACCCGGACGTGTTCGGACTCTAGGTTTCGGATCTCATCGTCGGGGTGGCTACCAGCGAGGTACAGCGGCACCTCCGGGATCTTCTCGTGCACCATCGGCAGGATCTCCGTCGCCAGCCAGGTCGCCGCATCGCGGTTTGGTGTGTGGGGATAGCTCCCCACGAACAGGAGGCCCTCGCGGTGCTCGAAGGAGGGTCCGGATGGTTCCTCCTGATGGATGTTGGGGACGACCGAAACCCGAAGGTGCGGATCTTCTTCGAGGAGGATTGCACGCTCCTTCTCGGTGACGACCCATGTCTCGTCGCACAGTCTGGTGAGCGCAAGCTCCATGTCGTGGTGGAACTGGGCGCTCCGGTTAGCATCGGGGTCGTCCTCGACGCCTGCCCGCCGGCTCTCGCGGATGTAGTGGAGGTCGACCGTGTCGTAGACGAGACGGGCCGAAGGGGTGAGCGATCGGAACATCGGGAGGATTTCCCACGCCACCGTCGGGCGCGACAGGATGCCCAGGCGCACATGGTGGCCAAGGTCCTGGAGGTAGCGATCGAGGTCGCCCGGGCCACCGAGAACCTCAATCCCGCGCTCCTGCAGCCGGTCCCGGTACTCGGCGATCGTGATCCCGTTCTGCGGAACGAAAGTGACGCCGAACCCGAGTTCGGTCAGAACTGTGAGCAGCTCAGACATCCGGCGCGAGCCCGAGTCGTGGTCGGGCATCGGAATTTGGTGGTCGACCACGACCACCCGGCCGTAGTCCGTCCGCCAGGCCGCAAGTCGGACCGGGGTGGTCCCCGGCTCAGCCTGGGTCAAGAGCTCCTGCCGCCACTTGTCGGTGAACGTCTTCCTGTTCACCTCCTGGTACTGCTTCACGCCGGTGCTCACGTCGGTTCCATGGCTGGCACCCTCAAGATGGCAAACGACGGCGCGAGGTTGGTAGACGACCCGGTAGCCATGTTTCCGTGCGGCAAAACAGAGATCGGTATCCTCGTAGTAAGCAGGGCCGAATCGGACGTCAAGGCCGCCGAGGGTCCGAAGCAGGTCTCGTCGCACCAGGAGGCAGGCGCCAGAGCAGTAGTCCACCTCGCGCACGAAGTTGAAGCGCGGGTCCTCGGGGTCCTCGCCCCGGCCGAAGTTGTGCCCGCTACCGTCGCGAAAGATGATCCCACCTGCTTCCTGCAGCCGACCGTCGGGGTAGACGAGCTTGGCGCCGACAACGCCGATCGACTCGTCAGCTTCAGCGGTCCGCACGAGGGCGTCCAGCCAGCCGGGACGCACGAGCGTGTCATTGTTGAGAAGAACCACGTAGCGTCCCCTGGCCCGCTCCAGACCGGCATTGACTGCCCCGAGGAAGCCGCTGTTCTCCGTTAGCCGGACGAGATTGATTCCGACGATTTCGTCGAGCGCGACGCTGCTCTCGTCGGTAGACGCGTCATCGACCACGATGACCTCGTAGCCGACGGCCGCCACGTCCTCCGCGATCGAGCACAAACAGCTCGCGGTGAGCATCCAATGATCATGGACCGGGATGACGATGCTCACCTCTGGCTCAAGGGCCATCGGGATCACCGGAATGGAGGGACGGAGGTCCCTCCCGGCTGGCGGGTGCCGGCGTTTCACCGGCCTACCGGCGTACCGGAGGATCCGCCGACGGGTCGATCCTGTCGGCGCCAGATGCTGGACGATCCGGATTGGCATCGAATTCTCAAGTTCGGCGTAGCGGGCCCGCCATTCGACTGCGAGGCGCGTCGCTCGGCGGACCTCGCCGGCGAGCTGCTCATGGCGCCGTCGATATCGTTCCTCTGCCCGCTGCGAAGTCCGTAACGCCCGCAGTACCTTGTGGTAGCGCTGCGCCAGCGACCCAAACTCATGTATACCCGCGACATTCGTCCGAGGGGAACCACCGCCGGCCCTGGGGTCGCTCTCGCCTGTCGCCGGGGCCTCGGCGGGGTTGGCGCCGTTGACGGGCCGGACCGCGGCGTGCACGGGGCCAGCATGCCCATTGGTACCTTGGACTCCCCGGCCCAGCTCCTCTCCTAACACAGGCGACGTTGCTCCTGGTGGCGGGGCGAGCTGTCGTCCAATGTCCTCACCTGTCCCGTCCCCGCCTCTCCGTCGCTCCGCACACCACGTGCTGCGGAAGGTACGATTCAGAAAGGTACTACGACGAGGGGTCTTGCTTCGACAGCAATTGGTGATTGAGCGTGGTCAGGGGGCCGACCGCCACCTCGGCCCCACCGGTGTTGGAATAGACGTCTCCCTGCTGCGTGAAGGCGTAGAGCTGCACGTCGGAGACCGCCGAGGGTCCCGACGACTGGATCACCACCTTGCCGTTTCCTAGGGCCGACTGGGGGATCTGAAACGAGTACGAGTTCCACCCCCTCTGCAGCGAGATGGATTGTGAGTCGGCCTCCCCGACAGTTACGTGGAGGGAGGAGCCGGACGCAGTCGAGGACGAGGCGTCGAGGCTCAGGGTGACGGGCGCCCCGGGGGGTAGCACGATGTTTCCGGGACTCACCGTCTGACTGACGGCGCCACCCGAGCCGAGCAAGACGAATGACCGTCCCCGTTTGGGTTCCACTGTGGTCGCTACCCCGCTATGTGCCCAGCCCGCGAACCCGAGCGAGAATGATGGGTTGTAGACGCCACTCATGTTGAAATCACGATATGTCCAGAGGGCGTACCCCTTCGTGTACTTCCGGAGTACGGGCCCACTCTGCTCGACGAAAGGTCCCACCTGACTCGGCGTCAGGCTGGGATCATTGTTCACAGCTGGGCTATTCGAGGCGATCTCGTACTCGTAAATGAACAGGGGCCGTCCTCCGGAAAGGGAGGCCATTCTGTGGAGTGTCGTCTCGAGGGCGGTCAGGGCTTCGGGAGCGGTCTCCTCTTGGGCAGATGAGGGGTCGCCCATGTAGGGCGAGAAGTAGATCCCTGTCACCGAGGTTCCGGGCAGTCGGTACTCCGAATCGTGAGCATAGGAGCCGACCACCTGGCTCCCGCTGTAGAGAGGGTCGACGTCGACCCGGGTCTCCATCGTCAGCCCGGGAAAGCGACGTTGTGCTGCATCGAAGAAGTGGTGAACCAGCGCCCAGTCCTGGTACTCGTACATCAGGCGGAATGCCGGGGAGGCCGAAGGCGGAGTTGGCACCTGTGACCAGGAAGTGAAATGGGTGCCATACAGGGAGTTGATCGAAGGCAGCGAGTGGTTGCCCTTTAGCCATGTCTGGAAACCGATGGTGCCAGCCAATTGGACAGCAAGTGGACCTGATAGTTCCTGGGCGACCTGAATAGGGTACGACAGGTCTTCCCAGGAGATATAGGCCATCCGAACATTGGAGAATCCCGCCACGTTCTCATGGACTTTGGAAATGTACGCGAGCCACGCCCGATAGGCAGGGCCACCGGCGTATGCAGCCTCGACGCGATTGACAGTCGGCATCTGGTCGGCAGGGTCGATATCGAACTCGTACCCCAGCCTGAGGATGACTCCCATATGGACATGGGCTGCCGTACGGATGAGGGTGTCCAGACGCGAGAAGGCGTCGGAATTGAAACGGATCGGGCGGATCCCGGTCTCGAATTCGCCCCACGGCAGGACGAGTGCCACGGTGCTGAACCCGTCGGCCTTCATCGTGCGGAAGGCGGAGGACGCACCCGAGATGTCCGAACTCCAGAAGTTCAAGGGGTTTGCAATCCCGAAGTAGTCGGCTGCAAGGATCGGCGTGCCCCCGGCGGCCACTGCTGGCGTCGGTTCGGTGGCCAAAAGCTGTCCACCGAGCATGGACACGGCGATCACCAGGACGCTCACCGCCCGTCGGGCGGCCATCGTCGAACTTCGGCCGGACCCGGTCCGATGTCGAGCGAAGATGCGAACGGCGCGAAAAGGAGAGCGAGTGTACGTCTGCATGATCCGGATCGTCGAGGACGGGCGAGCGGGCGCCTCGATGGAGGACGAGGAGATAGTAGCCGCTGGGTGGACTACGTCGGTGTCAGGTGACGGGCGGGCCGTCGGGCGCTCGGGCCGGCGGTGACTCGACGTCGGGAACGACCCTCCGCCGGCGGCGCTCCTTCAGCAGGTCGCTTACCGATGTGACGAATTTGCTCGGCTCGCCGTGTGCTCGATCCGCCCACTCTTTCGCCGCGCTGACCAGTGCGCTGTGAAGGTCGGGGTCGGCCATTGCCCCCGCACAGCCAAGGAGCTCGTTGACGTCCTGGTACCAAAGACCCCCGCCACGTGCCGCCAGCCGGGCGGCGACCGTCCCCGAAGGGACGATGACCGGGGTGCCGAGCCGCATCGACTCGATGCACTCCCGGGCGAGGAGTGAGCCAGGGGCTAGGTCGACCGTCGCCTGCGCATGGGCCATGAGGCGTTGTAGGTCGGTGCGGGTGTCGACGTGGATCCAGCCTCGGAGGGATCGGTTGAACCAGGCCGCCGCCACGGCATCGGCGACGACAACGACGTGCCTAGCGGGGAAGCGGGCGGCCAGCCATGCGCCAGCGGCCGGCGGCGACGCCGGATCACCTGTTCCGAGCCGATCAGCGAGAACAAGCAGGTAGTTCGTGAATCCGAGACCGTTGTGACGACCGAGCGAGGCCAGCGGGTTGACGGGGACGTTCATTCGCAAGGTGGTGGGCACCACCGGTATGTCAGTGCCAGCGTCCCCAGCAGTTGGCGATACCACGAAAATTGGTGCATCCGGCTCGTAGTGCGCTGCTAACCGGCGAGCGCTGTCATCGTTCCACTCGATCAACACCGCGGACGGAGGCGCTCCGCTGGGCCACGATGCAGACGTCGGTTCGGGCCATACGCCTTCGCAGCCACCATCGCCGGTCGTCTTGAGATCGAAAAAGCCGTCCGCCAAGGGGGCGCCAGGCGGGCCGGGCACTGCCACCTCGACGTCGAAAGTCCTCGAGAGAGCTCCGGCTGTGGATCGCATCACATAGGCCGCTTCGAGCCGGTACGAGAACCAGCTCCGGCTAAGAACGATGACGCGGTCCCGGGATCGCTCAGCCACCATGGTCAGTGGTGCCAGCTGGGGCAGGCTGCTGAGGGACGTTCTGGTCGAGACGTGCTTGCTCGAGAATCGCCCGGACCTGCACGAGATCCTCGCCGAGAACCTGGACCACCTCTTCGACGAGTGCTTCAAGGGTGGCAAGACAGTCGGACAGCTCGTCCACCCGGTTGCCGATCGCCTCCACAGCGTCGACCAGCTCACCCATCATCAGCCGGTCGGATCGCTGAAGGTGGCCGAGGGCTGCCTTGGCCAGGCGTCGGAGTCGTCGCTCGAAACCGGTGTCCGCCGGGTCGCGTGCGGGCGGGGTGACCAGCGACAACCAGCGCTCCCGAAGACCAGCCAATGGTTCCTGGTTGCGAAGCGGAGGCGGGGGTGGCAATGCGGTCGGGGGGTGCCGGAGCAATCGGGGAGGG
>Ga0209012_1003651_pt1 | contig 11298 bp, 8 predicted proteins | sample RS3BMetagenome_FD_184735 | JGI IMG/M metagenome (GOLD analysis project Ga0209012, IMG submission 184735) | Ferric oxide microbial mat and aquatic microbial communities from Rainbow Spring, Yellowstone National Park, USA - RS3B (SPAdes) (version 3) ...
CAGCGAGCCACCCGCCCCGTAAACCAAGATAGCTGGAACCGCTTGGTGAAAGACATAGATGCTACCGTCTCTTACCACAGCCACGCCGTGGGTGCGTCCCTTTTGTTCAGGGGTGGGTATGTTGGGGATAGACGACCAGTCTTCATGCCAGAGGTAGCGCCCAGCCGGGGTATCGAGCATAACAATTGTCATCGAAATAAACCCGTAGAAGTTACAATCATGTTCTTGAGAGCGCCTTTGAAATCCCTGAGCATAGCTTGCATACCTTTCAACACCTCAACCAATAATGGGCAGTTCTCGAGCGAGCAACTTACTCCAGTTTGCTAGGGACTGTTCAGTGCCAAAGTTAGGAGCAGCGACTCAAATTATCAGGATCACTAAGACTTTCTGGATAAGAACATCCATAAGAACCAAACAAAGATTGCCAAATGCGACTTTCCTGTCGAGCACATATTTCAGCGCAAGAACGAAAGCCTCTGAACAATTGGATCATTATTGCGCCTGATCGAGCTGAGACTGGCAGAGAACAGGGGACTCCATTTCTGTGATGACCTTCGAAGGCTCCCGACAGCGAATAATTGCCTTGTTCTGTTGAACGTTGGAACTGACGGCGGTACGCGTAACGCGTCTAAGCATCTAAATCTATACACCTGCCCGGTTTCCGGGGCGCACGCCTGGATTACATGGAGACGAACCACCGCTACATAACCTACTGAGATCGCTCTGAACACTTTCAGTTGAATCGCTGATTTCAACTAAGCTCCTCCTGCGATAGCTCGGTGTATGCCAGTGCGCCGTCCGAGGCGGCGCAGATGTAGGTCTCGGGCCTATGGCCAAACCGAAAGTTGAAGGCCTCGGCGAGCTCACTGCAAAATCGGTCCTCGGAGCCTGCCTGGATAAGATTCACGGTGCAGCCGCCAAAGCCTCCGCCGGTGAGCCGTGCTCCGAAGCAGGCAGGCGATCTGCGCGCCGTCGCGACCAGGAAGTCAATCTCCTCCACACTGCATTCGAAGTCGTCGCATTGGCTCTGATGCGACGCAATCATGGCGGCGCCCAGCCGGATGGGATCTCCGGCCAGCATGGCCTCACGCGCCTCATAAACGCGAGCATTCTCGGTGATGACGTGGCGGCAGCGTCGAAAGCTCATTGGCGACATCATGCGTTCGCAGGTCTGAAGCTGATCGAGTGTCGCCTCGCTTAGGTCCCGAAGCCGCGGGAACCGCTCGCGCAATGCGGTCTGCCCGGCCTCGAGTTCGCGACGCCGCACTCCGTAGTCCCCGGCGGAAATTGAATGCCTGACCCCGGAGTTCGCGACGATGATGACCGTTTCGGCCAGCCCCCCCTGACACAACGGCAGCTGCTGGAAGTCGAGGGTGCGCGTATTCAGTAGCAGGGCATGGCCTCTCATAGCCGCGGTGACGGCAAACTGATCCATGATTCCGCAGGGCGACCCTACATAGTTGTTTTCAGCACGCTGACAGAGCATAGCGATCTCCTTGGCGGACAGGGCTGCGCCACAGTGAAATAGAAGGGCCATCGCAGTAGCGACCTCAAGCGATGCAGATGAGCTCAGCCCAACGTTCTGAGGCACATCGCTGCAGACGTGTAACTCGAAAGGTGGAAGCTCCAAGTTGAGCTTCTGGAGTTCCCGCAAGACGCCAATAGGATAGTCGCACCAGGCGCCTCTCCCGGGAGAGCGATCCGCGATTCCGATGTGTTCCTCTTCGTACGAGCTCTCGCTGGTGAAGGTGTAACCGCTGATCGCTGGATGACGCCTGAGCTCCACAATGGTGGCGAACGGGATGGCGATTGGCAGTACGACTCCACCAGTGTAGTCGACATGCTCGCCGATCAGGTTCACGCGGCCCGGCGCCTTGAATGATCGACCCGGCACACTCCGAGAATCCGCTGCAATACCTATGCTTTGTAACGACACCTGTGTGTTCCTATTCTTTATTCTGTACCGATTTGCTACCGTCCCAGCTTCGCTGGGGGATGACACTACTGTCCTACGATAAAGACCGGGATTGTGACTGCATATGTCTCGTAACGAAAGGAACGTTGCGTTTAGATGCGTAATGATATGATCCGAAATCCGATAGCCGATCAAACATCCATGCTTTTGTGAATTTCACAGGTGAGATACTGGGCTGGTTGTTAGGTATAATCGCCCTCCACGTCCGACAACGATATCCTGCTAATCCCGCGATTTACATAGGTGAAATAGCCGATGAGCGAATGGGATGAATTATTACCCGAGATATTCGCTCACCACTGAATGCAACAAAGATTGACAATGGCAACCAGAGATCAAAAATAGAGCTTCAGTGCGAATTGAATTTGACGAGAGGTTCGGCTGAAATCAGCTGGATCTCCGGCACTCGATATTGTTCCTGCAACTGGCGATCCTATGCTTGCATTGGGGTTGTTAAACTGAGGGTGGTTCAATATATTGAAAAATTCAGTGCGGAATTGCAGGTACCGATTCTTATCCTGAGTAATGAATGTATTCTTGAAGATGCTGAAGTCGAGCGTGTCGGTTCCGGGACCATAAAGAGGGTTGCGCCCGGAATTGCCGAATTGGTAGAGCGCGGGCGTTGTGAAGCAGCTTGTGTTAAACCATTCGTTTACGCTTGGGTGAGAGAGTTTCCCCGAGCAGATACGATCTGGCCTACTAAATGTACCTGTATTTGCCACTGGTGAAGTCAAAGCAGGACTAAATGGCGAGCCACTCTCAGCGGTGTAGATCGTGTTGAGCTCCCATCCTCCGACTATTCTTGAACCAAGGCCCTCAAGGTTTGAGCCAAATGCGTGGCCCGGACCAAATGGCAATTCATATGTCCCGCTAAGAACGAAATTGTTCCGCAAATCCCAATCTGAGCTTGCTCTTTCCGCACTTAAGTCATAATTGTTTTGGACACCACCAAATTCGCCGACGGCGTCGTCAATGCTATGTGAATATGTGTAAGCCGCAAGGAAGCTTAGGCCGTGCGATACTCGTTGCTGGAATCTAGCTTGCAAGGAGTTGTAGTTGCCCTGACCATTCATTAGCATTCCCGCTATGTCGGAAAATCCGGGGAATGGCCGTCGCGCGTCGATGGGCCCGGGTCCTGGAATAGCTTGGTTCGGATTGCCGGTGTACTGGTTTCGATGCGACTGATTGCCTACGTAAGACACCGACGCTAGGCCGTTGCTCCCAACCTCTCGCTCTACGGTTAAATTGTATTCTTCTACATAGGCGTTCTTTCCGTGCGGATCTTGATAGACGGTATCATAAGAAATTCCAGCCACAGGATAGACAAATCCGTTCACGACAGGTACAGAAACGACAGGAGGAACTCCGGTCTGAAGCGTGTTCGTCGGCGTTGTTATAGAGTTGACAATCGATGTTCCCCGATAAAAGGGAGGGTTAATCATAAGCCCTGTCGTAGTGCCACCAAAACCGTTTACAGCGTAATCGTCATAAAAAATACCAAACCCGCTGCGCACGACCGTTTTCGTCCCTAACGTGTAAGCCAGTGCGAGACGGGGACCAAAATCCTTCAGATCAATACAACGGAGAGCACGACCGCAGGGCGCAGAGCTGCTGGCAACGGCGACCGCCCCGCCCGCAATTAGCGGATCGAAATTAGCTTGGCGATTGTTGACCTCGACCCGGGGAGTGAATAGCTCATATCGCGCACCCATGGTCAGAGTGAGATTAGATCTCAGGTGCCAAGTATCTTGGAAATACATTCCGGTTTCCCATTGCCGTTGACCGACTTCGTTGTTAATCACTGCTAAGGTGCTCGTGCTCGGTATTCCTAATAGAAAGTCCGCGTACCCATTGCCAGTTCCCGCAACACCTAATTGACTTGAATAAGTGCCGGGGAAACTGAAGGTCCCGCGTTGACCGTTCGCCTGAAAGAAGTTAAACTGCCGCCGGATCGCATCGCCCCCAAACTCGAAATAATGCTTTCCCTTGTTCCAGGACATATTCTCTGTTACCTCGAAGTTATTATCCGTAACGATGAAGGGCTGAATACTACTTTCACCGAGCCCCGTGAATCCTCCTATGCTGAAGCCGGGCAGCCCTTGGGAGTAGACAACATTCGGGTTGTTGATATTGGGAATTCCTACGGTGGTCGCTAAATTGTTTGTGTTCTGAAGGGGATTCGGGAAAAATACGAACTCCCTCGTAAATCCGAAGCGGGTATCGGCTACTACGTTCGGAGTAAAAATGTGAGTTTCAGCAAGATGTAGTCCGCGGGTGTTCAGCGTCTCAGTCGCAGACGTTATCTCTTTCGTTATTCCAAATTGAGAATTCGGGAAAATGGGCAATGAGAGTTGGCTAGGGTCGTCCAGTGTAAAATCCTGATATAGAAACTGGCCAAAAAGGCTGTCTTTTTCTCTGAGCTGATGATCGATCCGCACCCCAAAACTGTTACTATCTGAATTTCTCGAAGGATTGAACACATAATCGTTAATGATTCCCGGCCGATTGGGCAGCGGGTCTTGCAGCGCGATGAGTCGAAGAGCTACCGTGTCCAGCCGGTATGTCGGAATAATGTTCCCTGGAAACTGCTGCTTGAGGTTCGTCGTCGGATCTAGGGTCTGTGGATCATAAATTGGGGTTCCCGCTTGGGAAAAATCTCCCAGCCTCATGGCCGCAGTTGGAACAGTATCAACATAGGTTTGCCCTTGCCGTATTCTCTCGCCCTCCCAGTACCCGAAGAAGAACGTCTTGTTTCTTCGAATTGGTCCACCCAACGTCGCGCCGTACTGATTCAGTTTAAAGGGAGGCTTCGCGCCAGGCAGATCGAAATAGTTTGAAGCGTCTAGTGCGCTATTTCGGAAAAACTCATAGGCGTCTCCATGGAAACTGTTTGTGCCGCTCCGCGTGACAACGTTGATTGTTGCCCCTGGATTCTTGCCGAATTGCGCGTCCTGGTTTGTAGTCTGAATTCTAAATTCTTGAATCGAATCCACCGGTGGATACAGGATAATGTTGGCAGTTGTGCTTTCTTCATCATCAATACCGTTTATCGTATAGTTGTTACTTCCCGGCCGCTGTCCATTTGTTTCGACGCCTGGCCAGCCTGCCCTGGCTCCAAGAAATGTGTCGCCATTTGGGTTTTGCACGTTGGAGGCCGGTGCTACTCCGGCAGTAAGGGTAACTAAGTCGGTGAAGAAACGACCATTTAGCGGCAAGTTAACTACGCCTTGGGAGTCCACGACATTGGACAGTGCCGCCGATTGGGTGATCAGTAAAGGGGCCGCCGCCGTCACCTGAACACTTTGGCTGGTTTGTCCCACCTGCAGGGTAAAATCAAGCACACTGTTCTGGGCGACTTCAATCACAACTCCGAGCCTAACCTCTGTTTTGAAGCCTGAGTGGCTCACCGTGATGGAATAGGTGGCAGGTTGAAGAGAAGGCACGCTGTATGCTCCAGAGTGGTCGGTCGCTGTCGTAAATGTGACCACTCCGGTATCTGTATCTGTCGCGGACACACTCGCGTCGGGGATCAATGCACCAGCTGAGTCCACAACCGTTCCCGAGATGCGTCCCGCCACCTTCTGCGCCTCTAGTGTCACAAAAGTAAGAGCAAGCATCGACGCCAGAAGAAGGGCTTGTGTCACCTTTATGACACGCGTGGCTTGAGTTCTGGGTAAACGGCTCAAGCTTGAGATCATCCGGGGGCTCTGAGATCTCTGCGTAAGAGATGGGGTGCACGAGCTTCGCAGCGTTGCACACCGATTTTCAGAACACATCCGACCTAAAGCGAAACGATGGGTGAGTACGGATAACATTATCCACATAGTTCGGTGATTCAATCAGATGCTATGTCTTCCTGTCAACATTTATTTCCACGAGGCATTTCGCCCTGATCAAACTGCCCAATTACGGGCGCGCTGCAACGTGACAATGCTGAGGCGCATCTTTCACGCTGAACTGATTTATACCTCCCGGTGATCACCCTCTATGTGAGCAAGTGGCTCGATATCCTTCGAATTGGGAGTGGCTTTGGATCTTCGTTGAACCATTTCAACTGCTGAACGCGTGACGACATCTGTGGAGATTCCATCCAGGAGCACCAGCGGAAGAGAATTGTAAGCTCTGTAGAGAGTTGGAGGTGAGGCTGAGTCGGAAGAGGGGTCGGTCCTGTTGGGAGGACGCAGAGGTTGCCCTGAATTTAGAGTGCATCCCCCCGCTTAAGATAGCGTTATCCATGGAGAGCGGAACTCCGTCCGCAGTGGAGTTGCACCGGCTAGTCGAATCTGCGCCCGGATCGACAGTAGAAACTGCTTTCTGGTCCATTGAGTTCAAGGGCGCCTTTTTGACGTAACCACTGCCAGATCGAGACCCTCCCCAGTATCTGAAAATAGATTCATCCTGAGCGGTACTAGCGACCGCCAATCCTAAACCTCGGGATTACTGGAGATGGCCGTTCTTTATCGCACATCCTGTCACCAAGCAGTCATGAAACTGTCACAATCGGTTGTTCAGTTTTATATCTCTAAGAATTCGAACGACAGCAGAGCGCGGCTTCGCTATACTCCCACATGTTGTGGAAAGCTAAGCACACCAATAGTCCTAACCTCCGAGCAAGGCAATTTGACTCAAAAGCCGCTATTTAGGACCACCGTCGTGTAGAAGCTTGAGGAATGTGTCGGAGAACGATCTGCCGATCCCATGGCACTCTGCGCCAAAACGCGATAAAAGCGCGAGAGTGGCATGACATGTGCCGCTATTTAGCGCATTTGCATGAACCTAGACTTTTGTACCTCAGAAGAGAATCTTAGGACGATACTTAAGAATGGACTAATGCTGGTTCCGCTTCCTTTTATGCTGGATTGTCTTAAAGTCAGAACAGCCAAATGTGTAAGTATGCTTCACGGCTACTGGATTGAGCATTGTCATCACCCCAGTGACCGCCTCAACCCATCTGAAACTGACATTGAATCAGCAACAAAACCTGTCAATAGGGTACAAGCTTGGATCGACGCGAATTCTTGAAAGGTATAACGGTTGCATCTCTGAGCCCATTAACCGGGGAGGCTGACGAAGGAATGGAGGCTCAGCAAGCACGTCCGATCAGGACGGTTTATGTAGCTTCCATGTGTCATCTAGACATTGGATTCACGGATACTGAGCGAAATGTGCTTCTCATGTACTTCAATGACTATCTTCCTCGAGCGATGGACCTGGCCGGGGCGCTGCGCAACGCACAAGGGGAAGAGCGCTACACATGGACCATTGCGTCCTGGATGATTTATCAATATTTAGAACAGGCTTCGCCTCAGAATCGTAAACGCATGGAAAGTGCGATCTCGTTCGGCGACATTGCATGGCACGCGATGCCTTTCACCTGGCAATCCGAAATGCTAGACCGCTCTCTAATCTCGTCGGCTATGCGAATTTCGACTGTTCTAGATCAATGGTTTGGGAAAAGAACGATCGCAGGCAAACTTACGGATGTACCTGGCCACACCCGTGGATTGATAGCTCCGCTAGCAGACGCTGGCATCGAGTTCTTGGATATCGGTGACAATCCCGGGTGTAAGGCGCCCGCTGTACCTTTTATCCGGACGGAACGAGTTCCTGCTTCTGTTTCGCAGGACGCAGAGCCAATCGAAGCGAATGCCAGCTTATTCAATTGGCGCAATCCCAGTGGTCAGCAAATCATGGTGCTTTATCATCCACGCGGGTATGGGGGCACGGTGGCAATCCCAGGAAGGGATATTGCTATTTCCATCAGAGTGGCAAACGACAATTCAGGCCCTCATTCTCTTGTAGAGATAAAAGCATATTACGCCTCCCTACGTAGTCGTTTTCCAGGGGCGCGAATTGTAGCCGCCAACCTGAGTATGATCGCAGCTGCCTTGCGAGATAGTAGCCCGGATTTGCCCCTGATAACGCAGGAGATTGGGGACACCTGGATTTACGGTGTGGCCAGCGATCCAGGAAAAGTAGCACGATATCGTGAGCTGTGTCGGTTGCGTCGAGAGTGGATAGCCAATAGGCGAATCAAAGTCGGAGATGAAGTGGATCTGGCGCTTGCATCCAGACTGATCCTCATACCTGAGCACAATTGGGGACTGTCTACACATCAATATCTGCGGCATCCGGAAATCTACGCGCCAAACGAGCTATCCATGGCCCGGACTGTAAATCCCGACTTTCAAAAAATGGATGATGAGTGGACTGCCAAGCGTCGCAACGTGGACATCGCAGTCAGTACACTGCCCTCCGCTCTGCGAAAGGAAGCAAACACGCGACTGCAACTACTGGCGCCAAGCCCTCCCGATCTGCGAAACCTCAAAGTATTTACTCCTGAAATGGAATTGGAGACTTCCAACTTTGTGATCTCGCTCGATCCAGCCCAAGGGTCTATCGTTAAGCTAAAAAATCGACAAACTGGTCGTGAATGGGCCTCATCGAAGCACCCGCTTGCCCTTTTCAGGTATCAAACGTTTACGAGTACCGATTTCGCTCGTTTCAACTCACAGTACAATACAGAGAGATTCGCGGCCAATGATTTTGGGAAGCCGGGAATGGATCAATATCATGTCGTGAGCCGGACGTGGGAACCGGAATTGCAGCACTGCGCAATAGAGAAAAATGAAGATGGCTATCGCATCGTGGCGAACTTGCAGATGCCGAAGCTTGATCGTCCTCTGGACGAGCTCATTAGCTGGCCAAAAAGATTGACGTTGGAATTTTGGATTCCCGATAGTGAACCTGCCATTCACATAAATCTCCAATGCTTTGAAAAGCGGCCAAATCGTCTAGCCGAGGCAATGTGGTGTTCATTTTCGCCTTGTGCGCACGACGCAAGTGGCTGGCTTCTTGAGAAGGTAGATCAATCGGTGTCGCCCCTTGATGTGATCATAAACGGCAATCGCCATCTACATGCAGTCACCCGAGACGTGACTTATCGAGATAATCAAGGTAGCTTCACACTGGAAACTCTCGATGCCCCATTGATTGCTCCGGGACAGCGCTGCTTATTGCAGTTCGACAACAAGCAGCCAGATATGCGCGAGGGAGTACACGTAAACCTCTACAACAATCTGTGGGGAACTGCTTTTCCGCAATGGTATGGACAAGACATGCGATTTCGCTTCGTTTTGAGAGTATAGGACGCTTACTCCAGTCTTAGAGAGACCATTGGATGTGACATAGATGGATTGTGGCTGCGCCAATACCTTCCATTTTGATTCCTCGTCGAGACGGTTGGAACAGCCAAGATTAAAGTGCACCTCAGCAGTGCCAGCATATGTCATGACTGACCTAAAACTCTTCAGAGTTCCTCCATGCTTACGGTAGCCGGTATCGTCGTCAAGGCGGGGAGCGCCCGGATAGCGCTTCCTCGAGTTCTTAACTCGTCAAGATAACTCAGCCCAAAGGCAAAGGCGATGGCGTACTCCCGCACCGTTGGGTCGATTCCTGCGCTGGTATGATCCCACCGGGGAAGCGATCCTCCCACTTGCACCGCAAACCGAGATCGAATAGCTTCCCTCCTTTCGAATTGCCGAAGCGACCGTTGCGCCAAGCGCGACTACGTAGACTGGTCAAAGTGGACTGGGCCTTCGTTCTCAGTGTGCATTCCACCTGCTGCGCCTGCTATGACTAATTGGCAAGCCGAGCTGCGCGGTTAGATTGTGGGCCAGCTTTCATGCCAGCGGGAGCCCTCCCGCCAGAACGGGCAGCAACAGGTCTGTCATAGTGGTGGTCAACTACTTGCGGAAATACCGGCCTCTTCGATACTGACGGCCTTGAAGGAGGGTCGCGCGAATCGCTCTGTCGGCGGGACGCCCGCAGGGTTATAGCGAAACTCATCCGATCCCCGGCAGAGATACGCTTTGAAATTCAGGTTGACGGACATAGTATGCCTCCGGCATTGGCTTATAGGCTCGTACTTCTTCAGCGCCCAAAATCGAGTCCCAGGGAAGCCGGCTTTTCGCTATGTCCACCATCAGGATAATGTTGCCGTTCGAGAGAGGCGCGATGATTTGCGTGTCTTCAACCGCACAAGTCCATCAATAACGTCTGGCCATGGATCAAGTCGATGCCAGGCCAGGTTCAGTTCGTCAAGCTCAGCCGAAGGCACGCGCGAGGGATCAATGCCGAATTCTGGAAGTACCGCTTCCATATCGTGTCACCGCCCTGAAAGATGCGGTGCTCGCCATCGTCTACGCAGCGGCCAATACACTGATGGCTCTAACGTCCACCCTTACGCTTCGACGCCGGACGCGTCGTCTCTCTTCTCTCGACGATTGAGACTGAGGTCGACTCTGATCAGAACCTGGTTCGTAAGCCCGTGTGGATCACGGAGATTGGGTTCTGCGCGAAGGAGCCGACGTGGTCGACCGCGGATTGTCTGTCGAACGAAGCTGATAAGGCGTCTTATTTTACTCAACTCTACCCCGAACTCCGCAGCAGCCGAATCACAACGCCCATCTTCTGGTATGACTTGCATGAAGCAGGACCCAACGCATGCGGTTTAGGGCTCACCATCTTCGACTCAGCTAGCGGAGTTATAACAGGACTGGCGGCGTTGTATGCCTATCGTACTGTAGACCCTGCGCTGTCTGGTTCTGTGCCACCACTTCAACCGAGCTCCACATGTCCCTGATTTGGTCCCGAGCTTGTAATACGACACAAGGGCTGCGACTGACTACAGAGGGCCGCACATCTGCGGCCTCCAGCCTTCCGCCGCCGCAACGCACTATCAGCTTAGGCTCGCACGTTCACAACTCGGTGGACAACTAAGCATTTCAGGGATATCGACAGCCTTGCAATCGGTTCTCAGAGTGTGCACCTGAGCGATAGCGATCTCACGGCGTGGCCCTTGACTATTCGACGCCAACGGTTGGCTAGTCGAGATTGCCGAAACGAGAAGTGAATATGTCGCAATCGTCCAACGACATGTTTCCGGGCCGCCATGCACATTGCCGCGGTGAAACACGTGGTTCGCGTTCGCGCCGTGCTTCAAGCCCACCCGAGCCACCGAAGCACTCATCTGCAACGTCTCCTCCACAACCCGTCGACATTCCTCCACACTCCGGCGCCGACGAGGCCCTGGCCCAATCCGCTACTCAACTCAACGTCCATCATCCAAACATCATCATGTCAGCAGAGTAGGGTGTACGCACGGCCAAGACAGGCTTTCAATTACCCACAACTCGGGCTGTGTGTACCAGGTCGGATTCCGGTCTCAAGGGAGCCACTCTTTGGGCCGCGGTTGATGCTGTTGGATTGTTGGTATGGACGGTTCCCGAGAGGCGATTGAAGGCTGGCTGGAGCGGGAGGTG